>Ga0164243_10015603_pt1 | contig 10486 bp, 9 predicted proteins | sample OricompcompostOP_FD_108781 | JGI IMG/M metagenome (GOLD analysis project Ga0164243, IMG submission 108781) | Organic Plus compost microbial communities from Emeryville, California, USA - Original compost - Organic plus compost (OP) | ecosystem: Engineered > Solid waste > Mixed feedstock >... | reverse complement strand
GTGCGCCTCGAGGTCGGACGCGCGCGTGGGCAGGATGCCCATCGAGAGCAGGATGTCGGCCATCGCCGAGGAGCCGTTCTCACCGGAGTCGGGGCCGTTGAGGTAGCTCAGGAACTCCCACGCCGCCTCCTGGCGGGCGTCGGACGCCTTGCCGTTGACCATCGTCATCCAGGAGTACGAGATCGACGACGAGGCGTCGCCGCTCGGGCCGACGGGGATCGGCGCCGTCGCCACCTGGTCGAAGCGGTCGCCCATGCCGTCGCGCAGCGCGCTCTCCCACCAGTTCGCCATGATGATCATGCCGGTCTGGTCGTTGACGAACGCGTCGAGGTACGGGCCGGTCGTGTTCGCGTTCGCTGTCGACTTGCGAGGGTCGGTCGAGCCGTCGGCGATCAGCGTCGCGTACAGCTCGGCCGTCTCGATCGCCTCGGGGCTCGTGAGCTCGGACGCCGTGCCGTCCTCGTTGAGGAACGAGCCGCCGTTCGACGCGAGCAGCGAGAGGAAGGGGTGCACGACACCGGAGTTCCAGCCCGTGATCACGCCGAAGCCCTGCTGGTCGCCGGTGGTGAGCTTCGCTGCGGCATCCGTCAGGGCGTCCCAGTCGGCCGGTGCCTCCGAGATGCCGGCCGCCTCGAAGAGCGCCGTGTTGTAGTTGAGCTGGTACAGGTCGATCTCGTTCGGGATGCCGTACACGGTGCCGTCGATGCTCGCGGCCTTCGCGACGCCGGCGGGCCAGTTCGCCGTGACCTCGTCGGCGACGTCGGAGGGAGCCTCGGCGGCCAGGCCGTCGCGCACCAGCTCGGGCAGCCAGGCGTCGTAGATGCCGACGATCGCGGGGCCGTCGGCCGACGCGCCCTGCGTGCGCAGTGTGGAGAGCAGGTTGCCGAACGGCACGGCCTGCACCTTCACGGTGATGTCGGGGTGGTCGGCGGTGAACGCCTTGCCCGCGGCCTCGAGCATCGCGACCTGGTCGGGGCCCCAGTGCGTGAGGAAGGTGAGCTCCTGGGCGCCGCCGTCGCCGCCCGAGCCTCCGGACGGTGTCGAGCAGCCGGCCAGGGACAGCGTCGTCGCGAGCCCCAGTGCGGTGACCGCGAGAAGTGATCTCTTCATGGTTCCTTCGTTTCTGTGGATGGTCGGGTGGGGAAGGCCGGTCACGGCCCCGCGAGGGCGAACTTCTCGGTGCCAGCGCTCTTGAACGCGGCGGCACGCTGTTCGCCCACGAGGCAGCCCTTGACCTGCATGAGGGCCGAGTAGTAGTCGATGAAGCGGAAGCCGTAGGTCTCTCCGCGCGCGAACGCGTGCTCCTGGATGCCGGTGCGCCAGCGCTCGTAGGCCTCGTCGGGGATGCCGAAGAACGTGTCGGCCTCGAAGCCCTCCATGTCCTCCCAGTTCTCGGCGTGCAGGATCGTCGGGACCGAGTGGCGCTCGGCGTCGATCTCCTCGATCGGGATCGACGCGAGGAAGGCGCCGCGCAGCGCGGCCTGGGCGGCGCGCTCGTGGTCGCGGTGCATCGAGTGCAGCCAGTGCGTGATGAGGATGTCGGGCTTCGCCTCGCGGATGACCGCGGCGATCTGCTCGGCGACCGCCTCGTCGTCGGGGAGGAACCCGTCGGAGTAGTCGAGCGTGACCAGCTCGGCGCCGATCGTGTCGGCGAAGAAGCGGGCCTCGTGCAGCTTCTGCTCGCGGTACACGCTGGGGGCGATCGTCGGGTGGCCGCGCTCGCCGTAGGTGCAGTCGACAATGATGGCGCGGCCGCCCTCGAGCACCACCTTCGCGAGCGTGGGGCCGGCGGTCAGCTCCATGTCGCCGATGTGGCCGCCGACGGCGATGACGGTCTTAGGCATTGCGGTGTTCTCCGATCTCTGCGCGAAGGATGTCGAATGTGCGGGTGGCTGCGAAGCCGGTCTTTGCGTAGAGCGCCGATGCCGTCGATCCCTCGTCGGCCCAGAGGAACCAGGCGCTGTGCGCGCCGAGCGCGGTCATGCGCTCGAGGGTCAGGTGCAGCAGTACCTTGCCGAGCCCCGTGCCGCGGCTCTCGGGGAGCACGCCGAAGGGGCCGAAGCGCTCGATGACCGACTCGTAGGTGCCGTGCATGGCCCAGCCGAGCACCTCGCCGGCGGGGTTCTTGGCGATGAGGATGCGCTCCAGCGGCATCCCCCCGAGGACGCCCTCCCTGATCGCGCGCGCCCAGTCGGAGTTGAACGACTCGCCGGCGATGCGGATCAGCGGCACGAGGTCGTCGTCGCTCGGCGTGCCGAGGTGCCAGCCCTCGGCGCGGAGGTCGTCGATCCGCGCGCGCACCTCGTCGGGCATCTGGTAGCCGATGAGCGAGCGGTCCATGGCGCTGGGGTGCTCGATGCGGGTGAAGCCGAGCGAGGCGAGAAGGGCGGATGCCGCGGGGTAGCGGGCGGCGTCGAGTCCCGGAAGGACGTAGTTCGGGGTGTAGGCCGAGAAGATCGCCTCGGTCGCGCCGTGCGCGCGCAGCCAGTCGATGGCGCGGGTGACGAGGGAGCGTCCGAGACCGCGTCCGCGGTGCTCGGGGACCACGAAGAAGAACGGGATCCACCCGGTCTCGGGCTGCAGGTCGTCGCCGTCGTGCGCGATGCGACGACGCACGGCGTAGGCGGCTCCGACGAGGTCGCCGCCGGACTCGGCGACGAAGAGGCCCTCGGCGTCGAAGTTGCGGTCGAGCAGGATCAGATCGCGCAGGCGGGCGGCGGTGATGCCGTCCTGGGGCGCGGATCGGGTCCATGCCTCGGCGAGGGCTGCGCTCTCGCCGGGGCGGAATGTGCGCACCGTCGCGGTGCCGGGGTCTTGCTGCAACGTCATCGTCCTCTCGCCGTCGGGATGCGTCCAGTATGGCAACAATGTTCACCATTGTCGACACAGGCGGAGATGATTTACATCTTCGTAACGACGCGACCCCGCGCCCGCCCGGCGGCGGTCGGTCGGCGGGCGCGCCTCAGGAGCGCAGGGCGTTCGTGGCCTCGCGCGTGCGCTGCAGCGCGTCGACCGTCTCGGAGAACCGGCGCTTGGCGACGCCGACGAAGAGGCAGTCGACGAGCGCCAGCTGGGCGATGCGGCTCACCATGGCCCCGGCGCGGAAGGTCGATTCGCGCACCTCGGTGAACAGCGCGTGATCGGCCGCGTGCGCGAGCGCCGAGTCCTTCGCCGACGTGACGGCGATCGTCGTCGCCCCGTTCGCGCGGGCCGCTTCGAGGAAGCGCACGGTCTCGATCGTCGAGCCCGAGTGCGAGAAGCCGATCGCGACGGTCGGCGAGGTGTGCAGCACCGCAGCCGCGATCGCCTCGTGGGGGTCGGCGAGCGCGTGGGCGTTGCGGCCGACGCGCAGGAGCTTGTGGGCGAGGTCGACCGCGACGAACTGGCTGGCGCCGATGCCGGTCAGCAGGATGCGCTCCGCCCGGTCCATGGCGTCGATCGCGGCCTCGAGCACCTCGAAGTCGAGTTGCCCGATCGTCTCCTCGATGGCCAGCAGCTCGAGGGCGGCGAGCTTGGACACCGCCTCGTGGAGTGTGTCGTCGTCGGAGATCTCCGAGCCGAAGGCGCCCCTCGACGAGAACTGCGCCGCCTCTTTGCCGAGCTCCGTCGCCAGCGCCATGCGCAACGGCGCGTAGCCGCTGAAGCCGATCGCGCGGCAGAACCGGACGACCGACGCCACCGATGTGCGGCATTCCTCGGCGAGCTCGTTGATGGTCTTGTCGATGACGACAGAGGGGTTCTCGCGGATCACCGCGGCGATGCGGGCGAGCGAGGGGGGAAGGGTCGAGGCGGAGGCCTCGATCGTCGACTGGATGCTCATCCGCTCCTCCGGGTGTATGACTCTCAGTATGTCGCGACGACGCCGCTCGGGCGTGGAAGACGTGACGGCACTGTCATCGTGGGCACCGGCGGCGGGTAAATTCTTTTCGTGGGTCATACTAGCTATGTAGAGTCTTTTCGATAATTCGCGTTGTGCGGGAAGAGGAGCAGCATGAGCACCGTGCGGACGGCCGCGGCCGTCGACCTCGGCAAGACGCGCTGCCGCGTCGCGATCGGCGGCCAGGTGCGCACCGGCGACGGGGCTCCCGGTCTCGCCGCCGCGGGAGGCGTCGATCACGCCGAGGCCGCGATCCTCGCCCTGCTCGAGCACGATGCCCCGCACCTGCTGGGAGTGGGGGCAGCGGGAGCGTGGACGGCACCGGATGCGGCGGCTGCGCTCGCCGCGCGCCTGGCTGCCGCGACCGGGGCCCGCGTCGCCGTCGCCTCCGACGTCGTCACCGCGCACGCCGGAGCGCTGGCGGGGCGTGCGGGCGTGCTCCTCATCGCAGGCACCGGCGCCGCAGCCCTCGGGGCGGATGCCGACGGCATCCGCCTCGTCGACGGCTGGGGCCCCGACATCGGCGACTTCGGCAGCGGCTCGTGGCTGGGGCGTGAGGCCGTGCGCGCCGTGCAGCGCGCCGCCGTCGGTCTCGGCCCCGACACCTCGCTCACCCGGTCTCTCGCGGCACACATCGCTCCCGCCGCCGATCCGGTGGCCTGGGCGTCCGCTCAGCACCCGCTCGCTCGAGCCCTCGGCACCGTCGCCCCGCTCGTGCTCGACGCTGCAGAGGGCGATGACGCCGTCGCCCGCGGCATCGCCGACGAGGCCGTGCGTCTGCTGACGGCATCCGCGCTCGCCGCCTCACCGACCGCCGACGAGGTGGTCGTGCACGGAGGTCTCACGGATCACCCCTGGTTCCGCGCCGCCCTCGGCGCCGCTCTCGCCCGCGCCGGACGCACCGTGGTGCCGGCGGACGGCGACGCACTCGACGGCGCCGCGCTCCTGGCGAGCCGCGGCGATCTTCCCCATGAAAGGTTCGTGCACCGTGCCGAATGACGACAGCAGACTCACCGCCCTTCTCGAGACCCTCTCCAAGCTCGACACCGAGGCCTCGACCACCGAGCGCGGCGACCTCGACATGCTCGACACGGTCGAGCTCGTGCGGCGCATGAACGCCGAGGACCGGCGGGTGCCGGAGGCCGTCGCCGAGCGCGCGACCGAGATCGCCGCCGCCGTCGACGGTATCGTCGCCCGGTTCCGCCGCGGCGGCAGGCTCATCTACATCGGCGCGGGCACGGCGGGGCGGATCGGCGTGCTCGACGCGAGCGAATGCCCGCCCACGTTCGGCACCGACCCGTCGATGGTCGTCGGCCTCATCGCGGGAGGCGAGACGGCGATCCGCTCTGCCGTCGAGAACGCCGAGGACGACGGGGAGGCCGCCGCGGCGTCGCTGCGCGAGCTCGCCCTCTCGGACCGCGACGTCGTGGTCGGCATCTCGGCATCCGGACGTACTCCCTATGTGGTCGGCGGCCTGGTCCACGCCAGGGAGACGGGCGCCCTGACGGTGGCCATCGCATCGAACGCGGACTCCGAGATCGGTGCGGCCGCCGACATCGCCATCGAGGTCGTGACCGGGCCGGAGTTCATCTCCGGATCCACGCGGCTGAAGTCGGGCACGGCCCAGAAGCTCGTCGTGAACATGCTCACGACGCTGTCGATGATCAAGCTCGGCAAGACCTACCGCGGCGTCATGGTCGACCTGCTCGCCACGAACGAGAAGCTGCACGCGCGGTCGATCCGCACCGTGTCGGAGCTCGCGGGCGTCGGCGTCGACGAGGCGGCGGCGGCCCTGCGCGCCGCCTCGGGGTCGGTCAAGCTCGCGCTGCTCATGCTGGCGACGGGCGTCTCGGCCGACGAGGCGACCGCGGCCCTCGCTCGCGCAGACGGCATTCTGCGCGAGGCGATCGCCGCGCTCGGCTGAGCTCCTGCCCGACCTCGCGTCAGCCGCAGCCGAGCCGCCGAGTCAGCCGCCGAACTCGATGAGGGCGACGCCCGTCGCGATCAGGGCGACGCCGATGCCCATCATGAGCGAGAAGTGGTCTTTGAAGATCACGCGGCCGAGGATCGCCGTGATCGCCACACCGGCGGCCGCCCAGACGCCGTACGCGACCCCCACCGGCATGCCCATCGCGAGGATCGCCCCGAGCAGGCTGAAGGCGAACAGGTAGCCGACCACGATCACGGGGATCCATCGGCGCCGGCGCAGTCCCTCGGAGGCGCGCAGGCTCAGCGTCGCGGTCACCTCGCTCGCGATCGCGAGCAGGAGCAGCGCCCAGGTCATGGGGTGCGCTCCTTCGCGTGTGATCCCAGTTCGACGAGCAGCACGCCGACCACGATCACCCCGATGCCCACGATCTGCACCGCACCGAGCAGCTCGCCGAACAGCACGGTGCCGAGCACGGCCGTGAGCACGACGCCGATCGCCGACCAGATGCCGTAGGCGACGCCGACGGGCATGCCGCGGTCGAGCACGATCGACAGCAGCCACAGCGATCCGGTGTAGCCGAGCACCACCACGATCAGCCACAGCGGATGCGTGAATCCCTCGGCGGCACGGAGTGAGAGGGTGGCGCCGACCTCGAGGGTGATGGCGGTGAGCAGCGGCGGCCAGGCGGAGGGCCGTCGGGGTGGTGTCATCGAGGTGCCTTTCCTGTCTGAGGGGGAGAACGCGAGGGCCGTGCGGCAGATTCCGCCTGCGCGTCATGGTGCGCCCGCTGTCCAGCCTGGCGCATGACGCGCGGCGGTGCGACCGATTCGTCGGGGGCCCTGCGGTGCCCGTACCCTGGGAGCATCCCCCGTTGCTTCACCCGGCAGACCCGTGCGCCGGCGACCCTTCGGCGCGCGTTCACACATGCAAGGACGCAGATGACTGACGCACACGTCGACGACTGGACGGCACGCGAGGAGCTCGCGGAGCGGATGATCCCGCTCATCGGATCGCTGAGGAGGGAGCGCGACGTCGTCACGTCGCTGCACGGGCATCGCCTGCTCGGACTGTCGGCGACCGGCATCGTGGAGCTGCACGACCGCGTCGCGCGCCTCGGCCATGCCGCCCTGCCGCTCGATGACACCCTGGCCGTGCTCGAGGCGCTGCACGCGCTCGCTCCCGGTGCCTCCTCGCTCGACGTCGCCCGCCTCGCCGAAGAGGCGGCATCGAGCGGCGAGCCGCTGGTCGAGCATCTGCGCACGGCGATCGCCCCCGCGATCGGGGCCGTCGCCGCCGAACCCACCGATGTCGTCCTCTACGGCTTCGGGCGCATCGGTCGCCTGCTCGCTCGGATCCTCATCGCCCACACGGGCGGAGGCAGCGGCTTGCGGCTGCGCGCGATCGTCGTGCGCCGCGGTGCGGAGAACGACCTCGTGAAGCGGGCGTCGCTGCTGCTGCACGACTCGGTGCACGGGCGCTTCGCCGGCTCCGTCACGGTCGACGAGGACGCAGAGCAGATCGTTGCCAACGGCACGAGGATCCAGGTGATCTACTCCGACGACCCCGCGGCGATCGACTACACGGCCTACGGCATCCGCGATGCCATCGTCGTCGACAACACCGGCCGCTGGCGCGACGAGGAGGGGCTATCGCAGCACCTCGCGTCGACCGGCGTCGCCCGCGTGCTGCTCACGGCCCCCGGCAAGGGCGCGCTGAAGAACATCGTGCACGGCATCAACCACGACACGATCGAGCTCGGCGATCGCATCCTCTCGACCGCGTCGTGCACGACCAACGCGATCACCCCGGTGCTGGCCGCGATCGACGAGGCGTACGGCGTCGTCAAGGGCCATGTCGAGACGGTGCACTCGTTCACGAACGATCAGAACCTCATCGACAACTTCCACAGGGGCGACCGTCGGGGGCGTTCGGCCGTGCTCAACATGGTGATCACCGAGACCGGGGCCGCCAAGGCCGTCGCGAAGGCCCTGCCGCAGCTGGAGGGCAGGCTCACCGGCAGCGCGATCCGCGTGCCGACGCCCGATGTGTCGCTGGCGGTGTTGCACCTCACGATCGAACGCCCGGCGACGAAGGACCAGCTGAACGACTACCTGCGGCGCGTCTCGCTGCACTCGCGGCTGCGTCAGCAGATCGACTACGTGGAGTCGCCCGAGGTCGTGTCGACGGACTTCGTCGGCTCTCACCGCGCGGGCATCGTCGACGGCCTTGCGACCATCGCCGACGACGACACCGTGATCCTGTACGTCTGGTACGACAACGAGTTCGGATATTCGTGCCAGGTGATCCGCGTTCTGGAGACCATGGCCGGATCGCATCCGATCGTGCTGCCCACGCGCCGAGAGGTGACCCTGGAGGCATGACGCGGATGTCGGCGGCCCCCGGCAGGATAGGGGGATGACACCACGCGCACTGCTCTCCGAGAGGCTGAGATCGCATCGCCTCACGGCCCCGTCGAAGACCGTGACCGATGCCGCCGCCCACATGCTCGCGGTGCAGAGCCAGGAGTTCCTCGCCGGGCGCTGGGCGCTCGGCATCCGCACGGCGGGCTCGCCGACGCTCGCGACGGTCGACCGTGCGTTCGCACGCGGCGATCTCGTGCGCACCTGGAGCATGCGCGGCACGCTGCACATCGTCCGTGCGGCCGATGTGCGTTGGGTGCTCTCGGTCACCGCCCAGCGGCAGCTTCAGCGGGAGGCCGGTCGCCAACGCGAGCTCGGCATCGACGCTGAGCTGCTGGCCGCGGTCGAACGCGCGCTGCGGGTGAAGCTCGCCGGCGGCGGGCGCACGAGGGCGCAGTTGTTCGACGACCTGGCTGAGCTCGGCATCGATCCCGCGGCACAGCGGGGGGTGCACATCATCGGCGCGCTGTGCATCAGCGGCGTGCTCGTGCAGGGCCCTGTCGTCGCTCGTGATGGGGCGGTCGGGCGCGAGCAGTTGTTCGTGCTTTGCGACGAGTACCTCCCGGTGACGCCGATGCCCGACGATCCACTCGCCGAGCTGTTCGTGCGGTATATCGAGGGGCACGGACCGGCGCGCGTCGAGGACTTCGCCTGGTGGTCGGGCCTCACGCTGGGGAGCGCCCGAGAGGCCGTCGAGCGGGGAAGGCACCGTGTCACCGAGGTCTGTGAGGGTGTGTACATGTCGTCGGTTCGTCCGCGGCGCGCGAGGGGCTCGAACGACGACGCCGTGTTCGCCCTGCCCATGTTCGACGAGTATTACATCTCCTACGCCGACCGCTCTCCCGTGGCCGATGCCGAGGCGATGACGTGCATCGGCCCGGGCAAGAACGGCATGGTGCGCGCCAGCCTCCTCGCAGAGGGGCGGATCATCGGCGCGTGGACGCACTCGGCCGCCGTGGGGCGCCACCGCGAGGCTCCCGTGGCGGAGCTGTTCGACGACGCCGATGCCCGTGCCGTCTCGCACGCGCTCGGGCGCTACAGCGCGTTCGTGAGCGGCTGAAGGTCGGCACCCGTCTCTCGGCACAGACTCACTCGACGGCGTGCCGCGCGAGGAAGTTGTAGACCTCGTTGTCGTCGACCCCGGGGAACGCGCCGCGGGGGAGCGGGGAGAACATGTGCGTGTGCACCCTCGCGCTCGGCCAGGCCTTGCCGTTCCAGCGCTCCGCGAGCTCGGCGGGCGGTCGGCGGCAGCAGGCCTCGTCGGGGCAGCTCGACATCGCGCGGTCGGCGGTCTCGCGTCCTCGCCACCAGCGCGCGTCGTCGAACGGCACGCCGACGGTGACCGAGAACTCGCCGTCGGTCGATGACCCGGTCTGGGTGGAGCACCAGAACGTGCCGCTCGGCGTGTCGGTGTACTGATGATGCTCCGTCGTGCGGTTCTGCTGCGAGAAGGCGCTGCGCGCCTGGAACTTGCGGCACACGCGCTGGCCCTCCACGGCTCCCGTGACATCCATGGGCAGCGGCAGGTCGTCGTTCTCGTAGACCCGGGTGATGGCCCCCGTCTCGTCGACGCGCAGGAAGTGCAGCGGCATGCCGAGGTGCTCGGTGAGCAGATTGGTCATGCGCATGCCCGCGGCCTCGTGGGTCACGCCGAACGCGTCGCGGAAGTCCTCGACGGCGAGGTTGCGGTCCTTCTTCGCCTGCTGCAGGAACGCCACGGCCGCCGTCTCCGGCATGAGGGCGCACGCCGCGAAGTAGTTGATCTCCAGGCGCTGCTGCAGGAAGTCGGCGTAGTCGGTGGGCGGCTTGTGGCCGAGCAGCCGGTGGGCCATGGCCTGCAGCGCCATGGAGCGCAGCCCGTGCCCGCCGGGGATCGACGCCGGGGGCAGGTAGATGCGCCCGTTCTCCAGATCGGTCACCGACCGCGTGGAGTGCGGCAGGTCGTTGACGTAGATGAGCTCGAAGCCGAGCTTCTCGGCCATGATGCTCACGGTGCGGTGCGTCAGCGCGCCCTGTACGTGTCCTGCGGCCTTGAGCTGCTTCTCCGCGAGCTTCTCGATGTCGGACAGGTAGTTGTGCTGCGCGCGCATCCGCAGGCGCAGCTCGGTGTTGGCGCGCCGCGCCTCTTCGGGGGTCGCGATCGCCTCGCGCTCCCGCCGCTGCAGCTCGCGGTGGAGTCCGAGCACCGACTCGATCGTCTCGTCGCTCATGCTCTTCGTCACCCGCACGGGGGCGATGCCGAGCTGGCGGAAGACGGGG
>Ga0164243_10015602_pt1 | contig 10488 bp, 6 predicted proteins | sample OricompcompostOP_FD_108781 | JGI IMG/M metagenome (GOLD analysis project Ga0164243, IMG submission 108781) | Organic Plus compost microbial communities from Emeryville, California, USA - Original compost - Organic plus compost (OP) | ecosystem: Engineered > Solid waste > Mixed feedstock >... | reverse complement strand
TCATTATAGGTATGCATCTCCTTTTGTTCTTTTGCGATTTGCATTCCCTTTTCATAAATACTGATGGCATCTTCATTTTTCCCCTGCCTCTCAAGTAATTTCCCGAGGTGATAATAAGAACCCACATACGTTGGATCTTCCGCCAGTATCTCATCAAACAAAACATGGGCGGCGCCATCATCATCCAGTTTAATATATTCTAATGCCAATGCATGTTTGAGAAAACTGTCTTTCGGACTTTCCGCGAGGAACGCTTTTAATTTATCTATTCTTTCCATACAAATTTTATATGCTTTCATGAAAACCAAGCAAGATGTTAAAAGTTATCACTTTCAATTCCTTACCGATGGTTTGCGTACTTTATTTAAATATATTTGCTTATACCGCTTTTTTCAAAATAAACCCGTTCAGGATATGAAGATTTTAGTTTGTATAAGTAAAACACCAGACACTACTGCAAAAATAGCTTTCACCGACAACAACACGAAATTCAATGAGGCCGGTGTAACCTATATTATTAATCCTTATGATGAATGGTATGCTTTGGTGCGCGCGTTGGAATTAAAAGAAAAGCTGGGAGGTACAGTGCACCTGGTTACCGTGGGAGGAGCTGATACAGAGCCCATTATTAGGAAGGCTTTGGCTCTTGGTGGCGACGAGGCTTTCCGTATTAACGGGGATAGCCAGGATAGCTTTTATATCGCTTCCCAAATTGCTGAACATGCGAAAAATGAGCAATACGATATCATATTTACCGGTAAAGAAACGATTGACTATAACGGTTCCAGCATCGGGGGCCTGGTGGCCGGCTTGCTGGATTTGCCATTCGTATCGATAGCGGCCAAGTTTGAATTGGATGGAAACCAAGCCACGGTAAACCGCGAAATTGAAGGCGGTGAAGAAATTTGCACGGTTCAATTGCCGGTGGTCGTGTCTTGCCAGAAAGGAATGGCAGAAGCAAGAATACCCAATATGAGGGGGATTATGGCCGCCAGGACAAAGCCTTTGAAAGTTGTAGAACCCGTTGCCGTAGAGAACCTAACCGAAGTCGTAAGTTTTGAATTACCGCCTGCTAAAGCCGGTGTGAAAATGATCAATCCAGATAACGTGGAAGAACTTGTGAAGTTGTTACATGACGAAGCAAAGGTCATTTAACCAGGCTGGTATCAAGGCAACAGGTAAACAAAATTCTAAACTTTTTCAAGATATTTAATATGTCCGTTATAGTATTTGCAGATCAACAACAAGGAAAGATAAAAAAGGCCGCGCAAGAGGCCGTGGAATATGCAGCAAAAGTAGCTGCGCAACTGGGCACAGATGTTTCCGCCGTAGTAGTTGGAGAAGTTGCTAACGAGGAGTTGACCGGCCTGGGTAAACATGGCGCCAAGAAAGTATTACATGTGGCAGACGCCCGCCTAAATGAAATAGAACCGGGTGTATGCGCTAAGATTTTAGCGGAAGCCGTTAACCAGGAAAGCGCAAGCGTTGTTATTTTTACGCACAATTTCTCCGGGAAAGCCATCGCGCCGATCTTATCCGCCAAACTGAAAGCGGGTTTGGTTACCGGGGCCATTTCACTACCCGATACTGCTAGCGGTTTCGTAGTAAAGAAATCGGTATTTTCAGGTAAAGCTTTCGCGAACGTTAATATCAGCTCGGATAAGAAAATTGTGTCCGTAATGCCGAATACCTTTAACCTGGAACCAGGTACCGCTACCGCGGATGTGGCTACTTTCAGCCCGTCTATCAGCGATGCCGACTTCAAGATAAAAATGGTAAAGGTAGAAACGGTAGAAGGCGAAATACCATTAACGGAAGCGGAGATCATCGTAAGCGGGGGAAGAGGCTTAAAAGGACCAGAAAACTGGGGTTTGGTGGAAGATTTGGCCCATGTGTTGGGTGCTGCAACAGCTTGTTCCCGCCCGGTAGCAGATTCCGGCTGGAGGCCGCATCATGAGCACGTAGGGCAAACGGGCTTGACCGTAAGGCCTAACCTGTATATCGCGATCGGTATTTCAGGGGCGATCCAGCACCTGGCTGGCGTTAACGGTAGTAAAGTGATCGTTGTGATCAATAAAGACCCGGAAGCGCCGTTCTTCAAGGCGGCAGACTATGGTATCGTGGGCGACGCATTCGAAGTCGTTCCTAAGCTAACGGAAGCCTTGAAGGCATACAAAGCGAATCAATAGACTGATTTATCATAACTTTTCTGCCCTTGCCGGGTTGTATTCTAAAAGATGCAGGTTTGGCAAGGGCTTATTCTTTGTAATTAGATTGCATGACGTTTTTTAGAATACGATAAATTTTCTAACTTCACGTTTCTACACAGAATAAACCTTCAGCGCTAACGCATTGATAGTATGAGAAAAATAGAATTGGAAATAGTTGCTTTGTCGCATAGCATTACACAGACGCATTCTTATGCAGTGGTGTTGGGAGAAGTTAACGGTTTAAGGCGTTTGCCAATCGTGATCGGTGGCTTCGAAGCACAGGCAATTGCCGTTGCATTGGAAAAAATGCAGCCAAGCAGGCCGCTTACCCACGACCTTATGAAGAATTTCATGAATGCATTCAGCATAGAGTTGCACGAAGTCGTAATCAGTAACCTGCAAGAAGGTATCTTTTATGCCAAGTTAATCTGTTCCAATAACGACGATACTATCGAGATCGATTCCCGCACTTCCGATGCCTTGGCCTTAGCCGTTCGATTCGGTTGCCCGATTTATACTTATGAAAATATCCTGAATAGCGCCGGCATCCTGCTGGAAGATCCAACAGGTAAAAAAGTGGCTAAATCTGCTACCGGAACTGCTTCCATCTCCGAGCATGACCGTTCCGGAACCGAGGATAACCTCAATGCTATGAGCCTGGAAGAATTAAATACCTTGTTACAGGAAGTGTTGGAGCAGGAAGATTATATCAGGGCTATCGCGATCCGTGACGAAATTAACAGCCGGAAAAGCCAATAACACGCGGTTCATTTACTTACTTTTATTTATTAATTGGATATACGCCCGGTTCGCTATAAGTAAACCGGATAAGTTTTATATTGCCTAGAATTACGTATCATGATAGCTTTCCCAAACTGTAAGATCAACCTGGGCCTGCACGTTTTAAATAAACGTGTTGATGGGTTTCACGATCTTGAAACGGTTTTTTTACCGCTAGCTTTGAAAGATGTTTTGGAAATTATTACGGCCGATAAGCTAACTTTCACCATGACCGGGATTAACATCCCCGGCAGCGCCGATGATAATCTTTGCTTGTCAGCCTACCGCTTATTAAAACGGGACTTCCCCCTTTTACCGCCCGTTCATATCCATTTACATAAGGTGATTCCTACCGGGGCCGGTCTTGGAGGCGGCTCATCAGATGCAGCATTCACGTTGAAGTTATTGAACGAAAAGTACCACCTCGGCATACGGCTGGAAACTTTACTGCAATATGCCGCGCAACTAGGGAGCGATTGTGCTTTCTTTATTGAGAATACACCTTGTTATGCAACCGGTCGCGGCGAGATATTAGAACCATTAGCGGTTGATTTATCTGCATATCAATTTTTGTTGGTACATCCAGGGATACATGTAAATACAGGTTGGGCATTCGGTCAATTATCACCCGGTAAGCCGGGGCACTCTTTGAGGGAAGTAAATTTTAAGGATGTACAGGATTATAAGGGCAAAGTTTCCAATGATTTCGAAGCCGCGGTATTCCAGGCGCACCCGGAGATAGCGGCTATTAAGGAACAGATGTATGCAACGGGAGCGTTATATGCAAGTATGAGTGGAAGTGGTTCAGCCGTGTACGGCATTTATGAGAAGGGCAAAAAAATAACCGGCCTCTTTTCGGAAACCGGTTACAGCGTATTTAGAATTAGTTAAACGCTAAGAACTTACTTTACAGAAGCAACGAGGCTTTTGAAAGTTTCTGGTTCATTCATAGCCAAGTCAGCTAATACTTTCCTGTTAAGATCAATATTCTTTTCAGAAAGTTTGTGAATGAACTCGGAGTATTTCATACCTTCCGCTCTAACTGCCGCGTTGATACGGGCGATCCAGAGCTGACGGTAATCTCTCTTCTTCAATTTACGACCTACATAACTGTAAGTTAAACCTTTTTCAAGAACGTTCTTTGCTACGGTGTAAACATTCTTTCTTTTGCCATAGAAGCCTTTCGCTTGCTTCAAGATTTTCTTTCTTCTGGCCCTAGACGCAACTGCGTTTACGGAACGAGGCATATAATGCTGTTTTTAAATGTGTTAAAAATTAATTAACGGAGACGGAGCAACCTTTTAACCATGTTCAGGTTTGCATCACTTACCAAGCTGCTTCCTCTCAGGTGGCGCTTTCTTTTAGTGGCTTTTTTAGTCAACAAGTGACTTTTAAAAGCTTTCGGGCGCTTAATATTTCCGCTTCCGGTCACTTTAAACGTCTTTTTAGCACGGGAATGAGTCTTTACTTTGGGCATCTTACATCAAATTTGGTCTGCAAAGGTAGGGAATGTTTTTAATATAACCCACACTCTGCTTAAAATATTTCTTTATGCTCGCAAATTTCTATAAAAAAGTTTAAAATCACAATCAATAATTAATATATTGATACTCAATTACCATATTCCTATATCCATATCATATTAATATTAGTTATAGTATTAGGTTAAAAACATATTTGTTTAATTGCCATATTATTATTAATTTTAATTTCAGATTGTCGAAAAATTGAACCATATCGAGTAAACCAATTACCTATGAAGACTATTTACACCACTGAATGTCAGGGTTTTGTATGCCCTATCCTGTATTGTCGATCGCAAACCTTTTTCTCATGGGGGGATCCCTTTACCCATTAATCCCATCCCCTCTATTCCGCTCAGAATTTTTCTAAAGAAATTATTGGCTAAATGAGAAAATTTTTACGATTCCTATCCCTGATCCTTGTGTCCTTCGCAATGAAAGGATACGCGCAAACTCCTAGTTTTTCCGCGCCTACGACCATATGTAAGGATAGTTATGCATCTATGCACGGTTTCTTTACCGGGAACCAAAGCCCTTCCAGCTATAGATGGACGATTACTGCCCCATCGGGATCCACTACGGTGAACTACAGGTACGGCGACCAGAATAGCGAATCCATAACGGTTGATCTGACAGAAGTCGGAACATATAAGGTTGAACTGAGATTGCGCTACAGTGGTAATAATTATTACAAGACGAAATACATAACCGTCGAAGATTGCACGATTGAATCCTGTCTGGGTAGCTTCGTGAGTGATAAAAACTTCAAGGAAACTTTTGGAACCTTCGCCAGTGGCGAAGGTCGTCGTTCTTTAGACCCTACCATAATTAGCTATAACTATAACCAGTATGGCGACCTGGCTGATAACGATTACTCCATTTATTATAATACTAGAACAGGTGGTCGCCCTGAATGGGTAAACTCTGGTGACCATACCGGTGACACCCGCGGTGGTATGTTGATTGCCAACTCGAGTTATGATCCGCGTATGTTTTACACCCGCCGCGTTGACGGACTTTGTCCTGGCGCGGTTTATAACTTTACTGCCTGGTTCATGAACTTGAACCCATTGGAAGTGTTTGAAGGAACTTGTGAAAAGGATTACAAATACGCCGGGGTAACTTTTATTATCCGCAACGCTGCCAACGGTGCAGAGATCAAACGGTTTAATACCTATGATGTTTCGATGGATCTCAGTGGTCCCGACTGGCAACAGTACGGGGGGAGTATCCGGCTTCAGCCGGGACAAGAGAGCTTGATCCTCGAAGTGGTCAATAATAATCCGGGTGGATGTGGTAACGATATCGCGATTGACGATATCGCTTTCGAGTATTGTGCCCCCAAGATTTATTCTTATATCGATGGCTTGAGCTACGATAAAGATGCGATTTGCCAAGGCGCCCCGATTACCCTGACTTCTGAAATTGAACCGATCAACTATTTCTTAGACCCTGTATACTACTGGGAAACGTCTACTAACGGTACCACTTGGACACCCGTTAGCGGCGCAGGCTATACAGGCACGAATACACCTACATTAGACATTTCGGCCGGGGTACTCAACAGCGTAGGCACTTACTATTTCCGCTTGATGGTAAATGAAGATGGTAATAGTAATGCCTGCTACACCCCGTCCAATATGGTGACGCTTACCATTTTAGCGAAACCGCAAATCACGGTTACGGAGCCCGTCATTTGTGAAGGCAACTCGACGATTCTAACGGTGAACCCGACGAATTACGATAGTTATTCTTTCACGGGCCCCGACATAACCTACATCCCCGGCGTAGATTACCAGGTAAGTGTCAAACCCCCGGTTTCTTCTTCGTACAGTGTGACTGCCGTTGCCAACTATGGTAATGGCAAAAGTTGTTCTGAGACGGTATCAGCAAATATCCAGGTGGATAAAAAGCCCGTGGTAGACCTAGGGCCAGATTTGGATGTCTGTTCCGGTACCCCGATTACCCTGGATGCGGGCGATCAGAGCGGTTATGGTATTAACTGGACCTGGAGCGGAACTAGCTCCGGATCTGTAAGCGGGGGAGAAACCTTTACCCGCACATTTGCCCCGGGTAGTTATAACGTGAATGTTTTGGTTACAAATGGAACTTGTTCTACTGCTGATCAAGTCGCGGTAAATGTAAGCCCCGCCCCTACTGCTAATGCATTGCCTACCGGGACCCTCTGCGTTAATTACGCTTTGTTAAGAGCGGTTGCCGTGGCGGCGCCGAATGTTGGAACTTGGTCAATCGTAGGTAATGATTACGGTGCCGTTTTATCTCCAGCATCATTGCCTAACCAACAAAACATAAGCAACTTACCCCCGGATCAACCGGTGGTAGTCCGTTGGTCGGTTACAAATCCAAATTACCCGGATTGTTCTGCTTTTAAAGATATCACCGTACTGTATAATGCACCTCCGGGCCCTGCTGAGGCGGGCGCGGCGCAAATTCAGTGTGGCTCCCGAACCTTTACGATGAATGCTGACCCGATAGATGTAAACGACATCGGTACATGGACAACGGGAACTTCTGGCGTTACCATCGCCAGTATTAATGATCCGAATACCACGGTTACATTAGCACCCGGGGTAAATGCAGCCACGCTTACTTGGACGGTAAGAAATAATAATAACTCCTGCGGATCTGTTTCAGATAACGTATCTCTTAGCATTCAAACGGCTCCAACCCTAGTTGTAGGAAGTGTTAGCGCGGTATGTATCGGTTCTGGCGGTACTATGGCATTAATTCCTTTCGTTGCAACAGGTAGCCCAACATTATATGATCTACAAGCTACGGGTGCTAACCCGATGCCTGGTTTCACCGACTTGGCAGATCAACCGATGGTTGCCAGCCCGCTTAGCATGGCTATACCGGCAGGTACCCCCGCGGGAACTTACACCTTTACTATGACCGTTAAAAATGCAAACCCGGGATGTTCCGGCTCAGCTAATTTCACGGTAACGGTATCGGAAAGATCTTCAACACCGATCATTGCTGCTCCCCCTGCTTCTATTTGTGAAGGCAACTCCGTGACTTTAAATGTTAGCGGTACGCTGGGAACAAGCGCTCAATGGGTGTGGTATGAAGGTGGTTGCGGTGTAGGAACCGCTATCGGTTCCGGTAGTTCGATAACGGTTACACCATCTGCAACTACAACTTACTATGTACGTTCTGAGAGTACAGGCGCTTGTGCCAATGATATTTGTACCAGTGTAACGGTGAATGTGGATGAAATGCCGGCAACCGTTTCAGCAGGCGCTGATCAAGAAAATTGTGATGATGCAACATTCACGATGAACGCAACCCCGGCCAGCGCAGGTACAGGTACCTGGACAATCGTCTCCGGTACGGCGACTATTGCTGATATCAATGATCCGGCAACCGAAGTGACAGTTGCACCCGGTAATACGGTAGTTTTAAGTTGGCAGGTTACCAATGGAACTTGTGCTTCCAACATTAGTAATGTTACCTTGATCAACCGGGAATCATTAACAGGTAATTCCATCGGTTCGAATCAAAATATTTGCGAAGGTGATGCTGTTGCCGAAATAACCGGAACCGTGCCTTCCGGTGGTGACGGTACATATACCTACACTTGGGAAATGAGTACCACGGGCGCTTCCGGGCCATTTACCCCGATCGCAAGTGCAAATGGTCAAAATTATGATCCGGGTACGATCACCCAAAATACCTGGTTCCGCAGGACGGTTACTTCCGGGGAGTGTACCAGTACCAGCAACGTGGTTGCCATCACGATTTATACCGGCAGCCCTGAAACAGCCACTGTTCTGTGGCCGCAAGATGCAGAATGTGATCCGGGAACTGATTACACTACCCTCTTCGGAAACCCGGTATTTACCCATCCTGATGGTGTGCCGTTTACAGTTGACCACCAGGACGTAACGGTACCTTTCGGTTGTGGAATACAAATTACCCGCACCTGGACTGCTACGGATGATTGCGGTAAAACCGGAAGCATTTCCCAAACAATCACTGTTAGGGATACACGTAAACCTACATTTAGTAATGTTCCCGCAGATGTAACGATTTCTTGCGAGGAAACCATTCCTGCTATAGAAACGCCTACGGTAACGGATGAATGTACTACTGGTATCATTCCTGTATTTACTTCTTATATAATTGATGGAACGGAAGGTTGTGCTAATGATTATACTTTAGTTAGGGTATGGACTGCAACAGATGCATGTAATAATACGGATTCTGTTCGCCAGGTGATTACGATCACGGACAATAAGTTGCCCGTATTTGTAAATCCTCCTGCTGCCTACATCGAGGTAGAGTGCGATGCCGTTCCGGCTGTTCCTACTTTAACAGCTACGGATAACTGTGGTACCCCCGATGTTCAATATATGGGACAATCTACCACGGGCGATGCATGCAATACAACTATTACCCGCACTTGGAAAGCAACGGATGCTTGCGGTAATGCCGAATTATTTGTTCAAACAATCGTGGTGAAGGATGAAACGGCGCCGGAATTTACATTCGTTCCTGCTGATGTCACCGTTCCTTGTGGCACGGTTGTGCCGGTTGGTAACCCCACGGCGGTGGATGCCTGCGGAACGGCGCATATTTCATTTGACGGGGATACCCGCGTAGATGGGTCTTGCCCGAATTCATACGAGATACACCGTAAATGGATCGTGGTTGATGATTGTAATAATGAAAGGGAAGCTATCCAGGTGATCACCTTTGTTGATGATGTGGCCCCGGTGTTTGATAACGCCCCTGCCGATGCAACTTATAATTGCGATGATGTTATTCCAAATAATACCGTTACCGCATCTGATAACTGTGGAACGGCAGTTGTTTCCTTGATTTCAAACAATACGATTCCCGGTGCTTGCCCCGGTTCCTACCAAATAGTTCGAACATGGGAAGCTGAAGACCAATGCGGAAATACAGCGACACATACGCAAACGATAACGGTAGAAGACAATGTTGCTCCTGTGATCCAGGCTAAACCTGCCGACATCACGGTGGAGTGTAGCGCAATCCCTGCTATGCCAACCTTGACTGCTACTGATAACTGTGATGCGGATGTGCCGGTACAATTAGTAAGTGAAACCACATCCGGCAGCGGTTGTAGTTATACTATCACCAGGGTTTGGAGAGCTACTGATGATTGTGGCAATTTTGATGAACATACGCAAGTTATTACTGTTGAAGATCATACAGCCCCGGTATTTGTAACGACACCTACTGCAATGCTAACGGTGGAATGTGATAATATTCCTGCGAGAGTATTATTAGATGCTACGGATAATTGTGATACAGATGTAGAGGTGACTTTAGCAGATGATCTGATTACACCGGGTTCTTGTCCCGGTAATTATAATATTACCCGTACTTGGACCGCTACTGATGATTGCGGTAACTCGATCACTTTCTCGCAAATTATTACCGTTAATGATAACACTCCCCCGGTATTCGTTACTGTGCCTGACGATGTAACGGTAGAATGCGATGAAGTAGTTCCTGTAGAATTACCAACGGTTCAGGATGCTTGTACGGGCGCTACAGTTTCACATGTCGGTGATTTTGATGATCCTGCTAACCCTGCTACTTGCGTGGGTTCCAGGAATGTAATACGCAGATTCAGGGCTGTTGATGAATGCGGCAACGAAGCCATTTACGATCAAAAAATTACTATTGAAGATCATACGGCGCCAACAATCCCGAATTTTCCTGCCGATATCACGGTAGAATGCGATAACATCCCCGCCGTACCGACCTTGACGGCTACGGATATTTGCGATCCCGCCCCGACCATCTCGCCCGTAAACGAGGTGAGCGAACCGGTATCTTGCTCTTACAAGATCACGCGCACCTGGACGGTAACGGACGCCTGCGGTAACACGCAGGACTTCACGCAAACGATCACGGTGGAAGACCATACCGCGCCGGTAATCACCAACGTACCCGCCGGTGTAACGGTGAACTGCGACGAG
>Ga0164243_10015601_pt1 | contig 10488 bp, 12 predicted proteins | sample OricompcompostOP_FD_108781 | JGI IMG/M metagenome (GOLD analysis project Ga0164243, IMG submission 108781) | Organic Plus compost microbial communities from Emeryville, California, USA - Original compost - Organic plus compost (OP) | ecosystem: Engineered > Solid waste > Mixed feedstock >... | reverse complement strand
ACGTCCGGCTCGCCGTCCCATAGCGCCGGGCCAAGCGTGAATACGGCAATTGCTTGTCAGGGCAAAAGGACACTTGGATCTTCGCTATAGGTCTACATCAAAAAGACATCGATGTCTGCCGGCGCATTCGCGAGAAATCGCAGATCCTGATGCTGATCGCGCGCAACGCCAAAGCGTTCGCGCTTTTTTGCGCCTCACGCAAATCTCCTCCGCGGTCATGATGGCGGCATGAACAAGACCGCGCGGAGCAGATCGAAGCGCAGGTTTACGGCCTTGAATTGGGAGAAGCGCCTCATCAATGTGTCTGCCGGATTGACGTCTTTACATAACTTTACACAGCACACATTCCGCTGAAATGAGGCTCATCCAGATTGCGTCTGTGGCCGCAAGCCACAGAGACCTTCAGGAGAGCCTATCATGACCGACCAGCACAACGCTGATCGTCCGGAGCCGTCCCCCGCTCCGCACGCCCCCTATCCCCGCACCAACCGCAGCCGCACGCTTCTCTTTGCAACCCTTGTTCTCGCCGCCGGGTTGACCGGTGCCGCTGTCACCAAAGCGGTCAGCAATCCGTTCGGCTTCGGCCACGGATGGCACGGTGGCATGCGCGGCCCTTGGGGCGCTCCGCTCGATCCCGCCCAGATCGAAGACCGTGCGGACCGTATGGTTCGCCATCTCGCCATCGAACTCGACGCCAACAACGACCAGCAGGAAAAGCTGCGTGGCATCATGCGCGGCATGTTGAAGGATGTGCTGCCGGCGCGCGAAAAAGCGCAAGCCGCACGCCGCCAGGCGCGTGAGTTGCTGACGCAGACCACGATCGACCGCGGTGCGATGGAGAAGCTGCGCGCCGAACAGATTGCGCTCGCCGACAGCGTGTCCAAACGCGTCGTGCAGGCGCTTGGTGATGCCGCCGAAATCCTGTCCCCCGAACAGCGCCGCAAGCTGAATGACCGCTTCCCGCCTTTCGGCGCTGGCGGCCCTCCCTGGCGCCACGGCTAAGCTGCAATTACGAGACACCCTCCCGGGCGATGTTGTATCCACCACGCTTCGCCGTGTTTCATATCCGGACCGGAAGAGCCCGCTGGTCAGGACGGGAGGGTTGGGTGGGGGCCTCAGTTCGTCCCCTGAATTCGACAGCCCCCACCCATTTCATGCGTTAGAATGCCATCGTGACCGACCGTATCCTGCTCATTGAAGATGACCGGCGGCTGGCCGAGATGATTTCCAATTATCTCGGTGAAGCCGGTTTCCGGACCGCGATTGCGCCCTCCGGCACCACCGGAATCGCCATGCAGGACCGCGAGCCCTTCGACATTCTCATTCTCGACCTGATGCTGCCGGACATGGACGGCCTCGATGTCTGCCGGCGCATTCGCGAAAAATCGCAAACGCCGATCCTGATGCTGACCGCGCGCGGCGATGCCATGGATCGCGTGGTCGGTCTTGAGATGGGTGCCGACGATTATTTGCCAAAACCGTTCGAGCCGCGCGAATTGCTCGCCCGTCTGCGTGCCCTCCTCCGCCGCTCACGATCGGACCGCAAAAACGAAGTGATGCGCTTCGGACGGCTTGAGATCGACACCGCCGCGCGGCAGGTGCGCCTCGACGGCGACGAGCGCTCGCTGACCAGCTATCAGTTCGCGCTGCTGCTGGCGCTCGCCGAGAATGCCGGGCGCGTCCTCTCGCGCGACACCATCATGAATTTGCTGAAGAGCGAGACGCTGGAAGCTTTTGATCGCTCCATCGATGTGCATATCTCGCGCATTCGCGCCGCCATCGAGGACGATCCGAAAAAGCCGCGCCGTGTGATCACCGTGCGCGGCGCGGGCTATGTCTTCGCCAAGGCGCAGGATTAATATGGCTCCGTTGAACGAATTTTTTCCGCTCGTCCCCGCCAACGGGCCGCGCGTGCGCACGCCCGATGACAGGCTCCGGCCGGGGACCCAGAGTCAAGGTCACTGGATTCCCGCTTTCGCGGGAATGAGCGGACTGCGGATGCTTCATTGCTTTGGCGCGCGCACACGAGCGCCCGCATGAAGCGGCTCTATCAGAAGATCTATCTCACCATTGTGGTGACGCTGCTGCTCGTGGTGCTGGTCGCTGGTGCCATCTGGCGGTTTGGCGTACAGCCGGGTGCCTTTACCGAAGGTTTTGAAGTCGCCGGCGAACTCGCCGCCGCTGCTCTGCCGCCGGCCAATGCGCCGGCTGCGGTCCAGCAGGAGGCTATCGACCGGCTCGCAAAACGCCTGAAGCTCGACCTGACCCTGTTCGATGCACAATTGCGTCCGCTGGCGCGCTGGGGCCGCCCGCTGCCAGCGCCGACGAAAAACCGCGGAGGATGGATCTATGGCCCCGGCGGCCCGGCCTTCGCGCTGCAATTGCCCGATCAGCGCTGGATCGTGGCCGGTGCGCCGCCGCGCCACGCCCACCCTGCCCTCGGGCTGATGATGGTGCTCGGCGCGATCGCACTGGTGATTGCGCTCTGTGCGTTCCCGGTCGTGAAAGGTCTCACGCGGCGGCTGGAGCGATTGCAGGAGGGTGTGGAGACGCTCGGCTCCGGCGATCTGTCCGCGCGCGTGAAGGTGGAAGGCCGCGACGAGGTCGCGCGGCTGGCGACCAGCTTCAATCATGCCGCCGCGCGCATCGAGGAACTCGTCAACGCGCATCGCCTTCTCCTCGCGCATGCCTCGCACGAGATCCGCACGCCGCTGTCGCGCATCCGCCTCGGCATCGAATTGCTGCAGCGGAAACAGGACCCGGCATACAAGGCCGCGCTGGAACAGGACATCGCCGAACTCGATGCGCTCGTCGACGATATCCTGCTGGCCAGCCGTCTCGACATCGCCAGGAGCCTGCCCGATCGCGAGAGCGTCGATCTGCTCGCTCTCGCGGCCGAGGAAGCCGCGCGCGATGACCATGCTCATGTCGAAGGCGAGGCCCTCACCATCAGCGGCGATGCGCGGCTGCTGCGGCATCTGATCCGCAACCTGCTCGACAATGGCGCGCGCCATGGCAAGCCGCCGGTGCGCGCCAAGGTCCACCGCGACGGCAACACCGCCATCATCGACGTGCTCGACACCGGCAACGGCATCCCGGCGGCCGAGCGCGAGCGCGTGTTCATTCCCTTCTATCGCCTGCCCGGCGAGACCAAAGGCTCAGGGCTAGGCCTGTCGATCGCGCGCCAGATCGCGCGCCTGCATGGCGGCGACGTCACGGTCATGCCGCCGATCGATCACGGCAGTTGCATCCGCATCACACTGCCGCTGACCTGAAAAATTTGTCCGGCACTCCGACCCGGCCCTCGCCGTCCTTGACGCGTGTTTGGCGGGCGCGCCCGGAACGGCGGCGCGGGCTCGCGCGTTTCTCGCAGAGCGGGGGCGAAGCGCGTGCGACCCGCCCGGCTGAACAGCCTCAAATGACCGCAGACAGCAACGCATCGAGCAGCAAACGGGAGGCAAGCCATGCAGGCCAGCGAAGTCATGACCACCAATGTGCAACTCATCAGTCCCGACGACACCATCGCCCATGCCGCACAGATGATGCAGGAGCTCGACGCCGGCATTCTGCCCGTGTCCGAGAATGATCGCCTGATCGGCATGATCAGCGACCGCGATATCGCCATCCGCGCGGTCGGCGCCAACAAATCGTCGAACACGCCGGTCCGCGACGTCATGAGCGCCGAAGTGATGTATTGCTTCGAGGACGACGAAGTGGAAGTGGTGTCCCACAACATGGCCGACATCAAGGTCCGCCGGCTTCCGGTGATGACCCACCAGAAGCGGCTGGTCGGCATCGTGTCGCTCGGCGATCTCGCCGTGAGCGACGGCCCCCGCAATGCCGGCGAGGCGCTGTGCGGCATTTCCGAGCCCGGCGGCTCGCATTCGCAATCGCGCGGCAGCGCCACCGAGGCGCCCCTTCTGTAAAGCGTCCGTCAGGACGGCGCGCGGCCCCGCATTGTCTTTTCCGGCGTCATGGCTTCAACTGAAGCGATGACGTCACGCCCAATGACACCGCGGCCCTTGCCGCAGCCGCGCTCCGCCTATCCTTTCCACCGCGCCATTCCAACGCGCTGGATGGACAATGACGTCTACGGCCACGTCAACAACGTCACCTATTATTCGTATTTCGACACGCTGGTGAACGGCTACCTGATCGAACAGGGCGCGCTCGACATCGCCCACAGCGCCGTCATCGGCCTCGTGGTCGAGACGCAATGCCATTACTTCAAGCCGGTCTCGTTTCCCGACACCATCACCGGCGCCCTGCGCGTCAGCCATCGCGGCACATCGAGCGTGCGCTACGAAATCGGCCTGTTCCGCGAAGACGATGACCTCGCCGCGGCGCAGGGCCATTTCGTGCATGTCTATGTCGATCGTGCGAGCGGCCGGCCGGCCGCCTTGCCGGAGGCGCTGCAGCGCGCGCTCGACCCACTCGTCATTCCGGGGCGTGCGTAGGGTGGGTTAGCGCCAGACGCGCGTAACCCACCATCTGAAACCAACGCTGCTTCCGGCGGTGGGTTACGGCGCTACGCGCCTAACCCACCCTACGCCCTTGCTTATCCCCGCCCCCACGCGCCCCGCTATCATCCCGCGCATGCGCAACCCCCTCTTCGCCCCCACCATCACCCGCCTCCGTGTCGCTCCTGAGGATCCCTTCGCCACCAACGGGCCGCGGCCGAAAGCATCGCGCCGGCCGCACACCGATGCGAAGGTCGCAAGCGTGCGCAAGCTGATCGAGGAGACGACGCTGACCTATGGCGAGATCGCCGCGAAAACCGGCGTTGGCCGCGCGAGCATCTGCCGCTGGACGCGCGATGGCGGCTGGCAGCGGCCGCTCTTCGCGCCGCGCGCGACCGACACCGTGCCGCGCGCCAGGGCCTCGGCCAAATTGAAGCGCCGCCTGCTCGCGGGTCGACTCTCGGCCCTGGCCGAGCGCTATGTGCGCGACCTCGAAGAAAGCGCCGACATCGATCTGCCAAAACTCGCGCAGGCGCTGATGCTGATGCGCATGATAAAGCTCGCCGCCCGCCCGAAGCGGCGCCGCAGCGGCAATGCACGCGGCATCCTGGGTGCGGAGCGCACCGCGCTCGATTACGAGGACGAAAGCACCATCCTTGCGCGCCTGCGCAGCGCCGGCGTCGATCTTGCGCAGGCGCCGGCCGCGGCGGTGCAGGATTTCGTCGACGCCCATCTGCCGCCGAGCGACGACAACAGGCACTTTCGCGCGCGCGGCGGCGGCCGGTCGCGGCGCAACAGAGCGCATGCACAGTTGCTGGAGAAGGATCGGCGTTGAGCTAAGCGCGCTGTCATTCCGGGGCACGCGCATCGCTGGCAAGTTTACGCAGCCAGCGTAAACTTGGCTGCGTGCGCGTGAGCCCGGAAGCCAGAGGCAGTGCAAAGCCATGAAGACGCACGCTCGGAGATTAGGCCGCCCCCTCTCCCCGCTCGTCCCCGCGAAGGCGGGGACCCAGAGTCGGAGCTTGTTAGCCCCGAGGGGCGCAACGAAACTGACCGGCCACGCACACCATTCGCCCCAACGGCTTGACCACGCCCCATCCCGGCTATACATGCGGGATTGCCGTCAGCCTTCGGACGCAACGTCCCAAGGTGTTCGCGGTGTCAAACGAACCGGGTCACGCAAGGTGTTCCGGTGAGAAAGGAACTGAAAAATGAGCACGATTCGCTCAGCGGTTAATGCTGTGCCCAAAAACAGCCAGGGCACTTCTGTCATCCAGACAGAACCCTCTGCAGGTCGCATCGCGCATGCGATTGCAGCTTTCCCCTACGATCCTCTGACTGCGACAATGGATATTGTCGACAATTCCGTTGAAAACGGAGCGTCGGCTGTCTCTGTGTCGTTTCAAACCAAAGGCAAGACCATCGAGCAGATCGTCATTGCCGATAACGGTACCGGCATTCCAAATGCGATTGTCGACGAAGTGCTCCGCGCAGGAAGTCGCACAGAGCATCTTTACCGGACTACGTCGCTATCGAGGTTCGGTGTCGGACTGAAGGGCGCCGGGTTTGCTCTCGCGACGAACATTACGCTATTCACGCGAAATGAGTTCGGCCAGATCGTGCGTCGCTCTATCGATCAGGTGAAGATCGAACGGTCAGATCGTTGGGAGCAGGAAGCTCGTCCGGCGACAGTGGAAGAACACAGTTTTTTCGATAATGCGCTTGCTACTTTGCCCGGCTCGAATCCCAAGCCTGGCGGAACCGGCACCGTGATTCTGCTGCGGGGGATCAAACTGCAGACGCGCGACCTATCGAAGCTCCGGTCGAATCTAGTGCGGAACGCAGGTCAAACCTACGGAAAGTTCCTGGCATACAGCGGGGACAGCTTTCGCAGCCTGTCGATTAATATCGACAACGTTCCTGTGGAGCCGTTCGACCCTCTTCATCGCGAAAATCCTGACACTCAGTCTATCTACCGGCGGGAAAAAATCGATTTCGAGGATGGCAGTTCGGCGTTCTTTACGGCTGTTGCGCTGCCCCACCCCCACACGCAGTCCGAGGAAATCGCTCGGCGTTACCGCTACACACAGAAGAACCAGGGCGCGTATGTTTATCGCAACGGTCGTCTCGTTCGGACTGGCGAAACGTTCGGTTTGTTTAGCCGCGACTTCCACTTGAACGCTTTTCGTGTGGAGATCGAGTACGACAGTTCGGCTGATTCCCATTTCAAGGTCGATGTGGCAAAATCCACGGTCGTTCTCGATGATGAGGCTGAGGCCAAGCTGAAGGACTTCTTCCGCGACGCGGCACGGACCGCGGATACGCTCTGGCGGCAGAAGGATGTACCGACGAAGGTTGAGATCGACGAGCTTTTTAATGAGTCCAATCGCCTCATTGGATCGCGTGCAAACCTTCTGATCACAGCCGTTAATCAGAAAAAGGGCGAGCTTCGGGTGCCTCGGCGCGGACCGGTTGTTGCACCGCCTCGACCTGCCGAGCCGGCCACCGGAGAAAATTCCGACCCCCTGGTAAATACTCCGTCTGCCGCTGAGAATGCGAAGCCTAATGCGGCGGCGACACCGCCGAGCGCAAGGCGGGGCTTTTCAGCCTATCTACGCCCTGTAGATAGCCTCCCTGACGGAGTGCTGTATCGGCCGCTGATTGACGGTGAGATCGGCGGCCTGATCGTCGAAGTCAATATCACTCACCCATTCGCTAAGACTGTGTTTGAAGCGCCTGTGGTAGAGACCGGGAGACGAGCAGTCCCGCGCCGCGCTACCACTGCTATTCAGCAACTGCTCTATGTGCTTGGGTATTGTGAATACACGATGTCGGACGACGATGATGGCGAAACGGCGCGTTTGTTCGACCAGTACCGCCGGTATCTGTCGATGAATGTGACGGCACTTCTCGACTGATTAATCCGCCGCTCTCCATTGATTGATTGCCGCTCGCCATTTGCGATGGCGAGCGGCGCATCCTTGAAGGCGCAACCTGCCACCCTTGTGCGGTGGAATTGGCGGATGCGTTTCGCTAATCCACCTTACGGCACTTAATTTACCATCGATTAACCAAAGTAAATTCAGCATCAAGCAATATGATTCGGGGGCATCAATGCAAAACACTTCGCATGCGGTAATGGCGCAACGCGTCGAGCCAAAAGATAGCCCGGATGACTTCCCTACTCCGCCGTGGGCGACAAGAGGCCTGATTGAGCATATTTTAGACAAAGGCGAATTGAGTGGTATGAGTTGTCTTGAGCCCGCATGCGGAGCGGGTCACATGTCGAAAGTGCTCAAGGAATACTTTGCCAATGTTTATTCATCAGATGCGTTTGATTACGGTTATGGCGAGGTTCAAGAGTTTTTGAGCGCTTCTTACGCAAACTCAAGCTTTGATTGGGTAATTACCAATCCGCCATTCCGCCTTGCAGAAGAATTTGTCCTCCGCTCTCTGGAAATTGCAAAGTGCGGAGTCGCGATCCTCGCCCGATCCGTTTTTCTGGAAAGCGTCGGCCGCTATGAGGGAATATTTCGAGAGGCGCCGCCGTCGATTTTCGCGCAGTTCGTTGAGCGTGTGCCTATGGTGCGCGGTCGCCTCGATAGTAAGGCAACTACCGCCACAGGCTACGCTTGGCTTGTTTGGCTCAAAGGAAGATCCAGCGAACCACGTCTGATGTGGGTTCCACCGTGCAGAAAGGCCCTTGAGCGCCCATTCGACTACAAAATGAACTAACGTTCGTGCTTGTCGTAATCCGCTGCAGCGTCAAGCAGCATCTCCAACGACTTACCTGTCACTCCATCCTTCTTCATTTGACCTAGCACTGCATCCACCCGGCCACGCAAGCGACGGCCCTTTATTCCTGGCGGGCCTTTCGGCGGAAGTTGGCTGGAGTGTGCCGCTGCAACGCTCCCGAACTTGGTGCCGTCCTTAACTTCGGCGATGCGCCCTTGGTTAACACCGAACCACGCGGCAATATCGTGATCGCGATCACCCCTTGCGACCATGCCAAAAATAATGGGCGCGTCGCTATACCTAAGTACGTATCCGCTGGATCTGCTTCTCGACATATCCCCCTCCCTTAAACATGGAGAGGAAACCACAATATGCTACCAGGAGTCGAGCGCTGGCCAGCGGCCCTAAAATACAAAAGAGTCAAGTACAATGAACGTGCAAAGTCCTGCTTCCTGGCGAGTTGCTTCGCTCCGCGTTTGACCAAACTCATCTCTTGTGTAATCCTATGTGTGGAGGTTTACACATATGGCAACCAACCTCTCCATCGATCCCGACCTAATTGAAAAAGCGCTGGAAGTGAGCGGCGAGAAAACCAAGAAGGCAGCGGTGACGAAGGCCTTGCAGGAATTCATTGCGCGCCGGCGGCAAAAGCGCCTGCTTGAACTGTTCGGCAAGCTGGAATGGGACAAGACCTACGACTACAAGGCCGAACGCAAGCGCAAGTGAGTATTCGCCGTGAATCTTCTTGTGGATACCAGCGTGTGGTCGCTCGCGCTGCGCCGCGACCGACCGAGTGACAGCGCCGAAGTCGTATTGCTGATCCGCACCATTGAAAGCGGCGAGCCCCTTTCAACAACAGGGTTGATCTTGCAGGAATTACTGCAGGGCTTTGCCGGGCCAAAAAGCCGCGATCAGATCGTCGAGCGGTTTTCCGCCTTGCCGCTGATCGTGCCAGATCGCGACGATCACATTCAGGCTGCGGAATTGAAAAATGTGTGCCGCCGCAAGGGCGTACAGATCGGCACGATCGACGCGCTGCTGGCGCAACTGTGCATCCGCCACGACCTGACGATGCTGACAACCGATGAAGATTTCAGACACCTTGCAAAGCACACGGCTCTGAGGGTCTGGCAGCAACCACTCTAGACGTTGATGCCCGGGACAAGCCCGGGCATGACAGCGCGTGTGAGGAAGCTAAAGCGCCCCTATCCTCAATCTTCCTTGAACCCATAATCCGGCACATTCCCCGAATTGCCGTAATACTTGTAGGGCAGGAATTTGCCGCTCATGGTGATCTTCACGCGGTCGCCCTTCGGGTTGGCGACGCGCTCGAAGTTAAAGTCGAAGTCGATCGCCGACATGATGCCGTCGCCGAATTCCTCCTCGATGAGCTGCTTCCAGGCCGGGCCGTTGACCATCACCATTTCATAGAAGCGATAGATCAGCGGGTCCGTCGGCGGCATCGGCGTGCCGTCGCCGCGCATCGGCACCTCGTTCAGCATCGCGGTCTCGGCCTTCGACAGGCCGAACAATTCGCCGGCCTTCATCGCCTGCGGCCTGGTCAGCTTCATCTGGCCAAGCAGCGCGCCGACGATCAGCGTGTCGGAAAAGCCGCCGATCTGCTCGCAGATATATTTCCACTTCCAGCCCTTCTCGCGCTTGATGTCGAGAATTTTTTCAGTGAGGTCGCTGCGTTTCATGGTTTGCTCCTTGGTGTGTTCGTAACTGCGCCGCGCGCGCGGCCCGTTCTCTCAACCAGTAGCCCGGATGAAGCGAAGCGAAATCCGGGGCGGCGCCGCGATTGGTCCCGCATTTCGCGGCGCTCCATGCGGGCTACGAAATTTCAACCATTTGCCACACGCGGTTTCGTAGCGTCGCTCGCCGCCACCACCTGCGGCTCCGCCGCGCCCGGCCGGATCAGCGGAACGTCGCAAGTCGGGTCTACCCGACTTGCGCCCTCTAATGATGTCCGACCCGGGTATACCCGGGTCGGATGACGCGGATCGTGGTGCGGCACGTCCTTCGTGAAGGTGCGGCTGCGCGCGATCAGGAAATCGATGATGTGGTTGCGCAAAGCGTAATAGAGCGGATGCTTGTGGAATTCGGTGCGTTTCCGCTCTTTCGGCAGCGGATTCTCGACGATTTCCGCCAGCACCGCGCCGGGGCCGTTGGTCATCAGCACGATCTTGTCGGCGAGATAGATCGCCTCGTCGACGTCATGCGTGATCATGAACACGGTCTGGCCGGTCTCCTGGCAGATGCGGCGCACTTCGTCCTGCAGCGTGCCGCGCGT
>Ga0164243_10015600_pt1 | contig 10489 bp, 8 predicted proteins | sample OricompcompostOP_FD_108781 | JGI IMG/M metagenome (GOLD analysis project Ga0164243, IMG submission 108781) | Organic Plus compost microbial communities from Emeryville, California, USA - Original compost - Organic plus compost (OP) | ecosystem: Engineered > Solid waste > Mixed feedstock >... | reverse complement strand
GTCCTTGGACGCCCAGTCACTGGCTGCCATTCACACCCCTCCTCTCATCATTCCTCGTCGTCGACCGACTCTTCGTCCTGCTCCGCAGACGCGCTGACGGGGTCGACGACGCCGACCGTGGCGGGTCGCAGCACACGATCGCCCACGCGATAACCGACCAGCATGACCTTGCCGATCGAGGTGACGTCGACATCGGCCGATTCACCGACATGGAACACCGCCTCGTGCAACTGCGGGTCGAACGGCTCGCCCTCGGCCCCGAACGACTCGAGACCGAACTTGGCGACGACGGCCTGCAGCGATTCGGCGATGGCCTTGAACCCACCGACCAACTCACCGTGCTCATCGGCCCGACCGATGTCATCGAGTGTGGTCAGCAGCGCGTTCAGCACTGCGGCCTCACCGCCCTTGCGGACCGTGTCACGGTCTCGGTCGACGCGCTTCTTGTAGTTCAGGTACTCGGCCTGGAGCCGCTGCAGATCGGCCGTGCGCTCGGCCAACTGCTCCTCGGCGGTCGGCTCGGCCGGCTCCTCCTCGGACGGGACGTCCTCACCCTCGGGGGTGACGACCTCGTCCTGCTCGGATTCGGCCGCCACCTCCTCGGGTACCTCGTCCTCGTGGGGCGATTCGGTCACTTGGAGTCCTCGTCCTCGTCGACGATCTCGGCCTCGACGACGTCATCGTCATCACCGGAGTCGGCGTCACCGGCCGGGGCACCCTCGCCACCGGCAGCGGCCTGCTCGGCGGCAGCGGCAGCGTAGATCGCCTCACCCATCTTCTGGCTCGACTCACCGAGCTTGGTGACCGCAGCCTGCACGGCGTCGGCGTCCTCGCCCTTGAGTGCCTCGTTCAGCGCGTCCAGATCGGCCTGAACGGTCGTCTTGGTCTCGTCGTCGAGCTTGTCGCCGTTGTCGGCCAGGAACTTCTCGGTGCTGTGCGCCAGCGCCTCGGCCTGGTTACGGGCGTCGACGGCCTCGCGGCGCTTGCGATCCTCCTCGGCGTACTGCTCGGCGTCCTTGACCATCTTGTCGATGTCGTCCTTGGACAGCGCCGAGCCGCCCGTGATGGTCATCGACTGTTCCTTACCGGTGCCACGGTCCTTGGCGGACACGTTGACGATGCCGTTGGCGTCGATGTCGAACGTCACCTCGATCTGCGGCACACCACGGGGGGCCGGCGGCAGACCGGTGAGCTCGAACGTGGCCAGCAACTGGTTGCCCGCGGCCATCTCGCGCTCGCCCTGGTAGACCTGGATCGCGACGGACGGCTGGTTGTCGTCTGCGGTCGTGAACACCTCGGAGCGCTTGGTCGGGATCGTGGTGTTGCGCTCGATGAGCTTGGTCATGACACCGCCCTTGGTCTCGATGCCCAGGCTCAGCGGAGTCACGTCGAGCAGCAGGACGTCCTTGACCTCGCCCTTCAGCACGCCGGCCTGCAGGCTGGCGCCGACGGCGACGACCTCGTCGGGGTTGACGCCCTTGTTGGGCTCCTTGCCACCGGTCAGGGTCTTGACCAGTTCGGAGACGGCGGGCATGCGGGTGGACCCGCCGACCAGCACGACATGGTCGATGTCGCCCAAGTGAATGCCGGCGTCCTTGATGACGTTGTTGAACGGAGCCTTGGTGCGCTCGAGCAGATCGGCGGTGATCTTCTCGAACTCGGCGCGGGTCAGCGTCTCGTCGAGGAAGACCGGATTGCCGTCCTGGACCGTGATGTACGGCAGGTTGATCGCCGTGCTGGACGAGCTCGACAGTTCGATCTTGGCGCGCTCGGCGGCCTCGCGGATGCGCGGCATGGCCATCTTGTCCTTGGTCAGGTCGACACCGGTCGACGCCTTGAACTTGTTGACCAGCCAGTCGACGACGGCCTCGTCCCAGTCGTCACCACCCAGCTCGTTGTCACCGCTGGTGGCCTTGACCTCGATGACACCCTCGCCGATCTCCAGCAGGGACACGTCGAACGTGCCACCGCCGAGGTCGAACACCAGAATGGTCTGGTCCTCACCCTTGTCCAGGCCGTAGGCCAGTGCCGCGGCGGTGGGTTCGTTGATGATGCGGCTGACGTTCAGGCCCGCGATCTCGCCGGCCTCCTTGGTGGCCTGGCGCTGGTGGTCGTTGAAGTACGCCGGCACGGTGATGACCGCGTCGGTGACCGGCTCGCCGAGGTAGGCCTCGGCATCGCGCTTGAGCTTCTGCAGGATGAACGCGCTGATCTGCTGCGGGTTGAACGGCTTGCCGTCGATGTCGACGGTCCAGTCGGTGCCCATGTGGCGCTTGACCGAGCGGATCGTGCGGTCGACGTTGGTGACACCCTGACGCTTGGCGACCTCGCCGGCCAGGACTTCGCCGTCCTTCGCGAAGGCGACGACGGACGGAGTGGTGCGAGCGCCCTCGGCGTTCGCGATGACGGTGGGTTCGCCACCTTCAAGGACGGCGACGACGGAGTTCGTCGTGCCCAGGTCGATTCCGACGGCACGTGCCATGGTTGATTCCTCCTGCGGATCGGGGCTTGTTGAGGTTCGGGGAAGCCGTTGCGTCGTGATCGGCAACTGACTTGAGTCCGAACATATCAACTTTGCCCAACCCGGATCTATTCCGGGTCCAAGACCGCGGTCGGTTTACCAGGTCCACCTGGTAAACCGTCACCTCACCACGCGCGTACACGTGGTGAGGTGAAAGAAGACGTGGTGAAGCGTGGCCTGTCTGCTGGTGAGGTCAACCGGCCCAGAAGCCGCGGCCACCGCCGAACCAGTCGCCGATATGGGGGCCATCGCCACCCGGCCGCCGCGATCCGAGGTACGACTCGACGACCGCGACACCGAGATCGTCGAGCTCGGGTGCGACGACCTTGCCGTCGACCCGACGGGCCATGTTCTCAATGAACCGGGCCAGACCGGGGTCCTCGCCGAGACGGAAGAACGTGGTCTGCGCTCCGAGCCGCATCGCGTTCTCCAGCTCACGCACCGACAATGCGATCGTGACCGGGTGCGGCGGATAGCTGAACCAGACCTGGCCACCGGACTCCAGATGCGATGTCGGTTCACCGTCGGTGACGATCAGCAGCACCGGCTGGGCGTTCGGGTGCTTGCGGAAGTGCCGGTTCGCCAGCAGCAGCGCGTGATGCAGATTGGTGCCCTTGGCGTACTGCGCGTCGAGCGCCGTGAGCTCCTCGATCTCCATGACCTCGGCATGGCGTCCGAATCCGATCAGTTGCAGCGCATCGCCACGGAAGCGCGTACTGATCAAGGTGTGGAGCGCGAGCGCGGTGCGCTTCATCGGAACCCATCGGCCGTCCATCGCCATCGAGAACGACGTGTCGACCAGCAGCGCGACACACGCCTGCGTACGCGCCTCGGTCTCCTGGACCTCGACATCGTCGATCGTCAGGCGCACACCGTCTGTCGTGGAGCCGCCTTCACCCGCAATCCGGGTGATCGCGTTCGTGATGCTGCGCGTGACATCCCAAGGCTCGGTGTCGCCGAACGCCCACGGTCGTGTCGCGCCGGAGCGCTCCCCCGCCGCGCCCGCCTGGCGCAACTCGCGGGCACCTTGACGGCCCGACATCTTGTCGGCGACGTCGCGCAGCAGTGCCTTGCCCAGTTGACGCATCGCCTTCGGGGTCAGGCGCAGCGATCCGTCCGATCCGCGCTGCATCGCACCCGAGTCGCGCAGCGCCTGCTCCAGTTCCTTGAGGGTGCGCAGGTCGACCGTCGCGTCGTCGCCGAGTTGGCGCGACAACGCCTCCAGGTCGACGTCGTCCAGACTCGACCCGCGATAGCCCTGAGCGAGTTGCTCGGCGAGTGCGTCCAGATCGGCGAGATCCTGGAAGACGCCCGTGCCGTCACCGAGCCCGACACCTTGCTCACCGTCCATCGGCGTCGAGCCTCCCCAGTCCTCACCCGGCCGCAGGGCCTGCAGATTTCCGTCGAGGCGAGACAGCGATTCGGCGAGCGCGGGCGACCCGAACGCGGCGCCCGACAGCGCCATCAACTCCTGCCGCTGCTCCGGCGTCATCGAGTTGAGCATCCGCTGCGCCGCGGCCGATCGCTTCGCGAGCGTGTCGAGCAGTTCGTCGACGTCCTGCGGGCCCTCCGGGAAGAAGTCACCGTGCTTGGCCATGAAGTCGGCGAACTGACCGTCGGTGTCCTCGCCACGCTGATGGGCCTCGAGCAGTTCATTGAGGTCGTCGAGCATCTCGTTGACGGCCTCGCGATCAGCGTCCGTCGCGTTCTCCAACGCCTGCTTCATACCGGCGAACCGCTGGTCCAGCAGTTCGCGGCCGAGCAGGTCCTTGATGCGCTCGTAGTCGGCGCGCGCCTCCGAGCTCTGCCACTGATAGTTGCTGAGTTCGTTGACCGCGGCGGCCGGTGACGGCGGCAGGCTGTCGAGTTCCAGTTCTGCAAGGGCGCGGGTGCCGTCGTCGAGATCAACGTCGCGAGCCAGCTGCTTGCGCTCGTTCAGCACCGCTCGGTCGAGCAGCTCCTTGACCTCGGCCAGCGTGCCGTCGAGTTTGTGGCGCTGCATCAGTTCGGCGCGCTTCTCGGCGACCCGGCGGGCCAGGTCGTCGAGTCCCTGCTGATCGGCGCCGCCGCGGCGCAGGAACTCCTGCAGCGCCCGCTCGGGCGAGTAGCCCGCCATGACGTCCTCACCGATCGCGTCCAGCGCCTCGCGCACGTCGACCGGCGGCGCGAGCGGATCGGGCCCGCCGTCGTACGGGCCGTACCGGGACGCCCGCGAGAGACGCCGGTTGGTTCTAGCCATAGACGGTCTCTCCGCCGGCGGTGTCCTTGCTGATGCGGCGCGCCAGGAACAGACCCTCCAGCACCAGTTCGATCGCGCTGGCGCGGGTGCCGTTGTCGTCGGCACCGACCCGGTCGCACACCTGGTCGTACAGATCGGACTCGCCCAGGACCGGAAGACCGGCCAGGAAGTCGCGGGCTGCGACCTGCTCGCCGGTCGAGATCAGTCGTCCCGACTCGATGGCCTCGACCAGCAGCCCGAAGTCGATCCCGGTGAACAGCCCCTGGACCGTCTCGGCCGTCGCGGTGCGGAGCAGATGATCCAGGATCAGGTCCTCACGGCCCTCCTCGCCGGACTCGAACTCGATCTTGCCGCCGAGCACGTCGACCGCAGTCTCCAGGTCCACCGGCCTGGCCACGGCGTGCTCCTCGCCCTGGCGGGTCGCGCGGTGCAGCGCGGCGGCGGCGATCGTCTCGGCGCCCGCGATCGCGAACCGCGCACTGACGCCGCTGCGCTGATCGACCGAGGTTGACGACCGCAGGGCGCGCGTGAACCGGGCGAGCACCTCGATCAGCTGGTCCGGCACCTCGGCGACCAACTCGGCCTCCTGCTGGACGACCGCGATCTCGTCGACGAGGGCGACCGGATAGTGCGTGCGGATCTCGGCGCCGAAACGATCCTTCAATGGCGTGATGATGCGACCGCGGTTGGTGTAGTCCTCCGGGTTGGCGCTGGCCACGACGAGGACGTCCAGCGGCAACCGCAGGACGTAGCCGCGGATCTGGATATCGCGCTCCTCCATCACGTTGAGCATCGCGACCTGGATGCGCTCGGCCAGATCGGGCAGTTCGTTGATCGCGACGATGCCGCGGTGGCTGCGCGGGATGAGCCCGAAGTGGATGGTCTCGGGATCACCGAGACTGCGGCCCTCCGCGACCTTCATCGGGTCGACGTCTCCGATCAGGTCGGCCACGCTGGTGTCAGGGGTCGCGAGCTTCTCGGCGTACCGGGCGTCGCGGTGCCGCCACGCGACCGGCAGGTCGTCGCCCAGTTCGGCGGCACGTCGGATGCTCTCGGTCGTGATCGGTTCGTACGGGTGCTCGCCCAACTCGGATCCGGCGATGACCGGCGACCACTCGTCGAGCAGGCCGACGAGCGTGCGAAGCAGTCGGGTCTTGCCCTGACCTCGTTCGCCCAGCAGGACGACGTCGTGTCCGGCGATCAGGGCACGCTCGAGTTGCGGGATCACCGTGTCGTCGTACCCATGCAGGCCGGGCCAGGGATCGCGGCCCTCCGCGAGGGCGGCCAGCAGGTTGTCGCGGAGTTCGACGCGCAACGGCTTCAGCACATGGCCTGAGGCACGCAGTTCGCCGACGGTACCGATCGAAGGGGAGGTCGTGGGATCAGTCACGCCAACGACGCTACTCCCGTTCTCCATGCGTGAAGGCGCAGTTCATTCGCCAACTGGACGATGTGGCGGCCCGACCGCTTGGACGGGTCGCGCGCAGATGGTGTCAGCGGCTGCGCAGCTCTCACAGCGGACGAACTGCTGGGTGCAGTCCGCATCCGAGCAGTCGACCACCGCGGACGTGCCGGTTCGGCATGTGTCGCATTCGCCCACGATCGCGGCGTGATCGGAGAAGTCGGTCGTGATCCGCCCGTCGAAGACGTACAGCGAGCCCTCCCACAGTCCGTCGTCGCCGTATTCGGCTCCGTACGTCGCGATACCACCGTCGAGCTGGTAGACCTCGGTGAAACCACGCTGCTTCATCAGCGGGGTCAGGATCTCGCACCGGATCCCACCGGTGCAGTAGGTGACGACGGGCCGGTCCTTGAGGTGGTCGTACTCGCCACTGTCGAGCAGGTCGATGAACTCGCGGGTCGTGTCGACCGGCGGACGGACCGCATCCTTGAACCGGCCCACCTCGGACTCGATGCGGTTCCGGCCGTCGAAGAACACGACGTCCTTGGACTCGACCAGCTCGTGCAGTTCGGCAGGCGTCAGATGCGTGCCGCCGTCGACCACCGCACCATCTCGCACCGTGACCTCATCGGGCGCACCGAACGTGACCAACTCCGGCCGGGTGCGGACGACCAGCCGCGGGAAGTCCGCCGTCGTGCCGTCGGGCAGCGCGGTGCCGTCGCTCCACTTGAAGTCGATGCCCTTGAATGCGGGGTACTGCCTGGTGACCTTGACATACCTCTTCAGCGCCCTGACATCGCCGCCCAGCGTTCCGTTGATGCCCGTGGGCGCGACGATGATCCGCCCGCGCAGACCGAGCGAGTCGCACAGTGTGTGCTGCCACAGCCGGATCGCATCGGGATCGGACAGGTCCGCGAACCCGTAGTAGAGCAGGATCTTCGGCGTCGCCACGCGCTTGATTCTAGGCTGGCGACATGACCGACCTGCACGACCTCGACGCTCATGAGCAGGCCCGCGCGTTGCGGGCGGGCGAAACGACCTCGGTCGAGTTGGTGCGGCATCATCTGGAGCGAGCCGGGCGCATCGGCCCGGGCCTGGGTGCGTTCATGACACTGACCCCCGACCGCGCGCTCGCACGGGCGGCCGAGGCCGACCGGCGACTGGCCGCGGACGACCCGGCGCCGTTCCTCGGAGTGCCGACGGCGTTCAAGGACCTGACATCCACCGCAGGCGTCACGACGACCATGGGATCGACCCTGATGCGCGACAACGTCCCCGACGTCGACGCCCACGTGGTCACGCTGGTCGAACGGGCGGGCTTCGTCAGCATCGGCAAGACCAACACCCCGGAGTTCGGGCTGTCGTCATACACCGACAACGACCTGATCGGACCGGCCCGCACGCCGTGGGACACGACGCGCAATGCCGGCGGGTCCAGCGGAGGCGCAGCGACCGCGGTGGCGGCACGCCTGCTACCGCTCGCGCCGGGCAGCGACGGGGGCGGCTCGATCCGCATCCCGTCCAGCGCCTGCGGCGTATTCGGATTCAAACCCAGTCGTGGACGCGTGAGCTCGGGCCCGGTCGGCACGGACTGGACCGGCCTGGCGGTCGACGGGCCTCTCGCCCGCACCGTGCTCGATGCCGCGGCGCTGCTGGACGTCATGGCCGTCCCGATGCCTGGAGACATCCGCCCCCTGCCCGCACCCGCGACACCGTTCATCGAAGCGGTCGATCGGGACCCGGGCACACTTCGCATCGCTCGTTGGTCGCGAACGCATCTGCCGGACGTCACTCCCGAACCTGACGCGGTCGAGGCTTGGGAGAAGGCGAGCCGGCTACTGGAATCACTCGGTCACGAGATCGTCGACATCGACAATCCGTTCCCCCGCGACCTGGAGACACAGTTCAACGTGGTGTGGTCCAGCGGCATCGCTGCGGCTCCGATTCCCCCGGAGGCCGAATCGGTGCTGCGCGCCAACACCCGCTACTGGCGTGCGCGGGGTCGCGAAGCGTCGGCGATCGATCTGGCGGCGGCCATGTCGTATCTGGAGGTCACGACCCGCGAGGTGGTCAGTGGACTCCAGGAGTTCGACGCGTTCCTGACACCCACGCTGGGGCGCGTGGCGCAGCCCGTCGAGTGGTTCAACGAATCCGGCGACCCGCTGGAGGACCATCACCGCGAACTGCTGTTCACGCCCTACACCGCGCTGTACAACATGAGCGGGCAGCCGGCCGCGTCGCTGCCGCTGCACTGGACCGAGGCGACACCCGAGCGTCCTTCACTCCCGGTCGGCACCATGCTGGCGACCCATCCCGGCCGCGACGACCTGCTGTTCAACCTCTGCTCCCAGGTCGAGGCGGCGGCACCCTGGGCCGACCGGGTCCCGCCGGCGATCAGCTGAGGAATGCCCGATCGGTCATGATGATCGGGTCGCCGTCGGTGATGGCGATCGTGTGTTCGGCGTGCGCACCGCGCGAACCGTCGGCGCTGCGGATGGTCCACCCGTCGGGATCCATCACGATCTCGTCGGTCGTGTGCAGGAACCACGGCTCGATCGCGATGACCAGCCCCGGCTTGAGCGGGAAGCCGCGACCCGGGCGGCCGTCATTGGCCACGTGCGGGTCGCCGTGCATCGTGCGGCCCACACCGTGCCCACCGAACTGCGTATTGACCTTGAGACCGTACGAACGAGCGACCTCGCCGATCGCATGTGAGATGTCGCCGACCTTGTTGCCGCCACGTGCCGCAGCGATGCCTGCGTGCAGGGCCTCGGTTGTGATGTCGATCAACTTCAGATCCTCGTCGCGTGGCGTGCCGACGATCTTGCTGATGGCCGAGTCGCACACCCAGCCGTCGACCGAACACGCGAAGTCCAGGCTCAGCAGATCGCCGTCCTTGAGTTTGTACGAGTGCGGCAGGCCGTGCAGCACGCCGTCGTTGACCGACGTGCAGATGACCTTGCCGAACGGCATCGCACCGAATGACGGGTGATAGTCGATATAGCAGGACTCGGCACCGCGATACTTGATCATCTGGTGCGCCAGCGCATCGAGGTCCAGCAGGTTCACGCCGACGTCGGCCGCGGCCGACACTGCGGTCAGCACTTCGGCCACGAACCGGCCGGCCGGCCGCATCTCGTCGACTTGCGTGGGGGTCAGGATCTCGATCGCCATGGTGCGGCCAGCCTACGCGCCGCTCAGGCCTCGAGGGATCGCCGGTAGCGCTGCATACCGGTCAGCCAACGGTCGGTGTCGGCGGCCTTCTGCGCGTACATCTGGCCGACCTGTTCATGCGGAAGGGCCAGGAAGCGGCCCTCGGCGATCGCGTCGAGCAGACTGTCGGCGACATCGCGCGGGTCCATCATGTCGCCGGCCGTGGCCACCGAGCCGTGCGCGACTCCGGCGTCGCCGTCGGCCTCCGTGCCGCCTTCGGTCATCGGCGTCCGCACACCCATCGGGCACAACGCCGCGACCTGGATGCCCTGGTCGCCGTACGTCGCGGCCAGCCATTCGGCGAAGCCGACGGCGGCACGCTTGGACGTCGCATACGTCGGTGATCCGAGCTGGGTGAGCAGCCCCGCTGCCGACGCGGTGACCGCGAAGCACGCCGGCCGACCGGAATCGAGCCAGCGTGGGACCAGGAGGCGTGCGGCACGCACGTGCGCCATGACGTTGACCTCGAGGATCGACGCCCAGTCCTCATCGGACGCGTCCAGCCCGAAGCCTCGGAAGATGCCGGCATTCGCGATGAACAGGTCGGGCAGGCCGGACGGGCTGGCTCCCAGGACCTGTTCGATGCCGTCGGTCGACGTCGCGTCGGCGGTGACCCAGGCGACGTGGTCGACCCCGTGCGCGGCCGCCAGACCCTCGCCGGTCGCGCTCAGACGGCCCGAATCGACATCGGTCAGCACGACATGTCCGGCACCACGATCGAGCAGCCGCTCGGCGAGCGCGGCGCCGATGCCACCGGCAGCACCGGTGACGACGGCGGAGGCCCCGTCGAGATTCATCCCTTGACCAGACGCTTGATCTCGGCGCGGGCGAGGGCGTTCTTGTGCACCTCGTCCGGGCCGTCGGCGAAGCGCAGGGTGCGCATGCCGGCGAACATCTCGGCGAGCGGGAAGTCCTGGCTCAATCCACCGGCACCGTGCGTCTGGATGGCTTTGTCCAGGATCCACTCGACCGTCTTGGGCGTCGCGATCTTGATGATCTGTACGTCCTTGTGAGCAGCCCTGTTGCCTTGCGTGTCCATCAGCCAGGCTGCCTTGTAGCAGAGCAGGCGCAACTGCTCGATCTTGACGCGGGACTCGGCGATCCAGTCGCGGAT
>Ga0164243_10015599_pt1 | contig 10489 bp, 10 predicted proteins | sample OricompcompostOP_FD_108781 | JGI IMG/M metagenome (GOLD analysis project Ga0164243, IMG submission 108781) | Organic Plus compost microbial communities from Emeryville, California, USA - Original compost - Organic plus compost (OP) | ecosystem: Engineered > Solid waste > Mixed feedstock >... | reverse complement strand
GGGGTACTGCCCCAGGAGCGGCGGGTGCGCAGGGTGACGGTGTGCGACCCGGCGGACCGGGAGGCGCGCTCCGCGGCCCGCGCGTTCGCCGAGGAGGTACTGGCCCGCGGTCACGAGGGCGTCGTCGTCAAGGCGCTGGACGCGGCGTACTCGGCGGGCCGGCGCGGCGCCTCGTGGCTGAAGGTGAAACCGGTGCACACGCTCGATCTGGTGGTGCTGGGCGCCGAGTGGGGGCACGGACGGCGGGCCGGCAAACTGTCCAACCTGCATCTGGGCGCCCGGCGGGCCGACGGCACCTTCGCGATGCTGGGCAAGACGTTCAAGGGCCTGACGGACGCGGTGCTGGCCTGGCAGACCGAAAGGCTGCGCGGGCTGGCGGTCGCGGAGGAGCCGTGGGGCGTGGTGGTGCGGCCGGAGCAGGTGGTGGAGATCGCCTTCGACGGGGTGCAGCGCTCCACCCGCTACCCGGAGGGCGTCACGCTGCGGTTCGCGCGGGTGGTGCGGTACCGGGACGACAAGCGGCCCGAGGAGGCCGACACGGTGGAGGCGGTCACGGCCCTGCTGCGGTGAGCGGTGACCGCCGGTGGTCGCCGCTGACGGTCACCGCTGGGCGGTGCTGACGGGTGACCGCCGGGCGGCGCTGGCCGGTCACCGCTGAGGCTGCGCCGACAGGTGACGGCCGGGGCTGTGTGCCGACCGGTCACCGCTGCAGCGGTGCCGACCGGTCACCGCTCCGCCGCGTCGGCCTCCGTGCCGGCCCGTGCGTCGGCCTCGGCGTCGAGCTCCGCGTTGACCTCCGACCGGATGCGGGCGGCCACCTCGCGGGCCTCCGTCTCGTCGGAGTACTGGTGGCGCGGCCAGAAGAAGCCGCGCAGCCCGTCCTTGCGGCGCCGGGGCACCACATGGGTGTGCAGGTGCGGTACCGACTGGCTGACCCGGTTGTTCTGCGCCACGAAGGTGCCGTCCGCCACCATCGCCCGCTCCACGGCGGCGGCCACCAGCCGAACGGCGGTGAAGTAGGGGCCGACCGATCCCGCGGGCAGGTCGGTCAGCGTCTCCAGGTGGCGCCGTGGCACCACGAGGACGTGGCCGGGGAAGAGGGGGCGGCGGTCCAGGAAGGCGACGACGGCGCCGTCCTCGTGGACACGGTGGGCGGGCAGCTCGCCCGCGACGATCGCGCAGAAGACGCAGGGGTTCTCGGCGGCCATGGCGTCAGCCGAGGGTGCGGGGGTCGGGGCCGACCCGGGTGCCGGTCTCCAGCCGCTGGATCTGTGCCAGGTCCTCCTCGTCCAGGGAGAAGTCGAAGACGTCGATGTTCTCCCTGATGCGGGAGGGTGTGACGGATTTGGGGATGACGACGTTGCCGAGCTGGAGGTGCCAGCGCAGCACCACCTGCGCCGGGGTCTTGCCGTGCTTGGCCGCCGCCTTGCGCACGACCGGGTCGTCGAGCACGCCGTTGCCGCGGCCCAGCGGGGACCACGCCTCGGTGACGATGCCGTGCTCGGCGTCGAAGCAGCGCAGCTCGGGCTGCTGGAGCCGGGGGTGCAGTTCGATCTGGTTGACGGCGGGCACCACCCCGGTCTCCTCGAAGAGCCGCGTGAGGTGTTCCGGCTCGAAGTTGGAGACGCCGATGGCCTTGGCCCGGCCGCTGTCGTGGATCTCGGCCAGCGCCCGCCAGGTCTGGACGTACAGGTCCTTGGCGGGCACGGGCCAGTGGATGAGGTAGAGGTCGACGTGGTCGAGGCCCAGCCGCTCCAGGGAGTCGTCGAAGGCGCGCAGGGCGACGTCGTGGCCCTGGTCGGTGTTCCACAGCTTGGTGGTGACGAAGAGTTCCTCGCGGGGGATGCCGGACTCGCGCAGTGCCTTGCCGGTGCCGCCCTCGTTGCCGTAGAGGCTCGCGGTGTCGATGCTGCGGTACCCGGCCGCCAGCGCGGCGGAGACGGTGGCCGCTGCCTCGTCGTCCGGCACCTGGTAGACACCGAACCCGAGCTGCGGCATCCGCGTGCCGCTGTTGAGGCGGACGGTGGGGACGTGTGAGGTGTTCACTGTGCGACCTCTGCTCTGTGAGGGGACTCCCGGGCCTCTTCCGCCTGAGTGCCCTGAGCGGCCCGGGTCCATTCCCCCACCCGCCCCCGCCGGGCGCCGCTCAGGCGCCCGGAACACCCTCCGGGGCGACGGCCGCGGGCTCGGCCGGCTCGCGGACCGGCCGGTCGCCGGCCTCCTGCTCGCGGGCGGCCGGCAGCACCGCGTACAGCACTGCGGCCAGCAGCACGGTGGCGGCCCAGCCCAGACCGTTCCTGCCGATCCAGGTGTCCACCAGCGGACCGGCGAACCACTCGCACTTGGTGAAGCCGAGCCCGACCAGCAGGGCGATACCCCAGGCCGTCATGGCCTGCCAGCAGAAGCCGCCGACGTACCAGTAGCGGCTGCTGCGGGTGGTGTCGAGCAGACCGTCGGGGTCGTAGCGGACGGTCTTGCGGCGGCGGCGCAGCATGTCCACCCCGTAGACGCCGACCCACGCGGAGAAGGAGACGGCCAGCAGGGAGAGGAAGGAGATGAACGAGCCGTAGAAGCTCTTGGCGACCAGCATCAGCAGCAGACCGCCCACGAGGCTGATCGCCGCGTTGATGGAGACGGCCCAGGCGCGGGGCAGCTTGACGCCCATGGTCTGGGCGGTGAAGCCCGCCGAGTACATCGACAGGCTGTTGATCAGCACCATGCCGATCACGGCGATGATCAGGTACGGCACCGCGAGCCAGCCGGGCAGGGCCTCACCGAGGAAGGAGACCGGGTCGTCGGCCTTGGCCAGCGAGGGCTCCTTGACGGACATCACCCCGCCCATCAGCACCATGGGGACCAGCACCAGCAGCGCGCCGGAGACGGTGGTGCCGAAGATCTTGCGGCCCTGCGCGGAGTGCGGCAGATAGCGGGCGAAGTCGGGACCGGTGGGGATCCAGCTGATGCCGCCCGCGGCGATGGTGCCGATACCGGCGATGAACATGGCGGTACCGCCCGCGGGCCGCGAGAAGACCTCGCCCCAGTCCATGGTGGTGATCAGATAGACCAGCACCAGCACGGTGAAGAGCCCGAACAGGTAGGTCGACCAGGTGTTGCAGAAGTTCAGCACCTTGCGGCCCATACCGCTGACCAGGAACGTCACCCCGACGAACGCCAGCAGGGTGACGACGATCAGCGGGGTGTTGCTCCGGACGCCGAACAGCAGCCGCAGCACGGTGAGCACGGCGTAGGCACCGGTCACCGCGTTGATGGTCTCCCAGCCGAAACGGGCGACCCACAGGATCATGCCGGGGAAGTAGTTGCCGCGCACCCCGAAGGTGGCCCGCGAGAGCATCGCGCCGGGGGCCCCGCCCCACTTGCCGGAGACCGACAGCAGGCCGACCAGCCCGAAGGAGACGGTGCCGGCGATGGCGGCGGCCAGCAGCACCTGCCAGAAGTTGAGGCCGTTGAAGACGACGAGCCCGGCGCCCATGGTCAGCAGCAGGACGCTGATGTTGGCGGCGACCCAGGTGGGGAACAGCTCCCGCACCCGGCCGCGCCGCTCGTGGTCGGGTACGGGCTCGATACCTCGGCTCTCGACAGTTTCGTCGACGGGACCGGCGGTGGGGGCGGGGGACGCGTCCGGCCCGGCGGCCGGGGGTGCGAAGGAGGACGCCGGGGAGGCGCCGTCGGTACCGGCAACGCCGGGACGAACTGCCATGGGTGGTGCTCCGTGCTGGTTCTCTGGTGCGACGTGCGTCATTGCAGGGTCCTGACCAGGACCGACCCGGACTCTACGCGCGTTGCAGTGCGGCCTCTATCGTACATAGCCACACGATCGGCCCCCTGTTTTCAGAGGAACATCCAATAGATCCCGGTCATTCCCGAGAACCGCCAGAAAGCCGGTAACCCCCGAATCACGGGGCACTGGCACACCCGCGCCGCCGCCAGGCAGCCGACTCCCCCGGAACCGTCAGGAGACGGGCACCAGCACTACCGAGCAGCGGGCGTGCTGGAGGACGGACTGCACCACGGGCCCCACCTGGAGGCCCAGGCGCCGGGACTCCCGGCGAACGCCCAGCACGACCTGGTCAGCGCCGTCGCTCAGCTCGATCAGATGCTCGGCCGCCGGCCCCTCACGCTGCTCGGCATGCACCGTCACCTCCGGTACACGCTCCCGCAGCGGCGCCAGCGTCTCCGCAAGGAAACGCTCGGCCTGCCGGGCCTCCTCCGAGGGCTCCTTGCGGGGCCGCTTGCGCGCGATCCCCGGGAAGGCGGGGTGCGACCAGGAGTGCAGCACCCGCACCGCCGAGCCGCTCAGCCGCGCGGAGCGCAGGGCGAAGTCGACCGGCTGCGTGCTGCCGGCCGCCTTGAGCCCCACCACGACCTCCCCCGCCGGTGGGGAGTCCGACCGGGGCAGCTGCCCGTGCACCACCATCAGCGGTCCGGTCGCGTGCGCGGCCAGCCGCAGACTGACCGAGCCGAGCAGCAGCCCGCGGAAGCCGCCGTGTCCCCTGGTGCCCACCACGGTCAGCTCGGCATCGCGGCCGGCCCGCACCAGCGCCTCGGCCGCCGGCTCCCTGACCCCGGCCGCGGCCACCCGCAGCCCGGGCGCCCGGCCGCGGGCACGCTCGGCGGCCTCGTCGGCCACCTCCTGGGCCGCCCGGCGGATCCGCTCCCGGTCCGTGTCCGTCTCGGGCACGGCGGTACGGCGCGGCGGGAGACCCCCGCACAGCACCAGCAGCTCCGCGCCCCGCCGGGCGGCCTCACCGGCGGCCCGGTCCAGCGCGCGGAGGGAGTGCGGGGAGCCGTCGACGCCGACCACCACGCGGCCCGGGGCGGGTGCGGCGTCCGATGTCCCGGCTCGCCCGTCGGTCTGTGACATGACTGCCTCTCTCCTCGTGTCGTCGTGCTGTCGTGTCCGTCGTGTCGTGGTGTCCGTGGTGTCGTTCTCGCGTGCCCGTACCCTCGCCGTCCCGGTGCTGGTGCGCTCGGTCCTGCCTTTGCGTACGCACGTGCTCGCCCACCCACCGGCGTGCCCGCACACATCGACGGGCGGGTACCCCTCCGCCGGAGGGCACACCAGGGCGGACGGGGCACGCGTGGGACACAGGGGGCGGCGCCGGGCCCAGGGGCGCGGCTCAGGGCACCATCACCGCACGCCCGTTGATCTTGCCCTCGTGCAACAGCTCGTAGGCGCGCGGCGCCTCGTCCAGCGCGAACCGCTCGACGTGGATGTCCAGCACCCCCTGCCGGGCCAGGGCCAGCACCTCCTCCAGTTCCGCTCTGCTGCCCCAGTAGGGCGAGCGGACGGTGGTCTCGTACGGGAGGATGCCGAACCCCACGGGCAGGGTGCCGCCGCCGATGCCCACCAGCGTCACATCGCCCTCGATGCCCACGCTCTGGCCGGCCAGCGCCGTGGTGGGCGGTACGCCGACGAAGTCGAAGACGGCGGTGGCGCCCTGACCGACCGTCAGCTCACGGATGCGGTCGGCGGCCTTGGTGTCCGACAGCAGCACCTCGTGGGCGCCGACGCTGCGGGCGAGTTCGAGCTTCTCCTGGGCGACGTCCAGCGCGATCACCCTGGCCGGTGTCATGGCCCGCAGCAGCTGGATGCCGAGGTGGCCGAGCCCTCCCGTGCCGATGACCACGGCGGTGCTGCCCGCCACCAGTTTCGGCAGTGACAACTTGATCGCGTGGTACGGGGTCAGCCCCGCGTCGGTCAGCGGCGCCGTGGTGACCGGGTCGAGACCGCCCAGCGGCACCAGATGCCGCGGATCGTCCACCAGCAGGTACTCGGCCATGGCGCCGGGCGCGCCCAGTCCGGGCGGGAAAATGCCCTCCTGGGCGGCGCGCAGACAGTAGTTCTCCTTGCCCTGGGCGCAGTTGTGGCACACGCCGCAGCCCCACGGCCCGTACACGGCGACCGAGTCCCCCACCGCGACGCCGCGGGCGCCGTCCCCCAGCGCCTCGACGGTGCCCACCCCCTCGTGGCCGAGGGTGAGCGGCAGGGGGAAGCGGAGCTGGTCGCGGGTCATTCCCATGACGGCGAAGTCGGAGTGGCAGGCGCCGGCCGCGGTCACCTTGAGCAGCACCTGCCCGGGGCCGGGCTCGGGGTCCTCCACCGTGGTGAGGACGGGTGCTTCGCCGATGTGCTGGTACTGGAGGGCCTTCATGGTGAGCTCCTTCGTCAGGGCGGCGCGTCGTGGCGCGTCAGGCGGAGTCGGCCACCGGCCCCGGCAGACCGAGGCCGACGATCCTGGCGCCCCGCAGGCCGCCGGGTACGTCACCGGCGAGCGTGTCCGGGTCGAGACCGGCACGGGCCAGCAGGGCACGGGTGGATCCGGTGCGGGCTGCGGCCCACAGCAGATGTGCGGTGTCCAGGCCGTCGCCGCCGTCCCGGCGTGCGCGGGCGAAGGCGGCGGCGGGCATCTCGCGCGCGGAGTCGGTCAGCAGCCGTTCGACGGGGACGCGCCGCACGGCGGGCGGGGAGGAGAGGTGCGAGGTCCCGAAGATCCGGTCGAGCAGCTCGGGGAACGGGTCACCGCCGCTCGGTGAGCCGAAGGGGTGCAGAGTCATGGCGTTCCTCCGCTGCCGCGGATCGGTGCCGGGATCGCGGTTGCGCTCCGCTCCACTACAGCAGGTCCCCCGAACGGCCGCAAAAGGAGTGTCCCGGCGGCATACCGTGGCGCGCTCCCCCGCTGCCGCGGCGTGGGCCGGGCCCGCCCTCCCGCCAACTTTGTGCAACCCGGAAAAAGATTTAACCGAGTTACATTTCCTCTGTTACGGTTGCCGCCATGACCGACACCCCTCCCGGACTGCGCGAGCGCAAGCGGCAGCGCACCTACCAGGCGATCTCCGACGCGGCCATCACCCTCTTCCTTGAGCGGGGCTTCACCGCCGTGTCCGTCTCCGAGATCGCCGAAGCGGCTGAAGTCTCCAAACCGACCCTCTTCCGCTACTTCCCGGCCAAGGAGGACATGGCCCTCTACCGGCTCGCCGACCACGAGGACGAGGCCGCCCGCGTGGTCGCCACCCGCGGCCGGGACGTGACGCCGCTGACCGCGCTGGAGGAGCACTTCCTGGCCGGGCTCGCCGCGCGCGATCCGGTCACGGGGCTGAGCGACGCCCCCGAAGTGCTGGCCTTCCACCGGCTGCTGTACGGAACCCCGAGCCTGGTCGCCCGGCTGCACTCGTACACCGCCCGCTCCGAGGAGGCGCTGGCCGCCGAACTGGCCACCGTGCCCCCGTCCGACACCGGGCACGCCACGGCCGGGCACCGGGAGCTGACGGCACGGCTGGCGGCCGGGCAGATCGTGGCGACCCAGCGGGTGCTCGCCACGCAGAACTGGAGCCGCATCTCCCAGGGCGCGAGCGCCGACAGCCTGTACGAGCCCGCCCGCGACGCCGCCACGCACGCGTTCGGCCTGCTGCGCACCGGACTGCGGCCGTACGCGTGAAACGCGGCCGGGGCAGCAGACGGGACGCATGCGGATGCGACAAGGCAGCGGATTGCACGCCGGACGTCACAGACAACGGAACGCGCCCCGGGCGTCACGGGAGCGGGACGAGCACCAAGCGGAAGAGCCGAAGAGCGGACGAGAGGACGAGCAAGCCATGACCAGCCCCAGCACGGGGAAACGGACCGCGGGCGGAACCGGACCGGGCCGCATCCGCCCGGTGGACGGCGCCCCGGAACCGCCGGGCGAGGGCCCGGCCGGCGCACTGGCCGCCGAGCTGGCCGGGGAACGCGCCTACGCCCGGGTGTGCCGCGCCACGCTGGAGCGCACCGACGCCGCCGCGCAGGAACGGGTCCGCGAGGGCGCGGGCGTACTGACCGGCCGGCACTCCGGTGAGGACGCGGGCGAGGGCGTCGCCGCGGACGGCGCCAGTGCGGAGGCGCTGGGCCGCTATCTGCGCAGCCACGCCAAACAGGTGCGCGAGGAGGCGGACGGCCCGCCCTTCTTCGGACGGCTCGACTTCTGCGACGAGGGTCCGGCGGGCCGGGAGGCGGGAGAACACCGCGGCCAGCGGTACTACATCGGCCGCCGGCGCATCAGTGAACACCCCGCAGCGCCGCCGCTGGTGCTCGACTGGCGCGCGCCCGCGTCCCGCGCCTTCTACCAGGCGACGGCCCGCCGTCCGCTGGGCGTGGGCCTGCGGCGCCGGTTCGGCTGGGCCCCGGGCGGCACGGGCGCGCCCGGTGACCTGACGGGCATGGAGGACGAGCGGCCGGCCGACGCGGGCGGCGCTTCAGAGGCCACGGACGCCGCTGCCTCCGCGCTGACCAGCCGGATCGTCGCCGGCGAGATCGAACGGCCGCGGGTCGGGCCGATGCGGGACATCGTCGCCACGATCCAGCCCGAACAGGACGACCTCGTCCGCTCCGGCCCGGAGGACTCCTTGTGCGTGCAGGGCGCACCCGGCACCGGGAAGACCGCCGTGGGGCTGCACCGTGCCGCGTATCTCCTCTACACCCATCCACGCCGCATCGAGCGCGGCGGTCTCCTGGTCGTCGGCCCCAACACGGGGTTCCTGCACTACATCTCGGCCGTACTGCCCTCGCTGGGAGAGAGCGGAGTGGGGCAGTGCACGGTGCGGGACCTGCTGCCGGACCGCCCCGTCACGGCGGAGGACGGCCCGCGGGCGGTGGCGCTCAAGCACGACGAGCGGATGGCCCGGGTGCTGCGCCGCGCCCTCCGCGCGCGGGTGCGGATGCCCGACGGCCCCCTGGCGGTGCCCGACGGCTCCTACCGGTGGCGGCTGGACGAGGAGGCGCTGCGCACCGTGGTCGCCGAGACGCTGGCGCAGGACCCGCCCTACGAGGTCGGCAGGGAGCGGGTGCGGGCCCGTACGGTCGGGCTGATCCGCGACCGGGCCGAGCGCCGGGCGGGCCCGCCGGGCGAGGCGTGGCTGCGCCGCATGGGGCGGAAGCGGGAGGTGACCGCCTTCCTCGACGCGGTGTGGCCCCGGGTGCGGACCGAGGAGGTCGTGGCGGGGCTGCTGGGTGACGCGGCCACCATGGCGGCTGCCGCGGACGGGCTGCTGGACGAGGCCGAGCAAAGAGATCTGCTGTGGCCCGCGCGCCGCCCCCGTACGCCGCGCACGGCGCGCTGGTCGGCGGCGGACCTGCTGCTCCTGGACGAGGTGGCCGGGCTGCTGGCGCACCCCGAGGACAGCTATGCGCATCTGGTGGTGGACGAGGCGCAGGACCTCTCCCCCATGGAGTGCCGGGTGCTGGCCCGCCGCAGCCGGTTCGGCTCGCTCACCGTGCTGGGCGATCTGGCCCAGGGCACGACGCCGTGGGCCGCCCGCGACTGGGCGGAGCAACTGGCGCATCTGGGCGCGCCGGGAGCGCCGGTGGTCCCGCTGACGACGGGCTACCGGGTGCCGGCCGTCCTGGTCGAGACGGCCAACCGGCTGCTGGACTCGCTTCCGGTGCGGGTGCCCGCGGCGCGGTCGCTGCGGCCGGGCGGCGAGTTGACGCGGGTGCCGGTGGCCCCGGGCGGGACGGCCCGTGCGGTCGCGGAGCGGGTGCGTGCGGCCCTGGAGCGGGAAGGCTCGGTCGGGGTGATCGCCCACGGCCCCCGTGCCGCCGAGCTGGCCGGTGCACTGGCGCAGGCCGGGATACCGGCGGGCGGGCCCGGCGACGTCCGGGAGGCGGCGCGGGTCACGGTGGTGGGCGCCGAACTGGCGAAGGGTCTGGAGTTCGACCATGTGGTGCTGGTGGAGCCGGCCGAGGTGGCCGGGAGCGGACGGCACGGGCTCCAGCGGCTCTACGTCGCGCTCACCCGCGCCGTCTCACGGCTGGAGATCCTGCACGAGCGGGAGCTACCCGAGGCTGTGCGACGGTGAGGAGACACCGCCGGCGGTCCCGGCCGGGGCGACCAGGTCGCGGAGCCAGTCGGGCTGGTCGGCGATCTCCAGCAGGAGAAGCAGCCGGGTGAGGGGGTTGTCCCAGCCAAAACCGTCGTCCACCGGGTCCGCTGAGGTGGGAGGTTCGGCGCCTGGTGCGGTCACTGGGGCTCCTGTGGACGGACGGCGGCTCGTGAACTCCGCTGCGTCCTCGTGGAGTTGAGCCGCCTGAGAACTCGTGGGCGGAGTACGTCGGGCATTGTGGCGGGTCCGCACTTACTTCTGCAAGTACATCTGCAATTACGTCTGCAAGCACGTTCGGTTGTGAGACGCTTCCAGACGTCGCAACCGCCCACGGGGGAACGCAAGTGACGTAGGGAGAGACGTACATGCAGATCGAGAACGGCATCGAGGCCACCAAGATCGAGGGTGCGGTGTGGCGCAAGAGCCGCCGCAGCAACCCGAACGGCAACTGTGTGGAGGTGGCCGCTCTTCCCGGCCAGGGCGTCGCCGTGCGCAACTCCCGCTTCCCGTCGGGTCCGGCGCTCGTCTACACCCCGGCCGAGATCGCGGCCTTCGTCCAGGGCGCCAAGGACGGCGACTTCGACGACCTGCTGGAGGCCCAGGGCTGACCCGC
>Ga0164243_10015598_pt1 | contig 10489 bp, 10 predicted proteins | sample OricompcompostOP_FD_108781 | JGI IMG/M metagenome (GOLD analysis project Ga0164243, IMG submission 108781) | Organic Plus compost microbial communities from Emeryville, California, USA - Original compost - Organic plus compost (OP) | ecosystem: Engineered > Solid waste > Mixed feedstock >... | reverse complement strand
GGTCGGTTCCGCTGGACGCCAAGGCGGGCACGCTGAGCGAGGAGGACCGGACCACCGTCGCGATCGCGCGGGCGCTGCAGGACGCGCGCGCGGGCAGCGGCGTGATCATCTTCGACGAGTCCACCCGGTCGCTGAGCCGGGAGTCGCTGGAGCATTTCTACGCGCTGCTCGACGACGTCGTCGGCCGCGGCACCTCGGTGCTGCTGATCACGCACCGGCTCGAGGAGGTGCTCGAGGCCGCCGACCGGGTCACCGTGCTGCGGGACGGCGAATCCGTCGAAACGGGCATCGCCACCAAGGGGCTCGCGGAAGCGGATCTGGCGCGGGTGATGCTCGGTCGCGAGCTGAGCGCGTTCGAGGCGCCCGCGCGTGCCGTGGCCGGCGAGCGTGCCGTGCGGATCAGCGGGCTGCGGGGCAGGTTCATCGAGGACTTCGAGCTGGACCTGGCGCGCGGCGAAGTCGTCGGGGTGACCGGTTTGCCCGAGTCCGGCTACGACGAACTGCCGTACCTGCTCGCCGGGGTGAGCCCGGCCCAGGCCGGCATGGTGCACGTCGAGGACACCGAGCTGGACCTCGCCGCGTGTGGCTGCGCGGACGCCATCGCGGCCGGGATCGCGCTCGTGCCCGAGCACCGGGACGTGCAGGGGCTCGCGATGGAGCTCACGGTCAGGGACAACCTGCTGTTCCCCAGCGCGGCCACGCGGCGGCGGCCACTGTTGCCGGTGGGGCGCCGCGCCGAACGGGACCTGGTCACGCACTGGATGAGCGCACTCGACGTGCGGCCGGCGAGCCCGTCGCTCAGCGTCGGGAAGTTGTCGGGCGGCAACCAGCAGAAGGTGCTGCTCGGCAAATGGCTGGCGATGCGGCCGCGGCTGCTGGTGCTGCACGAGCCGACCCAGGCCGTCGACGTCGGTGCCCGCCAGGCGATCGTGGCCGCGGTCCGGGCCGCCGCGGCGGCGGGCCGCACGGTGCTGGTGGCGGGCTCGGACGAGAACGAGCTGTCCCTGATGTGCGACCGGGTGCTGGTTTTCGCGCAGGGAAAGGTCACCGTGGAGTTGCGGGACGAGCTCGGCCCGGACGCGATCGTCTCGGCGATCTACTCGGGACGGCGGCGCTCGCTGCGCGCAAGTCTTACCTGAAAGGGTTTCGGCTGTTAGTCTCGGCGGTCCGGCCAAGGGAGGACGGAAGAGATGGACCGGTTGACCGTGATGCGCAGCTTCGTGGGCGTCGCCGAACAGGGTAGTTTCACCAAGGCGGCGCGCAAGCTCGGTATCACGGGATCGCTGGTGTCCCGGCACATCGCGGAACTCGAGAAGCAGCTGGGTGCCCGGCTGGTCAACCGCACCGCGCGGGCGGTGACGCTGACCGCCGCCGGGCGCCGGTATCACGATTTCGCACAGCGGATCCTCGAGGAGATCGACGCCGAGGACGCGGCTTTGCGTGGCCTGCAGGACAAACCCGAGGGGCCGCTCGCGGTGATCTGTCCAAAATGGATCGGGAACCTCGATCTCGGCGAGGCGATCGCCGATTTCGCGGTGGAACATCCCAAGATCCATGTGCGGTTCGAGGTCGGCGGGATGTCCGACCGCACCTTCGACTTCCTCGACCAGGGCTACGACGTCGCCTTCCACACCAGGGATCTGCGGGATTCGACGCTGCTCGTGCGCAAGGTCGCGGACATCGATTTCGTGCTGTGCGCGGCACCGGCCTACCTCGAACGCGGCCCGGCGCTGACCTCGGCGGCCGATATCGCCGAGCACGACTGCCTGTCCCACCTCAACGACCCGATCTGGCAGCTGCACCACGGCGAGGACGTGCACCGCGTCAAGATCTCCTCGGCCGTCTACTCCGCCAACAGCTACCTGACCCTGCGCAAGGCCGCCGTGCGCGGCAGGGGACTGGCGCTGCTGCCGGTGCGCACGGTGTCCGCGGATCTGGAATCCGGGGCGCTGCGCCGCGTGCTGACCGATCACGCGGGCCCGGCCCGCTCGCTGTACGCGGTGCATTCGCCCGGTGTGCAGACGATCCGGCGGGTGCGGCTGTTCCTGGATTTCATCAGCACCTGGTTCCGGCGCAACCCGATGACCACCGCGGCCTGAAACATTAGGGTTCGCGCCGGTTCCTTGAGCGGGCAGCACGGCTCACCTAGGCTGAAATTCGATCTTCGGCAAATTCTCGCGGGCCCGTCTGGCCCGCGCTTTCCCGGTGGGGAGCGGCGTCAAGGGTGACGATCTTACGAATTGAGCGAGTTGTCTACGGCGTCGAGAACGTCGCGGAGTGCGCCCGTTTCTTCGCCGACTTCGGGCTGGAACCACGCGAGGACAACGCAAGCGCGGCGGTACTGGCCACCAGGACCGGCCAGCTGGTGCAGCTGCGGCGGGCCGACGATCCGGCGCTGCCCGCCGCGGTCGAGAACGGGCCGACACTGCGGGAAATCGTCTGGGGCGTGGCGTCGGCGGGTGATCTCGACGAGCTGCGGCGGGACCTCAGTTCCGATCGCGAGGTCACGGTGGACGAGGACGGCACGCTGCACACGGTGGACGAGACCGGGTTCGGCATCGGTTTCGCGGTGGCCGATCCGGTGCCCGTCGAGCCGGCCGGGGACCGGACCAACACCCACGGCGCGGTGCGCCGCTGGAACGAGCCGCTCGACCCGCCCTCGCCCGTGCGGCCGCTGCGGATCTGCCACGCGGCGCTCAACATCCCCAAACAGGGCCGGGACGACGCGGTCGGCTTCTACCTGGAGCGACTGGGTTTCCGCGCCACCGACCGGGTGCTCGAGATGGGCACCTTCATGCGCGCCGAGGGCGATTCGGACCAGCACACCCTGTTGCTGTGCCACCGCCCGGACCGGGCCGGCGTCAACCACACCGCCTACGAGGTCCGCGATTTCGACGAGGTCGTCGTCGGCGGCAACCACATGCTGGAACGCGGCTGGCGCGAGGCGCGGCGGCTGGGCAGGCACACGGTGGGCTCCAACGTGTTCCGGTTCGTGCACGCCCCGTGCGGCGGCCGCGTCGAGTACGCCGCCGACATGGACCGGGTCGACGACACGTTCGAAACGCGCGTGCACGAGACCACTCCGCCACATCACCTGTGGACCCTGCGAACGAACCGGGACGGTGAGTCATGACCCAGGAGTACCCGCGGCCGGCGATGTACATCGACGGCCAGTGGACGCAAGGCTCCGGCAGCCGCCGCGAGCACGTGATCGACCCCGGCACCGAGCGCGTGGTCGGCGAGGTGCCGCTCGCCGAGACCGCGGATCTGGACGCCGCGCTGGCGGCGGCCGAGCGCGGATTCCGGATCTGGCGGGATACCCCGGTCGCCGAGCGGACGGCCATCCTGCGCCGGGCCGCCGCCCTGCTGCGCGAGCGCGCGGACCGGATCGGTCACGTGCTGACCCTCGAACTCGGCAAAACCCTCGGCGATTCGGTCAACGAGGTCAGGCGCGCGGCCGATCTGCTGGAGTGGAACTGCGAGGAGGGCCGCCGCGCCTACGGCCGGATCATCCCGGCCGGGCCGGGCGAGACGCTGTCCGTGCTGCGGGTGCCGGTCGGCCCGGTCGCCGCGTTCACCCCGTGGAACTTTCCGGCGGGCAGCCCGATGCGCAAGATCGCGCCCGCGCTGTCGGCCGGCTGCTCGATCGTGATCAAGGCGTCGGAGGAGGTGCCCGCGACGGCCTGTCTGCTCGTGGAGTGCTTCGCCGAGGCGGGCCTGCCCGCCGGGGTGCTCAACCTCGTGTTCGGCGTGCCGTCGGAGGTTTCCACGCACCTCATCGCGTCTCCGGTCACCCGGTTCGTCGCGTTCACCGGATCCGTGCCGGTCGGCAAGCATCTGGCCGGGCTGGCGGCCGCGGTGATGAAGCCCTCGATCATGGAACTGGGCGGGCACGCGCCGGTCATCGTGGCGGCGGACGCGGATCCGGTGGCCGCGGCGAAGTCCTGTGTACGCGGGAAGTTCCTCACCGCGGGCCAGATCTGCACCTCGCCGAGCCGGTTCTTCGTGCACGAGAGCGGTTACGACGCGTTCGTGGACACCTTCGCCGAGGCCGCCGAGGCCCTCAAGGTCGGCAACGGGCTCGAACCCGGCGTGCAGATGGGCCCGCTGTCGAGTGCGCGGCGCCGGGACGCCGTGCACCGGCTGGTCACCGACGCGCGGGACAGGGGCGCGAAGGTCGTCACCGGCGGGGAACCGTTGGACGGGCCCGGTTTCTTCTACCCGCCGACGGTGCTGACCGAGGTGCCCGCGGAGGCGGACGTGCTGTTCGAGGAGCCGTTCGGCCCGCTCGCGCCGGTGCTGCCGTTCGCCGATCTCGGCGAGGCGATCGAACGCGCGAACTCGTTGCCTTACGGCCTGGCCGCGTATGCGTTCACCGATCGCGCGGACGTCGCCGACACGCTGGTCCGCGAGTTCGAGGCGGGCATCCTGTCGGTCAACCACGTCGGCGGGTCGGTGCCACAGGCGCCCTCCGGCGGGTTCAAGGAAAGCGGCTACGGCCGCGAGGGCGGTTCGGAAGGGCTCGACGGATACCTGGTGACCAAGCGGGTTTCGCACCGGATGCGGCCATGAGATGGTGCCGCTTCGCCCGCGGCGGCCACGGCTCCTACGGTCTCGTCGACGGCGAGACCGTGCTCGCTGTCGAGGGCACGCCCTTCGGTGCGCACCGGGAGACCGGCGAGCGGCACGCGCTCGGCGAGGTCCGGCTGCTGCCGCCCGTCATCCCCGGCACCTTCTACGCCGCCGGGTTCAACTACAAGGCGCACGCCAAGGAAATACCGGCGCGCGCCGAGGCCGGGTACCGCGCGCCGAGCGCGTTGATCGGGCACGGGGAACCGGTGGTGAAACCGGCGGACGTCGAGGGCCGGTTCGAGACCGAGGGCGAACTGGTCGCGGTGATCGGGCGGACGCTGCGGCGCTGCTCGCGGGACGAGGCGATGGCGGGCGTGTTCGGCTGGACCATCGGCAACGACGTCAGCGCCCGGACCTGGCAGCACGGCGACCGCACGTTGTGGCGCGCCAAGAACAGCGACACGTTCAAGCCGATGGGCCCGTGGATCGACACCGGCGTGGACGCGCTGGCCCAGCGCACGACGGTGACCGTCAACGACGTGGTCGAGGCCGAGTTCGCCACCGGCGAGATGATCTTCGACCCGTACGACTTCATCACCGAGATCACCCGCTACATCACGATGAGCCCGGGCGACGTGCTCTGGCTGGGCACCGAGAGCGTCGTGCCGATGGCGCCGGGGGACACGGTGGCGATCGGGATCAGCGGCCTCGGCGTACTGAGCAATCCCATTGTGCAGGAGGAAACATGAGCAACCGGCCCGCCTACATCCATCACGTGAACTTCCCGACCACCGATCCCGAGCGCACCAAGGAGTGGTACGCGAAGGTGTTCGGGCTCAAGGCGATCACGCCCAAGTCCAACACCAAGGTCGTGCTGATGACGCGCGGCAACTTCGATCTGCACTTCACGCCGGTCGAGGAGATGGACCGGATGTCGCCGTACCACTTCGCGATCGAGGTCGAGGACTGGGACGGTTTCCTGGCCCATCTCAAGGAACTCGGGATCCGGCACACGCGGCCCATCGAGCGGCCGGAGAACCACTCGAAGTTCTGCTACATCCACGATCCGGACCACACCATGATCGAACTCGTCTACCACGGGAAGCGGGCTGAGTGACGCGATGCCTTACGCGAAATCGGCGGACGGGGCACGGATCTACTACGAGACCCACGGGCAGGGGCCCGCGGTGCTGCTGGTGCACGGCTCGGGCGGCAACCACGCCGCCTGGTGGCAGCAGGTCAGCGCGCTCTCGCCCCGCTACACCGTGGTGACGCTGGACCTGCGTGGCTTCGGCCGCTCGGACTCCTCGTTCGACGAATACGACAGCCGGGTCTTCCCCGAGGACATCCTCGCGGTGCTGGAGGACTCGGGCGTGGGGCGGGCGGTGCTGGTGGGCCAGTCGATCGGCGCGGCGGCGGCGCTGAAGGTCGCGATGCGCGCGCCCTCGCTCGCGGCCGGCGTGGTGCTGGCGCATTCGCTGGGCGGCCTCGACCATCCCGAGCTGGCCGCGATGGTGAAGGCGGATCGCGCCGAGGCGGAGAAGATCCCGGTGCTGGACCGGTTGCTCACGCCCGCGTTCCGCCAGGCGCATCCCGACCGCACGTTCCTGTTCCGGCAGATGGGCACGTTCAACACCGCGAAGATGGCGGATCTGCGCAACCTCAACACCGACGGGCCGACGGTGGAGGAGGTCGCGGCCTCGGGGGTGCCGGTGTGTTTCCTGGCGGGGGAGAAGGACGCCGTGCTGAGCCCGGCGACCGTGCGTGCCGCGGCAGGCATCGTCCCCGGGTCCACTGTGGACCTCGTCGAGGGCGCGCCGCATTCGATGTACTGGGAGGCGCCGGAGCTGTTCAACGCGGCGATCGAACGCTTCCTGCGCAAGGTTTATCCCACGGAGGTGACGGCATGACGGGTGTGACGCTGGCCGAGGCGCGGGCGCTGATCGAGCACGCGAAGGCCGAGGCGGCGAACCTCGGGAAAGCGCTTTCCATCGCGGTGGTCGACTACGGCGGGTTCGTGATCGCGATCGAGCGGATGGACGGCGCGCGCCCGATGACGCCGAGCATCGCGCAGTCGAAGGCGTACTCGGCGGCCGTCATGCAGCGCCCGACGGAGATGCTCAAGGGCTGGTCGCAAAGCGATCCGGTGTTCTTCAGCCAGGTCGCGCGGATGGGGCACCAGCCGATCGTGGCGACCAAGGGCGGCTACACGCTCAAACGGGACGGCGAGATCCTCGGCGGGGTCGGCGTTTCCGGTGGCAGCCCGGACGAGGACCAGGCCGTGTGCGAGGCGATCGTGGGCTCGGCCGGGTTCGCCACCGACTTCCCCGCCTGGGCCGGAGCGAAGGGAGCCAACTCCCATGGCTGACGATTTCAAGTACCACATCGACCATCACGTCGGCCTGATCCCGCCGCCGGAGCTCGCCGAGGCGCGTGCCCGCGGCGACGAGGCCGGCCTGCGGGAGGCCGAGGACACCGCGATCCGCGAGGCGATCCGCATGCAGCGGCGCGTCGGCGTCACCGCGATCGGCGACGGGAACTACCGGCGCCGCAACGCTTTGTCGGTGATCCACGACGGGATCGAGGGCTTCGGTGGGCCCGAGGAGGGCGCGCTGCGCAAACTCCTCGGCGCGGACCTGGTGCCGGAACAGCGCGCGCTGGTGGGCAAACCGGTCGCGAAGGGACGACTGACCGGGCACGAGACCGGGTTCCTGGTGGCGGCGATCCAGCGCCCGACCGTGGTGTCGCTGCCGGCGCCCGGTTTCGTCGCGGCCCTCGCGGGTTCGGCCGACGCCGAGCTGGCGGCCATCGCCGGCACCGAGATCGCGGCGATCGCCGCGGACGGGGTGCGGTACGTCCAGCTGCACAATCCGTTGTACGCGTTCCTGCTCACGGTCGAGGGGCGCGCGCGGGCGGCGGCGCTGGACATCGACGCCGACGCGACCGTCGCGCGGATGCTGGAGACCGACGACGCCGCGGTGTCCGGTTTGGACGTTCCGCCGGAGTTCCGGGTCGGCCTGGACATCACGACCACCGCGGCGGTGAGCCTGGACTACGACGAGGGTGCGCTCACGGATTTCCTGGCCCGGCAGCCGTTCGGGCGGCTGTGCGTGGAACATCCGGCCGCGTCACCGTTCCCCATCGAGCGCGTCCCGGCGGGACTGGTGGTGTCGCTGGGTGTCGTGGACGCGAGCGACGCGGAACCGGAACCGGTGGACGATCTGCTCGACCGCGTCGACAAGGCGGCGGCCGTGATCGACATCGACGACATCGCGCTGTCCACGAACGGGGCGTTCCGGGCGCCGGTGAGCGCGGCCGAGCAGCGGTCGAAGCTGCAGGCGGTGGAGACGGTGGCCCGTTACTATTGGGGGAACGAACTGTAGGACGATCGAGGGGCGTGCCGAGTTGACGACGCTGACGAGCTCACCGGCCGCCGAGGTGCTGGCCCGCATGTTCGCCGACGCCCGGCGGACGGGTGCGGAGCTGCGGGAGCGGTTGTCGCGGATGCCGCCGGCGCGGGACTCGCGTGAGTTCTTCGCCGTGGCCCGCACGGCGCATCTGGCGGTGTCGCCGGACACCGGGAACCTGCTGTACCTGCTGGTGCGCAGCCGGCGCGCCCGTTCGGTCGTCGAGTTCGGCACGTCCTTCGGAGTGTCCACGCTGTGCCTGGCCGCCGGCCTGCGCGATGGTGCCGGCGGCCGCGTGGTGAGCACGGAGTACGAACCGGAGAAGGCCGAAGCCGCCCGCCGTTCCCTCGCCGAGGCCAAACTGGACGACCTGGTGGAAATCCGCGACGGCGACGCACTGGAAACCCTCGCCGGCGACATTCCGGCCCCGGTGGACTTCGTCTTCCTCGACGGCGCGAAGGAACTCTACGTAGACGTGCTGCGCCTGCTGGAACCCCACTACGCCCGCGACGCCCTCGTGGTGGCCGACAACGCGGGCCGGAGCCCGGATTTCCTGTCCCACGTCCGCGACGGCGGGTCCTACATCTCGTCCAGCTTCCCCGGCGACGTGGAGGTTTCGCTGTACGTGGGCTGACCGGGTCCACCGGGGATGATGAATGGGCTCGTGGTGCATGATGCCCGGCACGCTGATCCGTCGCCGTGTGAATCCGCGTCGTCCCCGCATGCGAAAGGCGCCGACCGGATTTCAGCCGACGCCCTTTCGCTGTCCTCTCACAGGCCTTCCGGCACCGCCACGCCCAGTGCCTCCGCCTGTTCCCGCAGCTTGCTCACCAGTCCCGCGGGCAGCGGAATTCCGTTCGACGAGCGCTCGTCGTGCGTACGGGCCCCGCGTTCCCCGGGGACCAGCAGCGGGGCGGCGGGATCGGTGGGCGGCAAGGACTTCACCGCGTCCACGGTGGCGTCCACAAGGGACCGGAAGTCCTCGACCGGGGTGAAGGCCGCGATGTCGATCGCCATCAGGACGGCGTTCTGGCGGTGGCGGCGGCCCGCCGGATCGCCGCTGTGGTAACCGCTCACGATCGGGTTCGCGGTGAGGCCGCTGGCCAGCAGCTCGAACACCAGCGACATGCCGGCGCCCTTCGCGCCCGCCGCGGGCATCGGGATCTTCGCCAGCGCCGGGTCCGTCGTCGGCGTGCCGTCGGCGGCCAGCGCGGCGCCGTCGGGCAGCGGCTGACCGCTCGCCTTGTACTGCGCGATCCGGCCGAGCGCGATCACCGCCGTCGCCATGTCCAGCAGCACCGTCGGATGCCGCCCGGCCGGCACCGCGACCGACAGCGGGCTCGTCGCCACCGCCGCGGCACCCGTACCGGGATAAGCCATGTTCGGCACGCCCGCGACGATCCCGAGCGCCGCCATCCCGTACTGCGCGGCGCGTTCGGTGTAGTACCCGATCGCTCCCGTGTGGACGGTGCCGCGCACCGAAACCCACGCGACCCCCGCGGACCGGGCCATGCTCACGGCCTCGTCGACGGCCCGGGTCAGCGCCACCGGGCCGGGCGCGGCGTCGGCGTCGACGATCGCGACCGCCGAACGCCGCTGGTCCACGGTGATCTGCGGGCGCGCGTTGGCCTGCCCGTTGCCGAACAGTTCGAGATAACGCGGAATCCGGGACACCCCATGCGAGTCCACGCCCCGCAGGTTCGCCCAGACCAGCACGTCGGCCACCGTGTCGGCGTGCTCCCGGCTGGTTCCGGCCGCGGCGAAGATGTCACTGACAAGTGTGCGCAGTGCCTTTTCGGGCACCGTGATTCGAGAAGGCACTGAGAACTCCTGAGAAAGGTCAGCGGCTGAGGCGGACATCGACCAGCGCGGTCACCCCGGAACGGACACTGGCCAGCGCCCGCTCCAGCGCCGGCCGCAACTGGTCCGAAGTGGACACCGTCTCGCCGGACATGCCGAACGGGGCCACCAGCGAGGCGAGTTCCGGCTGATCGCCGAGGTCGACACCGAGGAAATGGTTCTCCCGCGCGGCCACCCCGTCGGGGTAGAAGCGCAGATGGTTGAGCTTCATCGAGCGGTACTCGCGGTTGTTGAACACCACGATGAGCACCGGCAGCTCCAGCGCCTTCGCGGCGGCCAGCGACTGCACCACCGGGTTGTACAGGAAGGCCCCGTCCCCGATGGTCAGCGCCACCTCGCGCGCCGGATCGGCGAGCTTGACGCCCAGCGCCACGCCGATGCCCTGGCCGAGCCCGCCCTGCACGTAGGTGTAGCGCCCCTCCTGCCCGGCCCGCAAATGCTGCTGCACGATCCGGCTGTGCGTGATCGTCTCGTCCACCACCGAGGCCCGCGGGTCCAGCAGCTCACGCAGCTCGTCCACCACCGCGGCGGCGTCGAGTCCCTCGCCGGGCACCAGGGCGGGGGCCTCCAGCGAGGCCGCGCGCGCCTGGACCCGCTCGTCGTCCACGCCGAGTTCCTTCACCGCGACCGTGAGCGCCCGCAGCGTCGGG
>Ga0164243_10015597_pt1 | contig 10489 bp, 10 predicted proteins | sample OricompcompostOP_FD_108781 | JGI IMG/M metagenome (GOLD analysis project Ga0164243, IMG submission 108781) | Organic Plus compost microbial communities from Emeryville, California, USA - Original compost - Organic plus compost (OP) | ecosystem: Engineered > Solid waste > Mixed feedstock >... | reverse complement strand
TGCTGCGCGCGACGCTGCCGCTGCTGCGCGCCCAGCGGAGCGGGCAGGTGGTGAACGTGTCGTCGGTGCTCGGGCTCACCGCGATGGCGGGGTGGGGGCTGTACTGCGCGGGCAAGTTCGCGCTGGAGGGGCTCACCGAGGCGCTGGCACCGGAGATGGCCGGTTTCGGTGTCGGGGTGACGCTCGTCGAGCCCGGCTACTTCCGCACCGAGTTCCTCGCCCCCGGCTCGCTCGTGCTGCCCGGCGCGACCACCGACGCCTATCCGGCGCTGCGCGAGATGACCGAGAACCACCTGCGGCTGCAAGGCCGCCAGCTGGGCGATCCGGTGCGCGGCGCGGAGGCGATCATCCGCCGGGTCACCGAGGGCGCGGGCCCACTGCGGCTGCTGCTCGGCTCCGACGCGCACGCCTACGCCACCGCGAAGGTCGACGCGCTGCGGGACAACCTGGCGGCCACCGCGGAATCCGCGGCAGCCACGGATTTCCCCGCCGCCTGACCGGCGGGTCACGTCAGCGCCGCGGCCAGAACGGCGAAGGCCGCCACGATGACGGCGACGCGGCCGTAGTGGAAGCGGTCCCAGCGGTGCATCTGCTGCTTCCAGTCGGCGGGGCGGTTCTCGGGGGTCCACGTCTGGCCGCGGTTGTTGATGGGCACGAGCAGCAGCACCGACATGAGCACGCTCAGCACCAGCAACGCCGCGGAGACGACGAGCAGAACCGTGCCGCCGTGGTCCCCGCCGACGATGGCGCGGAGTGCGACGAGAACGAGCGAGGCCAGATACCAGACCGGCATCGCCGCGCCGAGCATCCGGCCGCCGTGCGCACGGGCGCGTAGGGCGGAGTCGTCGGGCAGGCGGTCGAGGATCGGGTTGACGACGAAGGCGACGGCGAACTCCACCCCCACCATGACGCCGACGACCACGACGGTCACTACCTCGAGGGTGGGAAGCATGACGGGCTCCTCAGCGGATCTAGCGTTGACAGTGAATGTGCCAACGCTAGCTCTGCTAGTGCTCGATTGTCTAGCGCTGCTAGGATCGGTTCATGTCGGTACAGCGGCGCAGGGAGCGCGAACGGGCGGAGCGGGAGCGGCTCATCCTCACGACGGCCAGGGAGATCGCCGAGGAGCAGGGCTGGGACGCGGTCACCACCCGCAGGCTCGCCGACCGCATCGAGTACAGCCAGCCGGTGCTCTACAGCCACTTCCGCGGCAAGCGCGAGATCATCGGCGCGGTCGCGCTCGAGGGCGCGACCGAGATGGCGGCGGCGGTGCGGGCGGCGGCTGACGGGGCGAACGGGGCGCGGGGCAGGGTGCTCGCGATCGCCCGCGAGTACCTCGACTTCGCGGTGCGTCACCCGGCCGTCTACGACGCGATGTTCCGGCTGGACGGGGGACTCGCGTTCGCGCGGGAGGACACCCCGCCGCCGCTGAAGGACGCCTTCGCCGCGCTGCAGGAGACCCTCGGCGGGGTCGCCGGCCCTGGCGTCGACACCGCACTGTTCACCGAGGTGTTCTGGGCCGCCCTGCACGGACTGGCGACCCTGGGCCAGGCGGGCCGGATTCCGCCGGGGAGCGCGGGGCAACGCCTGGAGCTGCTGGTGGACCGGCTCGCCGTCTGCTGACCGCGGTTTGCACCTTTCGATGGCATCGGCGGCCTTCGATCCTTTGCCTCTCGGAACGGACCGGTCCCGAGCCCCAGACTGCTCGGCATGACGATCGAGAACACGCTGGGCGCCCCGCTCGTGACGCCGGGGCGCGGACTGCGCGCGGCGGTGCGCCGGCGCCCCATGCTCACCTTCTTCGTGCTCGCCAACCTGATGAGCTGGCTGGCCTGGGTGCCCTACATCCTGTCCCAGAACGGACTGGGCCTGTGGAGCTACCGGTTCCCCGAGGTACTGGGCACGAGCCAGTTCGCCGGGGTCCTGCCCGGCGCCTACCTCGGTCCGATCGCGTCGGCGTTCCTCGTCACGGCGGTCACCGAGGGCAGGCCGGGGCTGCGCCGCTGGATCGGGCGGATGTGGCGCTGGCGGGTCCGCTGGCACTGGTACGCGGTGACGCTGCTCGGCGTTCCGGTGGCGCTGGTGGTCACCGGGTACGCGTTCTCCGACGGGCAGGTCAACGCGCCGTCGATGATGGTGGTGGCGGCCTACGTGCCCGGGTTGCTGGTGCAGATGCTCACCACCGGCCTGGCCGAGGAACCCGGCTGGCGCGACTTCGCGCTGCCCCGTCTGCAGCGCCGGTTCGGCCCGCTCGCGGGCACCATGGTGCTGGGGCCACTGTGGGCGGTGTGGCACCTGCCGCTGTTCCTCACCGACTGGGGCGGCTGGCCCGACGCCGACTGGACGCACCCGGTGTTCTTCAGCGTCTTCTGCATCGCCTTCAACATCGTGATGACGTGGGTGTTCAACCGCACCGGTGAGAGCCTGCCGCTGTCGATGCTGCTGCACGTCAGCGTCAACAACTTCGCGTCGATCGTGTGGGCGGAGATGTTCCCCGCCATCGATCCGGATGCGGTGATGCAGGCCATGGCGGGCGGTGCCCTCGTGGCCGCGGTGCTGGTGCTCGCGGGGACGCGCGGGCGGCTCGGGTACCGGCCCTGAGCCGGTGTCAGCGAGCGGGGCCGGGGACCGTCACGACGTGGTTCTGGTAGGCCCAGACCACCGCCTGCAGCCGGGACTGCACGCCCAGCTTGGGCAGCATCCGCGCGAGGTGCGACTTCACCGTGGACACCTCGACCACGAGGGTGCGGGCGATCTCGTCGTTGGACATGCCCTGGGCGAGCAGCAGGAGGATCTCGTGCTCGCGTGGGGTGAGCAGGTCCCCGGCCCGCGTGCCCGTCACCGGCTGCAGGCGGCGGCGGTGGACGAACTCGCGCAGGATCCGCCGGGTGAGCGTCTGGTCGATGGTGCCCTGCCCCGCGGCCACCTGCCGGACCGCGCGCACGATGTCGTCGGGTTCGGAGTCCTTCAGCAGGAATCCCGACACGCCCGCCTCGAGCGCGCCGAACACGTACTCGTCGAGGTCGAACGTGGTGAGCACCAGCACCGGCACGGACGGGTCCGCCCCGGGGGCGCACAGCTCGCGCGCCACCTCGATGCCGTCGCGACCGGGCATCCGGATGTCCAGGCACGCGACGTCGGGTACCAGTTCGCGGGCCAGCTCGAGGGCCTCGGTGCCGTCGCTTGCCACCCCTGCCACCTCGATGCCGTCCTCGGCGCCGAGCAGCGCGGACAGCCCGGCGCGGACCAGGTGCTGGTCGTCGGCGATGAGCACGCGGATCATGCGGAATCCTCCGGAGGCCGTGCGGGAGCGCGCATCATATCGATCACGTCCTCCGCGGGCAGTGCCAGCCGCACCTCCCAGCCGCCGTCGCCGGTGGGGCCGTAGTGCAGCCGGCCGCCCACCAGCTCGGCCCGCTCGACCATCCCGACCAGACCGAAACCCCCGCCCGGTCCGGGATCAGGACTCGTCGGCGCGCCGTTGCGCACCACCACCGTGACATCGCTGCCGCCCGGCGCGACGATCTCGACGGCGCACCGCGCGCCCGGGGCGTGGGCCAGCGCGTTGGCCAGCGACTCCTGCACCATCCGGTAGGCGACGAGCTGGGCCAGCGGGCCCACCCCCGAGCCCAGCTGTGCCCGGCCGGGCGGCAGCAGCAGGTCGATCTCCATACCCGCGGCCCGGCGGCTGTCCACGAGTGCCGACACCGCTTCCAGCGCGTCCATCGGCAGCGCGTCGTCGGCGTCCTCGCGCAGCAGGCCGACCAGCCGCCGCAGATCCTCCAGGACGGTCCGGCTCTGCTCCCTGATCTGGCGCGCGGACCGCTTCGCCGTCGCCGGGTCGGCCTCGATCTGACGGTCGATCGCCGAGGCCATCAGCGCGATCCCGGACATGTGGTGGGCGGCGATGTCGTGCAGCTCCCGCGACATCGCCACTCGCTGGCGGGACACCGCGGCCTGCAGCAGCGCGTCCTGTTCGCGGCGCAGCGCCCGCACCTCCTGGCGGCGGGCCTCGGCGACGTCGCGCTGCGCGGCCACCACCGACCCGAGCAGGAGCGGGACCCCGATCACGGTCACCGACTGCGCCACCGCCGCGGTGAGGGCGGCGGGCACGTCGGCAGAGGCGCCCCGGGCCTCGCTGATCGCCTGGCCCGCCGCCAACAGCACGCCGGAGGCCACAAGCACGGGCCACAGCTGTCGCAGCGGGCGCGCGAGCACCGCGAGGAACACCGCGGCCAGCACCGCGACGGCGGTCAGGCCGAACGCCGCGCCCGGTGCGGTCAGCGCCACCACGAGCGCAAGCGCGGGCAGTGCGGGCAGTACCAGGGCCGGGCGCTGACCGGACCACACCACGGCCGCGGCCTGCAGCGCCACCACCACGAGCACCGCCCACCAGGCGGCCGCACCCGGTTCGGGCACCGGCCCGAGATCGGGATCGCCGCCGGTGAGCGCACGCAGCGACAGCAGCAGGACCACGGACACCACGGCGCAACCCGCGGCGGTCAGCGTGTGGCGCCGGACGGGCGCGGCTCGGGACAACCTTCGGCCTCCGGTCGAGTGAGCGGTCGGGTGAGGGGGACGGCGACATCATGCCGCCGCGCACCGCGCGGGTGTCCGGCACCCATCCCACAAGATCGTTATCGGGTGTTCGTTGTTCCGGTCCGGTTCATCCGGCAGGGTGACATCGACCGAGAGGATTTGACACGATGCGATGGAAATCTGTGTTCGCTTCACTGGTCACGGCGGCGCTCGCGGCGGGGCTCACCTGCACGCCCGCCTCGGCCGCGGTGCAGGACGGGGGAGCGTGCGCCACCGCGCCGACGCCCCCGGTGACCACCGGAGCGGTGTTCAGCGAGCCCGTCGGCGGTGATCCGACCGCCATCGTCAGCCAGATCTGCGGACTGGTGAAGCAAGCGCCGAGCGGATCGAGCATCCGCATCGCCCACTTCGTCATCTCCGGCGACTCCGGGCTCGACTTCGCCGGTGAGCTGATCGCCGCCCGGGAGCGGGGCGTGCAGGTGCAGCTGGTGCTCGACGGCTGGCAGGTGGACAACCCCGCCGTGGACTCGTTGCGCGCGGCGCTGGGCGAGGACGAAACGCAGTCCTCGTGGCTGCACGTGTGCAGCAGGCGCTCGCCGGAGGGCGACACCGCCTCGTGCATCGGCACCAAGGGCAACCACAACAAGTTCTACCTGTTCTCCAGCACCGGCGGGCAGTCCGACGTGGTCGTGCAGTCCTCGGCCAACAACACCGACCTCAACTCCACCAGCTACTGGAACAACGCGGTCACGCTCGTCGGCAACACCCGGCTTTACGAGGCCTACAACGCCTACTTCGCCGACCTCGCCGCCGAGCGCGCCACCGACGACTACGCCCACGTGACCGAGACCGCGATGCCCGGCGGCGGTTCGGTGACGGCGTACTTCCACCCGTTCGCCGAACGCGATCCGATCCTGGAGTTCCTGTCCGGCGCGAACTGTGCGACGCCCACGACGATCCGCGTCGGGATGTCCGAATGGGACGACTACCGCATCGGGATCGCGCAGCGGCTCGCGGAGCTGGCCGCGCAGGGCTGCCGGGTCGACATCGTGCACGGTCAGCTCGAGGAGGGTGTGCTGGAGACGCTGTCGGCGCAGCCGGGCATCACCCGGCACGTGCTCGACGGGTCGACCGACGCCGGCCGCATCCACTCGAAGTACCTGATCCTCGAGGGCGGGTACGACGGTGACACCGACGCCCGCTGGGTGCTGACCGGGAGCCCGAACTTCAACAAGACCTCGTTGCGGCGCAACGACGAGGCGATGATCAAGACCGACCTGCGCCCGGTGTACGACCGGTTCACGGCCAACTTCGCGACGATGGTGGCCGCGGCGGGCTGACCGCCGCTCGCCGGGGAGCCGGAACGCGAAACCGTCGCAGCCGGAAGGCGAACGGCGGTGGTACGCCCCGCCCGGTCCGGTGATCATGACAGGTGGGCGGGGACGTCGTCCCCGCCCACCTGCCGGACCGTGGCGAGGAGAACGACGATGCACCAACATCCGGAAGGCGTGGTCGACGTCCACGCGCACTTCGTGACGCCGTGGTACGTGGCGGCCGCCGAAGCCGCCGGGCACCGGCATCCCGACGGCATTCCGTGGTGGCCGTCGTGGAGCCCGGAGGACCACCTGCGCCTCATGGACGACCATGGCATCGACCAGGCGATCCTGTCGGTCTCCTCGCCCGGCGTCTGGTTCGGTGACCGCGCGGAGTCGGTGGCGTTGTGCCGACGCCTCAACGACTACGCGGCGAAGGTGGTGGCCGACCGGCCCGACCGCTTCGCGTTCTTCGCCTCGGTCCCGCTCCCGGCGGTCGACGAGGCGATCACCGAGGCGGGGCGTGCGCTCGACGAGCTCGGCGCGGCGGGCGCGGTGACGATGACCAACTTCGGGGGCACCTACCTCAGCGATCCGCGGGTGGGGCCGTTCCTCGACGAGCTCGACCGGCGCGGCACCGCCCTGTTCGTCCACCCGACGTCGCCGCAGGGCTGGGAGTCGGTCGCGTTGGGCTCGCCGCGCCCGCTGGTGGAGTTCTTCGCCGACACCACCCGTGTGCTCACGGCGATGCTGGCCGACGGCGCGGTGGCCCGCCGCGCCGGACTGCGCATCATCGTGCCGCACTGCGGCGCGTCCTTGCCGCTGCTGGCCGACCGGCTCCGGCTGTTCGCGGCCCTGCAGACCCCGGACGCCGGTACCGCGGCGATCGACGAGGGGCTGGCGCACCTGTGGTTCGACCTCGCCGGCACCCCCCTGCCGGTGCACGTGGAGGCGCTCATCGCCCAGGTGGGAACCGGTTCGCTGCTGTACGGCAGCGACTACTGCTGGACACCGCCGCGCCTGGTCACCGCGCAGATCGACGCGCTCGACAACCGGTGGCGCGCGGACGTCCACGGCCCGTGGCGCGAGCTGGTCGCCGACAACGCGCGCACGCTGCTGACCCGGTGAGCCGGTGCGGTCTGCGGGACCGCACCGGCCCCGCGGACCGCGCTCAGCCGGCCACGCGCTCGAAGACCGCGGCGAGTCCCTGCCCGCCGCCGATGCACATCGTCTCCAGGCCGTAGCGGACCTCGCGGCGCTGCATCTCCCGCGCGAGGGTGGCGAGGATGCGGGTACCGGTGGCGCCCACCGGGTGGCCGAGCGAGATGCCCGAGCCGTGCACGTTGAGCCGCTCGAAGTCGGCTTCGCCGAAGCCCCACTCCCGGGAGCAGGCGAGCGCCTGCGCAGCGAAGGCCTCGTTGAGCTCGATCAGGTCGATGTCGGACATCGTCAGCCCGGCTCGTTCCAGCGCGGCCTGCGACGAGGGCACCGGGCCGATGCCCATGAGCTTCGGCGGCACGCCCGCCACCGCCCACGACACGAGCCTGACCAGCGGGCGCAGCCCCAGCTGCTCGGCGCGCTCGCGCGAGGTGACCACGCACATCGCGGCGGCGTCGTTCTGGCCGCTGGCGTTGCCCGCCGTCACCGTGGCCTCCGGGTCCTGTCCGCCCAGCACCGGGCGCAGCGTCGCGAGGCTGTCCAGCGACGCGTCGGCGCGCGGGTGCTCGTCGGTGTCGACGACGGTGTCGCCTGCGCGGGTGGACACGGTGACCGGGACGATCTCTTCGGCGAAAATCCCGGCTCGTTGCGCGGCGACCGCGCGCTGGTGGGAGGTCAGGGCCAGCCGGTCCTGCTCCTCGCGGCTGATGCCGTACTCGCGGCGCAGGTTCTCGGCGGTCTCCAGCATGCCGCCGGGCACCGGGTGGTCCCGGCCGCCCGCGGTCACGCGTCCGCGGGCCAGCCCGTCGTGCAACGTGACCCCGTTGCCCCGGGCACCCCAGCGCATCTCGGTGGAGAAGAACGCGACGTTGCTCATGCTCTCGGCGCCGCCGGCGACGACCAGCTCGTGCACGCCGCTGCCGACCTGCATCGCGGCCTGCAGCACCGACTGCAGCCCGGACCCGCATCGGCGGTCGACCTGCATACCGGGCACGGTCACCGGCAGCCCGGCGTTGAGCGCGACGACGCGGCCGATGGCGGGCGCGTCGCTGGTGGGGTAGCAGTGGCCCAGCACCACGTCGTCGACGGCGACCGGGTCCAGGCCGGTCCGCTCCAGCAGACCGCGCAGGGCGACCTCGCCGAGGTCGGCCGCCGACAACGGACGCAGACTGCCGCCGAAGCGGCCGATCGGGGTGCGGACGGGTTCGCAGATGACGACTTCACGCATGGGACGCGCCTTTCCGATCAGGGGTGTGCACAGGAACCGTCCGCCGGTGCCCTCGGGCAACGTTCGCCACCTCGGCGACCTCGCCCGCCCGGCTCAGGGGGATCTCGCTCATCGTCGGCGTGGTGGCGTCGCCGGTGGCGACCGCGGTGCGGGTGTCGAGCAGAGCCAACGTGTTCCTCCCTCAGCGCTCGGCGGTCGTGGCGGCGCGGACCAGCGAACCACCGACGATGAGGCGCTGGATCTCGCTGGTGCCCTCGTACAGGCGCAGCAGCCGAACGTCGCGGTAGATCCGCTCGACCGGCACCTCTCGCATGTAGCCGGTGCCACCGTGCACCTGCACCGCGAGGTCGGCGACCCGTCCCGCCATCTCGGTGCAGAACAGCTTCGCCGCCGAGGGGCCCACTCTGCGGTCGGCCCCGCTGTCGTAGGCGGCCGCGGCGTCCCGCACGAGCGCGCGTCCCGCGGCCACACCCGTGTACTGGTCGGCGAGCATCGCCTGCACCAGCTGGCGATCACCGACCGGCACGCCGCCCTGGGTGTTGGCCGCGGCGTAGGCGACCGACTCGTCCAGCGCACGCTGGCCGCTGCCGACGGCCAGCCCCGCGATGTGCACGCGCCCGCGTGCCAGCGACGTCATCGCCGCGCGGTAGCCGACCTCTTCCGAGCCGCCCACGAGCGACGAACCGGGCACCCGCACGGAATCGAAGCGCACGTCGGCGGTCCAGGCGCCCTCCTGGCCCATCTTCGCGTCCTTCGGCCCGACGACCAGCCCCGGCGTGTCGGCCGGCACCAGGAACACCGCGATGCCCGGATCCTTGCCCACGGGCTCGCGGGTGCGGGCGAACACGATGAACAGGTCCGCGACCGGCGCGTTCGTGATGAACCGCTTCTGGCCGTCGATCACCCAGTCGTCGCCGTCGCGACGGGCGCGGGTGCGCAGGCCTGCCGGGTCGGAGCCGGCGCCCGGCTCGGTCAGCGCGAACGAGGCGACCACCTCGCCGGAGGCGATGCGCTCCAGCCACAGCTTCCGCTGCTCGTCGGTGCCGAAGTTCACCAGCACCTGGCCCGCGATGCCGTTGTTGGTGCCGAACATCGACCGCAGCGCGAGCGTGGTGTAGCCGAACTCCATCGCGAGCTCGACGTCCTGCCGCAGGTCGAGCCCGAGCCCGCCCCACTCCTGGGGGATGGCGTACCCGAACAGTCCCATGTCCGCGGCGGCGGTGCGCAGGTCGTCGGGAATGCGGTCACCCGCCATGATCTCGTTCTCCCGGGGAACCACGTCGTCGCGGACGAACCGGCGCACCTGGGCCAGGATGTCGGCGAAGTCGTCGTCGCTGACCTTCTCACTCATGGATCTTGATTCTCGACGCCCTTCTGATGCGTGTCCAATACCAATAATGCGGTGATTGTTTCCGCTGGAGATATGATCTCGCGGTGGACTTCATCCAGCTGGAGGTCTTCCGCGCGGTGGCGGAGGAGTTGCACTTCGGCCGCGCCGCCGCGCGCCTGCACCTCGCCCAGCCCTACCTCAGCCGCACCATCCGCGCACTGGAAGCGGACCTGGGCGCGCAGCTCTTCGACCGCACCACGCGCCGCGTCGAACTGACCCCCGCCGGCCGGGCGCTGCTGGACCCGGCCGCGCGGATCCTGCGGCTGGGGGAGCGGGCGCGAGCCGATGTCGAAGCCGCGCACCGCGGCGGCAGCGGGCGGGTCCGGTTCAGCTTCGCCGGGCCGTCCTCGCAGGCCATGGTGAGCCTGCTCGCACGCACGGTGCGGGAGCGGCAGCGCGGCATCGAGTTCGCCGTGCGTCCCGGCCGCTACGGCCACACTGCGGTGCGCGAGCTGCTGGAGGGCGAGACCGATCTGGCCATCGCGCGCTTCGACCGGCCGCCGCCCGGAGTCGGCAGCCGCGTCGTGGTCGAGGAACGCTGCGTGCTCGTCGTCCCGTCCGACCATCGGATGGCGGGCGGGCGGCGGTGTCGTTCGCCGACCTGCGCGACGAGCCGTTCATCGCGCTGCCCGAGTCGTTCGGCTCGGTGGTGCGCGCCCAGTTCACCGCGCGCTGCCACCTCGCCGGTTTCGCACCCGACATCGTGCAGACCGCGCCCGACTCGTGGACCTGCGTCGCGCTCGTCGCGGCCGGGGTCGGCCTGCACGTCACGACCGAGTCGGCGCTGAGCAGGATGGCCCTCGACGGCGTGCGGATGGTCCAGCTCGCCGACGACATCCCGCCGATCCACGGCTACCTGCT
>Ga0164243_10015596_pt1 | contig 10489 bp, 8 predicted proteins | sample OricompcompostOP_FD_108781 | JGI IMG/M metagenome (GOLD analysis project Ga0164243, IMG submission 108781) | Organic Plus compost microbial communities from Emeryville, California, USA - Original compost - Organic plus compost (OP) | ecosystem: Engineered > Solid waste > Mixed feedstock >... | reverse complement strand
GAGCCCGTCGAACCCGAGGCCCGGGAGCTCGAGATGGGTCGCGCCGCGCGTCATGGCGCGGTGGCGCGGCACCGACTTGCGCAGCGACAGGCCGTCGTAGAGCACCATGCCGACGCGGAGCATCCACCCCGGGACGTGGTTGTGCCGGTAGAGCGGCACCACGAAGGGGAGCGGGGTGACGAGGTGCGGTGCCACGTGCCACAGGTGCTCGCGGTCGTGCAGCGACTCGTGGACGAGGCGGAGCTCGCCGTGCTCGAGGTAGCGCAGGCCGCCGTGGATCAGGCGGCTGTTCCACGACGACGTCTCGCCGCCGTAGTCGCCGCGCTCGACGAGCGCGACGTCGAGCCCGCGGAGCGCGGCGTCGCGCGCGATCGCGGCGCCGTTGATCCCGGCGCCGACGATCACCATGTCGTAGGTCTTGCTGTCGAGCCGTGGTGCGTCGGCTCGCGGTGTACCACCCATTCGTGTGCCGTCCTCCTCACGCGGCGGTGCGTCTCGACGCCTCGGCGGCTGCGCTCCTGTGCGCGCCGGGCCGGGTGCAGGTCGTCGTCCGCGCGACCACCAACTTGTGTGTACATGGTTGCACACGTATGGCTTCTGCGGCCACAATGTCCGGACGGACACGGACAGCGTCGTCGGGCCGGCGGCGCGGAGAGGGGAACCATGCTTCCCAGCACGCTCGTCGGGTGCAGCACCAAGGGCTATCTCGGGCTCGCGGAGACGCGGTCCTGGGCCGAGCGCGTCGCGAGCGGGCTCGCGGCGCGCGGGGGCGGTGACGGGGTCTACGCGTGCGTCCCTCACCCGCTCGTCACGGTGCTCTCCGAGGGGCTCGCCGGGACCGGCGCCGACGTCGGGGTGCAGGACGTCTCCCCGCACCCCAAGGGCCCCTACACCGGCGAGGTGAGCGCGGAGCTGCTCGCCGAGCTCGGCGTGCGGTACGTCATGGTCGGGCACCCGGAGCGCGTGCGGCACGTCGGCGAGACGCCCGAGCTCTTCGGTCGCAAGGTCCGGGCCGCCGTCGGGCACGGCCTCGTCCCCATCCTCGTCGTGGGCGAGCCGGAGCGGAGCGCGGAGCCCGAGCCGGTCCTGCGCGCCCAGCTCGACGCAGCGTTCGGCGGCCTGCCCGACGACGCGGAGGTCGTCGTCGCGTACGAGCCCACGTGGGCCATCGGCGCGGCCGAGCCGGCGCCGGCGGACCACGTGCTGCGGACGGTGGGCGTGCTCCGCACGCTCGTCGACGAGCGGGTCGCGCGCTCGCGCGTGCTCTACGGCGGGTCGGCCGGGCCGGGGACGTTCGCCGCGATCGCGCGAGCCGGTGCCGGCGGGGACCCGCGCGACGTGCCGGACGGCGTGTTCCTCGGTCGCGGAGGCCTGGACCCGGACGCGTTCCTCGCGACGGTGGCGGAGGTCCGCGCCGCCGTGGGTGCGGTCGTCTAGGCAATACTTGTATAGAGGGGTCTGGACAAGTACGATCCAGTTATCGGGTGCGTGGCCGGTGAGCGGCCGCGCACGGACGACCGACGGCGGTCGGGCCAACGGAGGCCCCGTCGTCGCACCACGAGGAGGACATCCATGCCCATCGCCCCGACCCTGGCCCTCGTCGACGAGGCGCAGCGTCGCGGATATGCCGTACCCGCGGTCAACATCGCGGACGACCTCTCCGCGCGAGCCGTCATCGCGGCCGCCGAGGGCGCGCGGTCGCCCGTGATCCTGCAGACGTCCGTCAAGACGGTGAAGAGCATCGGCGCCCGGCACCTGTCGCGCCTCGTGCACTCCGCGGCCGAGGAGGCGACCGTCCCGGTCGCCCTGCACCTCGACCACTGCCCCGACCGGGCCGTCATCACCGAGGTGCTCGCCGAAGGCTGGTCCTCCGTCCTCTTCGACGCGTCCGACCGGCCCCTCGACGTCGCGTGGCGCGAGACCGCCGAGGTCGTGCGCGAGGCGCACGCCGTGGGGGCCGCCGTCGAGTCGGAGATCGAGAACATCGTGGGGGTCGAGGACGGCGTCGGGTCCGACGAGGCCCTGCACTCCTACAGCGTCGAGCAGCTCGTCGAGGTCGCGCGCGACACCGGCACGGACCTGCTCGCTCCCGCCCTCGGCACCGCGCACGGCCTCTACACGGCCGATCCCGTGCTGCGGGTCGACCGCGTGGAGAGCCTGCGCGCGCTGAGCGACCTGCCCGTCGTGCTGCACGGCGGCACGGGTCTGCGTGACGAGGACTTCCGGGCGTTCATCGCGGCCGGCGTGTCCAAGATCAACATCTCCACCGCCCTCAAGCTCGCCTACATGCGGACCGCGAAGCAGCACCTCGACGAGTGCGAGCGCACCGGCCGGTGGGAGCCCGTGAAGATGTTCGACGCCGTGCTGGTCGCCGTCCGAGACGAGATCGCGACGCACATCGAGGTCTTCGGGTCGTCCCGGGACGCGGCGGGGGCGGCCGCATGACGCGCGCACTGGTCCTGGACTGCGACGGCGTCCTCGCGGACACCGAGCGCGACGGCCACCTCGTCGCGTTCAACCGGGCGTTCGCGGAGCTCGGGCACCCGATCGAGTGGTCGGCGACGGAGTACGCCGCGCTCCTGCGGGTCGGCGGCGGCAAGGAGCGCCTCAAGGCGTACCTGGCGGAGCACCCCGAGGTCGACCTCGCGCGCGGCGGCGACCTCGACGAGGCCGTGCGAGCGGCGCACCTGCGCAAGAGCGAGATCTACGTCGAGCTCGTCGAGCAGGGCGCGCTGCCGGGGCGCCCCGGCGTGCGCCGACTCGTGCACGAGGCGCTCGACGCCGGGTGGCAGGTCGCCGTGGCGTCGACGTCCGCGCAGCGCAGCGTCGAGGCGGTCCTGCGGTCCGTCGTCGGCGAGGAGGACTACGCGCGCGTCGCCGGGGTGTTCGCCGGGGACGTCGTGCCCGCCAAGAAGCCCGCCCCGGACATCTACCTGCTCGCGATCGACCGGCTCGGCCGGTCGCCCGAGGAGGTCGTCGTGGTCGAGGACTCCGCCGCGGGCGCGACGGCCGCGAGCCGCGCCGGGCTGCGGCACGTCGTGACCGTGAGCACGTTCACGACCGAGGACGAGTTCCCGGACGCCTCGCTCGTGGTCGACCACCTCGGCGAGCCGGACCTGCCGGCGACGGTGCTGGCCGGTCCGGACGTGCTGAGCGACAAGCTCGTCGACGTGGCCGCGCTGGAGGCGCTCCTGCGCTGACGACGCACACGACGCAGCGGGGCCCGGGGACCGTCGGTCCCCGGGCCCCGTGCGGCGCGCGCCGGTCAGAGGTCGTAGTGGAACTCGAGGCGGATCTTGTCGCCCCGGAAGAGGATGCGCGAGTGCTCGAAGGGCGTGCCCGTCGCGGTGGAGATCTGCTGCGTGAGCAGCAGGAGCGGCGCGGTGCGGCCGACGCCCAGCACGCGCGCGTCGGCGGCCGAGGGGGTCGTCGTCTCGAGCGTCTCGACGACGTGGTCCATGCGCAGGCCGTACGCGTCCTCGAGGATCGCGCACAGCTGACGCTCGGCGGGGTCGTGGCGGTCGAGGTCCTCGGCGAGCGCCTGCGGGATGTAGGACGTGTGGAGGCTGATCGGCTCGTCCTCGACGAGGCGCAGGCGGCGCACGGTGTACGCCTGCGCCCCCGACGGCAGCCCGAGCGTGCGCGCGACGTTGCTCGGCGGCGTGCCGAGCTCCATGCCGAGGAGCTGCGTCGAGGTGGCGTAGCCCATCTGCTCGAGCTGCTCGCGGATCCCCTTGTACGCGGGGGAGCGCGTGCTGATCTTGCGCGGGGCGACGAACGTCCCCTTGCCCTGGACGCGGAAGATGAGTCCTTCGTTCGCGAGCTGCGCGAGGACCTGGCGCGCCGTCATGCGGCTGATCCCGTAGGTCTGGTTGAGCTCGTTCTCGGACGGGATCTTGTGGTTCACCGCCCACTCGCCGCCCTCGATCTTCTCGCGCAGGATGTTCGCGAGCTGGATGTACAGCGGTGTCGAACCGTCGCGGTCGAGTGTCTGGGGCATCGTGTTCCGTCGGGTCGAGGTCCGAAAGGTCACGTCCGTCGTCGGGCGCGCCGTAGACGATCCACGCTAGCGGAACCGGACATGTCATGCCAGGTCCCCCGTGTTCACGTCCAGGCTGGACTATACATGTATGTAGCTGTATGGTCGGGCGCAGCGACATGCTCCGAGCCGGCGGTGACGCCCGCGACGAGCGACCTCGACGAGGAGACGGCGTGGGCACCGGTGCCCACGGGTCGCCTCGTCCGGGCCGTTCGTGCCGGCTCGGCCGGACAGCACCCCGTCACGCGACGGACGACACGCCCGAGGAAGGCGATCCTATGCCGAAGACCAAGGCACTCAAGCCGGCCGCCACATGGGTCGAGCTCAGCACCACGACCGCGGACTGGAAGGCCGCCGACCCGCGGCTCCTCGAGACCATGCTCGTCCAGCTCCACCTCGTGCGCGCGTTCGAGGAGGAGGTCCTCGAGCTCGCCGGGCAGAAGCTCATCAACGGTCCGGCCCACTCCTCGATCGGCCAGGAGGGCGGCGCCGTGGGCTCGGTCCTGCCCCTCGTCGCGGCGGACCAGATCAACGGCTCGCACCGCGGCCACCACCAGTTCCTCGCCAAGGCGCTCGGCTACGTCCAGCCGGACGGCTTCGACGCGCGCGCCGAGCTCGGCGACGACGTGCGCACCGTCCTCTACCGGTCCCTGTCCGAGATCGCGGGCCTCGCCGACGGCTACTGCCGCGGCCGTGGCGGGTCGATGCACCTGCAGTGGAAGGAGGCCGGGGCCATGGGCACGAACGCGATCGTGGGCGGCGCCGTCCCCTTCGCGACCGGCTTCGCCTGGGCGGACAAGCACTCCGGCACCGACAACGTCGCCGTCACCTACTTCGGCGACGGTGCGGTGAACATCGGCTCGGTGCTGGAGAGCTTCAACCTCGCCGCCGCCTGGGACCTGCCGGTCTGCTTCTTCATCGAGAACAACCAGTACGCCGTCTCGACGACGGTCGAGGAGGCGACCGGCGACCCGCGCCTGTCCGCGCGCGGGCTCGGCTTCGGCATCAAGAGCTGGCGCGTCGACGGCCAGGACACGCTCGCCGTCTACCTCGCCATGCAGCAGGCCGTCGAGCACATGCGCGCGGGCGGCGGCCCGACGATCGTCGAGGCGGACACGTACCGCTACTTCCACCAGAACGGGCCGTTCCCCGGCAGCGCGTTCGGCTACCGCGCCAAGGAGGAGGAGCAGGCATGGCGCGACCGTGACCCGATCCGGACCGTCGAGGCACGCGTCGTGGAGCGCGGGCTCCTCACCCCGGAGGAGTGCGCGCAGGTGCGCGCGCGGGCCAAGGCCGCGATGAAGGAGATCTCCGCCTCGCTGCTCGAGCCGGTGCCCGGCGGCAAGCCGGGCCAGCAGCAGATCCGTCCCGCGCTGTGGCCCGACACCGACTTCATCGACGTCGGCATCCGTGGCGACCTGTCCGGGCTCGACGGCGCGGACGTGCGCGACGTCGCGGACTTCGCGCCCGAGGAGCTCGAGCAGCGCAAGTTCGTCGACGTCGTCGCCGACGTGATGCACCGCCGCATGTCGGCGGACGAGCGGGTCGTCGTCATGGGCGAGGACGTCCACAAGCTCAACGGCGGGTCGCGCGGCGCGACCAAGGGGCTCGGGACGGACTTCCCCGACCGCACGCTCGGCACGCCCATCGCCGAGGCCGCGTTCAGCGGCCTGGGGGGCGGCCTCGCGCTCGACGGGCGCTACTACCCGGTCGTCGAGCTCATGTACGCCGACTTCATCTGGGTCGCCGCCGACCAGCTCTTCAACCAGATCGGCAAGGCCCGGCACATGTTCGGCGGCGACCACGACATGCCGCTGCTGCTGCGCATCAAGATCGGCACGGGCACCGGCTACGGCTCGCAGCACTCGATGGACCCCGCGGGCATCCTCGCGACCTCCGTCGGGTGGCGCATCGTCGCCCCGTCCACCCCGCTCGACTACGTCGGGCTGGTCAACGCGGCGATGCGGCTCAAGGACCCCGTCGCGGTGCTCGAGCACGACGCCGACCTGTACAAGGCCGTCATGGACGCGCCGAAGGACCTCGACTTCTGCCTGCCCGTCGGCAAGGCCGCGATCCGCCGGTCCGGCAGCGCCGCGACCGTCGTCTCCTACCTGTCGATGGTCCAGCGCTGCGTCGACGCCGCGGACGAGGCGGGCGTCGACGCGGAGGTCGTGGACCTGCGCTGGCTCGACCGCGCGAGCGTCGACTGGGACACGCTCGGCGAGTCGATCCGCAAGACCAACAAGGTGCTCGTCGTCGAGCAGGGCTCGGCCGGCACGTCGTACGGCGGGTGGCTCGCGGACGAGATCCAGCGGAGGTACTTCGACTGGCTCGACGCCCCGGTGACCCGCGTGCACGGCTCCGAGTCGTCGCCCAGCATCTCCAAGGTGCTGGAGCAGGCGGCGCTCGCGAGCACCGCCGACGTCGCCGCTGCGCTGCGCGCGCTCTGACCCGACCTGGAGGACGAGAGATGGCAACCTACCTGAGACTGCCCGGCGTGTCCGCCGACTCCGACGAGGCGGCGCTCGAGGGCTGGTCCGTGGAGGCCGGGCAGAAGATCGCCGCGGGCGACGTCGTGGCGACCGTCGAGACCGAGAAGGCGGTCGTCGACATCGAGTGCGACCAGGACGGCGTCGTGCACGCCCTCGTCGTCGAGGCGGGGACGCTCGTCCCCGTGGGCGACCCCATCGCGGTGCTCCTCGCGCCGGACGAGGACCCGGCCGCCGGCGACGCGCTCCTCGCGGAGCTCGGCCTCGGCCCGGCGTCCGACGCGGCGGAGCCCGCTCCGGAGCCGGCGCCGGAGCCGGCGCCGCCCGCGGCCCCGGCTGCGCAGGAGCCCGCGGTCGCACCCGCCCCGGCGGAGCCCGCGCCGGCGGCGCCCGCGGCCGACACCCCGGCAGCCCCAGCAGCCCCGGCAGCACCGGCCGGGCCGGGCGCGAACGGCGGACGGATCTTCGCGAGCCCGCTCGCGCGCCGGATGGCCCGCGACGCGGGGCTCGGGCTCGACCAGCTCGAGGGCACCGGCCCCGGCGGTCGCATCGTGCGCGACGACGTCCTGCGCGCGATCGCCGCCGCGCAGTCGCAGGCGACCGCGGCCCCGGCGGAGGCGCCCGAGGCGCCGCGACCCGCGACGACGTGCTCCGCCCAGGCCGCGAGCGCCCCCGCCGATCCGCCCGTGGCGGCGAGCGCGGCGACGGTCGCACCCGCCGTGCGGACGTCGGCGTACGGGCCGTACGAGGAGGTCCCGCACTCGAAGCTGCGTCGTCTCGTGGCCTCGCGGCTGCAGGCGAGCAAGCAGGAGGCGCCGCACTTCTACCTGCGCGCGCGGGTCCGGGTCGACGAGCTGCTCGCGCTGCGCGCGACGGTCAACGCCTCGTCGCCCGTGCGCGTGTCGGTCAACGACTTCTTCGTCCGGGCGGCGGCGCGCGCCCTCGTCGACGTGCCCGAGATGAACGTCGTGTGGACGCCCGACGCCGTGCTGCGCTTCGAGCGCGCCGACGTCTCGGTGGCGGTGGCCTCCGAGCGCGGGCTCGTGACGCCGGTGGTGCGCGGGGCGGACTCGCTCTCGCTCGGTGCGCTCTCGACGGCCGTCAAGGACCTCGTCGCGCGCGCCGGCGAGGGCCGTCTGCAGCAGGACGAGCTCGAGGGCGGTGCGCTGACCGTGACGAACCTCGGCATGTACGGCGTGCGGGAGTTCGACGCGATCATCAACCCTCCGCAGGTGGGCATCCTCGCGGTGGGGGCGGCGGTCGCGGAGCCGGTCGTCGTGGACGGCGAGGTCCAGGTCGCGACGGTCGTGCACCTGACGCTGTCGGTCGACCACCGCCCGGTCGACGGCGTGGTGGCGGCCCGCTTCCTCGCCCGCCTCACCGAGATCGTGGAGAACCCGTTGCAGGCGCTCGTCTGACGGCGACCGTGCCGCGACGGCCCGCACCCCGACCGGGGTGCGGGCCGTCGTCGTCTCGCGCGGCGTCGCGCGACGCACGCGGGGGGCCGCGCACCGGTCGCCGCCGGGACGACGAAGGGCCGCACCCGGCGGGTGCGGCCCTTCGGCGTGGGGGACGGACTCTCAGAGGCCGCCGCCGTGGCGTGCGGCGAGCGCCAGCACCTCGTCGAGCAGGGCGTCGTCCCACAGGCCGGCGAGCAGGAGCAGGTCGGGGAGCGTGAAGCGGTCCCGCATCAGGGGCAGCGAGCGCAGGACCCAGCGCACCTCGTCCTCGCCCACGGCGGGCGTGAGCTCGGAGAACCGCGTCGGCGCGCCCCAGGCCCGCAGCACGTCCGCCGGGACGGCCGGGTCGGCCGTGAGCCCGCGCAGGGTCGCGCGGTGCTCGTCCCAGGCGTCGACGGCGGCCCGCGCCGCGTCCTGCCGCTCGGCCCAGAGCGCAAGCTTGCGCTCCACGGCGGTCCAGCACTCGGCGCCCACGCGCCCGCTCGGGTCGACGACGGCCCACGTGGCCGTGACGCGCTCGCGCAGGTCGGTCGGCGGGGAGAGCACCGCGGTCTCCAGCGCGGCGCGGTCGAGCCGGTCGAGCGCCACCTGCCACAGGCTCGCCGCGACGACCGTCGCGACGCCGACCTGGGCGCCGTGGAGGTCGTGCGGTTCGTCGCGCGCCATGGCCGCCATGTCGAGGAGGTGGCTCATGAGGTGCTCGGAGCCCGAGAGGGGCGCGGTCGTGCCGCAGACCCCGATCGACAGGCCACCCACGGTGAGCGCGTCGACGAGCGCGGAGAGCGCCTCGGGGGACCCGGCCGGGTGGGCGCGCAGCCGGGCGACCGCCTCCTGCACGGGCCGGAACACCTCGGGGTCGTACCCGGAGTCCATGCCGAACGCGCCGGCCAGGTACCAGTCGGCCGGCGCGGTCCAGGTCGCGGCCGCGTCGCCGACGCCGGAGCGCGTGAGGTGGGGGGGCGCGGCGGCGAGCACGTCGTGGTCCACGAGCAGCGCGGCGGGCCAGGCCGTCGGGGCGGTCCGCTTGGCGCCGTTGCGCACGAGCACGGACAGCGCGTCGGAGTAGCCGTTGACGGACGCCGCGCACTGGACGACCACGAGGCGCGCCCCGGTCGCGGCGACGACCGCCTTCGCGAGGTCGGTGACCGTGCCGCCGCCCGTCGCGACGACGACGTCGTAGCCCTGGCAGCCGATCGTCGCGGCGTCGACGGTGTCCTCGTCGAGCACGACGCCGTGCGCCGTGCGGCGGACGAGGGTGTCGTCGACGAACGTCGTCCCGGCCCGCGGGGACGTCGCGAGCCGGAGCACGGTCGCGACCACGTCCCTCCCGTCGTGCACGATCCGCGCGCCGTCGTGGAGCACCGTGACGCGGCGCGCGTCGAGCCGGCGCAGGACGTCGGGCAGCGCGTCGAGCGCGCCGGGCGCCGAGACGACGTCCTGCAGGGGGAGCGCGCGGAAGGCGGCCGGCAGCGCGGTGGCCTCGCTCGGCGTCGTCGTCATGCCCGCACCTCCCGCCGGGCCACGTCCCACAGGTGGCCTGCGGGCTGGAGCAGGTCGTCGACGCGCTCGAGCAGCAGCGTCGGTGCCTGCGCCGCGGGCGTGCGCAGCGCGGTCGCACGGTCGGTCTCGCCCGTCAGGACGAGCGCGGACGTCATGCCCGTCGCGCGCGCGAACGCGACGTCCGTGCTGAGGCGGTCGCCCACCATGACGGTCGTCGCGGGGTCCAGCCCGGTCTCGGCCGCGATGATCTCCAGGAACGCCGGGTCGGGCTTGCCGAAGACCGCCTCGCACGCGACGCCGGTCGCGGCGGTGATCGCGGCGACGACCGACGCGCAGTCGGGCTCGCCGCGGCCGCCCGGGAACGGGCAGAACCGGTCGGGGTTCGTCGCGACGAAGAGCGCGCGGCCGTGGACGAACAGCGTGTCGAACGCGACCTGGAGCTTGCGGTAGTCGAACGAGCGGTCGTACGACGCGACGACGAGGTCGATCTTCTCGGGGTCGTCGCTGATCGTGCAGCCCTCGGCGACGAGCGCGTCGACGAGCGGCTGCTCGGAGATCGGGAAGACCGTGGCGCCGGGGGCGTGCGCGCGCACCCACGCCACGGTCGCGACGAGGCTCGTGTAGACGTCCTCGTGGCCCGTCGGGATGCCGAGCCGCGTGAGCTTGTCGGCGTAGTCCTGCGGGCTGCGCGTGGGGTTGTTGCTCACGAAGAGCACGCGCGCGCCCTGCGCGCGGAGGGTCGAGACGAGCTCCGCGGCGCCGGGCAGGAGGTCGGTGCCGAGGTAGATCGTGCCGTCGAGGTCGAACAGGTAGGTGTCGAAGTGGCGGCGCGCCGCGCGTCCTGGCGCCTCGCGGCGTGTCGTGAAGGTCAGAGGCATGGTGCTCCTCGTCGAGCCGGTCGGGCGGGCAGCACTGCACCGCTCCATACCGCATAGGGTGTGTACAGACGTGTCTGTACAACCTTCGCCCGAGGGGTGGCCCCTGTCAAGCAGCCGGGTGTT
>Ga0164243_10015595_pt1 | contig 10490 bp, 9 predicted proteins | sample OricompcompostOP_FD_108781 | JGI IMG/M metagenome (GOLD analysis project Ga0164243, IMG submission 108781) | Organic Plus compost microbial communities from Emeryville, California, USA - Original compost - Organic plus compost (OP) | ecosystem: Engineered > Solid waste > Mixed feedstock >... | reverse complement strand
GCGGGTCGACGCCACGTTCAGCGTCAGGCGCATCAGGGTCGCCACCAGCAGCACGGTGGGAAACACCGAGAAATCCAGGGTGCGCCGCGCCGATACCGACACCAGCAGCACCAGCATCGCCAACACGATATTGAAGGTGAACAGCGAATCCAGCAGCCACGCCGGCAACGGCAGGATCACCATGGCGAGGATCGCCATCACCAGCAACGGAATGCCCGTGTAGGAACGGGTCAGCACATGCCAATTCACTGTCTTGTCCCCTGCCTCTTCGTCATTGGGTCATCGGGGCGGCGCGTCAGCGCCGCAAATCCTCGGGAATGCGCAGCGCCGGCAGCGGCGCCGGCTTGCGCGCGCGCCCGCGCCGGTAGGCTTCGAGCTGCAACACGTGGGTCAGCACATAGGCCACCGCCGTGTACAGGCCGGCCGGTATTTCCTGGTCGATGCGCGTCGAGTAGTACACCGCGCGGGTCAGGTCCGGCAGCTCCATCACGGTTCTGTCGTGCCGCTGCGCCACCTCGCGGATGCGCAGCGCCATCTCGTCCACGCCCTTGGCGATGACGAAGGGCGCGCTGGCCCGGCGCGTGTCGTATTTGATCGCCACCGCGTAGTGGGTCGGGTTGACGATCACCAGATCGGCCTGCGGCACGCGCTGCTGGATGCGCGCGCGCGCGAACGCCATCTGCACCTGCCGGATGCGGCTTTTCACCTCCGGCCGGCCCTCGGTGTTTTTCTGCTCCTCCCGCACCTCCTGCTTGGTCATGCGCAATTTGCGCAGCAGCGACCAGTACTGGAACGGCGTGTCGATCAGCGCGATCAGCAGCAGCACGCCGCCCATCGCCAGAAATCCGAACGCCAGCAGATGCAGGCCCTGGCCGATGCTTTCCTGGAGCGGCTGCCGGTTCATCAGGCGCAGCATCGGCCAGTGATGCCGCAACAGCAAAAACAGCGTGCCGCCGATCAGGCCGATCTTGAGCAGCGACTTCAACATTTCCATGACGCCGTGCCAGGAAAACATGCGGCCGAAACCCGCGATCGGATTGAGGCGGTTGAGCTTGGGCAGCAGCGTCGACCACACCAGGATGAAGCCGCCCGGCATCAGGCCCAGCAGCACCAGCACCAGCGCCAGCGCCGCGAACAACGGCCCCAGCAGCGTGAACGCCTGCCACAGCGCCAATCCCAGCTGCTCTTCCATCAGATCGGCGTTGGTGCCGCCGCTGGCGGCATGGCGGATCTGATAGCGCATCAGTTCGGCGAAAAAGCCGCCGAACACCGGCGCCCACCAGTTCATCACCAGCGCGCTGAACAGGAACAGCCCGGCGGTGGTCAGCTCGCGCGAGCGCGCGATCTGGCCCTCCTGGCGCGCGCGCCGGCGTTTCTGCGGCGTGCTTTTCTCGGTGCGTTCCTGGGCGCTGTTCTCAGCCACGGTTCACCCCACGAAGCGCCGCATCTGGTCGAGCACATAGGCGGCGAATTCCGTGTAGCGCGCCGAAATGCCGCTCAACGACAACAGGATGGCGAACAGCCCCAAGGTCAGGGCCATCGGAAAACCGAGTGAAAACACGTTCAGCGCCGGCGCGCTGCGGCTCATCACGCCGAAGGTCAGGTTCACCAGCAGCATGGCGATCACCGCCGGCAGGCTGAGCAGCAGCCCCGCGCTCAGCGTCCAGCCGAACAGGCGCAGCACCCGCTCCACATCCAGATCAAAGAGGCTGCGCCCGGGCGGCCAGGTGCGAAAACTCTCGACCAGCACATCCAGCAGCACCAGATGGCCGTTCAAGCCGAGAAACAGCAGCATGCACAGGAACAGAAACAGCTCGCCCACCAGCGGCACGCTGTCGCCGTGCACGGGATCGTTCATCGAGGCCATCGCCAGCCCCATCTGGATCGACAGAACCTGCCCCATCAGGCTCATCGCCATGAACAACAGCTGCAGACACAGCGCCAGCAGCACGCCGAACAACACCTGCTCGAAGGCCAGACCCAGCGCGGTCAGCGAAAACGGATCGACCGCCGGCATCGCCGGCATCATCGGCGCCAACAGCAGACTCAGCAGAAATGAAAACAGGATGCGCACCGGCATCGCCACGCGCGCGTCGCCGAATATCGGCATCAGCCAGAGGGCGGCGGTCAGGCGTACGAACGGCCACCACCACTTGCCGAACAGCGCCGCGACTTCGGCGAAACCGAGCCCGACCAGCGAACTCATGGCCCGCTCAGCGCCAGCTGATAGAACAGCTCCATCACCTGTCGCAGCAACCAGTGGCCGGCGAAAATCAACATCAGCAGGGTCACCAGCAGGCGCGGCAGAAAACTGAGGGTCTGCTCCTGGATCTGCGTGGCCGACTGGAACACGCTGACCACGAGGCCGACCAGCATGCCCGGCACCACCAGCACCATCACCATGGCGATCACGGTGAACACGGCCTGACCGATGATGTCGACCACCTGCTCCGGCGTCATGGCACCACTCCGAAACTGGCGGTGAGCATGCCGACGGTGAGCGACCAGCCATCCACCAGCACGAACACGATCAATTTGAAGGGCAGCGATATGGTGAGCGGCGACAGCATCATCATGCCCATCGCCATCAGCACGCTGGCGACCACCAGGTCGATCACCATGAACGGAATGAACAACTTGAAGCCGATCTGGAAGGCGGTGGTCATTTCACTGAGCACGAAGGCCGGCAGCAGCACCGCGAACGACACATCGGCGGCGGCCGTGGTGGTCGGCTCGCCGGCGATGCGCAGCATCTGTTCGAGATCGGTTTCGCGGGTCTGGGCCAGCATGAATTTGCGCAGCGGCAATTCAGCGCGCGCCAGCGCCTGCGGCAGCGTCAGCTGATCGGCGTCGTAGGGTTTGAAGGCGTTTTGATAAATGTCCTGCCATACCGGTCGCATGATCAGCAGGGTCAGCGCCAGCGCCACCCCCACCAGCACCCGGTTGGGCGGACTCTGCTGCAGGCCGAGCGCCTGGCGCAGCACGCCCAGCACGATGATGATGCGGGTGAAACTGGTCATCATCATCAGCATGGTCGGCAGCAGACCCAGCAGGGTCAGCAGCAGCAGGATTTGCAGCTTGACGTTGTAGTCTTCGCCGGCGGCGTTTTTCGCCACGGAGAACAGCGTGACATCGGCCTGCGCCGGCAGCGCCAGCAGCAGCGGCAGGCACGCCGTCGAAAGCCGCAGAACACGACCCACAAGATTTCGCATAGACAGGCCGGCCGTCAGGCGTCCAGATCGCCCAGCGCCTGGTCGTCCACGATCTCCAGCAAGCGCAGACCATAGTTGCCGTTGACCACCACCACTTCGGCGCGCGCCAGCAGGCGGCCGTTGACGCGCACATCCAGTGGTTCGCCGGCCTGCTTGTCGAGCGGAATCACCGCGCCCTCGCCCACCTGCATCAAACTGCCCAGCGGCACTTCGGCGCTGGCCACTTCCAGCGTGACGGTTACGGGAATATTGCGGAAAAAACGCAAATCCCGGGCCTTGCGCACAGGCTCTTCCGCCGCCACCGGCGCGGGATTTTCCTCGGCGAACAGGGCATCCAGACCTTCCAGCGGCATGTCCATCAGATTTTCCGGGTTCACATCGCCCATCTTCGATTTCGTCCTCACCCCAATGCGTAATTCAGTCGGCGACGACTTCCGTCACCTGAAACACCAGACCCTTGTTGTGCTCGGCCACGCGGCCGCGCAGGAACGGTTGCGGCCCCAACAGCGCCAGCGCCGTTTCCGTCCACTCCACGGGAACGATATCGCCGGCCTTGAGCGCGCTCAGCTGTTCCAGTTTCATGGGGGTTTGCGCCAGCACCAGGCGCAGGCGCAGCGGCACCTTCGGCAGCTCTTCCTGCAGGGCGGGAACCAGCGACGCGTCGACGACCGGTTGCGGTTCGCTCTCGCTGCGCCAGAAAGGCCACCACAGCTGCCACATCGCGCTCTGGTCCGCCAGCGTGATGCTGACCTCGGCGCTGAACCACTCGCCGTGGCGCGGCAGCGCCTCGGCCTGAACCATTTCCACGTCCCATTCCTGACCGGGCCAGCCGAGCTGTTCGCTGAACCCCTCCAGCTGGCGCAGGAACAACCGCAACATCAACCGCTGCTCGGCATCGGTCAACGGCCGCGGCGGCTGTTTCAAATCCGAGGCCAGCACCGTGCCGCCAAAAAACAAAACCGCGAGCCGATAGGCCGCGGCCGCGTCGAACCAGAAAATCGCCGGCGACCAGTTGCGCCCCACCGCCCGCGCCACCATCCAGCACGGCAGCGCGTCGGATTGCACTTCGGCCGCCAGGCGCGGCGGACCGTCCTGGGCGAACTCCGCGAAATCCAGCCGGCAGTTGTGGCCATTGAACAGGCTGGAAACGCCGAGCGCCACGCGCTGCGCCAGCACCGGTCGCAGCTGGTTGAGCGAGCGGGCCATTTCGCCGGCGCGGCGGCTGCGGCCGAGCAGATCAAAGACCGGCAGGTCCCGGCCCGCCTCCGCCGATAAAACAGCGCCGCTTTTCAGCACCGACATGAAGACCTCGCAACACTCAGAATGCCGCGACGACATCAAGCGATGCCGCGCGAATCCGCCTCGAACAAAAATATCCGCGGAGGTTCACGCCAATGGCGGCACCTCAACCTGTTCGCGCCACAGCGCTGCACGGATCTGTTTCAGGACACTTACGCCGATATCGCCAGCGATAGCAGACCGATCGGACTACCAGCAACCCCGCTGCCATCGGTGCGGTTTTCGTACAGACCGCGACCATTAGGCCGGAGGCTTTGCGTCTCTGGCTTTCGCCAGATTTGCCAATGTAAGCCTGATATTAGTTGAATAAGCACACATCGCAAGTCGGCTGTAACATTATTTTTTTGTGACGCAAACGCGCGCGCCGCGCTGGTCCGCGCCGTCGATTTTACGGGCGAACAGTCGTGTAACGGCGCTTTTTCCGCGCGCCTTATCGGACTGGTTCGAACAATGAAAAGATTAAAATTCGACCGCACAAAATCTAATCATCCAGCTTGAAACCCGCCTTCAGCGTCACCTGCCAATACAAAACCGCATTGCCGTCGATATCACCCCGGATGGTCGTCACCTCGAACCAGCGCAGGTTGTGCAACGTTTTCGCGGCGCGCTGCACCGCGTTGTCGACGGCCTCCTCCATGCTGGTTTTCGACGAACCGGTGATCTCCACGATCTTGTAGATGTGATCAGACATGGCGCACCTCCACGACAAACCGCCGAACCGTCGGGATGAGTGTCGGCGGGACCGGACCGGAACAACCACGCTACCGGCTGCGGTTTCGCCGCACAGCGCGTCGCGCAACCGAAACAGGAAGAAAAAACGTGTCGCAGCGACAGCGCGCTCATCGCTACGATAAGGATATTGTCCTCACGGGCGCGGCGGTTTTATCTCACAACGTCGCCATTGTCCGCCGTGGGGTTCATCCCTTAATCTCGCGCCCGAGCCGGACCGGATGCTGTCTTCCCGCCATTTCCATGCCGCTGCAAGCGGTGTGAAATTCCGCTTCTCGCGTTTGCCGATCCCAACATCATGAAACGCAGAAATCCGCGATGTTTCTGTCTGTGCTCTTTCTAAAACAATAACGAAAGGATTAGACCATGAAGACCAGACACTCCGCCGGCGCATTGTCGCGCCGGGCCTTGGTGATCGCCGCGCTGCTGCCCTGGCTGTCGCCATCGGCCGGCGCCATCAGCAACCTCGGCATCAGCCGCGACGCCGGCACCGGCGCCGCGGTGCTGCAATGGAACGAAAGCAGCGCCGCCACCTCATTCGACATCGACCGACAGGCCGACAACGGCAGCACCAGCTGCGCCGGCGGCGAGCTGCTCACCAGCGACGGCTGGTGCCGGCAGACCGTCACCGCCAGCGTACCGGCGGCAGGCCAGCGCACCTTCACCGACAGCCATGTCGTGCTCGACCCGGCCATGCTGACGGAATACCGTTATCGCGTGAATTACAGCGGCGTGTCGGAAAACGCGGCGAGCGGCTGGGCACCGAATTGCCCGACGCCGACGGGGGCGTTCGACAACTGGATAGAAAAACTCAACCTTTATGCGAACCTGCCCACCGATGGCAGCGGCCTCGACGCCGACAGCCTGAAAACCCTTCTCGCGCCGAACGGCGGCACCCGCTACAACGATGTGCCGGTCGGCACCGATCATTATTATTTTCTCAGCAACGACCGCTACATCGCCGCCTTCAACAAAAGCGGCGCGCTGATCGGCATCACCCATCGCCTCTATGGCATGCAGTTCATGGAGAAGCCGCAGACCAGCGATGCCGTATACGCCTTCAATTACGATGCGGATGTGGCTCCGTATGCGGAATACGGTATTTCCATCGACAAGACGGTGAACCCGACCCCGGACTTCGATGCAACCACCGGCCGGCTGACCTTCGTTACCAGCAATTTCGGCTCCTCGCGCCTGCCCGGCAATGCCCAGGTCGCCATCACCTGGTCGCTGCCGGAGGGCGGCCGCAAGGGACTGCACGGGCGCATCGCGGCCACCAACATGGAAGCCGACACCGCCGCGCCCAAACTGAAATCGATCCGCTTTCCCCTGCTGAACGGGCTCGGCAACTCCGGCAACGACAGCCCCGGCGTGATCTGGCCAATGGACAACGGCGGCGTCTATTACCCGAGCTGGCCGACACCCTCCAGGGCGGGCGACCCGACGATTTCCGGCGGGCTGCACAACGCCGGCCTGCAATTACAGTTTTTCGGCGTCAGGCTGGGCGGGGCACAGAACAATTACTGGCTGTACGTCGGCGCTGAAGATCCGACTTTCGAACCGAAGGCGATGACCTACAAGCCATTCTATTACGACAACAGCCACAACAAGCACCTGGCGCCGAGTTATGTCGAGTTCTATCCGCGCCAGGCCGATTACACCGACGGCAACGGCATTGCGCCGCAGTACGACGTGGTGCTGACACCGATGTGCGCGAGCAGTTGGGCGCCGCTGGCCGCGCACTACCGCAACTGGGCCCTGGGCTCGGTCTGGAACGGTTCCACACTGGATTACACGCTGACGGCCACCGCGGACAAACCCATACCGGAAAATCTGCAAAGCGGTGTGTTCTGGTGGGAAAGCTACCCCGGTTGGGATGAGCTGCAATCCGAATCGCTCCGCTTCATCACCGACACTGCGCGCGACTACAAAAAAATTATCGGACCGATCACGGCCGCCAACCCGGGCGGCTCCGACGACAATATCGCCATTCATCAGTATCGCTGGCATACCGATGGTTACGGCAATTTCCCGCGTTTCACCCCGCTCGCTCCGGTCAACGATGACGATTTGCTCAACGCTTTCACCGCCATACAAAGCGACGGCACGATGTTGGCACCCTACACCCAGGTGGTGTTCGCCGATATCGCGGATCGGTTCGCCACGCCGACCACGTTGGTATTTCCCGACAGCAATGGCCGCAGCACGCACTGCCTGGGATCGCAAAGTTCGGCGAGCAGCACACCCTCTTCGCTCGACAAAACCCAAAACCACGGCTGGTGGAATACGACCTACGGCGACGGCCTCTACCTGAAGGACTACATGATCTACAACGGCCCGGTCGACAATACGTACGGCCTGACCCGCATGACCGGCGATACCTCCAACGACCGCAATATCGAAAGCGACGTCGCCTACTATTGTTTCCACCAGACCGACAGCCCCACCGAGAAGGAAACGCCGCTCGCCTACGCCGACCCCAGCTCGCCCTTCTGGTCGAACATCGTGACCAACAACGCAATGGATGTGCTGATGCTCAACGGCGCCGGCGTGTACCTGGACTCGTTCGGCATCGGCTATCGGCCGGACTATTCCGCCAAGGCCGGAATTCCCAACCGCAGCGAGCATGGCGACGGCCACGGCCATTGGTGGCTGCAGGGATTCAGATATATCGGAGCCATGATCATGTCGGGGACGAACGCCGTCGAAGAGGCGTTCGCGGATGATCCGCGCTTCCAAAAATATCCCGGAAAACGCCGCTTCGTTGCCGGTGAATTTTTCAACGAAGGACTGCTGCCTTACTTCGACGCGATCCTCAACTACACCACGCCGCAACCGTTCAGCGCGCCCATCGTGCAGGCGGTTTACGCCGATTATTTCGTCTCCGCCGGCCCCGCCCTCAACAGCGGCAACACCGACAGTCAGCGCGCACTGTTGCTCGGGCGCAATTTCGTGTGGGGCTACCAATTGGGATTGGTGGAGCCGGGCAATTTATGCGGTCCGTCGTATCCAACTTGTTTCACCGACAGCGGCAAAACCACCCGGGCTCCCCTGGCCGCTTACGCCAGCAAGCTGACCCACGCCCACGTCGCCTGGAACGACTACCTGCAATTCGGCCAATACATGGGCAGCGCGGACCCGGACGATGCCAGCACCGCCAGCTTCTGCCACTCACAAAACACCAGCGATTGCGAAACGGTACCGGCCATTCGCGGCGCGCTCTGGGAGGGCAGCTCCGGCCGCGCCATCGTGCTGACCAATACCACGTCCAGCTCTCAGACCGCGAGCATTCCGGTACCGATGAGCTGGCGCAAGAGCATCGCGTATATCTGCACCCTCGACAACTCGTGCACCATGCAGACAATGACCAGCAGCACCGCCACCATCAGCGTGACGCTGGCGGGGCTCGATGTGCAGATCATCGTCCTGAATAAATAACGAGTTCGGGCCGACAGGGACGTCGGCTTCCTTTCCCATTGATCCGGAGCCGGCCTCCCTGCCCCTGCCGCCCGGACGACCGCCTATATGCGCATAGATCACGCAAGGCCCGGCCTCAGCGCCGAAAGAGCTCTCCCTGCTTTTCGCGCAATCGTCTCCTCGACTGTCAGGCCACGCCACTGCAGACTGATCCGCCCTGCCCGGTTGCAACGGCTCGCAAGCGAACCGGGAGGATTGCGCCAGGGCTCTCGAACAGAGAATCTGCACAAGGGCAGATTTTTGCTCGTTTCGGTAGCGTTCGGTGGCGATGCCGACACTGGTATTCCCCCCGGGATTGCTTCAAGGTGTACGGCTACGTCACTTGGCCGTCAGACAGGAGCCCGCAATGAAACCCTTACTCGACACCCCCAACACCGCTGTTGTTGTCACCGGCGGCGCCTCCGGCCTCGGGCTGGCCTCGGCGCGGGCGCTGGCGGCGGTGGGCCGCGCTGTCGCCCTGTGGGATATCAACGGCGATCGAGCCGCTGCCGCCGCCACGGCGATCCGCGATGAATTCGGCGTCAAGGCGATCGGCGTCGGCATCGACCTGCGCGACGCCGGCGCGATCGCCCCGGCCCTGGCCGAAACCCGCGCCGCGCTGGCGCCCATCGGCGGCCTGCTGCACGCCGCCGGCACCGTCGACACCGGCTCGCTGGAGGGCATCACGCCGGAGAGCTGGGAATCCGGCATGAACGTGCACCTGCGCGCGCTGGCCCTGCTGGTACAGGCCCTGCTGCCGGACCTGCGCGCCAATCCGGGTTCCGCCGTGGTCGGCATCGCCTCGATCAACGCCACCCTCGGCAACCGCATGAACCCGATTTACAGCGCGGCCAAGGGCGGCATGCTGTCGTTGGTGCGATCGCTGGCCGACCGCCTGGCCGAGGACAACATCCGCATCAACTCGCTATCGCCGGGCATGATCCTGACGCCGATGATGAAACCGGCCGTCGACAACGTGCCGGCCGGCACCTTCGAACGCCGCATTCTGCTGGGACGTCTGGGCGAACCCGAAGAAATCGGCCGCATGGCGCGTTTCCTGTTATCGGACGAAGCCAGCTACATCACCGGCGCGGAATTCGTGGTGGACGGCGGCAACATCTCCTCGCAGCGCTTCTGAGGACGAACACGCCCGCGCCAACGCGCGGGCCAAGCTGCCAGCGGGGCTTCGATGGAAAAACAAAACCCCATGCGGAATCAAAGATTTGGATGTTTTTTCCGCAACCCCCAAAATTTTTCGAGAATTTGCCGTTTTGTTGTTTGATTAAGCCCCTCGTCGACTTGACACGCCAAGGCGAGCCAATACAATGGGCGCTCTCCGAAACGCCGCAAAATCGGCGGCGGAGAAATCTGCGGGAATAGCTCAGTTGGTAGAGCGCAACCTTGCCAAGGTTGAGGTCGCGAGTTCGAACCTCGTTTCCCGCTCCAAATTCAGTGGGGCTTCCACGGGAGCTTCGCAGCAGTTAACGGCGCGGTGGCAGAATGGTCATGCAGCGGATTGCAAATCCGTCTATGCCGGTTCGATTCCGACCCGCGCCTCCATATGCCCGAATTGGCAAGCAGAGAACGAAACAGGCACAACAATAACGAACCATCTTGTTTGAGCGCCTCCACTTCGCAGCGGCCATTTTCGACAACCACAGCGCATCCCCCGCTTTTCCGACGTGGCATCCACTCGCCCGAGTGGTGAAACAGGTAGACACAAGGGACTTAAAATCCCTCGGGGGGAAACCCCCGTACCGGTTCGACTCCGGTCTCGGGCACCATCCCACCGTC
>Ga0164243_10015594_pt1 | contig 10490 bp, 8 predicted proteins | sample OricompcompostOP_FD_108781 | JGI IMG/M metagenome (GOLD analysis project Ga0164243, IMG submission 108781) | Organic Plus compost microbial communities from Emeryville, California, USA - Original compost - Organic plus compost (OP) | ecosystem: Engineered > Solid waste > Mixed feedstock >... | reverse complement strand
CGCGCGCTCGATCTGGCTCAAGGCCCACCCCGCGGTGTTCAACGTCCACGCCGCCATCGACGCCGCCATCGCCGTGTCACGCGAGCTCACCCCGGACGAGCTCACGCACCTGGGCGGCGGCGACGCCACGATCGAGGTGCGTGTTCCCGAGAAGGTCGCCGGAATGTCCGCGAGTCCGGCCCGCTGGACGCCGGCGACGCGCGAGGCCGCGCAGTTCAGCCTTCCGCACTGCACCGCCGTCGCCCTGCTCCATGGGTCCTGCGGGCTCGAGCAGCTCGAGGCATCCCTCGGCTCCGACGCCGGGCGGACGCGGGCCCTCATCGACAGGATGACCGTTGAGCCGGATGCAAGGTGGTCCGGCTACTCTGGCGCGGAGGTGTCGGTGGTGCTGTCCGACGGCAGGACGGTCCGGCACACCGTCGACCATGCGAAGGGCAGCCCGGAGAACCCGCTCGACGACAGGGAGCTTGAGGCCAAGTTCACCTCCCTCGTTGCGACCCCCCACGGCGAGCAGTTCGCGAAGAGCGCGCTCGCGGCGGTGGCCGGAGCCGAGAGGGCCGAGGACGCGCAGGGCCTGTTGCGGGCGCTGGTCGCCCCGGCACGAGAGAGGGGATCCGCATGATGTTCAGAGGGGTTCCCACGGTGCTGGCCCGGGGCGGTGCCAGCCGGGGACTCATCGTGCTGCGCGATGACCTGCGCGCGATTCCGGAGGACCGTTGGCCCGCACTCTTCGGGCGCTGGCTCGGCAGCCCTGATCCCACCGGCCGCCAGGTCGACGGCGTCGGCGGAGGCAACCCGTCCACGAGCAAGGTGGTCGTCCTCGGTCCCTCCGAGGCCGACGACTGCGACCTCGATTACTCCTTCTTTCAGATCGACCCGCGAACCGGTGGCGTGGAGACCCGCGGCACCTGCGGGAACATGACCGCCGCGGCGGGGCTCGTCGCGGTGCGGTCGCAGCTCGTCGCGCCATCGGCTCCCGACACCGTGGTCCGGCTTCGCGACACGAACACCGATCAACGCGTCGACGTGACGGTTCCCCTTGACGCGGTGCCGTCGGGCAGCAACGAGTTCGGCCGGGCCAGGCCGGAGCGCCAGGACCCGCCGATCGTGAGCACCTTCCGGACGCCGGCCGGCCCGACGACGGGCCGGCTTCTCCCGACGGGCTCGCTCGTCGATCGGATGCGCGTCGGCGACCGGGAGGTGCCCGTGATGCTCGTCGACGCCGTGAACCCCGTCGTCCTGGTGGACGGCGATGCGATCGGCCTGGATCCGTCCCGCACGGCCGCGGACCTCGAGGCGGACGAACAGCTCATCGCCGTGCTCCAGTCCGTCCGTGCTCAGGCCGCTGTCGCCTGCGGGTTCGCCGACTCCGTCGACCGGGTTCCCGAGCTCTCCTCCTTCTACCCGTTCGTGGGGGTCGTCGCCTCCCCTGCGCCTTATGCGACGGCGTCGGGCGAGCCGATCGCAGCGGACCAGATCGACGCCGTGGTCCGCATGATGTCCGGTCCGACGGTTCACCGAGCGCTTCCGATGAGCGCCGCGCTCGGTACGGCGTGCGCCCTGTTCATCGCGGGGCGGACCGGCGGTGACGGATCGTCTGCGGCGCACGTGAGGCTGGGGCATCCGTCCGGGATCCTCACCGTTGAGGTCTCCGGCACGCAAGGAAAGGTCGAGAGCGTGAGCGTGCAGTCGACCGCGCGCGTCATCATGAGCGGATACTCCGAGTTCGACTGAGTGGGGTTCCGGCCACCGTTGCCCGGTGGGACCGGCGGCCATCGTCGGCCAGCGCGTCGACGAGCCATCGCCGGGCCTCCGCGGCACGAGTGGCCGGGACATCCTGGACGATCACGGGCACGTCCGCCGGAAGGGAGCGCATCAGCTCCCCCACGAGCCGGTAGTCGACGCGCCCGCGACCGGCGATCGTCTCCTCCCACGGCACGAGGTCCTTGGCGTGGACGCACACCGTTCGTTCTCCGAGCGACGCGAACGCGTCGCGGAGAACCGGTTCGTGCGCCTCCGGCGCCGCCCCCGCGAGGAGGTTGGCGGGGTCGAGGATGAAGCCGAGCCGCTCGGCGCCGTCTCCCAGCTCCCGCGCAAGGCGGGACCCCGCCGCCGCATCGGCGACAACGTTTCCCGGCTCCGGCTCGATGCCGAGCACGACATCCGCCGTGCGGGCCTGGTTGACGAGGAGCGAGAGCTCGGTCATCATGTCGGACCAGGCGCCCCCAGAGGCGTTGTCCGGATGCGCCTCCCACATGCTGCGACGGCTCCTGCTTCCCGTGCAGAGGGTGACGACGCCCGCCCCGAACTCGCGAGCGCGAGCGATCAGCGCTCGGGCTCGCCGGGTCCCCGCGCGACGGACCTCGGCATCCGGATGCGCCATGTTGTAGGTGCCCGAGAGACCCCAGATCTCGACGCCGGCGTGCTCGAAGGCCATGGACACCGCAACGGGATCGACGTCCCGCCAGCCACCGATGTCCGGCAGGGTCTCCGCGCCGAGGACGGAGAGGTTGAGCTGGGTCAGCCGATAGCCGGCGTCGTGCACGGCCCCCGCGACGGAGGCCGCGTCGCCGCGCGGGAACACTCTCGCGAAGATGCCGGGTCCCGCGTGCTGGCCATCGGCGTCCGCCGGCCCCGGGACGGGCATCCGGCGCCCCCGTGTCTGGCCCGTCACGGGAGCCTCACCGCCGTGCCGTCTGCCGCTGCGCTCTCTGCGGCCGCCAGCACCAGGCGGGTCGCGGCGATCCCGTCCTGCGGGCTCGGGTCCGCCGGGTGATCGCCCCTCACGGCTCCCGCGAAGTGCTCGAGCTGACGAGCGAAGGGATTCGTGTGCGCGAAGTGCGGGTGCTGCGCGATGCCGTCGGCCTCGGTGAAGACGTCCACCGACGAGCCCAGGCGGGAGAAGACGTACGGCGAGCGCAGACGGATGTGCCCGCGGTCGCCGTACAGGTCCATGCCCTCCGACCACTGGCTGTGCACGCTCGTCGTGATCTCGAACGAGACGAGCCCACCGCTCGCGGCGATGTCGCCCGTGCCGTGCCAGGTGAAGTCGCGGCCGTCCGTGGCCGTGCGCGCGCTCAACCGGTCCAGATCGCCGCAGAGGGCGCGGATCGCGTCGAACAGGTGGACGCCGTGGGTCATGAGACGGTACCGCTGGCCGTCCTCCTTGAACGAGCTCTCGCGCTCACGGACCTCCTCGTCGACGACGAGTGCGGGGAAGAGCGTGCGCTGGATGTCTGACCGAGTCGCGGACATGACCCTGTACCACGCCTGTGCGCTCAGCAGGCGGCCGATCCTCGGGAGGTTCTCGACGGCGAACCGCATGGCGGGATCGTGCCGCTTCATGAAGCCGGTCTGCAGGACCAGACCGGCCGTCGTCGCGGCCTCCGCGAGCGATCGGGCGGCTTCGACGGTCTCCGCCAGCGGCTTCTCCATCAGGACGTGCTTGCCTGCCGCCAGCGCCTGCTCGCCGAGCGGGAGGTGGAAGCGGTCCGGAACGCAGACGAGAACGGCGTCGACGTCCGACGACAGGATGTCCGCGGCATCCGTGGTCCACGGGACGCCATACCGTTCGCCCACTCCACGCGCGAGCCGCTGGGAGCGGTCGCACACCATCGAGAGCCTCACGTCAGCGGTCTTCTCGGCGGCCGGAAGGTGCGCCGCCTGGGCGATCCTCCCGCAGCCGATCACACCGAGCCTGATGGGTTCGATCGCCATGACCTTGCCTCTTCCTCTCCGCGGTGTTCGTCGCATCCTTCTCGGGTGCGGGCCGGCACGGCGCGCTCGCGGTCGGCGATCAGCCCGGCTCCGATCGCTCCGGCGTACGGCCCGATGCCGTCCATCGTGATCGGGGGAACGTCGCGGATCCCGGCGAACGGCCAACGGGTGCGAAGCTCCTGGGTGGCGGCGGGAAGAAGCCACCGGCCTGCCGCGTGCCCGAACGTCCCGCCGATCACGACGAGCTCCGGGTCGAGCGCTGTGCAGAGCTGGGCGATGGCGCGCCCGAGTCTCGTCCCGCAGAAGGCGAACAGCCGGAGCGCCCAGTCGTCGCCCGCCGCCGCGGCCGCGACGACCTCCTCGTTCGGGATGCCTCCGTCCGGCCGGCGCGTCACGATGCTGTCCGGCGGCGGAGGGTCGAGGGCGACCAGTTCCGAGAGTCCGCGTCCGCAGGCGAACTGCTCGATGCATCCGCGACTCCCGCAGAGGCAGACCCGTTCGTCGTCGTAGTCCACGACGATGTGGCCGAGCTCCGCGGCATAGCCGTTCGCGCCCTCGACGATGCCGCCCGAGACGGCGAGGGCACCGCCGACGCCTGTGCCGAGAGCGAGCAGGAGGACGTCACGGATCTCCGGCTCCGCGCCGGCCGCCCCGTGGAGGTGACCGAAGAGGGTGGCGTTCGCGTCGTTCACCACGCTCACGCTCGTGCCCAGGATCGCGCTGAGCTGTCGGCCGAGGCCGAGCCGGCTCTCGCCGAGGACGGCCGCGTGGACGACCGTGGCCCGGTCAGCGCTCACCAGGCCGGCGATCGCCACTCCGCAGGCGTCGAGCGACGCTCTCGTGAGGCGGGCTTCGCCCAGGACACCGTCGACGGCCGCCAGGGCCTTCTCGCTCAGGGTGAGACGCGCGGCACCGGACCTGCTGTGCTCGAGCCAGAAGCGGTGAGACAGGGGAACGCCGTCCTGGATCAGGACGGCGGCCGCCTTCGTGCCGCCGATGTCGACGCCGGCGGTGAGGCTCATGAGCGGTCCCTGTCTTCGAGGAACACTCGGACCTGCTCTCTGACCGCCCGGACGTGCACGTCCCGTCCCGCATCCCGGCCGGGAACGGTCGCGTACCCGGACCTCGGGACGGCGGCCGACCACGCGTCGGCGACCCCGACCGGATGGAGCGGGTCGCCCTCGGCGGCCACAACGAGCGCATCCACCGTTCGGGGAAGCGACGCGAGCCGGTCGATCGCCGTCCACGATGTGCCGCGACGCAGCAGCCAGACCTGTTCGGGCATCCGGCGCCCCTCGGCCTTCTCACGCAGGTTCGCGGCCGTGCTCGGCGACCGGTTGGCGATCCGCCGGTACTCAGTCGTGTCCAGCAGCCGTGCGGATGCCGTCTGCGCGTCTGCTTCGAGAAGATCCGCCACCACGAGGTTGCCCGTCAGGTGGGCGGGCGACGGCTCGGCCGTATGCGCCGGCCGGACGAAGACCGCTGACCGGACCTCCAGGTGTGATCGGACGGCGAGCTCTGCCGCGACGACCGCGCCCAAGGAGACACCGAGCACGTGCACGGCACGACCCGCGAGACCGAGCCTGTCGCAGAGGTCCTCGACGTCCTCGGCGAGCTGCTCGGGCGTGAAGTCGTCCGGTTCCCCGGCGAACGCGGTCTCACCGTGGCCGCGGAGGTCGGGGGCGAGCACACCGACGCGCGTGATGCCCTCGGTGTAGGTGAGCACCTGCCCGCGGCTGCCGGTCAGCCCGTGAACCGCGACCAGGAGCTCCTCGGCGTCAGGGCGGATGAGATCGTAGCGCGCGGCGCGCGCGTACCCCGCCGTCATCGCATCCCGGCCGTCATGAGTGCCCCGTGGTCATGCTGCGCGCGACGACGTGCGGTTCCTCTCCCGCGAGCACGGCTCGCACCGCATCCTCAGCGGGCATCGCCCGCGCGCACTCGTGCCGGGCCGCCACGATCGCGCCGGCAGCGCTCGCGAACGCGATGGTCTCATCGAGGTCCATGCCGCTGAGCAGCCCGTGACAGAGGCCGGCGCCGAAGGCGTCGCCCGCGCCGAGTCCGTTCACGACCCGTGTGGGAAACGCCGGCACGTCGACCATCCGTTCTCTCGTGGCCGCCAGGACGCCGTGCGGTCCCCGCTTCACGATCGCAAGGCGGACGCCGTGGTCGAGCAGGGCGGACGCCGCTCGCGCGGGATCGTGGTCACCGAGGACGACCGCGCACTCGTCGATGTTGCCCACGACCACGTCCACGTACGCGAGCGCCTCGAGCCCGGCATCCCGTGCGTCGTCGAGGGTGTTCCAGTAGCTCGGCCTCAGATCGAGATCGAGAACGGTGTTGCGTCCGCCGCGCCGCGACCCCCAGGCGGCGAGATGGGCACCCCTGCTCGGCTCGCCGGAGAGGCCGGTCAACGTCGACCAGAAGACCCCTGCGTCCGCGATGACGTCGAGGTCGAGGTCGTCGGGCGCGATCGCGAGCTCGGGCGGCGGGGCGTCGCGCACGAAGTAGAGCGGAAACCGATCGGGAGGGAAGAGCTCGCAGAACGCGAGGGTGGTTCGTGCGCCCTCCGCCGCGAGCACGTACCGGCTCGAGACCCCCAGCTGCTCCAGCTCGTTCCTCACGAAGGGTGCGAAGGGGTCGTCGCCCGTCCGGGTGATGACGGCCGAGCGATGCCCGAGGCGTCTCGTCCCGACGGCGACGTTCGTCGGACTGCCGCCGAGGTACCTCGTGAACTGCTCGACCTCTGCGAGCGGCACGCCCTCAGTCGCCGGGTACAGGTCGATGCCGACGCGACCCATGGTGACGACGTCGAACCGCCCCTCAGCCGATGCCGGCCGGCTCATGGGCCATCGTCCTCTCCGAACGTGCCGGCGCGCAGATGGCCATGGCCCTGCGCGCGATCTCCGGCGCCGTGAGACCGTACTCCCGCTGCAGAACCGCAGGAGGGGCAGAGGCGCCGAACCGGTCCACTCCCATCGCGTCGCCGTCTGGTCCCGCCCACCGCCAGAGCGAGAGCGAGTGGGATGCCTCGACCACGAGCCGGGGGACGCCCGGAGGCAACACGCGACGGCGGTACTCGTCGTCCTGCGCCGCGAAGAGCTCATGCGACGGCATCGACACGACGCGCGCGGAGACGCCATCCGCTCCGAGCACGCTCCGTGCCTCGACGGCGAGGGAGACCTCCGACCCCGAAGCCACGATGACGACGTCCGGCTCGTCGTCCACGGCATCCGCGAGCACGTAGGCTCCGCGTCCGGCGGACTCGCGCGCACCCTGTCGGTCGAGAGGTGGCAAGGCGATGCGCGACAGGATCAGCGCTGTCGGACCGCTCGTGTTCTGCAGGGCGAGGCCCCAGCACTCGATCGTCTCGCGGGCATCCGCCGGACGCAGCACGAGCATGTTGGGCATCGCCCGCAGCATCGCGAGCATCTCGACCGGCTGGTGGGTGGGGCCGTCCTCGCCGACCGTGATGCTGTCGTGGGTGAGCAGGTGGATCACCGGGAGCCCCTGGAGGGCCGCCATGCGGAGTGCGTTCGCCTGGTAGCTCGTGAAGACGAGGAAGGTGCTCGCGAACGGACGGAAGATGCCGTGGAGCGCGATGCCGTTGGCGATCGCACCCATGGCGTGCTCGCGGACGCCGAACCGGATGTTCCGGCCGGCGCGATCGGTCGCGCTGTACTCGCCCCCGCCGGGGAGGCGTGCCATGGTCGCCTGGACGAGATCGGCGGCGCCGCCGACGAGGGTAGGCTCGATCTCCTCCAGCGCTTCGAGCACGCGTCCGCTCGTCAGGCGCGCAGCCTCCGCCTCGCCGGTGAGCGGGACCGCGTCCGCCAGGTCGCTGTGGGCGCGGGCGGCCCTCCCCGGTGCGCGGAGCGCGTCCCCCACGGATCCCGCGCGATCGAGCGTCTCGTTCCAGACCCGCCTCGCCTGCGCGCCGCGTTCGGCGAAGGAGCGCCACCAGGATGCGACCTCCCGCGGCACGGAGAAGGGCTCGGCGAACTCACGGCCCAAGGCCGCCTTGGTCGCCCTCGCGTCCTCGACGGTGAACGCCCCGCTGTGGGAGCGCGGGTCGTTCGAGAGGGGCGAGCCGTGGCCGATGTGCGTGCGTACGCGGATCAGAGAGGGGCGTGCGGTCTCCGCTATCGCCTCGTCCGTCGCGCGGCGGATGCCCGCCAGATCTTCGCCGTCGACGGGTCCCGTCACGTGCCAGCCGAGAGCGGCCAGCGCGGCGCACACGCCCGCTGCGTCGTGGACATCCGATGCGCGCCCGTCGATGACGACATCGTTGTCGTCGTAGAAGACGATGAGCTTTCCGAGCTTCAGCAGTCCGGCGAGTGCCGCTGCCTCGAGCGAGACGCCCTCCATGAGGTCGCCGTCGGAGGCGAGGACGAAGGTGCGGTGGTCGATCAGCGGCCGCTCGCCGTCCCGGTACCGGGCGTTGGCCATCGACTCGGCGATCGCCATGCCCACGGCGTTCGCGATGCCCTGGCCGAGCGGTCCCGTTGTCGCGTCCACGCCGGGTGTGAGGTGCGACTCCGGATGACCCGGTGTGCGGCTCTGCCACTGCCGGAAGCGCTGCAGATCCTCGATGCCGATGTCGTACCCGGCGAGGTGGAGCGTGGCGTAGAGCAGCGCGGAGCCGTGACCGGCGGAGAGCACGAACCGGTCGCGGCCTATCCAGTCCGGCGCGGCCGGGTCTGAGCGGAGGTAGTGAGCGTAGAGCGTGTGGAGGATCGGCGCGGCGCCGAGGGGAAAGCCGATGTGGCCGCTCTGCGCAGCCTGAACCTGGTCGATGGACAGACTGCGCAGGGTCGCGATCGAGAGCTGCTCGATGTCGGCCTGGCGTTCGTGATCCATGGTTCCTTCTCTCGACGATGAGGTGGTGCACTTGACGCTAATAAATGTAAAGACATATTGTCAATAGCATCAATTGGCCCGAACCGACTCGCGTCGAAGGAGACACCGCCGTGGCTGCCGAGTATCGCTCGCTCATCGATCTCGGTCGCCTGCGCCACGTCCGGTCGGCCGAGCCGGGTGCGGTGGCGGGAGCCTTCGCCTCGAGGCGCCGTCGTCCGGTTCTCGGAGACGATGGGCGGCTGCTCATCGTCGCCGCAGATCACACGGCCAGGGGTGTTCTGACCGCCGGCTCGAGGGCGAGCCTCATGGCCGACCGCGCGGACCTCCTCGGCCGTCTGCTGGTCGCCCTCAGTCACCCCGGCGTCGACGGAGTGCTCGCCACCGCCGACATCCTCGACGATCTGGCCCTGCTCGGCGCCCTCGACGGCCGTCTCGCGATCGGAGCGGTCAACCGCGGGGGACTCGATGGCGCCGAGTTCGCCATCGACGATCGCATCACCGCCTTCTCGCCCGTCGAGGCCGCGGCCCGCGGACTCGACGCCACGAAGCTGCTCCTGCGCGTGCGTCTGGACGACGACCGCAGCGCGGCGGCACTCGAACGCGCCCAGGGCGTGGTGGCACAAGCGGCCGGGGTGCGCCAGCCCGTCCTCATCGAGCCGTTCCTGACTGCGCCCGGGCCCGGAGCACCGGTGAACGACATGAGCGCGGAGGCGATGATGCGCGCCATATCGATCGCCTCGGGGATCGGGCCCGCGTCGGAGTACAGCTGGCTCAAGATCCCGGTCACCGAGCAGTTCGAGCGCGTCATGGCGTCCACCACCCTGCCTGCGCTCCTGCTCGGCGGAGACCCGCTGGACGACCCGGACGCCATCTACGCCCGCTGGCGTTCCGCACTCGACGTGCCCGGCGTCTTCGGTCTCGCCGCCGGGCGCAGTCTGCTCTACCCCGCAGACGGGGATGTCGAGCGTCATGTCGCCATCGCTGCCGCCCTGGTGCACGGCTGACCGGCATCCAGTCGACATGCGTCATGGCCAAGGCCCGAGCGGGCGACGGGCGAAGCACAGAACGACGAACGACACCGAACCCGACAGAGGAGGACACATGACCACCGACGGCGACCGCGCAGAGCAGCGTTCCCGCGAGGGCTGGTATTTTCCGCGAGGGGCGCTCGCCCGTGATGGATGGGACGTCGTGGTCGACGACACCATCGAGGGCTGGAGGCACACCGGGCTCCGGGTGGCGGAGCTCGCCCGGGACTCCGCGCCCCTGACCCTGCCGGCTGGAGACACCGAGCGGATCGTCATCCCGCTGACCGGCCCGGCCACGGTGGAGTACCGGGTGGACGGTGACTGGACGGCCCAGCGCCTCAGCGGCCGCGCTTCCGTGTTCGACGGGCCGACGGACGTCATGTACCTCGGAGCGGGCACCGAGGCGCGACTCACCGGCGCGGGCCGGGTCGCGGTCGCGGAGGCACCGGATGCCGAGCCGCGCTCGGCACGCTACGTGTCCGCAGAGGAGGTTCCCGTCGAGCTCCGCGGCACCGGGCGCAACAGCCGGCAGGTCCACAACTTCGGCACGCCGGACTCGCTCGACGCCTCACGCTTCATGGTCGTGGAGGTGATCACCCCGGCGATGAACTGGTCGTCCTTCCCTCCGCACAAGCACGACGTCGACATCGACGGCGAGGAGGCGTCCCTCGAGGAGATCTACTACTTCGAGAGCGAGGTGACGCGCGGTGCAGCCGGCTCGGCCGGAGCCGATCCGTACGGGATCATGAGGGCGTACTCGTCATCGGCCGGCGCCATCGAGGTCATGCAGGACGTGAGGACGGGCGATGTCGTGCTCGTTCCGCACGGGTACCACGGGCCGACGGTGGCCACGCCGGGGCACGACCTCTACATGCTCAACGTCAT
>Ga0164243_10015593_pt1 | contig 10491 bp, 5 predicted proteins | sample OricompcompostOP_FD_108781 | JGI IMG/M metagenome (GOLD analysis project Ga0164243, IMG submission 108781) | Organic Plus compost microbial communities from Emeryville, California, USA - Original compost - Organic plus compost (OP) | ecosystem: Engineered > Solid waste > Mixed feedstock >... | reverse complement strand
CGGCGCGCTGCAGGAACCTGTCGGGCTACAGGCAGGCGCGGTGGGCACGGCTTCGCTTGCGACTTTGTTCTGGTCCGGGCTCAAGGCGGGGCTGCTCACGTTCGGCGGCGCCTACACGGCGATTCCGCTCCTGCAGCGCGATGCCGTGAGCGTGGGCTCGTGGATGTCGAACGCGCAATTCATGGACGGCATTGCACTCGGCGGATTGCTCCCCGCACCGCTCATCATTTTCTCGACGTTCGTCGGTTATGTCGGCGGCGGGCCGCTCGGTGCGCTCGTGATGACGTTCACGACGTTTCTGCCCGCGTTCGCCATGACGCTCATCGCGCACGAGCCGATGGAACGCATCATTCACGACCCGCGAGTCCGAACGTTTCTCGACGGCCTGACCGCGGCAGTCGTCGGGCTCATCGCGGGAACGGCGCTCACCTTGTTGATCTCGAACGTTCACGGCGTGATTGCAGGCTTCGTGTTTGCGGCCGCGCTCGCGGCGCTGTTCTGGTCGAACAGCAAGCTCGCGGTGCCTCTCGTGATCGCGGGCGCCGCGCTCGTGGGAGTCGTCGCGATGAAGCTCGGGGCTTGAAGTCGACCCGTCTTCGATCAATGCGTGACTCTGTTGCGCGCCTCTTCCAGCACGGCCTCGACATCGCGAATGCTCGCCGGCTTCGTGAAGTGATGATCGAAACCCGCATCGCGCGCGCGTTCGCGGTCGCGCGCCTGTCCCCAACCCGTGATCGCGACGAGCATGGCGTCGGCGCCCCAGTCCGTCGCGCGAATCCGTCGCGCGATCTGGTAGCCGTCGAGCAGCGGCAGGCCGATGTCGAGGAGCGCAACGTCGGGCTTGAAGCGCTCGGCCTCCTCGAGCGCGGCTTTGCCGTCATACGCGGTGCGCACCTCATCGCCGTCCTGCGCCAGCAGCATTGCCCAGCTCGTCGCGCTGTCGACGTTGTCGTCGGCGATCAGAATTCGAAGCGCTTCGTGCTCGTTCGCTTCCGCAGTCGGTCGGCCTACACGAGGCGCCTGCCGAGCGTGTTCCGCGAGCGGCAGCTTCACGATGAATTCGCTGCCGCGCCCCTCGCCTTCGCTGTGTGCTTCGATCGTGCCGTTGTGCAACGTGACCAGCCCTTTCACCAGCGCAAGTCCGATGCCGAGCCCAGCGTTCGGCACCTGCGGCACTTGCCGGCCTTGCGAAAACATCTCGAACACGCGCTCGAGCATGGACGGATCGATCCCAATGCCGTTGTCCGCCACGCTGATCACGGCGCGCCCCTCGTTCACGGTCAACGTGAGCTCGATCTGCCCGCCTTCGGAGGTGTATTTCGCGGCGTTGTTGAGCAGGTTGCCGATGATCTGCGTCAGCCGCACGGAATCCGCTCGAACGTACACGGGCTCGAGCGGCAGGTGCAGCCCGAACAACTGGCGTTTGGCGTCGAACTGCGGCCGCACCGTATCGGCCGCGGCGCGCACGCTTTCGACGACGTCGATCGTATCCAGCCGCAGCTGAACGCGCCCGTGCGTGATGCGCGCGAGATCGAGCAGATCGTCGAGCAGCCGTGCCATGTGATCGATCTGACGCTCGAGCGACGCGCGCGCGAGCGCGACCACTTCCGGGTTGTGCGATTGCCGGTTCAAGAGCTGCACCGCCGCGGCAATCGCCGCGAGCGGATTGCGCAGCTCGTGAGCGAGTGTCGCCAGGAATTCATCCTTGCGGCGGTCGGCCGCGCGCAGTGCTTCTTCCGCCTGATGCCGCTCCGAAACATCGAGCACGTACTCGACCGTCTCGCGCCCGATGCGGCGCGCCGCGAACAGCCCCCACCAGCGCGAGCCGTCCTTGCGAAAGTATTGCTTCTCGTACGGCGTCGATTCACCGCGCGTCTGAATCTCGCGAATGGCGTTGCTGGACAGCTCGTGGAACTCGCGCGGCGTGAAGTCCTCCCAGCCGCGCCCGAGCGCCTCCTCGCGCGTGAATCCGCTCATTTCCAGGAAGGCCTCGTTCATGTCGGCGAGCCTGAAGTCCGGACCCCAGAACAATACGCCGACGGTCTTGATCTGCAGCGCATTGCGCAAGCGCTCCTCGGCTTCCTTCGACTCGGTGACGTCGCGAAAGACGACGGCGACGTGCCGGTCGGAAGGCTCATCGACCCGGAATCCATACACGTCGAACCAGCGCCCGAGCGCTGCCGCGTAGCCCGTGAAGCGCTTCGGCTCGCCCGTCATCGCGACGGCGCCGAGCGTATCGATCCAATGCTGCTCGATCCGCGGCACGAGCTCGCGAATGGTGCGGCCTAGCGCGTCCGCGATGCCGGTCTGGCGCTCGAACATCGCATTCGTTTCGACGTAGCGAAAGTCGGTGGGACGCTCGTCGCGATCGAACAGCACCTCGACCGTCGCGAAGCCCTCATCGATGGAATTGAACAGCCTGCGGTAGCGCTGCTCGCTTCTGTGCAGCGCCATTTCATTCGCCTTGCGCAGCGCATCGACGGCGCGCACCTTTTCGGTCGTTTCGACGACGTCGCAATAGAATCCCGCGACCGCGCCTTCGGCATCGCGCAGCGAGGAGTAGGAGAACGTGAACCAACCCATGGGCACGCCCGGGCGCCCCGCGATGGCGATCGGCTGATCGAGAAAGCAGTGCGATTCGCCGCGCATCGTTCCCTCGATCAACGGCCCGTATTCGCGCCAGACCTCCGCCCACACTTCCGAGTACGGCCGGCCGAGCGCGTGAGGATGCTTGCAGCCGATGATGGAGATCAGCTCATCGTTATAGAGAAGCGTGAGATCAGGTCCCCACGCGATGCTCACGCCGTGCGGCGTTGCGAGCATCAGCTCGACGACCGTGCAAAGCTGCGGCGGCCAGGTGTCGATGGGACCGAGAGGCGTCGTCGACCAGTCGAACGAGCGAATGCGCTCGCTCATCTCACCTTCGATCGCTGGCCAACGGGCAACGGCCATCAGAATCATGCTCGCGATTGATCGACGCAATCGAGATCGTGTACGTAATCCGCCATCGTGTGACAACGTTCCGCGGCGTGGAGAAATACCTCGCGATGAGCGCACGCTGCTCTGCGAGCGTAAGGAGTTGTCGTAAGGGCGAGCGCTCAGCGCAGAAAGCTGGCGGCGTCAGCGGGGCGCCGAAACTCGACCCAGCTGAGAGCGGGGTATGCATTCGCCGCGCGCAGTGCTGCGAATTCACGGCGCCGGCGCTGATGCGTCGTGATGACCCACCATAGAATCGAATCGCTCGACAGGAAGGATCTACGCCACGACTCGCGATTGCCGTTCCAGAGCTCCTCGCCTGTCACACTGCGGCGAATGGTCCGGCGCAGCGCACGCGCGAACACGATGGGAAAGCCATAGTTCAACCAGAACACCATCGTGGGGCGCGGCCAGACCACGTCACGGACGCTGCTGTAGTTGCCGACGACGATCCAGCAATTACCCGCGATCGCCCGCGCAACTTCGCGTCGAAACGTCGAGCGCTCCTTTGGCTGCCAGTGCGGCTCCCAATAGAGCGCATCCAGCTCGATCAGTGGCAACGATGTGTTCGCAGCCAGCGCCCGAGCAAACGTCGACTTGCCCGCGCAACTGTTGCCGATGACGAGGGCGCGCATTCCGCTCGGATCTATCGCCTGCATTGTCTGCCGCTCACCTGGATTCATGTTCACTGCGTCAACACTCGGATCGCTACGCAGCACAGGTTTGTCCACTGATCTTCCAAGCGCCTAGACGTACTCTTGACGGGCGCACCATCTTAGAACCTGTGGGATGCACGCCACATCCGCGAAAGCATGGTCCGATATCCCGTTGCTTTGTCCCCAGTCCGAAGCCTCGCGGCTTCGTGTTGACGCTCGAACCAACTACACAGCATGATTGCCGCCGCGCGGTGCCGGCAGGCACTTGCGCGTCATATTGGCCGTCATGTCGGCTCGTCGTGGGCTTTCATGACGACAGCGAAGAACTGCAAACGACGTTTGCACGAGCAAACGCATGGGGAAACACAATGTCGATGAAACTTCATTCGCTACGTTCCGACCTGCGGCAGCGCTCGTCGGTGGCGCTCGCGGTGTCGATCGCGCTCTGGGGGGCGACGGCGATCGCGCAAGAGACGACCGCGCTCGAAGAGGTCGTGGTCACGGGCTCGTTGATCCAGGGCACGCCGGAAGATGCGGCGCAACCCGTCGAGACGATCACCTTCGAAGAGCTGCAGAACGTCGGCCGACCGTCGAATCTCGAAATGGTCAAGCTGATGAGCGAGGTCGGGCAGGTCGCAGGCGAAACCGATCGCTACAACTCCTTCCCGGTCGGCGCGGCGACGGTCAACCTGCGCAATCTCGGCCAGCGCTTCACCACGGTGATCTTCAACGGCCGCCGGTTCCCCGAGCAGTACTCGCCCGTCACGGGCCGCTTCAACAACATCGCCTGGATTCCGAACGCCGCGATCGGCAGCGTTGAAGTGCTCAAAGGCGGCGGCGCCGTGACTTACGGCGCGGATGCGGTTGCAGGCGTCGTCAACTACATCACCCGCAAGGACGTCGACGGGCTCGAGCTCAACGCGGACTACCGTTACATCGAGGATTCCGACGGCGATTACAACGCCGATGTCCTGTGGGGCACGACGTTCGAGCGCGGCAACCTGCTCCTGTCGGCTGCGTACCAGCACCGCAGCAATCTGCAAGCCTGGGATCGCGACTGGGCGCGCCAGGAATACATGGTCAACAACAACAGCCAGACCTGGGGCATCGCGAACAACCCCGGCTCCTATGCATTCCAGGTTCAATCGGCGCCGGGTACCTACAGCTCGATCACCAGCACCGGCGCGACGCCGCTCACGCGCTACACCGGCAACCGTCAGATGGGCGCCAGCGGCATCGTTCGCGACAACAATTGCTCGACGCTCGGCGGTTTTGCCGGCTTCTCGAGCACCGGCTCGCCCGCGTGCTATTTCCAGCAAGCACGGTTCGAAAAGCTCGTTGAAGAATCCAATACGGTTCAGCTCTACGGCGAGTTCAACTACGAGATCACGGACTCGCTCGACTACACGGGCGAATTCCTGGCGTACGACATCACGCTGCCGGACATCGCCATGCATCCAAGCGACGGTCCGCTGTCGTTTCCGCTCGCGGGCACGGGCCCGCAGAACGTCTTGGGATCGAACGTCTATTACGTGGCGGGCGCCAATCCGGGCGTTGCGCACTTCCTCAACCAGTACATGAATGCCGACGGCACGACGACCGCGTTCACGCAGCAGCAGATCAACGCGATCGTGAATCAGGGCGGCCGGGCAGTGTTGCCGCAGTTCTTCTGGCGGCCGTTCGCGACCGGCGGCAATCCGTTCTACGGCGCTTATGACGTGCAGGAGAACAGCACGCGCTTCTATCGCACGACGCAGGCGATCGGCGGCGACCTGCCGCAGTTCGGCGGCTCCGATATGCGCTGGGATCTGGCGCTCACTTACAACTACGTGAAGGACCGCCGCGAAGCGCGCGACATGCTCGTCGATCGCCTGCAGGCGGCGCTGAATGGCTTCGGCGGGCCGAATTGCACGGGCACCGTCGCGGGCCAGAACGGTTGTCAGTGGTTCAATCCGTTCCCTTCCGCCTTCTCGCACGACTACTACACGGGCGAGCGCAATCCGGCCTATGTTCCCGGCCTCGAAAACAGCCTCGATCTCATCCGCTGGCTCTACGTACCGATCTGGCTCGAGCGCGAATACAAGTACTTCATCGCCGACCTGCTGTTCAGCGGCAAGACCGGCTGGGAGCTGCCCGGCGGCCCCGTCGCGATCGCTCTCGGCGCACAGTATCGACGCGCAACCGAGGACACGCGGCTGTCCGACGAGGCGAATCGAGACATCAACCCGTGCGCAACCTTGGGCGTGACGAACTGTACGCAGCGCACCGGCGCGCTCGCTTTCACGCGCAACTCGACGGTCCTCGGCGCGACCGTGGAAAGCGAACGTAAATTCCCCGTCTATGCTGCCTTCGCCGAAGCTCAACTGCCGCTGCTCGACAGCCTCACGCTGCAGTTCGCGGGCCGCTACGAGAAGTTCATTTCGGATCTTTCCGATCGCGACAACGACATCTTCGTCCCCGCCGCATCGCTGCGCTGGCAGGCGACCGACTGGATGGCGCTGCGCGGCTCATGGGGCAAGACGTTCAGCCAGGTCAATCCACCCGCGCCCACCGATCCGGTGAGCGGCACTTCGGCGGCGATGACTGCGTTCGGTGGCTTCGGCTCCGGCCCCGGGCAGACGTTCACGACGGCCAATTATCCCAATCTCGACGTGGAGCCCATGAAGGGCACGTACGTGAACCTCGGCTTGTTGTTCCAGTTCGGCGGCTTCCAAGGCTCGTTCGACTTGTACGACGTCCGCATCGACGACTACGCGCGCACGATGAGCGTGACGAACGTCGTGAGCGGCCTTGTGATGCCGGGCGAGACGGGCGTTGGCGCGCTCATCAACTGCTCGAGCCCGTTGCTCACTCCGCAAGCGGGTCTGGGCGGGCGTGCATTCGTGGAATTGAACGGCACCTGCGTACAAGGCTCGTCGCGCCTCAACTCTCCCGTCGGCGCCGGCGGTCTGAACGGCACGGGCGCTCGGGTGAATTATTTCGGCGGCACGGATGAAACGAATGCCGGCGAGCTGATGACGCGCGGCATCGACGTGGCGATGAGCTACACCTTCGAGAACGTCTTCGGCGGCGAGCTTCGTCCTTCGATCGACGGCAGCTACGTGCTCGACTGGGAGCTCGAGGCGTTCAAGATCGGCGGTGCAGTGCTCGCGCCCGGCTACGACGGCGTCGGCTTCGTCAACAACACGACGACCGGCCGTATCGGCCAGGCGGTTCCGGAATGGCGCGGCACGCTCGGCCTCAACTATCGCCGCGACATTCACAACCTGAACATCGCTGCGCATTTCCTGCCCAGCATTCGCGACGAAGAAGCCGCGAAGTTCAATGAGTCGAGCCGTGCGACGAACGCGAACATCGGCGATGCCAACGGCTTCACGAATCCGGCATGCGTCGACACGAACCCGACGAGCCCTCCCGTGCCCGCGGGCAGCGGTACGGGCGAGTTCGGCGGATTCTGCCAAGGGCAGGTGACGAGCCTGCTCGCGGGTCAGAAGATCGACAGCTCCGTGACGGTCGATGTGACCTATCGCGTGCGGCTGCCGGCGGAAACGGCGCTGTCGCTGTCGATCTTCAACCTGACTGACGAGGACCCGTCCTTCGCGCGCACCGCGATCTCGTACATGTCGGGATTCGGCAATCCGCTCGGCCGTAACTTCAAGTTGCAGCTGAGCAAGCGCTTCTAGAAACTGCCCCGCAGGATGCGAGGATGTGCGAGCGCAAGGACGCGCTCTGCACAAGCACATCCCTCGCTCTTTGTTTTTGCTCATCCGGGAACCCATCAATCCATGTTGAATCGCCGCGAGGCATTGCAAGTACTTGCCGTTGGCACGGCGTTGCCGTTGAGCGCGAGCCAAGTGAGCGCCGCAGCATCCCCGGCGGCGCCCGCACCACGGCGCATTCAAGAAGCTGCAGGATGGACCGAGGCGCTCGCGAGCTACATTGCGGCGAGCCAGACGTCCGGCATTACCGAGGACACGCGCGAGCTGGCGCGACGTCACATTCTCGACACGCTCGCAGCGATCGTTGCATGCCGCGATCTCGTGCCCGCGACGCTCGCGCGCAAGTTTGCCGCAGCTCAGAGCGCCGGCTCGAGCGCAGCGCCGATCCTCGGCACTCGCGACCGCTGCGCACCGCTCGATGCCATCCTCGCGAGCGCGATGACCGCGCATGCAGCCGAGATCAACGACTTCTGCCCTTCCGCATTCACGCAACCGGGCGCATCGATCATCCCCGTCACGCTGTGTCTCGGTGAGATGCGCGGTATATCCGGGGAAGCATTCCTGCGCGCCGTGCTCGTCGGGTACGAGATCACGTGCAGGCTGCCGAAGGCGCTCGGGATCGCGAATCTGCGCACGGCAGTGCTCGCCAATCATGCCGTCGGCCCGCTTTTCGGCAGCGCTGCAGCCGCGGCGTCGCTGATGCGTCTGCCGCACGAGAAGCTCGTGCATGTGTTTTCGTATTGCGTCGAGCAGGCGTCCGGCTCATGGCAATGGCTGCGCGACGTGGAGCATGTCGAGAAGGCATTCGTCTTCGGCGGCATGCCAGGCCGCCGCGGTGCCGAGTGCGCGTTGATGGCAGAAGCCGGCTTCACCGGGATCGGCGATCCTTTCACCGGCGATCCAGGCTGGCTGAATTCGTCGATGTTCACGGGCGCTGCATCAGACTTCGATCCGGCGTATCTGACCGACAAGCTGGGCGAGCGCTTCGAAATCCCGCTCGTGGGCTACAAGCGCTACCCCGTCGGCGGGCCGACGCAGCCGGTGATCGAGCTCATGCTCGGGCTCATCAAGGAAGTACCTCGCGAGCGCGTCAAGCACGTGCGCATCGAAATGCCCGGCCGCACTGGCGCCTTCGCAACGGCCGCGATGCCGGCGCTCAACCTGCCCTACCTCTGCTCGATCATCCTCGCCGACGGCAAGCTCGATTTCGTCGCGGCGCAATCCCGCGAGCGCTTCTTGAACGACGCGAAGATCCAGGCATTCATGCGCAACGTCGAAGTCGTTCACGACCCGAAGCAGGAGGCCGAGCCGCGCGTCGAATCGGCTCGCGTCATCCTGAGCTTGGACGACGGCTCGACGCGCGAGCGCTTCCTCGATCATGTGAAAGGGTTCCCCGCACATCCGTTCGATCGCGGCGACATCGAGGAGAAAGCGCTCGAGCTGATGGGACCGCATCTCGGCGCGGCCCGAGCGCGCGAGATCTGCGCAACGGCCTGGCGCCTCGAGAGCGTGGCGAATGTGCGTCAGATCGTGCAGTTGATCGCGCGCTGAGGCTCATCCGTCGCACAGCGGTACGCCGGTGCGTGCCGGCCTTGGATTCACCGGCGCTCAGCGTGCTCGAGCGCCAAGCCCGCGCTCGCTTTTCCACGCGGCGTAACGCTCGAAAACTTTCGTGCCGTTGTAGTTGTACCAGGCGTACCCGCCGCGGCGCTCCTGTTCGATATCGGCGAGTCGCTCGCGAATCACGCCGTCACGGCCGACGAACATCGGCCGGCCGGTTTTGATGTCATAGAACCGCGCCCAGAGCGGCGGCGCGCTCGGATCTGGCGTGACGATGCGATCGTCCTTCGTCTGCGTGAGGCGCAACCCGTCGATCTGCACGTCGCGATACCACTGCACGCCCGCTTCGATGGCAGCGATGACGGCTGGCGAGGGCTCATTCAGGCTCATCAGGTATTGCAGCACGCTCGCGCTCTCGCCACCGCTGATCGCGACGGGCTCGAATGCGCGCGCGGGCCTGGGCTCGTAGGTCGCCTCATCGTATTGCTGCGCCCACGCGGTCAAACGACCGTTCACACGAATCTGGCTCTTCAGGATGAAATCGATGCCCCGCTCGACAGCGGCCCGCGCTCGCTTCCGATTCTCCTCACCGACGCATTCGAACTCCGGCGCAGCGCTCACTTCCTGCAGCAACGTCATGAGGTCCGGCATCATGTCGTCGTTGAAGGTCGCGTGGCGATCGTACGGATTGCGAAAAGTCGGATACGAATGCGGCCATCCGCCGGACGGATACTGCGCGGCCAGAATGAAATTCAAGCCGCCAATGACGGCCTGCCTGTAGCGCTCATCCTGCGTCGCGCGATAGCCCCGCGCGAGGAAGCGCATCTCGTTCACCGTCGCCTTGATGAGTGCCGCCCGTGTTCCCCACGGGCCCGCTTTCGATACATCGCCCGTGAAGCGCTCGCGCGTCGTATTCGTCAATCGTCCTCGCGCGCAGCCGCCGAATCGCGCTTCGCCCAATACTCGCGGAACGCGCGGCGCGGATCGTTCACGGGATTCGTGGGAGTGCCGAACACCATCGTCGTGCGATTCGCCGTGTCATACGGCCGCCACTCGGGAAGATATCGATTGTTGGGATCGCCGTTCGCCGCCATCGACACCCACACCGATGCGAGCTGGTCCGCGAGACGCAAGCTGTCGGCGCTCGGTCCCATCAATGGGAAGCGAATGTCGTGCATCGAGGGCGAGACGTCGATGCCGTGCGTTGCCCCGTAGCGCCCGCCGAACGCGGGGCTGCCTGCCGTCCACAGATACGCCCACACGGGCGCGCCGCCCGCGGCAGCCTGCGCGGCTTTGCGATCGGCCATCGTATGAGCGCTGCGGCGAAAACTCGTGTCCGTGATCACGCGCGCGTTGAGGATGAACGGCGATGCCTTGGGGTCCTCATCGCGGTACATCGCGAGCACTTTCTCTGCATCGCTGCCTGCAAGACGCTGGAACACCTTCTTCACTTCGTCCCAGGTCATGTCGAACCTGGACTCGCGGTAGCTGCGCTCGTCGAGCACGGTGCTGACGACGAGCGGCACGTTCGCGGACATCGACGGCGCATCCGGATCGAAGGGATGACGCGGAATCGCCTT
>Ga0164243_10015592_pt1 | contig 10491 bp, 9 predicted proteins | sample OricompcompostOP_FD_108781 | JGI IMG/M metagenome (GOLD analysis project Ga0164243, IMG submission 108781) | Organic Plus compost microbial communities from Emeryville, California, USA - Original compost - Organic plus compost (OP) | ecosystem: Engineered > Solid waste > Mixed feedstock >... | reverse complement strand
GCGCGGCGGCCGGCGCGAGCGGTACGGCGGAGGTCAGCTGGCGTCGCCCCGGCCCGCTCCCGGCGGGACGGCAGGCGGACCGCTCCGGCCGCACAGCAGGAGCGGGCCCGACCGGGCTCGGTAGTCGGCGGCCGTCATCGTGGCCTGCGCGGCGCAGCCGAGCGTCGTGCACTCGCAGACGAACGGCCCCGGCATGGGCGCCGCACCGACCCAGTCGCCGTACGCGGTCAGGTTGGCGGCGACGGCGGCGTTCTCGTCCCGGCGCAGCGCCTGCCGCTGGTGGCCGTCCACCGCACGCGGCCCGTCGGCGAGGCGCAGCCGGTCGGCGATCCAGCCGGCCACCCGGTCCCAGTCGGCGGTGACGTCGACGTCCAGGTACGCCCCGGGCACCTCGCCCCGCAGCCGGTCGGCGAGCAGCTGGTCGCGCTCGATCAGCGTCTCCAGTACCCGGGCGCACGTCGCCGGGTCGGCCGGGCCGGCGAAGCCGCGTCGCTGCCGGGACCGCCGTACCTGCCGGGCGGTCGGGATCAGCCACACCGCCGGGCCGCCACGGGCGGCCACCGACCCGGGCAGCAGCTGCGGACCCTCCACGAGCGTCAGCGGTACGTCCGGCAGCGCGTCGAGCTCGCCGCACACCATCGCGAACCGTTCCCGCGCGTGGTCGAGGAACCGAGTCACCTGGTCCGGTACCGACGGCCGCAGCCAGCGGTCCGCGAAGTCCAGCCCGGCCGCGGCCCGCTGTACCGGCCAGCCCGGCTCGGTCTCGGCCCGCCGCTGGTGCGCGTAGCCGTACGCGTCGATCGGGTACAGCCGCAGGTCGTACCGGTAGGCCAGGCGCCGGGCGAGGGTCGACTTGCCCGCGCCGCAGCCGCCGCCCAACCACACCACGCTCGCCATCACACCCCCAGCGGCCCGCCGGCAGGTCGTAGCGTACGGGCAGCGCCGTCCCGCGAACGAGTAAGGAGTACGCATGGCCGCATCCGACCGGCAGCACCCGCTGGCCCTGTTCGGTGTCGAGGAGCTGCTGACCGACGCCGAACGCGACATCCGGGACGCGGTGCGCGCGTTCGCCGCCGACCGGATCCGGCCGTACCTGGCCGACTGGTACGAGTCGGGTCGGGTGCCGGTGCGCGACCTCGCGCTGGGCCTCGGCGAGCTGGGGGCGCTGGGCATGCACCTGTCCGGGTACGGCTGCGCCGGTACCAACGCGGTCAGCTACGGGCTGGCCTGCGCGGAGCTGGAGGCGGCCGACTCCGGGCTGCGCAGCCTGGTGTCGGTGCAGGGCTCGCTCGCCATGTACGCGATCCACGCGTACGGGTCGGAGGAGCAGAAGCAACGGTGGCTGCCGGAGATGGCGGCCGGGCGGGCGATCGGCTGCTTCGGGCTCACCGAGCCGGAGTTCGGCTCGAACCCGGCCGGGATGCGTACCCGGGCGCGCCGGGACGGATCCGACTGGGTGCTGTCCGGCAGCAAGATGTGGATCACCAACGGCAGCGTCGCCGACGTGGCGGTGGTGTGGGCGCGGACCGACGACGGGGTGCGCGGGTTCCTGGTCCCCGCCGGTACGCCCGGGTTCACCGCCACCGAGATCACCCGCAAGCTGTCGCTGCGCGCCTCGGTGACCGCGGAACTGGCGTTCGACCAGGTACGGCTGCCGGACGGGGCGATGCTGCCCGGCGCCCGCGGCCTGCGCGCGCCGCTCAGCTGCCTGGACGAGGCGCGGTTCGGGATCGTGTTCGGCGCGACCGGCGCCGCCCGGGACTGCCTGGAGACCACCATCGAGTACGCGCTGGGCCGGCAGGCGTTCGACCGCCCGGTCGCCGGCTTCCAGCTCACCCAGGCCAAGCTCGTCGACATGACGCTGGAACTGGGCAAGGCGACGCTGCTGGCGCTGCACCTGGGCCGGCGCAAGGACGCCGGGACGGTGCGCAGCGAGCAGATCAGCCTGGGCAAGCTGAACAACGTACGGGAGGCGCTGGCCATCGCCCGGCAGTGCCGCACCATCCTCGCCGCCGCCGGCGTCACGCTCGACTTCTCCCCGCTGCGGCACGCGAACAACCTGGAGTCGGTGCTGACGTACGAGGGGACCAGCGAGGTGCACACCCTGGTGCTCGGGCAGGCGCTCACCGGCCTCGGCGCGTTCCGCTGATCGGCCACCGCCGGTACGGGACCGGACCGTACCGGCGGAGTGGGACGGACGGCACCGAACCGGTCATGGGTGAGTCTCGTCACGTTCCGCAACGTTGCCTAGGTTGCTGGTGCACAGTCGTCCCGCGCCGCAAGATCATTACAGTGCAGGTCGGGCGACCGGGCACCGCACCGTACGGCGGTGCCTGCCGGACGCTCGCGGATCACGGCGCGGCAACGGCGCGCGCCGCGCCGCGCCGCACGGTTCCCATCGCCGGGTTGACCGTTACCATCAGTGCCGTGTTGGGGCTTCCGGACGGCGTTCGCGCCTGCCTGTTCGATCTTGACGGCGTGCTCACCAAGACCGCGGTGGTGCATGCCGAGGCGTGGCGACAGATGTTCGACGCGTACCTTGCGGAGCGTGCGCGTCGTGAGCACACCACCGCTCAGCCGTTCACGCAGAGTGACTACGATCGGTACGTCGACGGGAAGCCCCGGCAGGATGGCACCCGGTCCTTCCTCGCCTCCCGCGGCATCGAGCTGCCGGAAGGTGCGCCGGACGACCCGCCGACCGCGGAGACCGTACGCGGACTGGGCAACCGGAAGAACGACCTCGTGCTGCGGCTGATCCGGGAGCGTGGCGTGGACGCGTACCCGGGTTCGGTGCGGTACCTGCGGGCCGCCCAGCGGGCCGGGCTGCGCCGGGCCGTGGTCTCCTCCAGCGCGAACTGCCGCGACGTGCTCGCCTCGGCCGGGCTGCTCGACGAGTTCGAGGTGATCGTCGACGGGGTGGTCGCGGCACGCGACGGGCTGGCCGGCAAGCCGGCACCCGACACGTTCCTCGCCGCGGCCCGCACACTGGACGTCGCACCCGGCGAGGCCGCCGTGTACGAGGACGCCCTGTCCGGGGTCGCCGCCGGCCGCGCCGGCCGGTTCGGTCTGGTCGTCGGGGTGGACCGGGTCGGGCAGGCGGACGCGCTCCGCGAGCACGGCGCGGACCTGGTCGTCGACGATCTCGCCGAGCTGCTCGACAGCGAGGTACCCGAGCCGGAGCCGCATACCGCGCGGCACTGACCGGCACCGGTCACGGCCGGCCCGCCACCCGGCGACACCGGCAGCGGACCGACCACCGGACACCCACCATCACCCATGCTTGCCGTCACGGCGTCGCGACAAGACGCCGCCAGCGGCGTACACACCACAACGTCGAATCGGGGAACCATGACTACTGGCCGGGCGTTCACCGTCGAGCCCTGGTGCTTGCGGGAACTCAGCCTCGACCTGGACCGGATCGCATCGGCCGAGTCCGTGTTCGCGCTGTCCAACGGGCACATCGGGCTGCGGGCCAACCTGGACGAGGGCGAGCCGCACGGGCTGCCGGGCACGTACCTCAACGGCGTGTTCGAGCTGCGGCCCCTGCCGTACGCCGAGGCCGGCTACGGCTACCCCGAGTCCGGGCAGACGGTCATCAACGTCACGAACGGCAAGCTGATCCGGCTGCTGGTCGACGACGAGCCGTTCGACCTGCGGTACGGGACGCTGCGCTCGCACGAGCGCGGCCTGGACTTCCGGGACGGCGTGCTGCGCCGCGACGTCACCTGGACCTCACCGGCCGGCCGTACCGTCCAGGTCACCTCGACCCGGCTGGTGTCGTTCACGCAGCGGGCGATCGCCGCGATCTGCTACGAGGTGGAGCCGGTCGACGGCCCGGCCCGGGTGGTGCTGCAGTCCGAACTGGTGGCCAACGAGCAGCTGCCCGAGCAGTCCGGTGACCCGCGTGCCGCGGCGGTACTGGAGGCGCCGCTGCGGGCCGAACACAACGGCGTGTCCGGCGAGCGGGGCGCGATCCTGATCCACCAGACCGCGCGGTCCGGGCTGCGGGTGGCGGCCGGCATGGACCACCGCATCGACGTACCCGAAGAGGTCAACCTGCACGTGGCGACCGAGTCGTTCGACGACCTGGCCCGTACCACGGTGGCCACGGTGCTGCGGCCCGGGCAGAAGCTGCGGTTGGTGAAGTTCCTCGCGTACGGCTGGTCCTCGTACCGGTCGGTCCCCGCGGTGCGCGACCAGGTCGCCGCCGCGCTGTCCGCGGCCCGGTTCACCGGCTGGGACGGGCTGCTCGCCGAGCAGCGCAGCTACCTGGACGAGTTCTGGCAGGGTGCGTCGGTGGAGGTGGACGGCGACACCGAGATCGAGCAGGCGATCCGGTTCGCACTGTTCCACGTGCTGCAGGCGTCCGCGCGGGCGGAGGAACGCGCCATCCCGGCGAAGGGGCTGACCGGCCCCGGGTACGACGGGCACTCGTTCTGGGACACCGAGATCTTCGTGCTGCCGGTACTGACCTACTCCATGCCGCGGGCGGTCGAGCAGGCGCTGCGCTGGCGGTACAACACGCTGCCGATGGCGCGGGACCGGGCGCAGCAGCTGGGGCTGGCCGGCGCGGTGTTCCCGTGGCGGACCATCCGCGGCGAGGAGTGTTCCGGGTACTGGCCGGCCGGTACCGCCGCCTTCCACCTCGGCGCCGGCATCGCGCACGCCGTGGTGCGGTACGTGCAGGCCACCGACGACCGCGCGTTCGAACGCGAGATCGGCCTCGAGCTGCTGGTCGAGACGGCGCGGATGTGGCGGTCGCTGGGCCACCACGACACGCACGGCCAGTTCCGGATCGACGGGGTGACCGGGCCGGACGAGTACTCGGCGATCGCGGACAACAACGTCTACACCAACCTGATGGCGCGGCGGAACCTGATCGCCGCGGCCGACGTGGCGGAACGGTACCCGGACCAGGCCGGCGAGCTGGGCGTCACCGTCGAGGAGATGGCGTCCTGGCGGGACGCGGCGAAGGCGATGACCATCCCGTACGACGAGACGCTCGGGGTGCATCCCGCGTCGGAGGGGTTCACCAGCCACGAGCACTGGGACTTCGCCGCCACCGGCAACCGGTACCCGCTGATGCTGCACTTCCCGTACTTCGACATCTACCGCAAGCAGGTCGTCAAGCAGGCCGACCTGGTACTGGCGATGCAGACCTGCGGGGAGGCGTTCACGCCGGAGCAGAAGGCCCGCAACTTCGCCTACTACGAGGCGATCACGACGCGCGACTCGTCGCTGTCCGCGGCGACGCAGGCGATCATCGCCGCCGAGTGCGGGCACCTGGACCTGGCCCTGGACTACCTGGCCGAGGCGGCCCTGACCGACCTGGACGACCTGCACGCCAACACCAAGGACGGGCTGCACATGGCGTCCATGGCCGGCTCCTGCCTGGCGCTGGTGGCCGGGTTCGGCGGGCTGCGCGACTCCGAGGCGGGGCTGGCGTTCGCGCCGCGGCTGCCGCGCGGACTGTCCCGGATCGCGTTCCGGATGCTGATCCGCGGCCACCACCTGCGGGTCGAGATGACCGCCGAGCAGGCCACGTACGCGCTCGACGACGGCCCGGCGCTCCCGATCAGCCACCACGGCGAGCAGTTCCTGCTCACCCCGGGCGAGCCGGTCGTACGGCCGATCCCGGAGTCGCCGAACTGGCCGGCGCCGCTGCAGCCACCGGGCCGGGCGCCGCGCCGCCGGGAATCCTGACCGGCCGCGGGTTAGCCTGGCGCCACGGGCTGCCCGCGGCCACCTGCGGCCCGTACGGGGGGCGGAAGGCGGAGGACCGATCGTGGCGTTCGATCCACTGGCGGCGACGCGCGGCACCGGCGCGGCCGAGTTCGACCTGTTCGTGTACGGGACGGTGTTTCTGGACATCGTGTTCACCGGGCTGGCCGAGCCGCCCGGCCGGGGTACCGAGGTGTGGGCCGAGGGGATGGGCTCCTGCCCGGGCGGCATCGCCAACCTGGCGATCGCCGCCTCCCGGCTCGGGCTGCGTACCTCCCTCGCGGCCGCGTTCAGCTCGGACGACTACGGCGACTTCTGCTGGCGCACCCTCGCCGAGCAGGAAGGCGTCGACCTGTCCCGGTCCCGGCGGTTCGAGGCGTGGCACTCGCCGGTGACCGTGTCGATGGCCTGCCACGGGGACCGGTCGATGGTCACCCACGGGCACGACGCGCCGGTACCGGCGACCGAGCTGATCGGCACCCCGCCCCGGGCCGCGGCGGTGTTCGTCGACCTCGGTACCGACGACGGGTTCGGCACCCCCGGCTGGGCCGACGCCGCCGCCAACGCCGGCGCGCTGATGTTCGCCGACGTCGGCTGGGACGCCACCGGCAGCTGGGACCGGCGGGTACTGGACCGGCTGTCCCGCTGCCACGCGTTCCTGCCCAACGCCACCGAGGCGATGGCGTACACCCGCACCGACAACCCGCAGGACGCGCTGTGGGCGCTGGCGGATCTGGTACCGCTCGCGGTCGTCACCGACGGCCCGAACGGCGCCCTCGGCATCGACTCCACCACCGGCGAGGAGGCCCGGGTACCGGCGCCCCGGGTCGACGCGCTCGACGCCACCGGCGCCGGCGACGTGTTCGGTGCCGGCATGGTCCTCGGTACCCTCGCCGGCTGGCCCCTCGCCGACCGGCTGGCGTTCGCCGGCGCCTGCTCGGCGCTGTCGGTCCAGCAGTTCGGCGGGTCGCTCGCCGCGCCCGGCTGGGGAGACCTCGCCGACTGGTGGCACGCGGTACGCGACTGCGACCGCGCCGACGCCTACCACTCCTCGCTGCGCCGCCGGTACGCGTTCCTCGACGACGTCGTGCCGTCCTCGCCGCCCGGTGCGGTACGCCGGGCCGCCGCCACCATCGCCCGCCAGTCCGACCTGCACTGACCGCGGCCGGGCCGGTTCAGGCGGCCGCGTCGAGGAGGATCTTGAGTACCTGGTCGGGCGCGTCCCGCAGCACGTTGTGCCCGCTGTCGAGCTCGTGCACGGTCCACGCCGGGTCGTCGCGCAGCCGCCGCCAGGTCGGTTCGAACGGCGACCCGGTCGGCCAGCCCCGCGCGTACGCGTAGTCGCGGCGGCGCAACGAGCCCAGGTCGCGGGTGAGCCGGATGCGTTGCAGCAGCGAGGCGAGCGGGTGCGGGGTGGCGCGCTCGTCGAAGAACGGCAGCGGCGGCACCGCGAACCCGGTGTCGCCGACGTCGAGGTACCAGTCGCGCTGCTCGTCGTTGGTCAGCCGCCAGCAGGAGTCGCCGTCGTCCGGGACGAACGCGTCCAGGTACACGGCCGCGTCCACCTGCTCCGGCCGCCGGTCCGCGACCCCCGACACGACCATCCCGCCGTAGCTGTGCCCGACCAGGATGATCTCCCGCAGCCGCTCGGCGTCCACTACGGCCAGCACGTCGTCGATGTGCGTGTCCAGGTTGACGGTGCCGGACAGCAGGTGCGCCCGGTCCCCCAGCCCGGTCAGCGTCGGCGCGTACGCCTGGTGGCCGTGCTCGCGCAGCCGGCGGGCCAGCGGCGTGTACCACCACCCGCCGTGGCAGGCGCCGGCGATCAGCAGGTACGTCGCCATGTCCCCTCCGATGCGTCTGCGGGCATCATCGCCCCACCGCCGGTACGGCACGCCGACTGTGCCGGAGTCTGCCGCGTTCGGGTGTCGTACCGGTGCCCTGTTGCTCCCTCACGCCGCCCGGGTGTCCGGCGTACGGTGCGGGCGCCGGTGCCGCGCGCCGCACACCACGACCCGCGGCGCGTCACCGTTGATCCAGTCCCGCAGCCCCGCCAGGGTCCGGGAGATCAGCCGGGACACGTGCATCTGGGACAGCCCGATCCGCTCCCCGATCTCCGCCTGGGTCAACCCGTCGACGAACCGCAGCGCCAGTACCCGCCGTTCCCGGTCCGGCAGCCGCGCCAGGGCCGGCCGCAGCGACACCCGGTCCGGTACCTGTTCGAGGTGTTCGTCCGGCCCGCCGAGCAGGTCGGCGAGCTCGCCGCCGCCGTCGCCGCGGGTGCCGGCGTTCAGCGACACCGGCGCGTACGCGGTGGCCGCCGCCAGCGCCGCACCCAGGTCACCGGAGCCGACGCCCAGCTCGGCGGCGAGATCGTCGGTGCCCGGCTCCCGGCCGGTACGCTGTGCCAGGCTGTCGGCCAGGCCGTTCGCCGACACCCGCAGCTCCTGCAGCCGGCGCGGCACCCGGACGTCCCAGCACTGGTCCCGGAAGTACCGCTTGAGCTCGCCGCTGATCGTCGGCACCGCGTAGCCGAGAAACGGGCCGAGCGCCGGGTCGAACCCGTCCACCGCCTTGATCAGGCCCAGCCGGGCCACCTGGGTCAGGTCCTCCAGCCGCTCGCCGCGGCGGGCGTACCGGCGGGCGATCCGGTCGGCGACCGGCAGGAAGCCGAGGATCGCGGCGGATCGGGCCTCGGCCCGTCGTGGGTCGCCGTCGCCGAACGACAGCATCGTCCGCAGCTGCCGTTCCGCCTGACGCAACGCCTGGTCGTCCTGGTGCGGCACGAGACATCCACCCCCCGGATGCGATCGGCCACCTGCTGCCCGTCGGCATGACGCCCGGGCTTCCATCATGGCGCCGCTGCCGCCGGCCCCGTGGGTGTTTTGTCCGTACCCGGCCGTGCCGCTCCGGAAACGTCGTCCGTCCCGCGCGCGGGTACCCGCCGGTGTCCGTCGGGCGGGTCAACTGGCCGCCCGGATCGTCTCGACGTGGCCGGTCGAGTGGCGCAGACTGGGACTCACACGGTGTCCCGCGAGGGGGTGGCCATGTCCACGACACGTACGCCCGACCTGGTTCCCGTGCTCTCCCGAGGCAAGCACCGCAGCCCGCGGCGCGGCGCCTGCTTCATGGAGATGGCGTCGTACCTGGCCGGCGAGCGGTGGAGCGACCACCCGGCCTGTACCCACCCGCTGCTCGCCGCCACCGCGCGGCAGGTCAACGACCGCATCTCCGACGCCGGCCGGTCCCGGCTGGTGTCGCTGATCCCGTCGGTGATCGGGTTGACCGGCGACGACATCCGGATCGACATCGACATCGCCCTGCACTGCGCGATCACCGCGCTGCCGGTGGTGGCCGCGGAACGGCAGCGGGGCCTGGCGGTGGCGGTACTGTCCGCGAACCGGCTGACCAACCAGCTCGACGGCCGTCCCGAGCACGTCCTGGCCGAACCGAGCCGGGCCGCGCTCGCCGCGGTACCGCACGCGTGGCGCTGGGCGCGCGAGTTCAGCCCCGGGTTCGCGCCGTCGGAGAAGGCGTTCCGCCGGTACGCGGCACCCGCGACGGTCACCGGTGCCGTCGACGGCGTCGCGACCGCGTGCATCGCCGACCCGGACCCGTTGCTGTACGACCTGCTGGCCGGGTCGATCGACATCTGCACCCGGCTCGCCGGGCCCGCGCCGGCGCGGCAGCCCCGGGTACCGGTACGGCGAGCGGTGCGGTTGCCGGGCGCCGGCGCGCGGCGCTGACTCAGCCGTTCCAGTCGACCAGCTGGATGATCACGCCGTTCGGGTCGCGGACCTGGAACGCCCGCTCGCCCCACTCCTCCACGGTCAGCGGCATGGTGACCGGTACGCCCTCGGCCCGCAGCCGGGCCAGCTCACCCTCCAGGTCGTCGACGGTGAACGCGAGGATCAGCCCGCCGGCCGCCTCGTCCCGCTGGTCGGCGGGCAGTGTGGCGAGGCCGCGGCGCAGGTAGATCACGTTCATCCCGGCGTCCGGCCGGGCCAGCGAGGCGAACCCGTCCGCGGCCATCTGCTCCCGGAACCCGAAGTGGCGGCGCAGGAACGCGCTGGACGCGGGCACGTCGTCGACGGTCAACGACACCGCGGACGCGGTGATCTGCATGCGAACCCTCCCGAGGATTAACTCTGTACGTCGTACAGTATAACCGTGCGGTGGCGGCTCTGCGAGGATCGGACCGTGGCGCGCGAACGAACCGGCAGCGGCGACCCGGCCCGTACCCTCCGGCTGCTGTGGGGCGAGAGCACGGCGCCGCGGCGCGGACCCCGGCCCGGGCTGTCCGTCGCCGACGTCGTCGCCGCCGCGACCGCCATCGCCGACACCGACGGCCTGCCCGCGCTGACCATCCGCCGGGTCGGCGAACGGCTCGGTGTGTCCGCGATGACCGTCTACACGTACGTGCCGGGCAAGGCCGAGCTGCTTGAGGTGATGCTGGACGCCGCGTACGCGGGGATGCCCCGCACCGACACCACCGGCCGCGGCTGGCGGGAACGGCTCACCGCGGTCGCGGCGGACAACCGGCAGCTGTGCCGTACCCACCCGTGGGTGGCCGACGTCTACACCGCTCGGCCGGTGCTCGGGCCCGGCCTGCTCGCCAAGTACGAGCACGAGCTCGCCGCGTTCGACGGGCTCGGCCTCACCGACGTGCAGCGCGACGACGCCCTCGCCTTCCTGCTCGCCTTCGTGTACGGCAACGCCCGCGACGAGCGCGCCGGCGCCGAGGCCACCGGTACCGACCGGCAGTGGTGG
>Ga0164243_10015591_pt1 | contig 10491 bp, 5 predicted proteins | sample OricompcompostOP_FD_108781 | JGI IMG/M metagenome (GOLD analysis project Ga0164243, IMG submission 108781) | Organic Plus compost microbial communities from Emeryville, California, USA - Original compost - Organic plus compost (OP) | ecosystem: Engineered > Solid waste > Mixed feedstock >... | reverse complement strand
CTGGATGCGCTTACCTTCGTAAGTCTCGGTCGTATAGATGTTGCCCTTCGAGTCCGTCGTGATGCTGTGCGGCGCATAGAACAGGCCGGGCTGCCGACCGCCGTCGCCGAACGCATAGAGCACTTCGAGCGATTCACGCTCGATCACGTAGACCTTCATGTTCTGGCCGTCGACCAGATACATGTACGTCTGCTGCGGATCCTTCGAGAACGCGATGTCCCATGTCGAGCCTTGCGCGAGCGTCTTCGGCGCGATGACCTTTTCCTTGACGAACGTGCCGTCGGGCTTGAAGACCTGAATGCGGTCGGCGCCGCGATCGCATACGTAGATCAGGTTGTCGTTCGAAGGAATCGCGCAGTGCACGGGGCCGCGGAACTGCTTCGGCAGCTCGGCGCCCGGCTTGTAGTCGACGCGCTCGTCGACCGGCTTGTTGCCATACGCGCCCCAGTAGCGCTTGAAGGCGCCGGTGTCGACGTCGAGCACGACCACGCGCTTGTTGCCGTAACCGTCGGCGATGTACGCCTCGTTCGCCTTGTGATCGATTGCGATCTCGGCCACGCGGCCGAAGTGCGTCTTGCTGTTGCTGTCGGCCGGCTTGCCGGGCTCGCCGATCTGCTGCAGGAACTTGCCGTCGCGCGTGAACTTCAGGATGTGGGAGTCCCACGCTTCCGGATTGATCTTGCGCTCGGCGTTGCCGTAGCTGCCGCCGTTGCCGCCGATCCAGATATTGCCCTTGCTGTCGATTTCCAGACCGTGATTCGACGAAGGCCACGTATAGCCTTCGCCCGGACCGCCCCATGCCTTGACCAGATTGCCTTCGGGATCGAACTCGAGGACCGGCGGGGCGGGAGTGCAGCATTCGCTCACGCCCATCTTCAGGCCGAGCTCGGTCGCGCCGCCGAACTTGTCGTCGGAGTCTCGATGCACGATGTAGACGTGGTCGCGCTCATCGACCGCGACGCCGATGACATTGCCGAGGACCCAGTGATTGGGAAGCGGCTTGGGCCAGAAGGGATCGACCTGAAATACGGGCGCCTTCGTCGCCACTGCCGCCGCAGCGTCCGCCTGTTGTTGCAGCTTGAACTGGCCCACGCCGAGGCCGGCAAATCCAAGTACGAGCGCTGTTGCTACAGCAACCTTGATCTTCGTGACCGCCATCGCTTCCCCCTGCCGATCGTTAAGTGTTGTGGCAAGCGACGGCACTATACTCATTGCGGCGGGGCGCCGTGTACATGACGACTTGCTCCCAACGCTTCTTCACAAACAGCGCCGGCGAGTTTCACGCGAGCGTTCGCCGCGCGCACCGTGGTGTACAGGAATCAGTGATGCCGAACGTGTTGTCCCGGATTTTCAAAGCGGTCTTGATCGCAAGCGTGCTGTGGTTCGGCAGCATGCCGGCGCAGGCGCACGACCTGCCGGGCAAGCTCACGATCCTGATGTATGTGAAGCCGCAGGGCTCGCAGCTCCTGGTGCTGCTGCGAGTGCCGATGGAGGGCCTGACGGAAATCAATTTCCCGCTGCGCGGGCCGGGGTATCTGGATTTCGATCGCGCGGCGCCCGCCCTGAAAGATGCCGCGCACGTCTATATCACCGACAACATGCGGTTCTTCGCGAACGGCAAGGCGCTCGGCCCGGCGCAGCTCGGCAACATCCGCGTCTCGCATGCCGGCGACAAGTCGTTCCAGGAATTCGATACCGCGCTCGCGCACATCAGCGGGCCGGCGCAGACCAATGCCGAGGAGCTCTACTGGAAGCAGGCGTTTTTCGATGTTGTCGTTCGTTATGACAACGTGCCTGAGAACGCAAAGCTCGCCTTGGAGGCAAACCTCGAGCGTCTCGGGGTCGAGACGACCACGGTGCTGCGCTTTCTGCCGCCGCACAGCCCGGAGCGCGCCTTCAATTACATCGGCGATCCGGGCCTGATCCAGCTCGAGCCGAGCTGGTGGTATGCGTTCTCACGTTTCGTCGGGCTGGGTTTTCAGCACATTCTCGACGGCATCGACCACTTGCTGTTCCTGTTCTGTCTCGTGATCCCGGCGCGCAGCGTGCGCTCGCTCGTCCCGGTGATCACGGCCTTCACGATCGCGCACTCGATCACGCTCATCGCCTCGGCCTTCGGGTTCACGCCCGCGGCGCTGTGGTTTCCGAGCCTGATCGAGACGCTGATCGCGCTGTCCATCGTATATATGGCGTGCGAGAACATCGTCGGCGCGAAGCTCCACCGCCGCTGGCTGATCGTGTTCGCCTTCGGCCTCGTTCACGGGTTCGGCTTCTCCTTCATCCTGGCCGACCGCATGCAGTTCGCCGGCGCGCACCTGCTGAGCGCGCTGCTGGCGTTCAACGTGGGCGTCGAGCTCGGTCAGCTCCTCGTGCTGCTCATCACCGTTCCGCTCTTGCGGCTCGCCTTCAAATACTTTCCGAACGAGAAGCTCGGCACGGTCATCCTCTCCGTCGTCGCCGCGCACAGCGCCTGGCATTGGTTCACCGAGCGCGGGGCCGCCTTGCTGGAATACCGCTGGGAATGGCCGGTCTTCGATGCCGCCTTCTTCGCGGCGGCCATGCGCTGGGGAATGCTGGTCGTCGGCAGCGTCGGCGTGCTGTGGGCGCTGAACGAGCTGTTCAAGCGCTGGCAGCGTCCGGCGCAATGAGCGGTTTTGCTGTTACTGACTTCTCAATGGGCGCGTTTTGCGCGCGCGTCAGTCGCGCAAATCACGCGTCTGCCAATGTGAAAACGCTCGTTTCATTGACATGCTGGGGCGTGCGCAGCGCAGAACAATTCGAGTTCGCAACATGCGAGTGACTTTTGCACTGCATTGCAGTCAAGGCAGTGAGAAGTTTAGTTAAAGCAGGCAATTGCGATGCTTGGCGGTGCCACAAACACGTTGGACTAGTTCTATACTCATTCCCGACTCAGGGGTTTCTCGTCTGCAACAACAACCTGATCAGGGCCTACGTTTCAACATGCGTTGCGTTGCGAAACTGTCGGCAAATTTAATGCGTTGCTCTCGCACTGGTTCGGATCCTTCGGAGGTCTGATTGTCATGAACCGCAAAGCTTCTTCAAGTACCGTAATGCGTTCAGCGCTGCTGGCCACAGTGTCAGCCGTGCTGGCGGCGCAAGCTCACGCGAGCACGCCGCAAGCAGGCCTCGCCGTCGTCGGCGACTTCGGGTTGATCGACCAGAACGGCGATCAATACCAGCTCTCCCGCCTCGGCAATAACAAGGCCGTCGTGGTCATTTCCCAGTCCAATAGTTGCCAGGACAACGTGAATCAGCTGCCGAAGTACAAGCTGATGCGCACGCTCTGGGAAAAGAAGGGCGTGAAGTTCCTGATGTTGAACGCCGAGAACAAGGACAACTTCGACTCGCTCCGTCGTACGGCCTCCGTCTACGACATCGACTTCCCGATCATGAAGGACGAAAGCCAGCTCGTTGCCGAAAGCCTCGGCATCACGAAGGCGGGCGAAATCGTCGTCCTGAACCCTGAGTCGCGCCGCGTGCTGTATCGCGGTCCGCTCGACAAGGGCGGCGGCGGCGATGACGGCGACGGCGGCCTCGGTGCGCGCACCCGGGCTCCGCAGGTCCTCGCGGGCGTGCTGCAGAAGGCGACTTCCGGCGAAGAGATCAAGGACACCGTCACGGTCGAAAACCCGGGCGGCTGCGCCTATCAGTTCCCCGCGAAGCAGATGCACGCGAGTGCAACGCCTGACTACGCGAAGGACGTCGCTCCGATCCTGAAAGAGAAGTGCACGCACTGCCACGTGCAGGGCGGCATCGCTCCGTTCGCGATGAACAGCTATGACATCGTGCGCGGCTTCTCGCCGATGATCAAAGAAGTGCTGATGACCAAGCGCATGCCTCCGATGCAGGTCGACCCGCACGTCAACAAGTTCCAGAACGCCAACTACATCAGCAACGAGCAGCTGCAGACGCTGGTGCACTGGATCGACGCGGGCGCGCCGCGCGGCAACGCGAAGAAGGATCCGATGACCGAGATCAAGCCGATCAAGGACGAATGGCAGCTCGGCAAGCCGGATTTCATCGTCGAAGTGCCGGCCTTCAAGGTGCCTGCGACGGGCGTGATCGACTACTTCAACCACGTGATCGATCTGCCGTTCAAGGAAGACATGTACGTCCGCGCCGTGCAGTTCACCCCGGGCGACACCCGCGTGCTGCACCACCTGCTCTCGTACATGTCCTCGCCTGACTACGACCGTACGAAGGTGATCTCGGAAGACAACGTGCGTGACTTCCTCGAAGGCTATGCGCCGGGCAAGACCGACGCGACGGTGTTCCCCGAGGGCACGGGCGTGTTCATTCCGAAGGGCTTCAAGCTCGTGATGCAGATGCACTACACCACGATGGGCAAAGAAGTGGTCGACAAGACCCGCGTCGGTCTGTACTTCCACAAGAAGCCGCCTGAGCACAAGTACCTGACGTACCCGATCTCCCACGGCGGCAGCGCGCTGCAGATTCCGGCGGGCGAGCAGGAGTACAAGATGAACGGCTCCTTCACGTTCAAGGACGACATCATGCTGTATGCATTGCGTCCGCACATGCACTATCGCGGTCATGCGTTCCGGTTCACGGCCATCTACCCGGATCAGACCAAGGAAGTGCTGATGAACGTGCCGAACTACAACTTCGCCTGGCAGCCGACCTATCGTCTGACGCAGCCGAAGTTCCTGCCGGCCGGCACGCGCATCGTGACCGACGGTACGTTCGACAACTCGAAGTGGAACTCCTGGAACCCTGACCCGAACGTCATGGCGAAGGGCGGACCGCAGAGCTGGGATGAGATGTTCATCGGCTACGTGACGTACACCATGCCGAACCACAAGGACGGCAAGGCAGCGGTTGCAGCTCGCTAAGACGAGCGGTTCAATCTGCTAAAAGAGGGCTACCTTCGGGTAGCCCTCTCTTTTTGTCCTATGACAAAATGTAGATGCACAAGCGACATTGTACGTTGACGTGCCGCGCGCCTCTCCTTCGCCTCGTGCGCCGCTTGCGCGACTTCCTCACGCGTTAACCATTCTCCAGCACCACGCCCTTGGCGCTCCGCGCAGCGCAACTTATGCTCGCTATCGCGTTGCGAGCTTCGGAGCTGGGGGACGCATCTTTGGATGCGACATGCGACAGGAGTCTCACGTGCCGCGAGCGCAGGAGCGCACGAGCGGTCGATGCCAAGGGGCCTGACGCAGAAATTATTCAACTCCAACAGGAGCAGCGACGTGCACCAGTCAGCACGATCCTTTGCCGCGTCACGTTCAACGTTCGCGATCGGTCTCACCGTCGCTGCCGGCACCGCGTTCGCGCAGGGCTCGCCGGGCGAGGACGCCTTCAACAGCAGCTTGCAAAGTGCTCGAGCGACAGCAGCCCGGGTACATACAAAGAATTGAAATCGGGAGACTCGAACGATGATGACAACAAAGCGATTGATCTCTTCCTTCCTGATGTGCGCCGGAGCAATTGCCTGCGCCTCGGCGGCGTGGAGTCAATCGGGCACCGATGTCGCGAAGGGCGATTGGCCGGATTACAACGGCAACATGGCGGCCCAGCGGTATTCGCCGCTCGATCAAATCAACAAGGACAACGTCAGCACTCTGAAAGTGTCATGGCGCTTCTCGACCGAAAAGTTCGGCCCCACCCCCGAGTTCAACAACACGGGCACGCCACTCGAAGTGGACGGCGTGATCTACGCCACCATGGGTTCGATTCGCAATGTGGTCGCTCTCGATGCGACGAATGGACAGCTGCTGTGGATGTGGCGCCCGCAAGAAGGCAAGCGCTTTGACGATGCTCCGCGCAAAGGCGCCGGTCGCGGAGTCGCGTTTTGGCGTGACGGCAATGCAAAACGTATTTTGACGATCACCCCCGGATTTCATCTTGTTTCGTTGGATGCGGACACCGGAATTCCTGATCCGAAGTTCGGCAAGAATGGCATCGTCGACCTGATGGTAGGCCTGCGCAATTCTGGCGGCTTTCCAGATATCGACATCGGTTCGTCCATGCCGCCGTTCGTCATGAACAACGTCGTTGTCGTGGGGCCTGCACATAAAGTCGGCATGCGCCCTCGCTCCAAGGAAAATGTGAAAGGCGATGTGCGCGCTTACGACGTGAAAACCGGCAAGCACCTGTGGACCTTCAAAACGATTCCCGAGAAAGGCAAACCCGGTTCCGAAACTTGGTTAGACGGCCAAAGCTATACCGGCAATGCTGGCGTGTGGGCGCCGATGTCCGGCGACCCGAAGCTGGGTATCGTCTATCTTCCGGTCGAATCGGCAACCGGCGACCGTTATGGTGGCCATCGTCCTGGCGCGAATTTGTACGCCAATAGCCTGGTGGCCCTCGACATCAAGAGCGGCAAGTACAAGTGGCACCACCAACTCATTCACCACGACATTTGGGATTGGGACAACCCGGCAGCGCCAATCCTTGCCGATCTTCCGAACGGCCGCAAAGTCGTCATGCAGGTCACCAAGCAGAGTTGGGTTTACACCTATGATCGCGTGACCGGCGAGCCGATTTGGCCGATCGAAGAGAAGCCAGTTCCGAAGGGCGATGTGCCCGGTGAATGGTATTCGCCGACGCAGCCGTTTCCAACGCGACCAGCGCCGTACGACCGTCAAGGTTTCACCGAGAAGGACTTGATCGACTTCACGCCGGAACTTCACGCCGACGCGCTCAAGGCGATCAAGAAGTTTCGCTTGAGCCCGAATTTGTATTCGCCCCCGTCGCTCAGCAACGCGGCCGATGGCACCGTAGGCACTTTAAGTCTGCCGTCTGCTACCGGCGGCGCTAATTGGGAAGGCGCGTCGCTGGATCCGGAGACCGGCGTCCTCTTCGTTCCGTCGCGAACCGCTCTGGCTGTTTTGTCGGTCGAGAAGGATGAGAAAGCGGCGGTCGCCTTCAGCGCCGCGAGCAGCATTCGCGTGCCGCGAGTGAAAGGCTTGGAGATCGTCAAACCTCCCTACGGCCGCATCACCGCTATCGACATGAACAGCGGTGATCACAAGTGGCAAGTTGCGAATGCCGATACGCCCAAGAACATCACGAACAATGCGGCTCTCAAGGGCGTGGACATTCCACGCACTGGCGTCGCAACCAGGGCCGGCGTGCTGGCGACCAAGACACTACTGTTCGTTGGCGAGGGTGTCGGCGGCGGACCCACCTTTTATGCTCACGACAAGGCCACCGGCGAAGTCCTCGCACGTATCGAGCTGCCGAATACGGCAACGAGCGTACCCATGACGTACGAGCACAAAGGCACCCAATACATTGCGATGTTCGTCAGCGGCAATGGCAAGCCGACAGAACTGATTGCGCTCGCGCTTCCCCAAGCGGATGCGCCATCGCGTCCAGCCGGTCCGCCGCCACGCGAAGGTGAGTAATCTCACTTTTGATTGCTGTCCGACATCGATGGCCGTCCGACATTGATTGATTGCTGAGGAATATTGATGAACATGTTTACTTCGCTAGATCGAGTTCTTCGCCGTAGCCTTCTCGCACTGCCGTTGGCGTTGCTGGCAAGTCTGCCAACGCACGCTGCTACTTGGGAGTTGGACGCGAAGGAATCGAAGGTCATCTTCAAGTACTCCTTCGAAGGCAAGCCCTATCAGGGCGAATTCAAGAACGTCAAAGCGACGTTCGATATCGACCCGCTCAATCCAGGCGCGTGCAAGTTCAAGGTCACGATCCCGATCACGGATCTGGCAGTGGACAGCAAAGAGGTCAGGGACTACCTGCACGATGTGGAACTGTTCGATGTCGATCAGTTCCCGACGGCCAGCTTCGAGGCCGCGAAGTGCAGTTTGAAATCGCCGAAATCGTTCGTGGCGGACGGCAGCTTGACGATTCGCGATCAAACTCACCCTATCAGCTTCCCGTTCAATCTCGACGTCGACGTGGCCAAAGCGCGCTTTCATCTAACGAGCCAAGTCACGATCCAGCGTTTGAAGTTCGGCGTCGGTCAGGGCTACTGGGCCAACACTTCAGCCGTTCCGAACGACGTCGTGGTGGCGGTCGATGTCTACGCCGTGCCCAAAAAATGAGCCGCACGATTTATTCGTTTCGGTTACTTCTTCTGGCGAGGCTCGGTTCTTGTTAGATCGGTACCGGTTGCGAAGGCGTGACCCGTCAAGCGCGCGGCCACGCCTTTCAAACAGTCACCGCTAACGAGTCATGAGATTCATAGGTTCTTGCTGCGATGGTGTCTAAATTGTTGTTCAACTACAGCCGATTTTTGTTGGTCGCCGCCTGCTCACTTCTGCTTGTCGCCTGCGATAAAGCCCTCACACCCGACCTCAAGACCGACGTCCAGGCGGTCAAAGGCGGGAAGTACTCGCTCGATAAGGATCATGCTTCGCTGATCTTCAAGCTGAACCATTTGGGGTTTTCCACGTACGTTGCCCGCTTCAATACGATGCAAGCATCTTTGGATTTCGATCCCGAGAACATCGAGAAGTCGAGCTTGGAAGTGATCGTCGACATGGCGTCGATCGATGTGAACAACACCGAATTCGCCGAGCAGCTACGCGGTTCTGACTGGCTCGACACGGCTCAATTCCCGAAGGCTACCTTCACGACCACTCGCTACGTCGGATCGAGCGCCAAGAACACTTTTGCGTTCGAAGGCGATCTGACGTTCCATGGCGTGACGAAGCCGATCACACTCAACGCGACCTTTCACGGTGGCGGCCGCAACATGCTCACGCGCAAGAATACGCTCGGCTTCTCGGCCACCACGACCTTCAAGCGATCGGATTTCGGGGTCGGCAAGTTCACTTCGATGGGCATCGGCGATGACGTCACGTTGGACATCAACGTCGAGTTCCAGGAAAACAAGTAATCGATGACACAAAAATCAGTTTGCGCTCCGCCCCGCGCGACCTAAGCTCGCTAATGCGTTATGGGGATAGCGGTTGGGGGGCGTATCGATCGATGCGCTACTTTCGCAAAACTCCTGTAGACCAACACCTCCATTCGAACAGGAGCAGCGACGTGCACGCATCAGCACGATCCCTAAGCCTTTCCCTGCTCGCGCTAGCCGCGAGCGCAACGACGGCGCATGCCCAGGGTGCCGCCGGCGAAGAAGTCTTCCAAAGCAACTGCGTGCGCTGTCACGCGGGCAACGATATGACGAGTCGCCTCACGGCGAACTGGCCCGGCAAGTCCGCAAACGATCTGTTCGAGCGCATCAAGGGAACGATGCCGGCCGAGACGCCGGGATCGCTCACTAACGACGAGTACCTCGCCGTCACGAGCTACATCCTCGCGCGCGCCAACATGGGACCGTCGACGCCGATCACGAACCAAGCGCAGCTCGCGAAGATCACGATCGCCGCGCCCGCGAAGACTGCGGCGGCTCCGGCGCAGGCCGACGTCGGCTGGAAAGAATTCAACGGCAACATTTTCGCGCAGCGGTATTCGCCGCTCGATCAGATCAATGCCGACAACGTCGGCAAGCTCGCGATCGCGTGGCGCTGGCCAGCCGGTATGTTCGGCCCCTCGGCCGAGACGAAGAACGTGTCCTCGCCGATCGTTGCCGACGGCAAGATGTTCGCGACCGTCGGCGTGACGCGCGACGTCGTCGGCATCGACGCCGGCACCGGCCAGCTCTTGTGGATGTGGCGGGCGAACGAAGGTAAGCGCTTCGACGATGCGGCCCGCAAAGGCTCAGGCCGCGGCGTCGCCTATTGGGAAAGCGGCAACGTGAAGCGCGTCTTCACGATCACGCCGGGCTACACGCTCGCGGCGCTCGATGCCGAGACGGGCAAGCCTGATGCGCGCTTCTCGGGTGACGGCCTGATCGATCTCACGGAAGGCCTGCGCCGTGCAGAAGGTCGCGAAGATCTCGACATCGGCCTCTCGTTCCCGCCGCTCGTCATGAACGACGTCATCGTCGTCGGTGCGGCGATGCGCGTCGCGTTGCGTCCGCCGTCAAAGGCGAACGTGAAGGGCGACGTGCGCGGCTTCGACGCGCACACGGGCAAGCTCCTGTGGACGTTCAAGACGATTCCGGAAGAAGGCCAGCCGGGCTCGGAAACGTGGCTCAAAGGCTCGAACAGCTTCACGGGTAATGCGGGCGTGTGGACGGCGATGTCTGGCGATCCCGAGCTCGGCATCGTGTATCTGCCTGTCGAAGCGGCGACCGGCGATCGCTACGGCGGTGATCGTCCGGGCGCGAACCTGTACTCGAACAGCCTCGTCGCGCTCGATGTGAAGACCGGCACGATGAAATGGCACTACCAGATCATCCACCACGACATTTGGGACTGGGACAATCCGTCCGCGCCGATCCTCGCGGATCTGCCGAACGGCAAGAAGATTGTCGTGCAGCTCACGAAGCAGGCGTTCGCGTACACGTTCGATCGCGTGACCGGCAAACCGATTTGGCCGATCCGCGAGCGTCGCGTGCCGAAGTCCGACGTGCCGGGCGAATGGACGTCGCCGACGCAGCCGTTCCCGACGAAGCCGGCCCCCTATGACTTG
>Ga0164243_10015590_pt1 | contig 10492 bp, 10 predicted proteins | sample OricompcompostOP_FD_108781 | JGI IMG/M metagenome (GOLD analysis project Ga0164243, IMG submission 108781) | Organic Plus compost microbial communities from Emeryville, California, USA - Original compost - Organic plus compost (OP) | ecosystem: Engineered > Solid waste > Mixed feedstock >... | reverse complement strand
CTTCAGCAGGCCGGCGGCGATCAGCGCGTAGCTGACGGTGCCGGAGCAGTCGTACCCGCTGTCCTCCACGCGGGCGTGCCCGCCGCCGTACTTGTACGGCTTGCCGACGATCTTGTTGGCGGCGATGACGGCCTGCTGGACGGCTACCGGGGCCTTCAGCGGAACGCGCGCCAGGTAGGCGACGCGGCCCTTCACGCGGGTCTTGTAGCGCTTGGCCTTGATGCCGTTGGTGGTGCGCATGCCGGCCGGGACCTGAACCTGGCCCGGAGCGGCCGGGACGGCGACCGGCGCGGTGGTCGGCGCCGTGCCGAGGCCCCCGCTGCGGGGAGCCGACGCGGCTGACGCCGTGCCGGCGCACGCGAGCGACGCGGCGGCGGCCAGGGCCATGACTCGGATCGTGGGGCGCAAGGGACTGCTCTCTTTCGTCGGCCTGCGGGGTTAGCTGACGGGCGAGCGCAGAAAGAGCCAGCGCCTCCGCCGCTGTGCGACGGATGAGCCCCAAGGAACATGTGGTTCCCCCGCTCACCGAGTGGGTACCCGGTGATTCGGCTTGCGGCAATGTAGCAGGAGTCCTGCAAGCGCGCACCCATGCCTGCACGACGTCCTGCGTCCGGCAGGACCCGCCGCGCCACGGTCCCACGGCGCCCGCGCGCAGCCGTGGTCGCCCGGCGCGAGCGCGGTCCGGGTAGGTTGCAGCGCGATGGCTCCGCGCTCTCGCACCCGCTCCCTGCTCGCGCTCGGCCTGGCGCTGACCGCGGTCGCGCTGCCGGCCTGCGGACAGGACGCCGACGGACCGTCGCCGTTCGCCGCCGACCCGGCCCGCTCCAGCGCCGACGAGACCGCCTCCGATCTCGGGTTCCCCGTCGTCGCGACCCGGAACACGACGCGCACCGCCACCGACGACCCCGCGGCGGCCGCCGCGGCGGTCGCGCGGGCGATCTACTCCGGCGGCGCCGCGGAGACGAAGTCCCGGGCCGTGACGCTCGTCGACCGCCGGGACTGGCGGGTCGCCCTGGCGGCCACGGCGCTGAACGCCGCGCCGATCGGCGCCCCGATCCTCTTCGCCGACGGCGAGGGCCTGCCGAAGCCGACGGAGGATGCCCTGCGCGCGCTGGGGCCGGTCGGCTCCGACGGCCTCGACGGCGTCCAGGTCGTCCGCGTGGGCCGCGTGCCGCGCCCGGCCGGGCTGCGCGCCACCGACATCGCGGGCGCCGACGCCCCCTCCCTCGCGCTGGCGATCGACCGCTTCACGGCGGCGGCACGGCGCCGGGCCACGGACGCGGTCCTCGTGGTGAGCGCCGAGCGCCCCGAGTTCGCGCTGCCGGCCGCCGCGTGGGCGGCGAAGTCGGGCACGCCGATCGCCTTCGTCAACCGCACGTCGATCCCCGCCCCGACGATCCGGCAGCTGCGCGACCACGCGCGGCCGACGATCTACGTCCTCGGGCCCAGCTCGGTGATCTCGCCGGCCGTGACCAAGCAGCTGCGCCGCTACGGCACGGTTCGCCGCACCGGCGGGCAGGACCCGGCGGCGAACGCCGTCGGCTTCGCCCGCTTCGGCGACGGGGCCTTCGGCTGGGACATCAACGAGCCGGGCCACGGCTTCCTGTTCGCGCCGCAGGACGAGCCGCTCGCCGCGATCGCGATCGCCCCGCTGGCCGCCAGCGGCCTGCACGGCCCGCTGCTGCTGCTCGACGATCCCGACCGCCTGCCGGAGGCCGTCCGCGGCTACCTGCTCGACGTCCAGCCCGGGATCCCCGGCGACCCCGTCCGGGGCGTCTACAACCGCGGCTGGCTCGTCGGCGCGACGACCTCGATCTCCCCGACCGTCCAGTCGCAGCTCGACGCGCTGCTCGAGATCTCGCAGGTCAGCACGCGCGCCGACCGCGACCCCGCCCCGGCCGCGACGACCCCGGCGCCCACGGCGACGACCGGGACGACGTCCACCGCCCCCACCCCGCCCCGCTGAGGAGCAGCACGATGAGCGAAGCCGAACGCGCCGACCGCCGCACCGCCGAGCGCCCGGTCACCGTCGACGACCTGCGCGAGCTGACCGGCGCCGCCACGCCGCACTTCGCCCAGCAGATCCGCAACCGGGTCGCGAAGCTGATCGCCCCGCTGCCCGCCGACGACCCCGTGCGGCTGCTCGGCGAGCGCGAGATCGCGCGCCTGACCGCCCTGGGCCGCGAGGGGGAGCACCGCGGTCGGGGCACCCATCCGGCGCAGCCGCCGCTGCCGTCGGCCGCCGGCCGCGACTGACGCGCGCGAACGCCGGCCGGCCCGGCGCCACCACCGCCTGCGGCCCCGGCGGCGACGGCCGAGCGGGCAGATCCGGCACGCGTCGTGTGGACAGGACGTCCGCCCCCCCGGCCGGGGGGCGGACGTTTCCGACTCGCGGTAGCCTCTCCCGCCTCCCTGCCCCGAAGTCTGGAAGAGAGCATGTCTGAGACAGTCGTCGTCGCCGGCTCCGGCACCATCGCCACCGGCCTCGCCGTCACCGCGGCCCGCCACGCGGACGTCGTCCTCTGGGCGCGGTCGGAGGCCAGCGCCGAGCGGGCCCGCGCCGCGATCGAGAAGCAGGCGGCGAAGCTCGAGCTCGACGCTTCGCGGGTGACCGTCACGACCGAGCAGGGCGACCTGGCGCGCGGCACGGTGATCGTCGAGGCGGTCGCCGAGGACGCCGAGGTCAAGGGCGTCGTCCTCGGCGCGCTGTCCGCCATCGCCGGGCCGGACGCGATCGTCGCCTCGACGACCTCCTCGCTCTCGATCGAGGAGCTGGCGAAGGCCACGGGCAGGCCGGAGCGGTTCGTCGGCCTGCACGTCTTCAACCCGGTGCCGCAGATGAAGCTCGTCGAGCTCGTCTTCCCGGCCGCCGCCTCCGAGGACACCCGCGCGCGCGTGAAGGCGCTGGTGGAGCTGTGGGAGAAGGTCGGCGTCGAGCTGCCGGACACGCCCGGCTTCGTCGTCAACAAGCTGCTCTTCCCGTACCTGTTCTCCGCCGTCGAGCTGCACGAGCGGACCGGCGTCGCCCCGAAGGACATCGACACGGCGATGCAGCTCGGTGCCGGCCACCCGCTCGGCCCGTTCGCGCTGCTGGACTTCGTCGGCCTCGACGTGTCGAAGGCGATCGGCGAGGTGATCGGCGCGCCGATCCCGAGGACCCTCGACGAGCTGGTCGACGCCGGCAAGCTCGGCCGGAAGTCCGGCGAGGGCTTCCTCGACTGGCGCAAGTAGGCGCCCGGCGCCGCACCGGCCGCCGCGGGCCGGCCCCCGGAAGACGAACGGCCCCGTGGAGCGAGCTCCACGGGGCCGTCGTGCGTGTGTGGTGGTTGGGAGCGCCGAGGCGCTCCGTCCCGTCATATGTCGACACGGCGCCGTCCCGGGCACCGGGTCGTGTTGTCCCGTCCAGCCGCACCAGGATCGGCTCGGACTCCCCCAGTATCGACCATCCGGCCGTTGCACGGGGTTCCGATCCCCGGAATCCGGCCAAACTTGGCGCGTTGGCGCTCATATCTGCCCGTTCGTCCGGTCGGCTGGTCCGGGCCGCCCAGCGGACCTCCAGGTCCCTCCCAGGCTCGCCGGCCGTCAGGGCCGCGCCTGTTGGAGCTCGCCGATCCGCTCGGCCAGCTCCAGGTCCTGCTCGGTGATCCCGCCGGCGCTGTGCGTGACGAGCCGCAGCCGGACCTCGCGGTAGTCGACGAGGTGGATGTCGGGGTGGTGGCCCTGGGCCTCGGCCAGCCCGCCGACCGCGTCGACGAACCGCAGCGCCGCGGCGAAGTCCTCCAGCCGCCACGTCCGCTCCAGGCCTCCGTCGACGACGCTCCAGGCGCCCTCGCCCGGGCCGTCGAGCCAGTCCCGCAGGCGGCGCTCTTCGATCAGGTCTGCCATAAACACCATCGTGGCCGATCGCAGCAGCGAGAGCGACCCCCGTCCCGCCGCCGCGACCGGTCGATGACCGTGACGGCGCTGCGTCCGGTCCTCTACCTCCACAGCTCGGCGGGCCGCTACGGCGCCGACCGGCAGCTGGCCGCGATCGTCGGCGGGCTCGACCGGTCGACCTTCCGGGCGATCGTCGTCCTCGCCGAGGACGGCCCGCTCGCCGGCGACCTGCGCGACCTCGGCGCCGAGGTGCTCGTGCGGCCGCTGGCGGTGCTGCGTCGCGAGCTGCTCTCGCCGGCCGGGCTGGTCCAGGTGGCGGGCGCGTTCGCCGCCGATGCCGGCGGCCTCGGCCGGCTGGCGCGCGGCCGCGACGTCGCGCTCGTGCACACCAACACGTCGGTGACCCTCGGCGGCGCCGCGACGGCCCGGGTCGCCGGGGTGCCGCACGTCTGGCACGTCCGGGAGATCTACGCCGGCTTCGACCGCTGGTGGCCCACCTACCGCCGGCTGCTGCTCAGCGCCGATGCGCTGCCCTGCGTCAGCGACGCCGTCCGCGCCCAGTTCGCCGGCGCACCGCGGGCGGGGCGGGCGGTCGTGCTGCCCGACGGGCTGGCGGTCGACGGGGCGTTGCCGGACCGCGCGGCGTCGCGTCGCGCGCTCGGGCTGTCGGAGGACCGGTTCGTGGTCGTGCTGCTCGGCCGCCTGTCGGCGTGGAAGGGCCAGTCCGTGCTCGTCGAGGCGCTGGCCCGCGAGCCGCTGGCCGGCGACGGCCGGACGACCGCCGTGCTCGCCGGGGCCGCCTGGCGGGAGGACCCCCGCCTGCCGGAGGAGCTGCGTCGCCGCGCCGCCGCGCTCGACATCGGCGACCGCGTGCTGCTGCCGGGCTTCGTCGACGACGTCGCGGCGCTCTACGCCGCCGCCGACGTCGTCGCCGTGCCGTCGACCCAGCCCGACCCGCTGCCGAACGCGGCGCTCGAGGCCGCCGCCGCGGGCTGTTGCGTCGTGGCCGCCGATCACGGCGGGCTCGGCGAGATCCTCGACCACGGCCGCACCGGCCTGCTCGTCCGGCCCGGCGACCCGGCCGCGCTCGCGGTCGCCCTCGGCGAGCTGCGCGACGCGCCCGCCCGCCGACGCGCGCTCGGCGCCGCCGCCCGCGAGGACGTCCGCGCCCGCTTCGGGGCCGCCCGCCTCGCCGAGCGGCTGCAGGACCTCTACGCCGGCGTGCTGCGCTGACCCCGCGGCCACCGACTTCCGGCTCGCCGATCGGTGGTCCCGGGCCGAGCCGCGTCCCGCCGGTCTCGCCGCGCGGCGCGCGGCCGCGCTCGCTCGTCCGGGTCAGGCGCCGATCGCGCCGCACCAGCGGAACCCGAGCGCCATCAGGGCGTCCTGGGCCGTCTGCTGGGCGAGGTTGAGCCGCTCGGCGATCGCGACGTCCTCGCCGCCGTCGCGTGCCGCGCCGGCCAGCTCGCCGGCGAGCGACGCCGCCCGCCGGCCGGACCGGACCGCCTCCCCGCGCACGGGTCGCAACCGCGGCGCCGAGCCGAGCCCGATCCCGGCGATCCGGTCGCTCAACGAGGACCAGGCCACGGCGAGCCCGTCGAACGCGGTGCCGACCCCGAGCCGGTCCTCGGCCCGGCCCGCGTCGCGGTAGGCCGACTCGATCGTCGGGCGGACCGCCTCGCAGGCGGCGTTGCCGGCCTCGATCGTGCGCGGACTGGCGGCGGCGCCGCCGAGGCACGGCACGCCGAGGTCGCGCAGGGTCGGGAAGGCCTCCAGCAGCTGCAGCAGCGACGGCAGCTGCGCCGTGTCGGGGGCGTCGCGGCTGAAGTGCCCGCCGTCGACGGCCTGCAGCCCGCGCCGCAGCCCGTCGCGGAGGTCCGCCAGCGCCGCCCGCGGCTGCGCGACGGCGCCGCCGATCCCGTCCGGGACGCGGGCGGGCTCGAGCATCTCCAGGACGTCGGCGACGCCGTGCAGCCGGGTCACGATCGCGCGGCGGTACGCCGTGCGATCCAGCGAGAGCGGGACCAGCCGCGCCGCGCTCAGCGCCGACGAGCAGCGGCGGGCGGTCTCCAGCCGCCACGCGCCGACCCCGCCGGCACCGGGATCGGCCCGCCAGCGGCCGCCGGCCTCGCGCGTGGCGCGAGAGACCTCCGGCCCGTCGGCGCCCCGGCGGACGACGGCGGCGTCGCCCTCGACCCGGGCCTCGAGGTCCTCGCCGGCGCTGCCGGCCACCGGCTCGAGCGCGATCCGCAGCACCCGGCGGGGCAGCGAGCGGCAGCTCCGCGCCGGATCGGGCAGGTAGCGCCCCAGCCCCGCGAGCAGCGAGCGGGTCCGCGGGCCGACCGCGTCGCAGAGGGCGGACGCCGAGGGTCCGGGCCGCTCGTCGACCGTCGCCGCGAGCCGGGCCACCGCGTCGGTCGCGCCGCGCCGGTCCTCCGGGCTGCCGGGATCGTCCCGGCCGAGCAGCACGCCGATCGCCACGGCGAGCGCCGCCAGACCGAGGAGCGCCAGCAGCCGGCCGCGCCGTGAGCGGCCCGGGGCCGGGCCGCCGGTCGCGACCGGGCTCACGCGCCGCCGTTCGCGTCGGTGATCCCCGGCTGCCCGGCCATCGCGACGGCGCCGACGACGGCCACCACGCAGAGCGCGCCGAGCGCGACCGGCGCCAGCCAGCGCGGTCCGCGCCGGTCGGCCTCGTGCAGGACGACCGCCGCGAGCGCGCCGAAGGCGAGGCCGCCGAGGTGCCCGCCGAAGCTGATGTTGGCTCCGGGACGGAGCGAGAGCACCACGTTGAGGAGCAGCAGGAACCCGATCTGGCTCTGGAGCGGGTTGACGCCGTTGCGGCGCATCTCCACGAGCGCGAAGCCCATCAGGCCGAAGACGGCGCCGGACGCGCCGACGGTCGGGCTCTGGGTCGTCTGGATCAGCGCCCCGAGCGAGCCGCCGAGCAGGGCGGTGAGGTAGACGAGCCCGAAGCGGGTCGGCCCGATCCGCTGCTCGATCTCGCTGCCCAGCCAGTAGAGCAGCAGCATGTTGAAGCCGAGGTGCAGCAGGCCGGAGTGCAGGAACCCGCCGGTGACGAGCCGCCACAGCTCGCCGTCCTCGATGAACGGGCCCCAGAGGACGCCGTTGCGGTAGATCCAGCTGGTCGCCGAGGTCTGGTCGATCCCGAACGACCCGCCGGCGAGGAACGCCAGCACGCAGGCGCCGATCAGCGCCATCGTGACGGTCGTGCCCTGCCCCGCCGAGATCGACCGCGCGGTGTGCACCTTCGTGCGCTGGCGGGCGCACTCGGGGCAGCGCATGCCGACCGGGGTCGGGGTCATGCAGTCCGGGCAGATCGCCCGTCCGCAGTTCGAGCACGCCACCCCGGTCTCGCGCTGGGGATGGCGGTAGCAGGTCGGCATCGCGCGCGAACGTAGCAGGCGTGGCTTCGGCACCCCTGAACGGTCGATCCGCGGTCGGACCGGTGCCGGTCCGGCGCGCCGTCCGAGCGGGTCGGCTACCGGTCCTGCAGCCGCTCGACGCCGCGGCGGACCGCGCCGGCGACGTCGTCGACCGCCCGGTCCAGCACCGAGCCGCGGCCGCGGGCCCGGGCCTTGCCGGCCTGCCGCCAGCGGAGCACCGCCAGTCCGGTGCCGGCGGCGCCGCCGACGGCGACGGCGACGGCCGGCCGGACCCAGTTGCGGGGGTCCCGCATCGCGCTGAGCTCCCAGCTCTCCAGCTCGTCGGCGGCGGCCTCGCTGAGGTTCAGCAGGGTGGTCTCGACGCGCGTGCCGAGCCGCTCGGGCGGCTCGATCGGGGAGAGCGCCTCGCGCAGCAGGGCCTCGATGTCGAAGGTGCTCTGCGCCATGGTCAGGTCCCCGGCGTGGGGGTCGTGGCGACGAGGCCCTCGAGCTGCTTGATCGCGCGGTGGATGAGGACCTTGGTGGCGCCGTCGGAGCGCCCCATCGCGCGGGCGATCTCGCGGTTGTCCATCCCGAGGGCGAAGCGCATGATCAGTGCCTCACGTCGGTCTTCGGGCAGGTCCTGGACGGCGGCGAGGATCCGGGCCAGCTCGTCGCGCTCCTCGACCAGGTCCTCGGTCGTGTGGGTCGCCCGCAGGACCGTCGTCGACTCGTCGTCGTCGATCGAGGTCTGGGGGCGCCGTGATCGGTCCCGGAAGTGGTTGGCGGCGAGGTTGTGCGCGATCCGGATCAGCCACGGCCGCAGCGGCCGGCCGTCGGATTCGCGCAGTGCCCGCTCGAAGTGCCGGTAGGCCTGCAGGAAGGTCTGCTCGGTGAGGTCCTCCGCGTCGTGGTGGTTGCCGACCCGGTAGTACGCGTAGGAGTAGACGTCGCGCAGGTGCGAGCGGTAGAGCTCGGAGAACCGGTCGTCGAGCTCGCCCTTGTCCACCGGGCCAGCCTAGCCGGCTGCGCGCCGTCAGCGGCTCGCGATCCGGGCCTCCTCGTCGATCGGGACCTCCGCCGCCGGCAGCTGCTGGTGGGGGCCGGGCGCCAGCTCGGGCCGCAGCAGCGCCGGATCGACGCCGATCCCGCGCTCGGCGCAGTGGCCGCCCAGCGAGTGCCACTGCAGCTCGACGCAGGGCCAGATCCGGTCGGTGACCTGGCGCGCCAGCTCGGCGGTCGGCTCCTCGACGTGGGGGAACCGCAGCGGCCGGCCGGCGCGGACGATGACCTTGTGCGGCCGGACCTTCCAGCCGGTCCGGACGTGCGTCGTCCCGTGGACGGCGACCGGCACGACGGGGGCGCCGGTCTCCAGCGCCAGCCGCCCGACGCCGCGCTTGGGCCGGCCGATGCCGCCGGGGCGCGTCCGCGTGCCCTCCGGGAAGATCACGACGCAGTCGCCGCGCTCGAGGATCGCCCGGGCGGTCGACATCGCGTCGGTGTCGGCGTTGCCGCGGTCGATCGGGAAGGCGCCGAGCGCGTTGAGGACCCGCCGCTGCAGGGGCTTGCGAAACAGCTCCTTCTTCGCCACGAAGTACAGCGGCCGGCGGGTCATCGCCCCGATCACGAACGGGTCGAGGAAGCTGCGGTGGTTGGCGGCGAAGATCACCGGGCCCTCGGCCGGCACGTGCTCGCGCCCGATCCGGGAGAGCCGGAAGTAGAGGTGGAAGAACGGCTGCAGGAACGCCCGGGCGGTCCAGTAGAAGACCGGGTTGACGCCCTTGCCGGTGACGTTGCCGTGCAGCACGAGCCGTTCGTCCCGATCGAGGTCGGGCCGCTCCACGCCGCGCGGGGTCGCGACCGCCGGCAGCGGTCGCGAGGGCTCCTCGGCGGTGGGGTCGCGGGGGTCGTGCTCGTGCGCCATCGCAGACCACGACCCCGCGCGCGGCCCCTGGTTACAGCAGCCGCCCGCCGGCGCCGGCCGGGCGTCCCGTCCGAGCGGCCCCGGCGCACCGAGCGCCGGGCACCGACGGCCGCTACCCTCCGGCTCCCGGCCGGCGTAGCTCAGCTGGTAGAGCGCCCGCCTTGTAAGCGGATGGTCACCGGTTCGAATCCGGTCGCCGGCTCTGGTCGCGACGCGTCGCCGCGGACGGAGGCGACCGTCACGTGCCGCCGGTCGCGGCGACCATGGCGCAGCGGATGCCGAGCTGCCGGAGGCCTTGGTCGAGCGACGCGCTGACGAGCTGCAGTCGCTCCGTCTGCGCCTGCACGGCGGCCGGGTCGAGCGCGGCGGCGGCATCGCCGATCCGGTCGAACGTGCGAGACGCGTCCTCGAACCGCTGGCGCAGGGCGGCCGCGACGGCGCCCTGCTCCGGGGCGACCGTGGTGACGGGGAACGTCTCCCGCGCGACGGCCTCGAGCCCTCGCCGCGCACGGTCCACGTACGAGAACGCCTGGCCCGGCGAGGTCGGTGCCGGCAGCCGCGCGAGGCGACCCGCCGCGCGCGTGCAGCGACGCGACGCCTCCGCGTTGCCGTCGTCGGCCACCGCCGCGCTCGACCCGGCCCAGCACTGGCGCACCAGGGCGCCGAACGAGCGTGCCAGCGGGACCGGCAGGTTGCTGACGGGATCCCAGCGACCGCCGGCGGCGTCCGGTCCACCGTCGGGCAACCGGGCCCCGGGGCGACCGATCCTCGCTGCGGCGGCGAGCATCCGGCGCTGCCAGGTGCGCAGCTCGCGCTCGAGCCGACGGGCGGCTCGCCGCAGGCTCCTCGGCGGGGTGCGCTCCGCGAGCCCGTGCCGCATCCGGCCGAGCGCGGCTGCCTGCCGGCGCAGCTCCGCGGCGAACGCCCGTCGCGTGGGGCGCGGCGGCGGCATCGAGCCGAGCTCGCGACCACCGGCGGCGCAGGCGCGCGACACCGCGACGCGATAGCGCCAGACGGGATCCGCGGCCAGGTCGACCTTCCAGCCGCGCCGCTCGCGGACGACCCGCAGCGGCGCGGCGCCCGGCGTCCCGGCGACGATCGCCTCGGTGCCGCGCACCGCGATCTCCTGCGCACGGACGGGCGTCCGGACGCTCGCCAGGGGCTTCGCGCGCCAGGCGGGCAGGAGGATCGCCTCGGCGCAGGGCCGGCGGCCCTCCACCCCGCCGACCGTCGCCGCGAGCTCGGCGAGCAGCCGGGCGCTCCGCTCGGAGAGCGCCGCGCAGACGTTCCCCCCGTCCGCGGTCGCCGT
>Ga0164243_10015589_pt1 | contig 10492 bp, 7 predicted proteins | sample OricompcompostOP_FD_108781 | JGI IMG/M metagenome (GOLD analysis project Ga0164243, IMG submission 108781) | Organic Plus compost microbial communities from Emeryville, California, USA - Original compost - Organic plus compost (OP) | ecosystem: Engineered > Solid waste > Mixed feedstock >... | reverse complement strand
TTTCTGTAGTTTGCCGCCAATTCAGCCGGCCCACCGGCATCCAGATGCACCCGTAGCTCAGCTGGATAGAGCGCTGCCCTCCGAAGGCAGAGGTCGTGAGTTCGAATCTCGCCGGGTGCACCAAGGCTGACATTGTTCGTCTCGGGAGCAGGGTTCGCGGACCTCCTACTTGTTTCGGTTCCCCGGCCGGCACTTGGAGCTTGAGGATCGCGGCGTCTCCGACTAATAGCAAACCGTCAAATCGACCCGACCCAGCAAAATCGACTGATTCGGTTGAGTCGCTGCTGAATTTGGACAGGTGGCCCCGTGATGTGTAGCCGTTGATGAGTATTCGGCATGCTAAGCACTAAGCAAACGGCTGCTACTAAACCCAAGATAGTAGTTACTGGCGCGTCGGGAGTTGTCGGTCGGCAGCTGGTGCCAGCTTTACGTGCCAAGGGCGCCGACCTTCTGTTAGTCGGAAGGGACGCAGCCCGCCTCAGGAAGCTGTTTCCCTCGAATGAGGCTTGCAGCTACTCAGACCTTCCAAAGGCAGCCCGTGGCTATAACACAGTGATTCACCTAGCTGTGCTTAACAACGACAACGCGGCCGCCTCTCCTGAGGACTTTGCGCAAGCTAATGTCGCGCTGGCACTTGATGTCTTTCAAGCAGCTAGGGACGCGGGTATTCGCCGGTTTGTGAACGTGTCGTCTTTCCATGCACTCGACCCATCCAACCGCAGCCCCTACGCGGAAAGCAAGCGCGATGCAGCAAGGCAGCTGTCCCAGCTCTCGAACGCCAATGATCTCGCAGCTGTGACGGTGTACTTCCCGGCGGTGGTAGGGGAAAATTTAGCGGGAAAACTCGCAGCGGTCGCTCGACTGCCACGGTTTGCGCGCAAACCGATGCTTACCCTTCTTGGGGCTGCTAGGCCGACCGTAAACCTTGATCGTGTTACAGAAACCATATTGAATCTCTCAGCGCCCGGGTTAGCAGTGGATAGAGAATTCATCGTCGCGAACGATCAGGAGGCTAATCCCGCCTACCTACTTGCTAAACGCGGCATGGACATCGCTTTCAGTCTTATCATATTGGTATTGTTCTCTTGGCTCCTGCTTGCCATTGGCTTGGTCATCCGCCTTCAGTCCGATGGCCCGGCCCTATTTCGGCAGGAACGACTGGGCAAGGATCGGCGCCCTTTTACGTGTTATAAGTTTCGTACGATGGACGTACGGGCGCCTAATGTTGGATCACATGAAGTCTCATCATCGGTAATCACGCCGGTCGGACGAATACTCCGCCGCACAAAACTCGATGAGTTGCCGCAGGCAATCAATATTCTGCTCAATCAGATGAGTTTGGTAGGGCCCCGCCCATGCCTTCCGACCCAGAATGACGTAATTGCCGCGCGCGAGAGGCTCGGTGTCTTCAGCATAATGCCGGGCATCACCGGTCTTGCACAGATTCGCGGAATTGACATGAGCACGCCCGAAACACTTGCTGAATGGGACGCCCGATATATGGCCACGCGTTCGATTGTATCTGATCTCCAGATAATCCTTGCCACGGCGCGCGGCAGCGGAAAAGGGGACGCAGCCGACAAGAGCGATTAGTCCGCTGCGTTGCTTTCGTTCGTCCGTGTTAAAGTGTGGATCGCCCAAGGAGGGAATGCTGGATACCCTAAAACAGCGGCTCGCTACAATGCCACGCCCCGCAAAGCGTATCATTCTGCTTACCCTCGATACGGTATTTCTAACCCTCGCGGTGTGGCTTAGCTACTGTCTGCGGTACGGCGCGTTCTTCAGCCCAAGCCGCCGGCAATTGTTGCTCATCGGTCTTGCGCCTGTGATTGCGATTCCTGTTTTTGTGCGCATGGGTCTTTATCGGGCGGTTATTCGATACCTGCCGGAACGGGCCATCTGGACCATGCTGCAGGCCGTAACCCTGGCTGCCATGGCTTGGGTCGGCCTTGTCTTCATCCTGGAGATGGCAGGCAACGGCATGGTGCCGCGCTCGGTGCCGTTTTTGTTCTGGCTGTTAGCTAGCTTTCTTATTATCGGCAGCCGGTTCACCGCACAAAAACTGCTTTGGACAGACACCCAAAAGCAAAAACTCGAGCGCGGCCAGCTGCTGATCTATGGTGCGGGTGAAACAGGCTCTCAGCTTGCCTCCGCCCTACGCACCCAGGGCAAACGGTTAGTCGCAGGATTCGTCGACGACAATGCCGCTTTGCACGGACGTGACATCGCCGGGATCCGAGTTCATCCCTTCAGTCACCTGCCGACGCTCGTAGCCAATTTAGGTATCCGCGAGATCGTACTATCCATGCCTTCGCTCGACGCCGAGGGGCGACAGCGCATTGTGGAGCGGCTAGCTCCGTACCCACTCAAAATTCGCACCCTTCCCCCCTTAGCAGATGTCCTCTCTGGCAAGTACCAGATCAGTGCACTGCGCGAGTTCGACATCGATGATTTGCTTGGGCGTTCAACCGTTCCGCCCGACAACGCGCTCCTACAAAGAATGATAGCGGGTAAGGCCATCCTAGTAACAGGGGCGGGTGGGTCTATCGGATCGGAACTGTGTCGCCAGATTATGTTGTGGCAGCCAAAAGTGCTGGTGCTCTACGAGCAGAACGAATTTGCCCTCTACAACATTCATCGCGAGTTGGCCGCGGGTGGAGCCAATGTTGTGCCGGTTCTCGCCTCGGTGACCAACGAAGAAGCCTTGACCGAAGCGGTGCTTACTCACGAAATTGAGGTCTTTTTTCACGCAGCGGCGCATAAGCACGTGCCCTTGGTTGAGGCCAACATCATAGAGGGCGTTCGCAACAACGTATTTGGCTCGCTGACTGCCACGCGCGTGGCCTTCGAGAACGGTGTGCAGAACTTTGTGCTGATCTCGTCAGACAAGGCGGTACGCCCGACCAACGTTATGGGCGCCACGAAGCGCTGGGCGGAACTTATCATGCACGAGTTCGCAGCTCGCGCAAAAAAAGAGGGGCGTAACCAGAAATTCTGCGCCGTTCGCTTCGGCAATGTCTTGGGTTCAAATGGCTCTGTGGTCCCACTCTTTAAGGAGCAGATTGCCAAAGGGGGGCCTGTTACCCTTACCCACCCAGACATGGTTCGCTATTTTATGTCGATCCATGAAGCAGCCGAGTTGATCGTGCAGGCTGGCGCACTTAGCCAAGGCGGCGACATTTTTCTTCTGGAGATGGGTGAACCGATCAAGATCTCTGACCTGGCTCGCAACATGATTCAACTCGCCGGTGAGAGCGTTCGCGACGAACGAAATCCCACCGGAGGGATCGAGATCGTTGCAATTGGCACGCGGCCAGGGGAGAAGATGTTTGAAGAACTCTTTTATGATCCAAGCCTCGCGCAAGTTACCCAGCATCCGAAGATATTGCGATCGTTGAGCGAAAGCGCTGAACAGGTCATGCCGGCCCTTACCAAGCTTGAGGAAGCTGTCCGCGCGAGAGATGTGTTATGGGCAAAGAATGATCTTTTCGCCCTCATAGCAGCGCCGGCAAACGAAGCAGCCCATCCGTTCACCAGTGCGGCGACCTAGCGACTCAGTCAACTAGACTGTTCGACTGAATTACCTCGCGATAGAGGGCCAAGTGCTGAGCGACGACGCTGTCCACTGAGAATTCCCTCAGCGCCTTCGCTCGACCTGCAGTCCCCATCCTCCGCCGCAGTTCGGAGGATCGGAAGAGCTCGAGGATAGCGCCAGCCATGGCTTGCGCGTCGCGGACCGGAACCAATATTCCGGTGGTCCCAGGATCCACGGCATCGCGGCAGCCCGGGTGGTCGGTCGTCACAATTGGGCGCCCAGCGGCGGCGGCCTCCAGGAGCACTTTGGGGACACCCTCACCATAGTATGAAGGGTAGGCGACGACATGGGCCGCGGCAAGAAGAGCCGGAATGTCATCGACATGCCCTAACAGGGTTACGTCGCCGGCGGCCCGCAGGTACTCAAGATCGGCCTGAGTAAGGGCCTTGGGGTTCCCTGGATCTGGGTCGCCAGCGACGAGAAACCGAGCATCCCTAAACTCACGCTTTACAAGTTTCGCTGCGTCGGCGAACTCACCTACGCCCTTAGTCCAAAGTAGTCTTGCGGCAAACACTGCAGTCAACGGAGGAGCCGGCTCTTCGATAGGTGGGTAGTCAGCGAGTTCGACGCCGGAGCCTTTAATCAGTCGGGTTTGGCTGAGAGCTATGCCAGTCAACTCGACAAGCGCGGTCCGATCCTGTTCATTCTGAAAGATAACCGCACTGCGTCTCGTTCGAAGTGCCATGGCATAGAGCGGACGGAGGACGGTTCGCAGAACGGAAGCCCTGAAATTGCTACGCTCGAACACGTAGCCAAGACCAGAGATGGCGGACACGACTGCCGTCTTACCGACGAGCCTGGCAGCGAGTCCTCCATAGATGACCGGCTTGATAGTCACCAAGTGCAATAGATCAGGCTTCAGTTGTCGCAACAGGCGAGCGATGTCCACGAGCGCCAAGGCTTCCGCCAGCGGGTTTGTCCCTCTGCGTTTTAGGCGGATTGTATGAGGGGTCATGCCAAGTCCGGCGATCCTGGTCTGCCCGTCACCGGTGGCCGTTGCCACATGTACATCGTATCCTGCAGCCATCGCCCCCAGCGCAATCGGAAGCCTGTGGCTAAGAAAGAACTCAGGGACATTTACGATGAAAAGCAGTACTGGGCGTTTCAAGCTATACCCCGCCGTATTCTTTAAGCATTTCGCGTGGAAGCAGTGGAGCTAGATCTGCCGCTCTGCGGGACCCCATAAAGTAGGACGATGAGGCCCCCATCTGCCGATGAGCCTCGGGAATCACATAATCAAAGAGCTTCAGCCAGCTGAAGATGAGGCCGACAAACCGCCCGGCGTTACGTCCACGAAGGAGGCCGCCAAAGAAGTACCGCAACGCCCAGATCAGGGTGACACCGGGTCCATCAAGAGACCCCAACTTAATCGTATCACATGCTGGAAATAGCATGCGGTGGCCAAGTGTTGTAAAGCGCGTGAAATCATAGCGACCTTCGTGCACTTGTTGCATAAAAGGTGTCTCGGCGTACACGATTCCTCCTGGCCGCAGGACCCGCTGACACTCCGCGGCAACGGTCCAGGGGTCAACGACGTGCTCGAGCACCGCCTGTATCCACACAAAGTCAGCAACGCCATCGGCGAGGGGGATATCGTGCCCATCGGCGATGAAGGTCAAATGTTCGCTGTCGTATACGTCGAAACTGAAGAGGCGCACGTTGTCGTCGGCCAAGAAGCGCGAAACTCCGGGGCCAACGGTGCCCCCACCAACCACGACCCCGACTAGCGGCTCGTTCCGTGGCAGGCTCTCAAGCAATATTTGGGCATGGCGATCCGACGCGTCATAGGACGTCGACCTGATCTTGGACATGAGTTGCCTAATGCTGTCTGACGATCTCTCGACGGCCACGTGGGTTGCGACCGTCGAAATGTCTACCAGCGTTCTCTCGCCATCAACGAGAATAGGAAGCCCTGTTGGTGTCTCCGCGACGCGCCCACCCACAATTGCTTCCCGCCACCGCGAAGCAAAATACGGTAGGGTGCGTGCGTCTCCGACTTCGGATCTACTGATCAGCATGCGCTAAACTCAGGATTGCAATTTGGGAGCTTTGGATACTCGAAGACCGGACCAGCGTACAGTGCGCTCGTTTCGCGAAAGGTCATCCAATAGCCGACGGTCCGCGACGAGCCTCGTTTTGGCGTCCGACGAAACCTGTAGGTTTTTGGATGAATCGGTAATACTGCCCTTTGACAGCCCGCTGGGATGCATAGATCCAGTAGGCATCAGGCACTGCAAGGCAAGGGTAGACGCAGATATGGCCGATGTTGGCTTGAGGTCAAAAGCAACCACGTTTGACAGCACAGTCCTGAGGTTGTCGCTCGTTGCGATCAGCCTTCTCTATTTCTGTGCTTCCTGGACGAACGCGTTCGGCTTCGGCCGCTGGTTCTATGCTCCGACCATCCTCGTTTGCGTCGTCAGCGCCCTGGCGGTCATGCGAGCAATCAAGGACCGCGACTTCCGCCTAGCTTTCACGGGGAGCGACCTGGCGTTCATCGGCTTCCTAGGGTGGACGGCAGTTGCGTGCGTGATGAGTCCCAATGCCAAGACACTTGGATATGTCTACGCTTATACGTTCACATTCATTGGAATGGCCATCATCCTGCGCCTCGCAGTTACGCGGTACTCCCTGTATTTGCCGCAGTTTTACCGCACAAATGAGTTCGGGGTCCTGCTGGTATGCTGTTTTTGTCTTGTTGAGTTTGTAAGTCGCTATTCTGTCGGGATGAGTATACAGAATATTGTGCCGCGCGGGGTCGATGCGACGGCGGTGTACTTCATTTTTCCTCGAGTGTACGGGTTTTCCGAGGAGCCAACGTATTTATGCTGGTACCTGAATACCCTTGGGTTGCTTGCTGTATACACGCAATGGACCTTGCGTGGGCGGGGCGCCCGGCCGCGCGTCTTCACAGCGATCGTAACAACCACATGGGGCTTAACGTTTTCAGCCGCCGGGTTTGCCTTCCTGCTGCTTTCACTCGCCGTCGCCGTCGTTGTTTGGCTGATCAAGAATTCTGGCAATGCGCGTAGGGCAGCCGAAAATTGGCGGACATGGCTGTGGAATGGGCTGCTTGTTGGCGCTGTGATACTCATATTGTGTTTTGTCTTAACCCGCGACTATCGCCCTGTGCTCGCCGGTGTGTTCAATGCCGTCCATGTCAGCTGGAAGCCCACTGGCGTGTCGCTGATTGATCTGACGAGCGACGCCGCGTCCGGCTCGTCCACCTTCCTTCAGGGCATGCTTGAAAAGGTGACACTTACCGAGGACCACGGGATACCCCGCATTCAGCAATGGCGAAATCACCTTCAACTCGCGCTGCAGCATCCCTGGTTCGGTTTAGGTCCCGGCTATTTCTCCTCCCAAGGGGAGGATAGCTCCCTCAACCTGTTCATTTTCGTTGCTGCTGAGCAGGGCCTGCCGGCAATGGTGCTTCTCGTGGTCGGGTTTGCTCTCACTGGCCTTCGGATACTACGATCCAGTATACGGGGGGCTCCGATATTTCTCGCGGGCTATACAGCAGGAACGGCTCATCTTCTGACTATGACGCAGCACTTCCATCCCGCGCTTTGGCTGCTTGTAGCGGCATTCTTTGCGGCAGAGGCGGCAGATGCTCGAAGCCAGCCCCGGTACAGAGCCGAAACTCGCTAGGTGCGTCCGTGGACCAGCGATTCCATCGCGGGTTGCCACTGGGCGAGTAGCCCACACAACACCTGTCCACGAATGACAAGCGCCAGAAACACTACTACCTGCGCCGTGAGCGTTGAGATGGCGCAGCCAAGGAGCCCTTGGCTTGGGATAAGCAAGAGATTGCAGGTGAAGTTGACGGCTAAGCCGGCAAAATAGATTGCGGCAAGTTCGGCAGTACGTTCCATCAACGAATGAACATAAGCGAGAATGGACGACGTTCCGGACAACAGCGCGGCGCCCAAGATGAATGGGAGAATTATGCGCCCCTCAGCGTAATCAGGCCCTGTTAGAAACGTCATGATTGGGTTGGCAAACGCCAGCATGAAAAAGAAGGCCGGTATACCAATCGCCAGAAACACGGCAATTGATTTCCAAACCATTTGTAGGCTGATCTCTGGATTCCGCCGCTCCCATTCAGTGAAAATGAGTGGGGCGATAGTAATCGCCACGACGCTGGCGAGCGCGTAGATTACCTTATCCGCAACAACGTAGTTCGCTGCGTAAAGGCCTACCTCTTCGAGGCTCCGCATTGACCGAAGCATGAACTGGTCTAAATATGTATTGAGCTGAATTGATATGTTCAGCGCAACTAAGGGGCCGCCATAGGTCAGAAAGCGTGTCAGCAGGCGGCGAGATGGTGGTGTAGGCCTCAGCTTCAACGACGGCCGCGGCATCTGAAAAACAGCTAGCGGCAACAGGAAGGAAATCGCCATTGCCACCAGTGCGGTGGTCACTGGATTGAAGGGTAGCCATTGGATCAGCAGCGCCCCAAGCATAAACGAAAGCATTTGCCCGATCGTCATGGCTGAGTAGAGCAGTCGGCGGCGGCCCGAATAGCAGTAGATCGAATAGATCTGAAATGCTGATGCCGCCCCGGACGAAATGAGGGCGGCGACGAAGGCTGCGGGCTCCAGGTGCACGAGACCTAGAGCGGACACAGCCAGCAAGCCGACTGCTGTTGCACCAAGGGCGACAATAGTGGTCGGGGTGCTGATTTGAAGTAGCGCGACGTTGAAGGAATTTAGGCGGTTCTGTTCAGCGGCTAGGGGAAGATATCGAATTACTGAGTTGGTCAAATATGACATCACCACCGTCGTCGCGATGGTCACGACAGCGAAGACTAGCGAGTAGGTGCCGTACTGATCAGGCTGCATCCTATTGGTGAGCAGGCGAAGCAGGACAAAGGAGGATACCCCTACCAGGACCTTGCTGAAGGCGTAGATCACGAAGTCAGTACGAAAGTGGCGCCACATCGGGGTTATCCAAAAGCTATCGGCCTCATTTATCGTGACATGAGGTGATCAAAATAGGACGACCAGGTCCAGGGGGCGAGCGCCGACCGATCCACGCGTGGCGGCTCCGCGGTGATGCGACGGATTTCCTCTGCGACCGCCGCGGCGTCAGGAGCGGTCTGAACAAAACCCGGCATGGACGTCAACTTGCTGTCAGCGTCAAAGTCGGTGGGACACAGCACGGGCGTCCCCACGGCGAGCGCTTCCAGCGGGGATATGTCGTAGTCACCAATATCCATGCTCACGAACAGGCTGGCGTGGTGCTTAAGATCGATCATGTCGTTGTCGCTGATCATGCCTGCAAAGATAATCCGGTCAGCAGCGTTGCTGGCCGCGGCGTGGCGCCGCAACAGTGGCTCATCCGGCCCCTCGCCGCCGATGACCAACACTTGGTCTGAGCCAGAAGCTGCAAATCCGTCGATGATCAGGTCGATACGCTTCTTGCGGTCAAGCCGTGATACGGACAGGACGTAGTGACCACTCTTAAGGCCGTAGCGCTCCAATGCAGTAGTGCCAAACAGGGTCTGTTCTATCAGAGCACGGGGAAAAGCCCCCTGGGCGAGTTCCGTCGAACACCCAAACAATAGCTGGGTCTCCCACTGCACTTGCCGGCTGAAGGAAAACCGCTTCTCAGCTTTACGTACGGCCAGCCAGCGAATGGCGCAGATCAGTTCGTTCGCTAGACGATTCTTGAGCGTAAGAGGGGGCGGTTGAAGGGGTATGGTCTCTCTGTACCCTGGGCGAGAAAACACGATCTTCAAGAGGTGCTTGCGAAAAATGCGTGAGTACTTGGCGTTGTCGTGAGGATACTGGTAGATCTGGCCAAATATCAGAAATCGATAGGCAATTCGTGTGAACAAGGTCGCGAGGTAGACAAGCGCTACGTCATACTCACCTTGGACAAAAACGGTGGTAACCTTGTTGTCTCGGAGCACGCGTCGCAACTTACCGAGCGTTTTGGCGCGGGACAGGCCTCGGCTCAGAATATCGGACCGGGGTACCTCGTCGGTCTTCAACTCAATGACGTCGAAAGTGGGATATCGACCATTAAAGGTCGCCTTCTCACCATAGAACCAGGTACACACGAGAACCCGATAGCCCAAGCTACGAAAATGGGCCACGCCCTCCTGCAGGAGGCGCTCTCCGCCTCCCACCGAGTCAAGGCGGTTGACCACCCAAGCAATTGTAGGCGTCAATACTCTGCCTCGCGTCGAAATCCAAATAGTACGCTCCAAGTTCTCTGGGAGGGTGCGGAACGCGTGAACCACTCCATAGCGAAAACCGGTTGCAAACCAAAGGGTTCGAGAAGCAGCCGCAGTTCGTCCTCGAAGTAGCAGCGCATTGGGTGAAGCTCGGAGAACGTCTCAATACGGTCGGAAGTCTTCCAGCGAACGAACATGTCGTAGTGCACGTCAATACGATTGTGGCGGAAGTCGAAATCTGAGGTGGCGATACGCGTCAGGAGCACCCGGTCATTCTCTAGCTTGCGGACGCGCGTGCCAGGTTGCTGTGCGTGAACCGCAGGACCATACCAACAATCAAAGATCAGCAGACCGCCGGGTTTCACCGATGCAACGATATTGGATGCGGCAGCGCGCAGTGCTGCATAGTCAGGCAAATAGCTGATGACGTCGAACAACGATACAATGACATCGACCGGCGCTGAGCTGAAGTCCATCAAGTTGCCATTGACAAACTCGGGCTTGACTTTTGCCATGGGATGCTCCCATGCCCGCGCTCGGGCTCGATCGAGCATGGACTCACTCTGATCGATGCCGATAACCGAATATCCACGTTCTGCAAGCTCCCAGGCATGGATACCTGTTCCGCAGCCCAGATCGAGCAGGGTACGGCTTCCAGGGGCGTACTGCTGGACGAGTTCGTCCACAAATGCCGCCTCGCCTGCATAGTCCTTGCC
>Ga0164243_10015586_pt1 | contig 10492 bp, 13 predicted proteins | sample OricompcompostOP_FD_108781 | JGI IMG/M metagenome (GOLD analysis project Ga0164243, IMG submission 108781) | Organic Plus compost microbial communities from Emeryville, California, USA - Original compost - Organic plus compost (OP) | ecosystem: Engineered > Solid waste > Mixed feedstock >... | reverse complement strand
TTGGACCGTGCGACGTGGGGTAACTATGCGCAGGCCGCGAAGGAGTACCTTACGGCGACGGTATTGCCATGGATGAAGGCAGTGGAGTCCGCACTAAATCGGACGCTTCTGACCGACGGCGAGCGCGGCGAATACAGGTTCGCCTTCGATTTGGACGACTTCAGCCAAGCCGATCTTTCCACCCGCGCGACGGTGCTTTCGACGCTCGCAACGGCTCGCATGCTTTCGCCGAACGACGGCCGCGATTGGCTCGGCCTGCCTCCGTACGAAGGCGGCGACGCCTACGCTAATCCAGCGATCGAGCCCGCCAACGATAACACACAGCAACAGGAGGAAGCGGCATGATAGAAGCCGACTTCGATGGCGCAGAGCGCCAGTTTGAAATTAAACCCGAGTCTGTCGCTCTATTTGAAGCGACGCTACCAGGCCGCTCCGCGGTAGCCCTGTTGCGGAAGTTCACCGTAGGCGAATGGACCGCGCACGACGTGGCGCACGTCCTTTCGTTCGCACTTCATGGGCCGACTCGCGACGCGCGGCAGGCGTGGGACTTTGCGCGCCTTGCGACGCGCCACGGACTTCCGGGGGTGGCGATCCCGTACCGTCCGCATCCTGACGTGGTGGCTGCGGTTACAGCCAGCGGCCCGGCAAACTTCGCTCCGCTCGCCGCTGACATCCTGACGGAAGTTCTATTCCGAGAGGTTCCTGCCGATGACGCAGCTTGATCGTCTGGAGTTCAAGGCGGCATTCACTGCAGACGAAACCGGCACAGTTACCGGCAAGGCTTGGGACTTTTCCAGTCCCGATCGCGTCGGCGACGTCATCGAGCCGGCAGCGTTTGCAGGCGCGGTAGGCAAGTCCCTTCCCATGTTGTTTGCCCACGACCAAGCCCAGGCGGTTGGTGTGTGGGACGGAATCGCCGTCGAGAGTGACGGCCTGAAGGTCACGGGCAAGCTGCTCGTTGACGAAGTAGCCCGAGCCAAGGAGGTGCGCGCGCTCCTTCAGGCGAAGGCGGTCACGGGCCTTTCAGTGGGCTTCATGACCAAGAAGGCGGCGCCCCGGAAGGGTGGCGGCCGCACGATCTCTGACCTTGACCTTGTCGAAGTCAGTCTAGTTGCGGTGCCCGCCCATGACGGCGCCCGCGTTACCAACGTTAAGGACATGTCCCCTATGACTGCTGCCACTGCAGAAAATCAGAACGAATCCAATATCGACGCCAAGGATCTTGAAGCTATCCAGAAGCGCCTCGACGCCATTGAGGCCCAGGCCAACCGACTATCTGCCGATGCCGCGAACGACAATGAACCGGGCGACGACGTCGAGACAAAAGCGCTTAATAGCTGGCTGCGAACCGGCGATGTTGATGCCGAGATTAAGACGCTTGTGGTCGGCACGCCAACAGCCGGCGGCTACACCGTTGCACCCGAATACAGCACGCGCATCATCACCAAGCTTGAGGAGATGAACCCGCTTCGCCGCCTGGCTGCGGTTATGAGCATTGGCACTTCGAAAGTCTACATTCCGACTCTCGCCAGCGATGCCGAGGGCACTTGGGTAAGTGAAACGGGTACGCGGACTGAGGATGAGCCTACTTTTGGGCAAGTCGAAATCGACGTGTACGAGCATGCCGTTATCATTCCCGTTTCGCGTCAACTCCTTGAAGACAGTTTTGTAGACCTTCAGGCCTTCTTGGCGGACCGCATTGCGCTCAAGTTTGCGCAAGCCGAAGCCACGGCCTTCATGGTTGGCGACGCGAACGGAAAACCTACCGGCCTCATTGATAATCCGGCGCTTTTTGACGGCCCGACTGAATCGGCCGACGTCCTCAACGACATCGTTGACACCTTCTATGCGCTACCTTCAGCGTATGCTCAGCGCGGATCCTGGCTGCTGAATCGCCAAACGATGGGTGCCATCCGCAAGGCCGCGGACATTGCCACCGGCCGCGGCTCAATTTGGTCAGATGGGCTCGCTAACGGCACGCCTGCGATGCTGCTTGGTCGGCCAGTTTACGAGGCGAATGATCTCGACACCCATGGTTCTACGGCAACGGGCGGAACGGGTGTTGTAGCGGCATTCGGCGATATCGCATCGACGTATCAGGTTGTGGATCGTGTCGGACTCCAGATCATGCGTGACGACTTCACTGGCGCCTCTACGGGCGTCGTGAAGTTCCACGCGCGTCGCCGTGTTGGTGGCAAGACGGTTCTGCCGGAGGCAACCGTGCTGCTGAAGGCCGCGGCCTAACTTCTTCAAAGGCGGGTGTTTCCTGCGGCTGGCTCGGCCGTACAAGCGGATTGCGGCCCGCCCTCGTTCACCGCAACCCGCAGGGCGCGTTCGGTAAGTGGACTTGGCGGCGGCTTCGGCCGCCGTCCTTTTTGGGGATCTGACAATGAACCGCATCTGCCCGTGCGGCTTCTCTGTGCCGAAGGGCACCAAGTGTGACTGCCAGGCCAAGCGCGCTGTCGAGCGACAGAAAGCTAACGACAAGGCACGAGGCACGCCTGCACAACGCGGTTACGACAGGGACTGGTATCGCTTACGGCATGCCTTCCTGCAGCAGCATCCCACATGCGTGGTGTGCGGAGCGAAGGCCACACACGTCGACCATGTGCAGTCAGTACGCGAGGCACCGCATAGGCGGTTAGACCGCACCAATCTGCGCTCAATGTGTGGCCCATGCCATAGCAGGCGAACAGCGCGCGACCAGTCGCGCGCTTGGGGAAGACGAATCTAACGCTGCAGGTCGTCGATGTCCTTGTCCAAGGCACGCTCGATGCCCTTGCGCACTCCCATCAGAAACGGTGTGCTGTTACCGCGCGTACCAGGTTGTCCTGGAACTCCGGGGAGTCCAACGGCAGTCCCTTTGATGGACCGATATCCGACCTCGAAACCGTCCCTAAAACTGCCCTGCCTAATGATGTCGGCCATCGCTGCACTCTCCCCCATCGGTTGCATTCGCAACCTGACACACCCCCGGTGGGTCGTCAACTTTCTTGCGTTCTCCCCAGACCACCCGCGCCCCACAATTCGCAATTCTCTGTAAACAGAATTTTCAACATACCGCTCGGTATGTCAACAAAGGTTGAACAATGGCAATCGTCACCTTGTCGGACATGAAGTCCGAATTGGGCATCACAGACTCTGTCGACGATGCCATGATTTCCGCAAAAATCGACGCAGCCCAGGCGCACCTTGAGGCGCTGCTCGGCTACGAGATCGAGACCGAATTTCCTGAAGCCGTGCCTGCCGACCTCGTTGCCGCGGTAAAGATGCTGGCGGCCGGCCAGTATGAAAACCGGGAGTCCACCATCGTGGGCGTGAGCGCGATGGAGACGCCCCACGGAGTGTGGGAGATCGTCGCGAACAGACGGAAATATTGGGGCTATCCTAGTGGCGAAGAATAGGGATCTCGACGCCATCCTTAAGGCGTTTGACGCCATCCCGAAGGAAAGCCGCAAGGCTATCCGCAAGTCGATAGACAAGGGCGCTGACGAGCTTGTCGGCCGCATGAAATACCTTGCCCCAGTCGACGACGGCGACCTCCAGCGCAGCATTACGAAGACGCCTTTGAATGAGCTAGCCGTGCGAGTCGAGGCTGGCGGAGAGGCCACCACTAGGCCGGTACGGCAAGGCGTTAGCGCGACGTTCGATTACAGCTTAGGCCAAGAATACGGCACCGCAGAAATGCCCGCCAATCCCTTCTTTTGGCCCGCCGTCAACACCTTGAAAAAGCGCGTACGGCGCAGAGTGGACAGGGCCATCGGCAAGGCCGTCAAGGATAAATGGGGGAAGACATGAGCGAGGCCAGTTTGGCAGCCCAGCGGCTTGCCGTGGTTACGATGCGCGCACGGCCGCAGCTTACGGCATTGATTCCTGCCGCAAACATTATGGATCGCAACGAGCGGCCCGAGGTGTTCCCGTGCGTCATCATCGGCGAGGCTCAGACCGTCGCCGACGAGGCGCAATGCGTCATCGGCTCGGAGGTGTTCCTGACGGTTCATGTGTGGACGCGGGAAAACACCTTCACACAGTGCAAGAGCATTGCCGGCGAGATTAGGCGCGCCCTCTATCAGCTATCAGGAGTGCAGGACGGTTTCGGGCTCGACTTCAATTTCGAGGATAGCCGGTTCCTGCGTGATCCGTTGGGCGAGCTTAGCCACGGAGTGGTGACGTTCCGTGTGCTGGCCGAGGATACAGTGGGGATTGTGTGATGCGTGCAGGCAAGCTCGACAACACCATAGAGATCATGCGCAACACCATGATTGACGACGACTACGGCGGCCAGATTCCTGGCGATCCTATCGTCATTGCCACCATGCGAGCGCAGATTATCCAGGCCAGTACCGAGGAATTTATCCGCGCTTGGGGCGCCTCGTCGGAACGGCTGATGATCTTCCGCACGCGATGGATCGACGACATCACGCTGGCCGACAAGGTTCGCCACGACGGCATCGATTACAACATCAAGGAAATCAAACCGATCGGCAGGCGGCGCGGACTGGAGATTCGCTGCAATGGCTAGAGGAAGAAAGGCTGCAGTGACGGCGCTCGACGGGGCTCTTGGCAGCGTACCGAAAGCACCTAGCGACATGCCAGACCGTGCCCGCAAGGAATGGCGCAAGGTGCTTGGTGTGCTCGTGGCGCAGCGGAAGATTGCCGACCACGAACTACCGATTGTCGACGCCTATTGCCGTGTCGTTGCGCATATCGCGGATTGCGAAGCGGCCATTGCGCAGCACGGGCTGACCATGGTGTCGCCGCAGGGCGAGACCAAGCGGCGGCCGGAAACCACGCTCTTGAAAGAGTACCACGCAACCCTTGCGCGCCTAGCCGGCGAGTTAGGCCTAACGCCAGCATCCAGAGCTAAAAACAAGGGAGGCTCGCCAGGCAATGACGACGACGACGCCTTCGGTGATCTCTAGCTACCCGGCCTGGCTATTCGATGACTCACACATCCCGGATCCCCACGGCAAAGGCGAGCGCGCCATCCGATTTATCAGGGCTCTACGCCACCCTAAGTCGGGGCTTGTCGGTCGCCAGTTCCAGCTTGATCGATGGCAAGAGCGTCTTATTCGGAAGGTCTACGGCGACACCCTGCCGGACGGCTCCAGGCGCATCAAAACCGTCTTCGCGCTCATCCCTAGAGGCAACCGCAAAACAACGCTAGGCGCCGCGCTGGCACTCCTGCATCTCGGCCCGGAGCGGATTCCTGGCTCGCAGGTGATGTCGGCAGCCGTTGATCGCGACCAGGCTCGCATCGCGCTGGAGGAGATGGTCGGCGTCATCCGGGCGCATCCGCGCACCGAGGAAGCGTTTCAGGTGCAGGACACGAAATCCCGCATCACGCACGGCAAGAGCGGTGCGTTCTATCGTGCAATGTCTGCGGATGCCGCTACGGCTCACGGCCGCACGCCCGTGTTTGCCCTGGTCGATGAGCTTCATGCCTGGAAAAAGCGCGACTTGTGGGACGCCATCAAAACCGGCTTGGTGAAGACACCCGGTTCACTGCTTGTCGTCACTACGACGGCCGGCATAGGGCATGAGAACATTGCGCACGATATGTACAAATATGCGAGGGCGGTGGCTACTGGGCAGATCGTGGACGAAGCCTTCCTTCCGGTCTTGTTTGAGGCTGGCCCGGACGAGGACTGGAGGGACGAAACCGTATGGCGGCGCGTTAACCCCGGCCTGTCATGCAATCCGCCATACCCAGACATCGAGGGTTTACGGCAGCTAGTTCGCGAGGCCGAGCACAGGCCGGCCGATCGCGAGATGTTCCGGCAGTTGAACCTTAATGTTTGGCTTGATGGTGCAGCGGAGCCTGCATGGTCGCTGGAAATATGGGACCAAAACTGCGACCCATATGACCTTGACGCACTCGAAGGCAGGAAGGCTTGGCTGGCCGTTGATCTGTCGAAACGTACCGACCTCACAGCCGTTGCCGCTTGTGTCGAGCTAGACGATGGCCGCTTTGCACTGCATGTGCAGGCCTTCGCGCCGGAGGAGGGCATCAGGCGGCGGGCCGATAACGACAGCGCACCCTATCCACTATGGCGCGACCAGGGCTACCTGACGGCCTGTCCCGGCGATATCGTCGACCTCGGCATTGTGGAAGATTACATCCGCCACCTGGCCGAGCGTTTCGACGTTCAGGAAATCGCATTCGACAAGTGGTCAGCGCGCGCCACGATGGAAGCGTTGGAGGCGGATGGCTTGCCTGTGGCCGAGTTCCCGCAAAACTTGGCGACGTTCGCGAAGCCCGTCAATGATTTCGAAGACATGATGCTTAACCGGCGCCTATGCCACGGCGGTAACCCGTTGCTGCGGTGGGCCGTCGGTAATGTGGTGCTCGACAGCGACGCCAGCGAGAACCGACGCCCCACAAAAAAGCGCAGCGCCGATCGCATAGATCCAGCCGTTGCCGCAATCATGGCTTGCGGTCGTGCCGTAGCCGGCGCCTCTGGCCGATCGAGCTACGACAGCGCGCCCGACGATTTTCTTAGTTACATATAGGAGCCCAGCGTGGCTAATCCCGAATCCAAACAGCTTGCCATCGACGTCATCGCGCGCGTTGATCGCTTGGAAAAATCCATGGCGAAGGCCCGCAAGGCCACCAATGACAATTTCCGCCAGATGGAAACGCGTGGCCAGCGCTTCCAAGCGAAGATGAACGATATCGGCCGTACTGCCTTCGCAGGTTTCGCTGCAGGCGCTGCAGCGGCTCTAGCGCCTATGGCAGCTTTTCAGCGTGCGGTTAGCGAGATCGACAGAGCGGCCGGCCTTGTGCGCTTGGCTGACCGTATTGGGCTATCAACTGACGCGTTACAGCAGCTGCGCATCGTCGCCGAGCAGGCAGGCATTCCGTTGGAATCAATGGACGATGCGATGCAGGAGTTTGGAAACCGCGTCGGTGAAGCCATCAACGGCGCCGGGCCGTTGGCAGATATCTTCAAGGCCAACGGCATTGAATTACGGAACGCCGATGGAAGCGCTAAGTCGCTGGTAGAAACGCTGCGGATTTATGCGGATCTCATAAAGAATGCGGGTTCGGAAGCCGAAGCCTTGTTCCTCACGATGGAAGCCTTTGGCGACAGCGCCGCGCCGTTGGCCAACGTGCTGCGACAAGGTGCGTCTGCAATCGACTCCATGGCCGAAGCCGCCGCGCGTGCCGGCGATGTAGTCGATGAGGAATTGCTGCGCAAAAGCGAGGAGTTAGACAAGCAACTTGATGCGCTCTGGCGCAACTTCGAAACGAACAGCACCACAGCGATTCTTGCGGCTTCGGCTGCTATTTCCGGTCTCATCGAGCAGGCCAATCAGTTCGGTAACAGCAGCTTTTTCCAATGGCTGTCCGGAAAGCTTGGCACAGGCGACGCTGTGTTTGTTCCAGGCGAAGGCGTCTTTAATCCCGGATCCGATGAAATGACGGCAAGTGCGCGCGTTGCGCAGGCCTTTCAGGGCGCCGTGCAGACGGCCGACGCCGAATTAGTCGAAGCGCTCCGCAAACGTTACGGCACTGCCACGCAAGAGGCTGCCCGCACCGTCATACCAGGCAACAGCAGCAGTACGGGCGCCAGCGGTGGCAGTGGTAGAAGCGCGGCGATCGACGCGGCGAACCGGGAGGCCGAGGCCGTACTGCGCGTCATTGAACGCCTGCAGGAAGAGCAAGCGCTAATCGGCGCCACTGACGTCGAGCGTGCGCAAGCAAACGCCCTGCGCCAGGCAGGAGCGGCTGCTACGGCAGAGCAACGGGCGCAGATAGAGCAGCTTGTTGCGGCGATTTACGCCGAGCGTGAGGCGACGGAGAAGGCAGCCGAAGCTGCTGCCGAGATGCGGGATATTGGCCGCGAGGCGATGGGCGGCTTTATTGATGACATGCTGGCCGGCAAAGACGCTGCGGATGCGCTGGCCGACGCACTGTCAAACATCGGCAATCGCTTGCTGAACAGCGGGCTCGACGCGCTGTTCGGGGGGCTGTTTCCAAGCGGGGGCGCATCCACGTTCGTACCCAACTGGAGCGGCGGCCTTTGGTCGGAAGGCGGATACACTGGCGCAGGCGGAAAGCACCAGCCTGCCGGCATCGTGCACAAAGGCGAGTATGTCTTTTCGAAGGATGCTGTCAGCCGCATTGGCGTCGGCAATCTTGAGAGGCTGCATAGAGGCTATGCGAATGGTGGGTTGGTGGGTGCGCCATCCGCACCGAAGATTCCGGCTATCCCGAGCTTAGCTGCAAAAGCGCCAGCCACCACGAACCTGAATATCAGCGTCGACGTAACCGGCGCCCGTGGGAATCAGGAAATCCTGGAGATGGTCAACCAAGGCGTATCACAGGGCATCCGACAATTCGCAAATAGCCGCGACTTCCAATCGCGAGCCTGGCAGATGGCGGACATGCGCGTGAACGATCCGCGAAGGCGGGTTTGACGCGCACCAAAACTCACAACCTACTGACTGAAGAGACGAATGGCCGGGCGGCAAGCCGCCCCGGCTAATTTCATATGGGAATACCAATGCCGATTGATATCGACAAATCCTACTACAACACCGGCACGGCGACCGTTGCTGCTGATGGCACGACCGTTACGGGGCAGGGCACTGCGTGGCTGCAGGCCATCCGCCCCGGTGACCTTTTCGGCACGCATGTCGGTGACGGTACGCGCATTCTGTCAGTGGATAGCAATACGCAACTGACGCTCGCCTATCCGTGGAAGGGCGCAGCGCAGACCGCGGCGGCCTACGAAATCCAGTTCACGCCTTACGACGTTGGCTATCAGCAGGCCACGCGCGAGCTATTGCAAAAGCTTGCGAGCGGCAATGTGGAGGCGTTGGCGGGTCTTAGCGGTGGACCAGACCTTATCCCGTACTTCACGGGACCGGGTGCGATGGCTCTGACCGCGCTGACGTCGTTTGCGCGGTCTTTGCTGGACGATGCGGATCCAGCAACAGCGCAGCAGACGCTCGGTGGGGGTGCGACGGGACGTAGCTTGTTCGGCGCTGCTGATGTGGCATCGGCTCTCGGCACTCTCGGTATTGTCGGGTTTGGCAGCACGCGAGCCGACCCTCCTGGTAACGATCTCAACAGCGCGACCGCAAGTGGCGTCTACAACGTTGGGGCGAGTGTGATCAACACACCGGACGGGAACGGTCCTTCCGGCAGTGTTTGTCTGACGTTATCGTGGTCGAGCGCAATTTGTGCGCAATTGTTCTTTCGCCGCTCCACGACTTCTTTGTTCTACGTCTATGCACGCTTCCAACACAACGCCGGCGAATGGACGACATGGAGCCGGGTTAACCATAATCTGACAGCGGTCGGAGCTGTTTCCCAATCTGGCGGGACGCCTACGGGCGCCTTGATCGAGCGCGGGAGCAATTCAAATGGAAATTATGTCAAATTCGCAGATGGAACGCAGATTTGCACGGGATCTGTAACATTGACATATCTTAGTAGCGCAGTGTTGCGCGGAGTATGGACTTTTCCAAGTAGTTTCAGCGTGAGTCCTGATATATCAGCGATTGTATCCGGTCGATCTACTACGCCAGCCCTTACACAGTTATCTTCGATGGAGTGCAGCGGCATAGGACTGAATACTGTTGGGCGTTTTGATATTGGACGAACACCGGGTCAAACTGACTTCCAGTCCGGTGATACTGTAACTCTTTCGGTCCAAGCAATCGGAAGGTGGTTCTAATGCGGATTTCATTCTCCCCCCAACGCCGCGATGATGCGCTCACCGTCACCAAACAGGGGGACGTTCTGACGATCAACGGCGAAGCCTTCGACTTCTCCGACCTGCCGGACGGTGCAACGATACTAGCTGGGGCGGTTCCTTGCGAATGGATCGTAGGGCCGGTGGAGCGTATCGGTGGTGATCTCCAGTTGACTCTCATCTTGCCGCACGGGCCGACTCCATCGGCGGCGGTGGCGTTTCCGGAGCCACTTGCAAACCCGCCAGACGGGCCACTCCTGCTCCCGCATGACCCGGAACCCGAAAACGATGAGGTCGATAATGTGGACGCCTGATCCCTCCGTCATCATCACCGCTGAGGCCAAGCAACCCGAGGTGCAAGCCGCATTGCTTGCTGGCTTCAGGGCCGCCGTGCAAGACCACCTCGACGCCAAGGCAAGAGAACGGCAATACGATAACGGCCACACGCTCGCATCATATGTAACGAGCACCAATGCGACCTGGGCTGCCGAAGCGCAAGCCTTTGTTGCTTGGCGCGATGCCGTATGGACCTATGCCTTAGCTGAACTGGACAGGGTACAAGGCAAAGAGCGCGAGGTGCCGACTGTCGATGCGTTCATTGCGGAGTTGCCGAGCTTGGAGTGGGAGGCGGGTTAGAGCCAAAACGCCGGACGGCCGGATCCTACCAAAAAGTTTGTGATCTAAGGAACGACCTGTTGCGAAAAACGCAACAAATAGGCATCTTCATCTGGCCCAAGTGAATTGAGGGAGACGGCGGCAACCGTCTCCCTCGCGCGGGTGTAGCG
>Ga0164243_10015585_pt1 | contig 10494 bp, 9 predicted proteins | sample OricompcompostOP_FD_108781 | JGI IMG/M metagenome (GOLD analysis project Ga0164243, IMG submission 108781) | Organic Plus compost microbial communities from Emeryville, California, USA - Original compost - Organic plus compost (OP) | ecosystem: Engineered > Solid waste > Mixed feedstock >... | reverse complement strand
GACCGCCCAGCGCTCCTTGCGAGCGATCGTGAGCGTCAACCCGTCGTGGATCACGCGGTCGCCGTACGCCTTGCGCAGCTTGTCGATGCGCACGACGTCATCCCCGGAGCGCGGTGGCGTGCGGAACTCGAAGTGCTTCTCGACGATGCGCCGCGGCGGCTCGACCTTCTCCACTTTCTCGAGCTTCTTGATCCGGCTCTGCACCTGCGCCGCCTTCGCGACGTGGGTCTTGAACCGCTCGATGAACCGGCTCTCCTTCGCGAGCCTCGCCTGCTGGCGCTCGTACTCGGCCTCGCGCCGCGCGGCCTCGATCTCGCGGGCGCGCTCGTAGAAGTCGTAGTTGCCGGTGTAGGTCCGGAGGTCACCGCCGTCGATCTCGACGATCTTCGAGACGACGCGGTTCATGATCTCGCGGTCGTGGCACGTCATCACGACGGTGCCGTCGTAGTCGCGCAGGAACGCCTCGAGCCACAGGATCGACTCGAGATCGAGGTAGTTCGTGGGCTCGTCGAGCAGGAGGAGCTCGGGGCGCGCGAGGAGGATCTGGGCGAGCGCGACGCGCATCTTCCAGCCGCCTGACAGCGTGCCGACGTCGGCCTGCATCTGCTCGTCGCGGAACCCGAGGCCATGGAGGATCGACTGCGCGCGCGCCTCGAGCTCGTAGCCCCCGAGATCCTGGTAGCGGGCCTGGACCTCACCGAATCGCGTGACCACGGCGTCGAGATCGTCGCCCGGGTTTTCCAGCCGGGCCGTCAGCTCGGCGAGCTCGTCTCCGAGCGCGGCGACCTCGCCGGCGCCGGCGCAGGTCTCGGCGAGGATGCTGCGCCCGCGGAGGTCGCCGACGTCCTGCCGGAAGTAGCCGAGGGTGAGCTTGCGCGGCCGCTCGATCGACCCGTCGTCCGGCGCCTCCTCGCCCGCGATCATGCGGAACACCGTGCTCTTGCCGGCCCCGTTGGGGCCCACGAGCCCGACCTTCTCGCCCGGGTTGATCTGGAACGACGCCTCGACGAACAGGATCTGCCCGCCATACTGCTTGCTCACCGAGCTGAACGCGATCACGGAGCTGCGACCTATAGCACGCTCGCCCGGACGGCTTTCAGATATCCTGGGACCCATGCGCAGCGGGGTCCTCGTGGCGGTCCTGGCGCTCGCCGCGTGCGAGGCGGCGGGCGTGAAGCTCGAGATCGACACGTCGGGAGATCCGACGATCGACGAGCTGCGGGTCTATGTCGGCAAGGGCTCGGGCACGCGCGCGACGATCGTCACCCCGCAGGCTTCCCGCGCGGGCGCGCGCGAGGGCACGTACTGGCCGCGCGACGGAGGCTACGAGTCGATCCCGCTCGCCGCGGGACAGGCCGAGGTCGAGCTCGACTTCCTCGCGGGCAGCGGGCTCGACAAGGTCAGCGTCGTCGTGGTCGGCCTCTCCGGCGGCCAGCCGACGTCGGTCGCGATGCAGCTCGACGTCCGGGTGCCCGACGACGTCGTGACCGTGTGGTCGCTCGCGCTCGCGCCCGCGGCGCCCGCCTCGCCCGACGACGCCGATCTCGCGGGGCTGCGCGTGGAGCTGTGGGGGGAGGAGCCGGGGAAGGAGACGTGCGTCCGCGTCACGAACGCCGATCCCGAGCACCCGAACGTGATGATCGTCCATGGCGATCACGACAAGGACTGCGACGGGTTTCACCACGAGTCGAACGTCGAGTGCGACGACACGTGGTGGCGCGCCGAGGGCGCCGTGTCGACGGGGGACCTGAACTGCCTCGTCGAGGAGCGGTTCGCCGTGCCCGGCGGTCAGGAGGTGGACGCCTGCATGCTCGGGGGCGCCGGGTGCCGCGACGGGGAGGACCACACCGGCGCTGGCTGCGTCACCCGGCCGCCGGTGTGCGCGCCGAGCCTCTTGTGCGACAAGTGCAAGGACAGCGATCCCGTCGAGGGGTTCGCGTGCGGGCTCCGCTTCGCGGAGGAGCACGACTTCCAGTCGGCGATCGTCTGCGACCTCTACTACACGGGGGCGGGCCTGTGCGAGCAGACGCTGCGGACGCCCGCGGCCGTGGCGTGGGGCGGTGCGGCGCCGCTCTGCGTGGAAGCGCCGCGGTTCCACGACGCGACGCCGGGCGCGACGTGGGCGAGCAAGCCGCACGTCGCGGGCGCCGATATCACGATCGATACCACCGACGACGCGTGCCAGTACCAGCTGTCGATCGTGCCGAACGAAGATCCGTTCGATCAGGCGAACGTGTCGGGGCTGATGACCGTGAAGCTCGCCAGCGGCCGCTACGTCGCCATGCCCTACGTGCTCCGGCTGAACGCATCCACCGAGTGTCTGGGCGGCGCCGAACCGCGCAGCTGTGTCTTCCAGGGCGAGAACCTGGATCCGCTGCGATCCTGCATCGACGGCGCGCCGCTGTGAGCGACAGCCCGCGCGACGCGTGGCGCGCGCGGGTCAGTCGTCGGGGGGCGCCTTGACGCCTGCCTTCACCGCCTTCGCGAGCTTGCCGACGCGTCGTCGCGCGGACCGCGCGGCTGCCCGCCGCGCCGCCTCGCTCTGGCGCGTGGCTCCCGCGGCGCGCTCCTCGGCGAGCTTGTGGAAGCTCGCGAGCCGCTCGGCAGGGATCGCGTCGCGGACCGCACAGCCGGGCTCGTCGCGGTGCCGGCAGTCGCGGAACCGGCATCGAGTCGCGAGCTCGTGGATGTCGTCGAACGCGCTGGCGTCCTCGTCCTGATCGTCGTCGACCCAGTGCGCGAGCTCGCGCATCCCCGGCGTGTCGATCCACACGCCGGCGGCGTCCGACACGAACATCTCGCGGCGCGTCGTGGTGTGGCGCCCGCGCGCGTCGGCGCGGATCTCGCGCGTCTCCTGCTGCGTTCCGAGGAGCGTGTTGAGGAGCGTCGACTTGCCGACGCCCGAGCTGCCGAGCAGCACGCAGGTGCGGCCCGGACCGCCGAGAGCGCGCAGCTCGTCGAGCCCCTCGCCGGTCTTGCTCGACAGCCCGACGACGCGGACGGCCGCGAGCTCGGCGAGCTCGGCGAGCAGCGCCTGGGGAGCGGGCGCGAGATCGAGCTTCGACAGCACGAGCACCGGCGTGATGCTGCCGTCGCGCAGGAGACCGAGGTACCGGTCGAGCCGCGCCGGCGACAGGTCCGCGTTCGCCGACGTCATCACGAGGCCGACGTCGACGTTCGCGGCGAGCGGTTGCGGCAGCGTCGCCTCGCCGGCCGCCTTGCGGACGAGGAAGCTCCGGCGCGGCAGGAGCGCGCGCACCACCGCGGAGCCTCCGCCCGTGAGCGCGGACGTCCAGCGCTCGACGAGCACCCAGTCGCCGACCGTCGGCAGCGCGCGCTTGTCCTCGGCGGCGTGGAACGTCTTGCCCGTGAGCTCGACCCACGCGAGACCGCCGGGACCGAGTGCGTGGTACGCGCCGCGGTGCTCGGCCGCGATCCGCACCGCCTGCCACAGGCCGTCGGGGTCGGCAAGCCGCCTGGACTCCTCCCAGCCAGGGTCCCAGCCGAGCATCCGCAGGGTCTCGATCACGCGCGAAGTCTACAGTAGGTTGTCGACATGCCCGTCGACGAAGACGAGCGGGACCGGCGGCTCGAGCGCATCCGCAGCCACATCGCGAACATCCCGCAGAACGTGGCGCTGGGGATCTCGCCCGTCGAGGTCCGCCCGGCGGAGGCCCTCCTGCAGCTGCCCTACGACGAGAAGCTCGTGGGGAACCCCGACACCGGCGTGATCCACGGTGGCGTGATCACGACGCTGCTCGACGTCACGTCCGGTACCGCGGTGTACGCGGCGCTCGACGAGCTGGTGCCGATCGCGACCCTCGACCTGCGCATCGACTACCTGCGCGCGGCCGATCCCGGCAAGACCGTGCTCGCGCGCGCCACCTGCTACAAGAAGACCCGCAACGTCGCGTTCACCCGCGCGGTCGCGTACCACGCCGACGATCCCTCAGATCCGATCGCGCACGCGGTCGGGACGTTCATGCAATCGACGAAGCGGGGAGGCATCAAGCCATGACGTTGCTCGACCGCTGGGCCGCCGCCAAGCAGCGGCAGGACCTCCAGGGGCTGGTGGACTCGATCCCGTACTCGAAGTTCCTCGGGCTCACGGCCCGCATGGACGGAGACCAGCTGATCACGACGATGCCGTACAGCGATCACCTGATCGGCAACGCGGCGCTGCCCGCCTTGCACGGCGGCACGCTCGGTGCCCTGCTCGAGTCGGCGGCGGTGTTCGAGCTCCTGTGGCGCGCCGAGACGGTCGTGCTGCCGAAGACGGTGTCCCTCACGATCGATTACCTGCGCTCGGGCGCCCCGCGCGACACCCACGCGCACTGCATCGTGACGCGCCAGGGCCGGCGCGTGACGACCGTGCGCATGGAGGCCTGGCAGACGGACCGCGCCGCGCCGGTCGCGAGCGCGCACGCGATCTTCCTCGTCATGCGCGAGAGCGCGTGAGCTGACCGTCGGCTGACCGTCAGCCGGCCACCGGCAGGCGCATCGTGATCACGGCGCCGCCGCCGGGCCGCGGGGCGAGCGTCACCTCGCCACCGAGCCCGGTCGCGACCGAGCGCGCGACCCCGAGGCCGACGCCGACGCCAGCGCCACGCGCCGACGACCGGAAGAACGGATCGAACGCGCCGCGGACCTCCTCGGCGGTGAGGTCGCGGCCGTTGTCGGAGACCTCGACGATGATGTGCGGCGGTCGCTCCTCGACGACGACGGCGATCCGGTTCGTGCCGGAGGTCGACTCGCTCTCGAAGCCCGAGCTCGAGAACAGGAGCATCGCCAGCACGGCCTGGCCGATCCGCGACTCCTCGCCGGTGACGGCCCGGACCGGGAGGATCTGGCGGACGACCTGCGCGCGCGGCTCGAGCGTCGGCGCGGCGAGGCGGAGCGCGGAGGACACGATCGCGGCGAGGTCGACGGACTGGGTCGCGCTGCGCGTCGCGAGCGTCTGCAGCGCGCGGACGTTGCTCGCGATCCGCTCGGCGCCGAGCGTGACGTCGTCGAGGCAGCGCAGCAGCTGGGCGCTCGCGGCCTGCGGATCCGCGGTCAGCTGCTTGCGCAGCGAGCGCAGGTTGAGCAGCACCGACGTCAGCGGGTTGTTGATCTCGTGCGCGAACCCGGCGGCGAGCGCGCCGACGAGCCCGATCCGATCGGCCTCGAGCAGCGACAGCTGGGTCTGCAGCGGCGCGGCGACGGGGCGCGGCGAGAGCACGTACGCGTCCGCGTCGCCGACGCGAATCGACCCGAGCGCGTACTCGAGCTGGATCTCGCGCCCGTCCTTGTGGAGCGAGGTGAGCTCGATCACCGGTGGGAGCGCCTGGCCGGCGCGGAACCCCGTCGCCAGCTGCCGCAGCAGGTGACGCTGCTCGGGGATCACGATCTCCTCGACCGGGACGCGCATGATCTCGTCGACGGTGTAGCCGAGCAACGTCGCGGAGTGCCGGTTGGAGTACCAGCGCTCGATCTCGCCGTCGCGCACCGCCACGACGAGCAACGCGACGCCCGCCGAGGTCAGCGCCTCGAGCACGGCCGGGATCACCGGAGCGAGCTCCTCGAGGGGTCTCACGCGGGCTCCTTGACGAACGTGCCGAGCGCGCGGTCCTTCACGACGCCGGGGAACTGCAGGACCTGGTTGTGCATCGCGACGTACACGCCCGCGGGGAGGATCTGCACCGCGAGGAGCGCCTCGGTCAGGTTCTGGAGCGCGTCGGTCGAGCGCAGCTCGTACGGACGCATCGCGCCGGTGAACACGATCGGCGACGTCGGCGTCCCGACGAGCTCGACGACGCGGTGGCCGGAGACGGCGAGGCGATCGGTGCCGTGGACGACGACGACCCCCGCGAACTCGCGCGCGAGCCGCCCGGCGGTCTCGGCGATCAGCGAGTGATCGTCGGCCGTCATCTCCAGGCTGTCCTTGTTCATGAGCTGCACCCGGTGGACGTCGACACCACGCAGCTCGAGCGATGCGAGCATGACGTCGAGCACCGAGACGTGGTTCGCGAGCACCCCGGAGAGCTCGTCGTAGGTCTTCTCGATCGTTCCACCGGTCGAGATCAGCGCGATACGTCGCCTCATGACTTCTCGAACACGAGCGGTATCACGAAATCGGCCGAGACCGGTCCGCGACGGATGTGAGAGCGGTTCGCCTCGATGAAGGTACTACGCTCACGGACAGGGCGGGATGGGCTGGCCGTGCGCGAGCGCGACGAGCGCGTCGTAGTTGGCCTGCATCCCGGCGATGACATCGCCGGCGCTCCCCGCGATCGCGTCGAGGTGCTCGACGAACGCCAGCTCGCTGAGCCCAGGATCGTCGGTCGCCAGCACCTGCACGCTCCCCGCCGACAGCTCGATGAAGTCGCTGCCCTGGACCTTCTGGTGGCGGATCATGCCGATGACCGGCTCGTCGGCCGTTCCCTCGACGATCCCGTAGCGCCACTGGTCGTCCCACTCGACCGTCACGATCTCGTGGCGCGTGTAGTGGACGAGGAAGCTGAACTCGTACTCGGGCTCGGTGTCGAGCGTGATCTCGCGCTTGTCGGTCGAGCAGCGCGCCACCATGGCGTCGGGCATCCGGCTCGCGGCCCACACCTCCGCGGGCGGAGCGTGGACGTACCCGCGTCCGTGCACGCGGACGAAGCCACCCGACACCGACCTCGTGCGCAGCACCTCGCTGCGATCGTCGGTGTCGGGGACCGTGTTGTCCTCCAGCGGCTCGAGGCCGGGCGGGAACGGCGTCGTCACGTCGTCCTGGCACGCCGCGACCACCAGCGCACCCATGAGCAGCCACGTGACGCGCATCGCGGTCAGCCCTCCGGCGTCCTGGGGCGGAACCGCGCCGTCGCCGTCGGCGCGATCTTGCGGTTGACGAGCAGCAGCGTCACGACCGGCAGCACGAGGGACACCCCGAGCGGCACGAAGCTCAGCATCCCGAGCGGCCCGCCGCTCATCGCGAACAGCTCGTCGAGCGCGTCGAGCACCGGCAGCGTCGTGTAGATGGCGATGGCCGCGGCCGCCAGCGCGTACACCGTCGCGATGACCTTCGACGAGGCGCTCATGCGGATGAGCTCGAGGCCGGCCCACGCCTGCAGCACGAGCACGCCCGCGCCCAGCCACACCGAGAGCGAGGTCTCGCCGGGGGAGGAGAACAGCTCGCTCATGAGGCCCTCGCCCTGGCCGGCCACGAGCTGCGGCAGGAGCATGGTCGCCCCGTAGATCGAGTACGCGAACAGCAGCCAGCCGAGGCTCGTCAGGCCCGCGTCGGGGGCGCGGCGGTGGGCCTCCGCCTTGTCACCCGCGAGCAGATCCGCGAACTGCCGCTCGCTGAAGAACCGGCGGATGATGAGCGGCCACGCGAGCAGCATCCAGCACACGCCCGCGAGGAACGCGATCGCGACGGGGTGGAACGCGACGCGGAACATGGTGATCAGCAGGGCCGCGCCGACGCAGAACGAGGTGATCACACCGAAGTTCGCGTACCGGTTCGCCAGCTCGGCCGCGCGCTCGAGGCTGGTCTCGCGCAGGCCGGTGAGGCCGGCGTGGACGTGGAGCCCCGACCGGATCACCAGCATCAGGGTGGCGCCGATCATCGGCACGCCGTGTCCGTGGCGCATCAAGATGTCGTCCGCCTCGAGCATGACGATCAGCACCGTGCCGCTGCACAGGAGCCCGATGGCGCCGAGCACGACCATGAGGATCGCCACGCCCTCGAAGCCCTTGTCCTCGGGGACCGGGATCTCCGTGCGGAAGCTCTGGAACCGCGGCTGCTGCAGCAGGATGGCGAGCGCCGCCGGCCACAGCGCGAGGGCGCCGCCGAACGCGAGCCCGTACTTCATCGGCATGTCGAACTTGCCGATGAGCAGCAAGGTGAGGAGCGCGGAGTGCGCGAGCCCCACGGCGATGTACTTCCGGACCGGAGCCAGCGGGTCGCCGAGCTCGTCGGTCGTCCGCTTGCCATACAGCAGCTCGGTTCCGGCCCAGCGGTGCACGAGCGAGCGCCCGACGCACGCCACGAGGACCAGGAGCAGCCACCCCGTCTGTCCGAAGAGGTTCGCCCCGCCGATCAGCAGGAACGCGTAGAGACACATGATCCCGGCGAACACGCTGCCTGCGAGCTGCATCAGCAGGCCGAGCGCCGAGAGCCCGTTGTCTGCGGGAACACTCGGGTCGTACGTGACGGTGGGTGGCTGGTTTGCTTGCGACATGCGTCCTCCAGTGTGCCGGATGTGCTCGCATCCGTGCGTCGTACCCGCGGGCGGTGCCCGAACCCCGGGCGGTGATAACACGGGTGCGGCGTGCTGAACGAGGAGATCCTTCGGTGAGTCTCGCAGGTCCGGACGGAGGACCGGGTCAGGCAGTCGCAGCCGCGGTCGCGAGCGCGTGGCGGCGGAGCCGGTCGGCGAGGAGCGGCAGGCGATCCTGGCCCCACACCACGAGGTCTCCGACCCGGAACGCCGGCACGCCCCACAGGCCCGCGCCGTTGAGGTCTGCGGCGTTCTCGTGCGCCGCGGTGGCGCCCGCCTTGTCGCCGAGGGCTCGCTGCGCTTCGTCCCACGGCAGGCCCGCGCGCTCGACGAGGAACCGCAGGTCGACGTACTCGGTGACGTCGCGCGCCTCGGCCCAGATGCCCCGCATCACCGAGCGCGCGAGGGCGAGTCCGGCCCCGCGCTGGCTCGCCCAGTGAGCGAGCGCGAGGCAGTGGTCGATCCCGGGGCCGAGCGGGTCACAGATCTCGCCGAACGGGACGCCGAGCCGATCGGCCTCCCGCTTGGCGTCGCGCACGAGGTACAGCTGCTTCGTCATCGGCAACGGCGCGCCGCGCGAGGCGAGCGGGCCGACCGGCCTGAGCACGAGGGGCACGCCGTGGGGGGCGAGCACCGCCTCGATCTGCTCGAGCGCGAGATACGAGTACGGCGACCGGAACGAGAACCACATCTCGCAGGTCAGGGGCTTGTCCGACAGCTTCAGCGGGCCGCGCTCGGTGTCCGGGCGCGGCGCGACCACGGGGAGCTGGTCGCTCGCGTGCCCGTGCTCCTCGGCGAGCCGCTTCTCGAGGTAGGCCAGGCGCTCCACGCCGACGTACCAGGAATCGCTGTAGTGGATCGCCGCGCCCTGGTAGTGCCCTGCCTTGCGCAGGTCGGTGTACGCCGCGTTGAGGATCGGCGCGACCGAGCCGTGGGCCTCGGTGCCCCACCGCCCGAGCAGCTTCGTCAGCGCCTTGCGATCGCCGGCCCACATCGCGCCCGTCAGCTCGAGGGCGCACGCGAGCTGCTCGCGCGCGGGGCGCGGCTTGATCAGCGAGGTCCCGATGTCGCGGACCATGCCCGGATCCGCCTCGCGGACGCCGGGGAACTCGACGTTCCAGTACTCGCTGAGGTAGCGCGCGTCGCGCACGGCGTACTGGGTGCGCAGGGCAGGCGCGGGATCGACGTCGGCGGCCGGGGGCGTGATCACCGTGAACCCGAGGTCGACGGGATATCTCTCGACGAGCCGCGCGACGGCCTGCGCCGTCAGGTAGCTCCACGGGTCTCCGATCTCGAAGTAGAGATCGAGGCGACGTGCGTGACCGAGCCGGCCGTTGGTGCGCGCGTGGAGCTGCTCCTTTGCCTCGGTGACCGCCCGGCGGACCGCGTCCCCGGTCGGCCCGAGCCACGCCGAGATGGCTTTCCCCTTGAGACGCTTGGCGATGATCATCGAGCCGGTCAATATACGCTGCCGTGGATGTAGACAAGCTCCGTGAAGCGATCGAGCTGCTCGAACGGCTCGGTGGCGATCTGCGCCAGCTCGCGGATCTCGACGAGGACCTGCGGATCCGGCTCGTCACCGCGGCGGGCCAGGTGTCGCGGCCCGATCGGTACAGCCGCAAGGCGCTCGGCAAGGCGCTCGCGCGGGCGCGCGTGAAGGCGAAGAAGGAGGCCGATCGCGCGGTGCTCGACCAGACCGGGATCCGCGCGCTCCGCCGCGAGCCGGTGTTCCGCACGCCGCTGCCGCGTCCGCCGATGCCGCTCGACGCGCCGGTGCGCGACGACGCGACGCCGGGCGAGGAGGTCGACGCGTGGGCCGCGGCCGAGGCACGCCGCGCCGAGGGAGCGACGCCGAGCAACGGCGCGCGCGTCGAGAACGCGCGGATGTGCTACGTCTGCAAGACCGAGTTCCACGAGATCCACCACTTCTACGACCAGATGTGCCCGCCGTGCGCGGAGCTCAACTGGCAGAAGCGGAACCAGACCGCGGACCTCCACGGCCGCGTCGCGCTCGTCACCGGCGGCCGCGTGAAGATCGGGTACCAGGCGGCGATGTTCCTGCTCCGCGCGGGTGCGGAGGTGATCGTCGCGACGCGGTTCCCGCGGGACGCCGCGCGGCGGTTCGCGCGCGAGGTCGACGCGTCGGAGTGGACGCGCAGGCTCCACATCTACGGGATCGACCTGCGCCACACGCCGAGCGTCGAGATGCTGTGCCAGCACCTCGTCGCGACGTACCCGCGGCTCG
>Ga0164243_10015584_pt1 | contig 10495 bp, 10 predicted proteins | sample OricompcompostOP_FD_108781 | JGI IMG/M metagenome (GOLD analysis project Ga0164243, IMG submission 108781) | Organic Plus compost microbial communities from Emeryville, California, USA - Original compost - Organic plus compost (OP) | ecosystem: Engineered > Solid waste > Mixed feedstock >... | reverse complement strand
CGGTCGCGCGCGTAGCGGCGGAAGGCCTGCTCGAAGGCGTCCCAGTCCCAGTCCCAGTCGCGCGGGGGCGGCTTGGGGCCGCGACCGCCGCCGCCTCCGCCGCCACCGCCCTCGTCCTCGTCGGTGCCGGGCGAGTCGCCGCGGCCGAGCCAGCCCGCTGCGCAGACCAGCTCGCTGGCGACCAGCAGAGCGATCGCGCCGGCCAGCACCGAGCCGGCCGTCAGCGCGAGCGCCGCGACGCCGTAGCAGAGCAGTCCGACGGCGACGATGAACCCCCGCACGCGCAGGTCGATCCGTCTGGCGGGCGGCGGCGCGAGGTAAGCGACCAGCAGCGAGCCGATCAGCAGGAGCGCGAGCGTCAGCTTCAAGGCCGTGGCCATGCTCAAGGTTTACCCGATTCTGCTTGCACGCGCACGGATCTGGGTGCCATTCCGACCGCTTCGCGACCGTCGCGCTCAGAGGAAGTCGAGCGCGATCGGCGCCATCTGGCGGTCGCCGTCGATCGCCTCCCGGCACTGCTCGACGAGCTCCCGCTCCAGCTCCAGATCGCAGCTGCGGCGGTGGAATCGCGGCAGCTCGTCCTCGGCGCGGTCGAGCAGCCGCTCGGCGCGCGCGCCCTCGGCGCTGAGGGCGCCCAGGAGGAAGGCGCGCAGCCGCAGCCAGGGATGCTCCGCGAGCGCCAACCGGCGCCGCACGTCGTCGATGCGGGCGGTGATCTCGGCGGCGCCGTCGCCGCGCTGACGCGCCAGCTCGGCGAGGCAGAGCTGGGCGTGGATCCAGCCGACGGCGTGGCCCTGGCGCAGCGCCTCGGCGGAGGCGGCGGCGAGCGCCGCGTGCGCCGCGTCGAGACGGCCGAGCCGCCGCAGCGACTCGCCGATCCCGAGGTTGCAGGCGATCGCGCCGTCGGGGTTGCGGTGGAGCGGCCGGCGCGCCATCGCGTGGAAGCGCGCCAGCGCCTGCTCGTGCTCGCCGAGCGCCAGCAGGGCGCGCGCGACGGCGCGGTCGGCTGTGACGGTCACCCAGGGGTGGTCGCCGCGGCGCGCGGCGCGGGCGGCGCCGGCCGCGACCTCGTAGGCGCCGTCGGCGTCGCCGGCGAGCCGCAGCGACTCGGAGTGGATCACCCGCCCCCACAGCGGCAGCGCGGCGTCCGGGCGCTGGTCGGCGCTGCGGTTGGCCTCCTCGAGCTCCTCGAGCGCGCCGACGTAGTCGCCGGCCCGCCGCAGCTGCTCGGCCCGCAGCCGATGGAGGCCGCTGACCGAGAACCAGGCGCCGGCCCAGCCGTTGATGACGGCCGGCGCGAGCGGGGGAGGGAGCAGCCGCTCGGGCTCGCGCTCCAGCTCGGTCAGCTCCTCCAGCAGCTGCTCGCAGAGCACGCCGGCGACCGACAGCGCCCCCATCCATGTCAGCGTCAGCGAGCGCTCGGCGCCGGCCTGCACCGCGAGGTGGAGCGCGCCGGCGGCGCGCGCCTCGTGCTCGAGCCGCGCCCACGAGGCGCAGGCGTCGACCGCCCGCCCGCGCGCGCGGTCGCGCAGCGCGCGACTGAACGCGGCCGCGGCGACGCTGCGGCCGCTCGCCCCTTCTGCCGTCACCTGCGCCGTCGCCATCAGCACTGCCCCCTGTGTCCTTCCCGCCCCGAACCTGCCCCGTGTGCGCATCCTGCCCGGAGCGGGCGCGGATGTCCAGTGCCGGGCGGGCTCAGGCGCTCGCGCGGCGCCGCGCGGAGGCGCGCGCTGGAGCCGGCCGCTCGGCCAGCTCGCGGGCCGCGGCGGGCCCGAGGAAGGGCGCCAGCGCGACGTACATCAGCTGCGGCAGCAGCTCGGCAAGCTCGGCGGTGCGCTCCTGCAGCACGCGCGCGTAGACGATCTCGTAGACGGCGCCGACGATCGCCTCGGGCATCAGCTCCGGGACGTCGCCGTCGGCGGCCTCGTAGCCCGGCGCGAGGAACTGCATGAACTCGCGCAGGGCGGCGTCGCGCCTCTGCAGCGCGCGCGGCCCGGCCGCGAGCACCTCGACGAAGCCCAGTCTCGCCTCGTGCGGGCGCGCGGCGAGCGCCTCCAGGCCGGCCTGGAGGAGGGCGCGCAGCCGCTCGGGCCAGCTCTCGCCGCCGTTCTCGTACGCCTCGCGCGCGCCGTCGAGCGCGCTGTCGAGCAGCTGGTCGAAGGTCGCGAGGAAGATGTCCTCGCGGTCCTGGAAGAACTCGTAGAAGGTCTTGCGCGAGACGCCGGCTCTGGCGATCACGGCGCTGACGGTCATTCCGGCGTAGCCCTCGGCGCCGGCGATCAGCACGGCGGCGCCGAGCAGGCGCGAGCGCTGCGAGTTGACCACGTACTCCCGCGAGAGGCCGTGGCGACCGCTCGGAAGCTGGGCCGGTGTCCAATCCATGTGCTGTTCCTTCACCTGACCCAGTAACCCCGTCTGGGCTGGAACTTAACACAAGCGTGACGCGCTTCCGCGCCCCGCCGCCTCAGCGGCGGCGGCCTTCCGGTCAGACCGAACGCTGGGGCATGCCGAGCAGCATGAAGGTGTAATGGAGCAGCTCCCCGGAGAGCTCCGGGAGCCGCTCCGCCTCGCCTCGCACGATGCGCGAGTAGAGCAGCTCGTAGATGCCGCCGACGATCGCCTGCGCGACGATGTCGGGATGGGGGGAGCGCTCCTGCTCGAGCTGCTCGCGGCCGCTCTGGATGAACGCGGCGAAGCTGCGCATCGTCTCGTCGCGGCGGGCGAGCCCGCGCGGCCCGGCGCCCAGCACCTCGACGATCGCGAGGCGCGCGAAGGCCGGCTCGGCGGCGAGCGTCGCCAGCAGCGCGTCGAGCCCGTCGGCGATCCCGTCGCTCCAGCTGGCGGCGGCGTTGAAGGCGCCGCTGACGCGCGCGTGGCAGAGCTCGACGATCGCGTCGTAGGCGGCGAGGAAGCAGTCCTCCTTGTCGGCGAATCTCTCGTAGAAGGTGCGGCGGGAGATGCGCGCCGCCTGCAGCACGTCGGCGACCGAGGTCGCGGCGTAGCCCTGCGCGGCGACGGTGCGCGCCATCGCGTCGAGCAGGCGCTCGCGCTGGGTCGTGGGCGCGAACAGCCGCGGACGCGCGCTGGCGCCCTCTTCCCCGGTGTCGACCGCCCCATCCATGTGCCGTGAGGCCTGCTACGAGTACAGGCGCGTTTACAATAGCCAATCCGGGGGAACGGGAGGAGGCCGACGCGCCCCTGATTGAACAGGCGATCTTGAGCAATCGCCCCGTGTCGGCGCCTGGACGCCCGTCGCAGCGGGCCTCGGCGGGCCTGGACAGGCGTCCGCGAGGGTGGACACCGCCATAAGAGTCATGTAAGTTTCCAGCTGACGCCGGTGTCGTCGTTCGGCCCACGCGCTTGGGGGTGCAAGCGCGGTCGACGGGAGCCGAGACGGCGCGCTCGGGAGCGACGGCGCCCGGTGTCGCTGAGAGCTGACGAGAGGGGATCAGTCGTGCAGCCATGCGATCTGTCGGGCATCAGACGGCGACGCCAATGGTCGCCGGACGCGCGAGCACTGGGGGTGATCGGCGACCGCTGGATGTTGCTGATCGTGCGCGAGCTCGCCTTCGGGCCGAAGCGGCTGTCGGAGCTGCAGCGGGCCTTCCCGGGCCTGTCGACCGGCGCGCTCGAGCAGCGCCTCAACCGGATGGCGGGCGAGGGGCTGATCACGCGCGAGCGCTTCGCCGAGGTGCCGCCGCGGGTCGAGTTCGACCTGACCGACGCCGGCCGCGACCTGCTCGCGATCCTCGGACCGGTCGTGCGCTGGGCGATGCGGTGGGCGTGGTCGGCGCCGAACCCCGACGAGTGGGTCGACGTGACCGCGCTGTTCCGGCTCGCCGGCTGCGTCGTCGAGCCGCCCAGCGGCGTCGACGCCGAGGTCGAGCTGATCGTCGAGGACGACCTAGAGGTGGCGCTCGACCTCTACACCGTCGCGCTCAGCGCCGGCGAGGCGGCCGTCACGCACAGACCGGCGCGCCACGCCGACGCGGTCATCAAGGCGACGCCGATGGCGTGGGCGGAGGCGTTCGGGCCCGAGCAGGCGCGCGCGGGCCTGCGCATCAGCGGCGACACCGAGCTGGCGAGCCTCTTCCTCGCGAGCTTCGGTGCCGCGAGCCCGGAGCTGCGCTGAGGCCCAGATCGGGGGAACAGGGGGAACAAGGGGGGACGAGGGGGAGAGCGACGGCGCGGAGGTCCTTGGGGGGTCCTCCGCGCCGTCCTCGGTCCGCGGCCCGCGTTCCCGGACGCGGCGTGTGATTCACTGAGCCGGTGGCCGCCGAACCCGCACCGCACCTGCCCTGTCCGTATGACGTCTGCGACGGCAGCGGCATGGTGCTCGACTGGGACAGGAACGAGAGCTACCGCTGCCGCTGCTGGCCCGAGCAGGTCCAGCGCCGCCGCGCGAAGCGGCTCTCGCGCGAGATCCCCAAGCGCTTCCGCAACATCGGCTTCGACCGCGAGCCGCTGCCGTCGATCGCGCGCAGCGCGCCCGACGTCGTGCGCAACGTGCGCACCTTCTGCGACCGCATCGACGAGATGCTCGACAGGGGCGAGGGGATGTGGTTCCTCGGCAGCCCCGGCACCGGCAAGAGCCACCTCGCGTACCTGATCTCGCAGGCGGCGCTGGCGAGAAGCCGCTCGGTCGCGATCTACACCGGCCCGCGGCTGCTCGACGAGATCCGTCGCACCTACGGCGAGGAGGAGTCGGGCGCGACGCTCGACCTGATCGACCGCCTCACGACCGTCGAGCTGCTGCACATCGAGGACCTCGCCGTCGCGCGGCCGACCGACTGGGTGCTGGAGCAGCTCTACAACATCATCAACGGCCGCTACGAGAACGAGAAGTCGATCGTCTTCACCTGCGACCTGACCGGCGACCTCGAGGAAGGCAACGACGAGATGCCGAGCCCGAGCTGGCTCGCGAGACACATCACGGAGCGGAACTTCTCGCGCCTGACCGAGATGTGCGGCGACCCGCAGCTGCTGCTCGGCGTCGACAACCGCCGCGTCGAATATCGCCCGCACGCGTGGGAGTCGTGAAGGACCGCCGCCGTCAGCAGCGCTCCCACGACTGGACGCCCGACCAGGACCTGCTCGACCAGCAGCTCGAGATCGCGACCGATCCGTCGCGCGTCGAGCGGATGCGGCGGGAGCTGGAGATGGGCTTCGCGGCGCTGTCGAGCATCCGCGACGGCGTCGCGGTCTTCGGCTCGGCGCGGACGCCCGAGGAGGATCCCGAGTACGCGCTCGCGCGCACGATCGGGCGGCTGCTCGGCGAGGCCGGCTTCACCGTCATCACCGGCGGCGGGCCGGGCGCGATGGAGGCCGCCAACCGCGGCGCGCAGGAGGCCGGCGCGCTGTCGGTCGGGCTCGCGATCGACCTGCCGTTCGAGGCCCATCGCAACGACCATCTCGACCTGCCGCTGAACTTCCACTACTTCTTCACCCGCAAGGTGATGTTCGTGCGCTACTCGCGCGCGTTCGTCGTCATGCCCGGCGGCTTCGGCACGCTCGACGAGCTGTTCGAGGCGCTGACGCTGATCCAGACGCGCAAGATCCGCAGCTTCCCGGTCGTGCTCGTCGGCCGCTGGTTCTGGAGCCCGCTGGTGGAGTGGCTGCGCGACCGCCTGCTCGGCGGCGGCAAGATCTCGCCGGCCGACCTCGACCGCTTCGTCGTCGTCGACAGCGCCGAGGAGGCGGTCGCGCTCGTCGCGCGCGAGTGCGAGCGCGACGACGACGACGAGCGCCGCGCCGCCGGCTGAGCCTGCGGCGAGCCGCGACGGCGCCTCAGCGGCGCGCGTCGACCGAGACGACGCCGTCGAGCAGCGCCGCGCGCCAGCCGCGCAGGCCGAGGCCGTCGGCGCCGTCGGCGTGCAGCACCTCCAGCCCGAGCGCGCGCAGCCGCGCGACCAGCGTCCGCTGCGGGATCCGCACCCGCTGCGGCGGCGCGCCGCCGCCGCGCAGCCGCTCGGTCAGCGCGGGCAGACCGGCCACCGGCTGCGCGATCGTCAGTATGCCGGCCGGCTTCAACAGCGCGGCGGCGTGCTCGAGCGCCGTCCCCGGCTCCGCGGTGCGGCCGAGCGACTGCCAGAAGACGACGGCGGCGTAGCGGCCGCCGAGCGCGGTGATGTCGAGGTCGCCGCGCACGTCGAGCACCGGGCCGGGCGGCGCCATCCGCTCGATCCGGCGCGCGATCCGCTGGTGGGCGCGGCGCCGCAGCGCCTCGGCGACGGCGCAGCGGCCGCGGGCCTCGGCCGTCCCCTCGGGCGGCAGTGTCAGCGCCGGCACGGCGCCGGTACGCGAGCCGCAGTCGGGGCAGCGGAGCGTCGCGCCGGCGCCACGCGCGGCCCCGTCGAAGGGCCGCTCGCACCAGGCGCAGCGCAGCATCTCTCGCATCGCGTCGGGGGAGTCCGCGATCACGGGCGTGACGCTACCGCTGTCGGTGAGACGGTGCGCCGGTTTGGCAGCTTCCGCCCCGGCTCAGGCCGGCGGGGCCGGCTCGGCGAGCGCCTCGAAGCGCACGACGCCGTCCTGCTCGAGCTCGCGGATGCTGCCCTCGGCGCGCAGCAGGTCGGCGTGGCCGAGCACCTCCGACAGCGTCAGGAAGGCCTGCGTGACGGCGACGTTGCCCCACATCCGCTGCGCGACCTCGTAGGCGGTCAGCGGCCGCTCCTGCAGCAGCCCGAGGATCTTGCGCGCCCGCCGCGCCGTCATGCCGGCGCGCTCGTCGATCAGCGCGGCGTGGTCGGTGACCGGCTCGCCGTGGCCCGACAGCACGATCCGCGCCGGCAGCTCGCGCGTGCGCTCGAGCGAGGCGAGGTAGGTGCGCAGCGCCTCCGGCCGCTCGTCGGCGGCCGGCTCGGGCTCGCCCGGCAGCGGCAGCGGCCGCGCGACGAGCGGGTTGGAGGAGATGTGCTTGATGAGGTGGTCGCCGCCGATCAGCAGCTCGCGCTCGGCGTCCCAGAAGACGGTGTCGGAGGGGCTGTGGCCGGGGCGGTGGAGGACCTCCAGCGTGCGGTCGCGCAGCCGCAGCGTCGAGCCGTCGGCGAGCGGGCGCGTCACCTGCGCGCCGCTGCCCCAGCCGCGGAAGGCGGCCGAGACGGCGCGCAGCGCCTGCGTCACGTCGGCGGGGATCCCGTGGCGCCCCATCAGCGCGACCGCGAACTCGTCGTCGCGCTCGGCGGCGGCGTGGTAGTCGCCGAGGTAGGGCGCGAGCCGGTCGAGCGCCGCGACCTCGGCGCCGGAGCGGCGCACGAGCACGTCGACGAGGCCGATGTGGTCGATGTGCTGGTGGGTCAGCACGATCAGTCTCAGCTCCTCGACGCTGCGGCCGTGGCGCGCCAGCGCCTGCTCGAGCTCGTCGAGCGCCTTGCCCGAGTTGGGGCCGACGTCGACGAGCGTCAGCGGCTCGTCCTCGATCAGGTAGAGGTTGACGCGCCCGACCAGGAACGGCGTCGGGATCGACAGCGCGTGGATGCCGGCGCGCGCCGCCTCGGCGCGCGCCTGCTCGGTGCTGAGCGGCTCCGCCATCCGCCGGTCAGCCGCGGATCAGCGCGAGCACCTCGTCGCGGCGCCGCTCCATGTCGGCCTCCGAGACGAGCGACTCGAGGTTGAGGCGCAGCAGCGGCTCCGTGTTCGAGGCGCGGACGTTGAAGTGCCAGTCGTCGTAGTCGACCGAGAGGCCGTCGAGGCGCTGGATGCGGCCGTCGGAGTAGCGCCGCTCGATCGCCCGCATGATCGCCTCCGCGTCGTCGACGGTCGAGTTGATCTCGCCCGAGATGAAGTATCTGGAGCGCAGCTCGGCGACCATCTCGCTCAGCCTTCTCTCGCTTCTCGACAGCAGCTCGAGGATCAGCAGCGCCGGGATCGTGCCCGAGTCGGCGCAGTAGAAGTCCTGGAAGTAGTAGTGACCGGAGACCTCGCCGCCGAAGATCGCGGCCGTCTCGCGCATGCGCGTCTTGAAGAAGGCGTGGCCGACGCGGTTCATCAGCGCGGTGCCGTGGTTCTCGCGCACGATGTCGCGCACGGCGCGGCTGGCGCGCACGTCGTAGAGGATCGTCGCGCCGGGCGCCTTCTCCAGCAGCGATCTGGCCAGCAGCGCCGTCAGGAAGTCGCCGTCGACGAAGCTGCCGGTGTCGTCGATGAAGAAGCAGCGGTCGGCGTCGCCGTCCCAGGCGATGCCGAGGTCGGCTCTCTCCTCGACGACCTTGCGCATGATGAACTCGCGGTTCTCGGGCAGCAGCGGGTTCGGCTCGTGGTCGGGGAAGTTGCCGTCCGGTCTCCAGTAGGAGGTGACGAGGTCGAGCCCGAGCCGCTCCAGCAGCGGGCCGACCATCGGGCCGGCCATGCCGTTGCCGCCGTCGACGACGACCCGCAGCGGCTTGACGAGCGCCGGGTCGATGAATCTGAGCGCCGCCTCCTGGAACTCCTCGTAGATGTTGAGCGACTCGCAGTCGCCGCCGCCGAGCGGGTCGGGGATGCCGCTCTCGATCAGCCGGCGGATGTCCTGGATGCCCTCGTCCCCCGACAGCGCGAGCGCTCCCCTTCGCACGAGCTTGGCGCCCGTGTACGCCTTCGGGTTGTGCGAGGCGGTGCACATCAGGCCGCCGTCGAGGTCGCGCGAGCCGACGAGCCAGTAGAGCATCTCGGTGCCGACCTGGCCGGCGTTGAGGACGGTGACGCCCTCGTGCACCATGCCGTCGCGATAGCGGGCGGCCAGCTCGGGCGCGGTCAGGCGCATGTCGCGGCCGAGCGCGACCGTCAGCGCGGTCACCTTCTTGCCGCTGAGATCGGCGAGCACGTGGGCGAACGCGCGCCCGATCAGCTCCGCGACGTCGCCGTCGATGTCTCTCTCGAAGAGGCCGCGGATGTCGTACGCCTTGAAGATGTGGGGGGAGACTTCGCGCATGGTCACCGGGATCCTAAGGGGCGCGGGAGCGGAGCGGCTCTGACATGATCCCCGCCGATGGAGCCGGCCGAGCTGAGCGTGGTGATCCTCTGCGGCGGGCGGGGCACGCGACTGCAGGAGCGCACGCAGTCGATCCCCAAGCCGCTGGTCGAGATCGGCGGCCGGCCGATCGTCGGCCACGTGATCGACATCTACCTCGCCCACGGCTTCCGCCGCTTCCTCCTCTGCACCGGCTACAAGGGCGAGCTGATCGAGCGGTTCGCGGCGCAGCGCGCGTGGCCGGAGGGGGTCGAGGTGCGCTGCCTCGACACCGGCCTCGACACGCCGACCGGCGGCCGCGTGCGGCAGGCGCTGCTGCATCCCGACGGCGTCCCCGCCGGGCGGCCGTTCTGCGCCACCTACGCCGACGGCGTCGCCGACGTCGACCTGCGCGAGCTGGTCGCCGCGCACGCCGCCAACGCCGCCGACGGCGCGGTCGCGACGATGACGGTCGTGCGCCCGCGGCTGCAGTTCGGCGTGACCGAGCTCGACGACGACGGGCGCGTGCGCGGCTTCCGCGAGAAGCCGCTCGCCGAGCAGTGGGTCAACGGCGGCTTCTTCTGCTTCCAGCCCGAGCTGCTCGGCGTGCTGGAGGAGGACAGCGTGCTCGAGCGCGAGCCGCTCGAGCGGCTCGCCGCCGCCGGCACGCTGCGGGCGCGCAGACACGAGGGCTTCTGGGACTGCATGGACACGTACAAGGACGCGATCCTGCTGAACGACCTGTGGGCCTCCGGCGAGGCGCCGTGGAATCCTCGCCCGGAGGCGCGGATGCCAGAGCGGGAACTCGCCGGAGGCTCCTTCTCGCGTGTGTCGGGAGGGCGCGCGTGAGCGGCTCGACGGCCTTCGTCACCGGCGCCTACGGGCTGCTGGGCTCGTGGCTGGTGAGAGCGCTGCACGCCCGCGGCGACCGCGTCGTCGTGCTCCAGCGCGACCGCACGCCGCGCAGCGCGCTGCTGCTCGACGGCCCCGCCGAGGGCGCGCTCGACGTCGTCCACGGCGACCTGACCGAGCCCGGCCTCGTCGCCCGCGCGCTCGGCGAGTACGAGGTCGACACCGTCTTCCACCTCGCCGCCCAGACGATCGTCGGGACCGCCAACCGCTCGCCGCTGGCGACCTTCGAGACGAACGTGCGCGGCACCTGGCTGCTGCTGGAGGCCTGTCGCCTGCACGGCGCGCGGCGGGTGCTCGTCGCCGCCTCCGACAAGGCCTACGGCGCCAGCGCGACGTTGCCCTACCGCGAGGACCATCCGCTCGAGCCGCGCTATCCGTACGACGTCAGCAAGGCGGCGACCGACCTGATCGCGCGCTCCTACTGGCACACCTACGGGCTGCCGGTGGCGGTCACCCGCTTCGCCAACCTCTACGGTGGCGGCGACCTCAACCGCTCGCGGCTGGTGCCGGAGGCGACCGCCGCCGCGCTCGCCGGGCGACCGCCGGTGATCCGCTCCGACGGCACGCCGGAGCGCGACTTCCTCTACGTCGAGGACGCGGTCGCCGCCTACCTGCTGCTGGCCGACGCGCTCGACGGCGACGAGGGCGCCGCGCCTG
>Ga0164243_10015582_pt1 | contig 10495 bp, 9 predicted proteins | sample OricompcompostOP_FD_108781 | JGI IMG/M metagenome (GOLD analysis project Ga0164243, IMG submission 108781) | Organic Plus compost microbial communities from Emeryville, California, USA - Original compost - Organic plus compost (OP) | ecosystem: Engineered > Solid waste > Mixed feedstock >... | reverse complement strand
CGTCAGGCGCTGTTCGGTGTGGTGCAGGGCGCCCAGTACGAGGACCTGCGCCGCAAGGCCGCACGCGGCCTGGCCACGATCGGCGAGCAGGCGGGGCCGGCCGAGGGGCTGGCCTTCGACGGATACGGCATCGGCGGCGCCCTGGAGAAGCAGAACCTGGCGACCATCGTCGGCTGGGTGAGCAGCGAACTCCCGAAGGACAAGCCCCGGCACATGCTGGGCATCAGCGAACCCGACGACCTGTTCGCCGCGGTGGCCGCGGGTGCGGACACCTTCGACTGTGTGTCGCCGTCGCGCGTCGCGCGCAACGCCGCGATCTACACGTCGACGGGGCGGTACAACATCACCGGCGCACGGTACAAGCGCGATTTCACGCCGCTGGACCCCGAGTGCGACTGCTACACGTGCGCCAACTACTCGCGCGCCTACATCCGGCACCTGTTCAAGGCCAAGGAGATGCTGTCGGCGACGTTGTGCACGATCCACAACGAGCGATTCGTGGTCCGGCTGGTCGACCGGATCCGCGCGGCGATGCTCGCCGGGGAGTTCGACGCACTGCGCGACGAGGTGCTGGGCCGCTACTACGGCACCTCTGTTCGCTGAGAGCGTTCGCCGAGCGGGGTACGCGAAAGTCGCATGCACAATGGGTGGATGTCGACCGCCGCGACAGCCCAAGAGGCGCAGGGACTGCTGCTCCAACTGCTCGACCCTGCCACCCGTGCCGACCCGTACCCGATCTATGACCGCATCCGCCGCGGCGGACCGCTTGCGCTCCCCGAGGCGAATCTCGCGGTGTTCTCCAGCTTTTCCGATTGCGACGACGTTCTGCGGCACCCCTCGTCGTGCAGCGACCGCACGAAATCGACCATCTTTCAACGGCAACTCGCCGCCGAGACGCAGCCGCGACCGCAGGGGCCCGCCAGCTTCCTGTTCCTCGACCCGCCCGATCACACGAGGCTGCGCGGCCTGGTCAGCAAGGCGTTCGCGCCGCGCGTGATCAAGCGGCTCGAACCCGAGATCGCCGCTCTGGTCGACCAACTGCTCGACGCTGTCGACGGGCCGGAGTTCAACCTCATCGACAACCTCGCCTACCCGCTGCCGGTCGCGGTGATCTGCCGACTGCTCGGCGTGCCGATCGAGGACGAACCGAAGTTCAGCCGCGCGTCGGCGCTGCTGGCCGCGGCGCTGGACCCGTTCCTGGCGCTCACCGGCGAGACGTCGGATCTGTTCGACGAACAGATGAAGGCCGGGATGTGGCTGCGCGACTATCTGCGAGCCCTCATCGACGAGCGGCGCCGCACACCGGGTGAGGACCTCATGTCCGGTTTGGTCGCGGTCGAGGAGTCGGGCGATCAGCTCACCGAGGACGAGATCATCGCGACCTGCAACCTGCTGCTGATCGCGGGCCACGAAACGACGGTGAACCTGATCGCCAACGCGGCCCTGGCCATGTTGCGCACCCCCGGACAGTGGGCCGCGCTGGCCGCCGACGGATCCCGGGCCTCCGCGGTCATCGAGGAGACCATGCGGTACGACCCGCCCGTGCAGTTGGTGTCGCGGTACGCAGGCGACGACCTGACCATCGGGACGCACACGGTGCCCAAGGGCGACACCATGTTGCTGCTGCTCGCCGCGGCGCACCGCGACCCGACGATCGTCGGCGCCCCCGACCGGTTCGATCCGGACCGCGCTCAGATCCGGCACCTCGGCTTCGGCAAGGGGGTGCACTTCTGTCTGGGGGCACCTCTGGCCCGACTCGAGGCGACCGTGGCGTTGCCCGCGCTCGCGGCCCGGTTCCCCGAGGCCCGGCTCAGCGGCGAACCGGAGTACAAGCGGAATTTGACGCTGCGCGGCATGTCTACGTTATCCATCGCGGTATAGCGATTCGACGACGGATTCCATCGCCAAATCCATAAACTAATGACGAAACCGTAGCCATTGGGTACGGTCCTCTTTCATGCGAATTCTCCTGGTGGGTGCCGGCGGCGTCGGCTCGGCCTTCTGTGCGATCGCCGCGCGCCGCAATTTCTTCGATCAGATCGTGGTGTGCGACTACGACGAGAGCCGTGCGCGGCAGGCCGCGGAGGCCGTCGGCGACGCCCGGTTCACCTCGGCGCAGGTGGACGCGACGTCGGCCGACGCGGTGGCCGACCTGGTGCGTGAGCACCAGATCACCCATGTCATGAACGCCGTCGACCCGCGGTTCGTGATGCCCATCTTCAACGGGGCACTGGCCGGCGGTGCCGACTACCTCGACATGGCGATGAGCCTGTCGCGGCGGCACCCGGACAGGCCCTACGAGCTCACGGGCGTCAAACTCGGCGACGAGCAGTTCGGGGCCGCCGAGGACTGGGAGGCCGCGGGCCGTCTCGCGCTGGTCGGCATCGGCGTCGAACCCGGACTCTCGGATGTGTTCGCGCGCTACGCCGCCGACCACCTGTTCTCCGAGATCGACGAACTCGGCACGCGCGACGGTTCGAACCTGGTGGTCGAGGGATACGACTTCGCGCCGTCGTTCTCGATCTGGACGACCATCGAGGAATGCCTCAACCCGCCGGTGGTCTGGGAGGCCGACCGCGGCTGGTTCGTCACCGAACCCTTCAGCGAGCCAGAGGTTTTCGACTTCCCCGAGGGCATCGGCCCGGTCGAGTGCGTCAACGTCGAGCACGAAGAGGTGCTGTTGATGCCGCGCTGGGTGAAGTGCAAGCGCGCGACGTTCAAGTACGGGCTGGGCAGTGAGTTCATCGACGTGCTCAAGACGCTGCACAAGCTGGGCCTGGACCGCACCGACAAGGTCCGCGTGCCCGGCGCGAACGGCCCGGTCGAGGTGAGCCCGCGCGACGTCGTCGCCGCGTGCCTGCCCAACCCGGCCACGCTGGGACCGCAGATGCACGGCAAGACCTGCGCGGGCCTGTGGGTGACCGGCAAGGGCAAGGACGGCGCGCCGCGGTCGACGTACCTGTATCACGTCGTGGACAACCAGTGGTCGATGGCCGAGTACGGCCACCAGTGCGTGGTGTGGCAGACCGCGATCAATCCCGTTGTGGCGCTGGAACTTCTGGCGTCGGGAGTGTGGAGCGGGGCCGGTGTGCTGGGACCGGAGGCCTTCGACGCCGTGCCGTTCCTGGATTTGCTGAAGGACTACGGCTCGCCGTGGGGGATCAAGGAGCTGTAGCTCACGCGTCGGTAGGATCGGGCGCCATGCCGACCGAGCTCACCGCCGAGCAGGCCGCCGCGCGGCTGCACGCCGCCGACACCCTGGGGCTCCCGCTGGGGCCCGGCCAGCCACCGTCGTTCCTGCAGGCCCTGGGCGTGCGCAAGGACTGGACCGATCTGCGGGTGTACGGCGCGTTGCTCGCGGTGCTCACCGAGTTGTTCTCGCGCCCCGGCGTGCACTTCATCTCGGGTTTCTACGGACCGCTCGAGCGTGCGCTGCGCGACGCCGGTGCCGACGTCGATTTCGCTCCTGCGGATTTCCGTCGCTTCGGTCCCCTGATGCGTGCGCAGTCACCGCGGGTCATGGCGACCGCGGCGACTCCGCCGGACGCCGACGGATGGTGCTCGCTGTCGCTGCACGCCGGCGGCACCGTCGATGAATTACGCAGGGCCGGGACCGATCCCGAGCGACTGTTGATCGTCGAGGTCTCCGAGGCGTTCCCGCGGACGTACGGTCTGGGTGACACACACCGGCATGCGTTGCACGTCGACGAGATCGACATCCTCATCCGCTCCACCGCACAGCCGATGAGCCTGCCGGGAGACCGCGCCACACCCAGCGACGTCGACCGGGCGATCGCGAAGCACGCGGTCGCCTACATGCCGTCCGGGTCGACGCTGCAGACCGGCATCGGGTCGATCCCCAACCAGATCGCGGCGCTGCTCGCCGAGGGCGACGGCGGCGAATACGGTTTGCACAGTGAGATGTTCACCGACGGCTGCATGAAAATGCACCGCGCGGGCAAGGTCACCAACACCCACAAGGGTCTGTACGACGGTGTCAGCGTGACGACCTTCGCGTTCGGGTCGCCGGACCTGTACGAGTGGCTCGACGGCAACCGCGACGTCGCGTTCTTGCCCGTGGAGATCGTCAACTCGCCCGAGGTGATCGCCAGGAACCATCAGATGGTCACCATCAACGGCGCCCTCGCAGTCGACATCCACGGGCAGGTGGTCGCCGACACCATCGACGGCAGCCAGTTCAGTGGTATCGGGGGTGCGGAGGACTTCGTGGCCGGTGCCGGGCTGGAACTGTCCGACCGCTCGCTGATCTGCCTGCCCTCGACGTACACCACCAAGGACGGCCACGTGCGGTCGCGGATCGTGCCGTGGTTCGGTCCCGGCGCGGTGATCACCACGCCGCGCCACCACGTCGACGTCATCGTCACCGAGTACGGCACGGCCGAACTCGAAGGACTCACGGTGCGCGAGCGCGGCAGGGCGCTGGCGGCCATCGCGCACCCGCAGTTCCGCGACGACCTGCTGGAGGCCGCCGAACGCACGGTCAACGGGCGCTCGGCGTTGGCGTGAATCCGGACCCCAACGCACACAACGCACGTCGCAGTCGCCCGCATCATCTGCGCACGCTGGTCACCTGGGCGGTCGGCATCGAGACCGCTCGATCCACCGGGCCGGTCTAGAGCGTGTTGAGGATCCGCTGCAGGAACTGCTTGGTGCGCTCGTGCTGCGGATCGTCGATCACGGCCGCGGGCGTCCCCTGCTCCAGGATCACCCCGCCGTCGGTGAACAGCACCTGATCGGAAACCTGCTTGGCGAACTGGATCTGGTGCGTCACGATCACCATGGTCCAGCCCGCGTCGGCCAGGTCCTTGATCACCGCGAGCACCTCACCGACCAGTTCCGGGTCCAGGGCCGAGGTGGGCTCGTCGAACAGCACCACCTTGGGCCGCATGGCCAGCGCCCGCGCGATCCCGACACGCTGCTGCTGACCACCCGAGAGTTGGTACGGGTACTGGTCGCGCTTGTCGGCCAGTCCCACCTGCTCGAGCAGTTTGACCGCATCGGTCTCGGCCTCGGCGCGGGGACGGCCCTGCGCGACGATCGGCCCCTCGGTGATGTTCTGCAGCACGGTCTTGTGCGGGAACAGGTTGTGGGACTGGAACACGAAACCGCTCTGGGCGCGGTAGCGGCGCAACGTGTCCCGGGTGATGCGCTCGGAGAAATCGATCCGGACGCCGTCGTCGCCACCCACCTGGATGACCCCGGAATCGGGCACGTCGAGGGCGTTGAGCGCCCGCAGCAGCGTCGTCTTCCCCGAACCCGACGGCCCGAGAATGGTGGTCGCACTGCCACGCGCGACCTTGAACGACACGCCTTTGAGAACCTTGTTGTCGCCGAAGGCCTTCTCCACGTTCTCGGCGACGATCCGGTATTCGGGCTCTGTGGTCATCGCGCCACGTACCTTTCCAGTCGGCGTTCAATGCGGCTCTGGCCGAACGACAACACCAGGCAGATCACCCAGTAGTAGACGGCAGCCGTGCCGTAGAGGGCGAAGAACTCGAACGTCGGGGCCGCGGCGATCTGGGCCTGCCGCAGCAGTTCGGTGACCAGGATGGTCGACGCCAGTGACGTGTCCTTGACCAGTGAGATGAGCGTGTTCGACAGCGGTGGCACCGCGACGCGGGCGGCCTGCGGAAGGATGATCCGCTGCAGCGACTTGCCGTAGGTGAGGCCGATGGTCTCGGCGGCCTCCCACTGTCCCTTGGGGATGCTCAGGATCGCCGCGCGGATGATCTCGGCCGCGTAACCGCCCACGTTGAGGCTGAATGCGATCACCGCGGCCGGGAACGGGTCGATGCGCACCCCGAACTCGGGCAGCGCGTAGAACACCAGGAACAACTGCACCAGCAGCGGGGTGCCGCGGATGATCGAGATGTACAACCGGGCGACGTTGCTGAGCACGGCATTCGACGACAAGCGCGCCAGCGCCACGCCCAGCGCGATCACCAGGCCGATCGCGAAGCTGATGATCGTCAGCGGGATGGTCATGGTGACCGCGGCCTTGGCCAGCGGCCACAGGTTGTCGCCGATCAGCTGCCACGTCGACCGGACGGCAGGCGGCGCGCCGTCACCGTTGGCGGCGCCCGTCGCGTCGGCCTTGAGGTACTTCTGCGAGATCTGCGCCAACGTGCCGTCGGCCCTGAGTTCGTCGAGCGCACGGTTCAACTCGGGCAGGTAACCGCTGTCCTTGCGCGCGGCGAACCCCTGCTCGCTCTTCTCGCCGACCTCTCCGGCGATCTTCACCGACGTGTCCCCGGTCTCGGCGAGGTAGGCGTACACCGCGATGCTGTCGTTGACCACGACGTCGACGCGTCCCTGGTTGAGCAGCTTGATGGCCTGGGTGAAACCCTCGACGGCCTCCACCCGGGCGCCGGCCTGCCGCGCGATCTCCGACCAGTTGCTGGTCGCGTTCTCGGCGGCCACCTTGCCCTTGAGATCGTCGAGTGAGGTGATCGAGTTGTCGTCGGCGCGCGTGACGATGACACCCTCGCCGACGGAATACGGCTCGGAGAGGTCGTATTTCGCCTTGCGCTCGTCGGTGATGGTGACCTCGTTGGCGATGATGTCGAACCGGTTGGCTTCCAGCGCAGCGAATATCGAGTCCCACGGCGTTTCGACGAACTGGATTTGCACGCCGATCTTGTCGGCGACGGCCTTCACCACGTCGATGTCGTAACCCGTCAGCTCATTGGTCGCCGGGTCGTGATAACTGAAGGGGGCGTACACGCCTTCGGTGCCCACACGCAGCACACCGGCCGCCTTTATCGGCTCGTCGCTGTCATTCGCAGCGGGCCCACAGCCTGCGAGCAGCATGGCGGCCAGGAGCAGGAGCCCCAGCAGAGGAATACGTAGGGAACGCACCGCCGGAAGCTAGCAGGCCGCACCGATCTTATGAAGGGTTCTGCTCAGACCGGCCGATATATCCAGGGATGGCGGGGCAGCTGGTCGGGGTCGAACCGGGCCAGCAGTTCGTCCATCGTGGTGGCCGGCCGGCCGAGGGATTCGGTGATCTGAGCGAACGCGCGCTCGACCCCGATCTCGGCCAGCGTCACCGCGCCGTCGCGCTTGGCCAGACGCGCGCCGTCCTCGTTGAGCACCAGCGGCACGTGGGCGTACGTGGGCTCTGGATGGCCCAGCAGCCGCGCCAGATAGGCCTGCCGGGGTGACGAGGGCAGCAGGTCGTCACCACGTACCACCTGGTCGATCCCCGACGCCGCGTCGTCGACCACCACCGCGAGGTTGTAGGCAGGCACACCGTCGCCGCGGCGGACCACGAAATCGTCGACGATGCCGGTGTAGGGGCCGTGCAGGACGTCGTTGACGGTGTACACGAACGTGTCGGTGCGCAACCGCATCGCGGGCGGGCGGCCGGTCTCGCGGCGCCGCGCGGCGCGCTCGTCGTCGGTCAGGTCGCGGCACGTGCCCGGGTAGGCGCCCTGCGGGGCGTGCGGTGCGCGTGGTGCCTGCGCGATGTCCTTTCGGCTGCAATAGCATTCGTACAACAGGCCCTCGCGGGCCAGCTGGTCGATCACGGCGTCGTAGCGGTCCTCGTGCGTGGTCTGCCACTCGACCGGTTCGTCCCAAGTCAGCCCGATCGCGGCGAGGTCGGCCACCTGGCGCCGGCCGATCTCGGGGAACGTGCGGTCGTCGAGATCCTCGACCCGCACCAGAAAGCGCCGCCCGGTGGACCGTGCGAACAGCCACGCGAGCACGGCGGTGCGCAGATTCCCGATGTGCAGGTCGGCCGAGGGGCTCGGCGCGAAGCGTCCGGCGGCGTTGCTCACGCCCGCAATGTAGCTAATCGCGCTCCCACGGTGCGGTGTCGCCCATCTTCTCGTAGTACTTGGCCAGGTGGCTCTTGACCCGGTCGATGTCGCCTTCGGGCAGGTCGATACCGCCGCGTGCGCCGTCCATGATGGCGCCGGCGGCCATCACGCCGCGCGGTACGACCTTGAGGTCACCGCCGACCACGTCGGCGATCAGCAGCTTGTAGGCCGTGAAGTTGCCCTTCTTGTCCTTGTCGTACCAGACGTGCGCGTCGCGGTACTTCTCGTTGGGTTCGTCGGTCGCGTCGGCCCACTTGCGCACGCGTTTCTCGGCGGCGTCGCCGTCCCACTCGCGGTCGCGGTCGGCGAGGGGAAGGTCCTGGAATGCGGTTACGGACATGCCTGTCGCGTGCCCCGTCGGTGGCAGTGGTAAACCGCGGTTACCTTCGAGGGGGTGACCAATCGGCAGCTACCCGGCGGCACTGTGCGGGTCGAAGAAGAAGACGGCCTGGTGCGCGCCCGGGGCCTGCGGTACGGCACGGCGGCCCGGTTCACCCGCGCCGAACCGACGCCACTGTGGGAAGGGGTGCTGGACGCCACCCGCAGCGGCCCGGCGTGCCCGCAGCGGCCGTCGCGCGTGAGCTGGATGACCGGGCCGTTGCTGGACGGCCTGGTGATGGACGAGGACTGCCTGGTGCTGAGCGTCACGGCGCCCGCGGACGCAAACGGCCTGCCGGTCATGGTGTGGTTGCACGGCGGCGCGTATGTCTCGGGCAGCGGCGAATCGCGCAAATACGACGCCGCGCCGCTCGCGCGCCACGGCGACGTGGTGGTGGTCAACGTCAGCTACCGGCTGGGCACCTTCGGCTTCCTCGCGCCGCCCGGCGCACCGGACGGGTTCAACGTGGGCCTGACCGATCAGATCCTGGCCCTGAAGTGGGTGCGCGACAACATCAGCGCGTTCGGGGGCGATCCGGGCAACGTGACCGTGTTCGGGCAGTCGGCGGGCGGGGACTCCGTGGTGAAACTGATGCTGGCCGAGGAGGCATCCGGGTTGTTCCACCGCGCGATCGTGCAGAGCGCACCGCTGGGGCTGGGGGATGAGCGGGCGGATCTGGCGGTGGCCATGCGTTCGGCGCTCGCCGACGCCCTGGACGGCGTCGACCCGCTGCAGGCCACCACACAGCAACTTCTCGACGCGCAGGCCGCTGCGGCGTCCTGGGCGCAACCGGTCGAAATGCTCGGGGCCATGATGCCTTTCGCACCGCTGCTCGGTCACGACCCGCTGCCGCCGGCCGACGACGTGGCGGGCCATCTCGCCGACGCCGCGGCGCGCATCGAGCTGCTGGTGGGGTACACCCGCGACGACGCGGCACCGTTCGTGACGATGCACCCCGAGTTCTCCGAGATGCCCGATCTCACCGAGTTCATCTTCGGCGCCCCGGCCGAGGCGCTGGCGGCGCAGTGGAACGATCTGGGCGGGCGGGCCGCGTCCTACCGGTTCGAGTGGAGTCCCGACGACGCGCCGCTCGGTGCGTGTCACTGCCTGGAGTTGCCGTTCCTGTTCGGCTCGCCGGAGGCGTGGGCCGACGCTGCGATGCTGGGCAACGAGCGCCGCATCGACCCCACCTTGGCCGACGAGATGCGCACGGTCTGGCCACAATTCGCGCACCACGGGGTCGACGCGCTGCCCGCACGGTCACTGCGGTTCGGCTAAACCCGGCACGATGTCACCGAGCTCGAATGCGGTGGGGGAGTCGAGCTGTGCGAATGTGCACGAACGCGCGTCGCGGTCCGGGCGCCAGCGGTTGAACTGCGCGGTGTGCCGGAACCGGCGGCCCTCCATGTGGTCGTAGCGCACCTCGACCACGCGTTCGGGGCGAAGCGGGACGAACGACAGATCCTTGCCCGCATTCCAGCGTGACCCGCCGCCGTAGCGTCGGGCGAGTTCCGGATCGGCCGCGGCCTGCGCGGCCCAGTTCCACGGGTGATGGTCGAAATCGGCTACCAGCGTCTGCAGTTCGGTGAACAGCGCCCGCCGGGTCGCCATCGGGAAGGCGCCGATGACGCCGACCGACGCGAGGCTGCCGTCGTCGTCGTACAACCCGAGCAGCAGCGAGCCCACGGCGTCGGCGCCGGACTTGTGCAGCCGGTACCCGGCGACCACGCAGTCCGCGGTGCGCTGGTGCTTGATCTTGAACATGACGCGCTTGTCCGGCTGGTAGGTCAGGTCCAGGGGTTTGGCGATGACCCCGTCGAGCCCGGCGCCTTCGAACTCGTGGAACCAGCGTTGCGCGGTCGGCAGATCGGTGGTGGCGGGCGTCAGGTGGAACGTCGGGCCGGCATCCGCGAGGGCGGTTTCGAGCGCGGCGCGACGCTCGCTGAACGGTCGGCCGGTGTAGTCGTCGTCGCCGAGCGCCAGCAGGTCGAACGCGTTATGGATGGGGTTTAGGACTGACCACTGACCGCCTCGGGAGCGTGGAGGTCTGGGTTGATTCTTGGATTGATGGTCTGACGGAACCGTCGGTCGCCATTGGAGTATGTGCAGGACCGTTGCTAACGGGATCGGCCTAAGACCACTCGGCGAACCCACGGCGGCTGTCCCATCTCTCTAGAACTAGACACCTAAGGCACTGATGGGCAGCTATGGCGTAAACGAAATATTGACATATCGGGTTTTGTCAATTAAAAGTTGACCTATGTCTGAGTTG
>Ga0164243_10015580_pt1 | contig 10496 bp, 10 predicted proteins | sample OricompcompostOP_FD_108781 | JGI IMG/M metagenome (GOLD analysis project Ga0164243, IMG submission 108781) | Organic Plus compost microbial communities from Emeryville, California, USA - Original compost - Organic plus compost (OP) | ecosystem: Engineered > Solid waste > Mixed feedstock >... | reverse complement strand
CGCGTCGCACGCCTCCCGCAGCACCCGCAGATACGCGGGGGAGTGGAACCGCATCCCGCCCGCGCCCTGCACCACCGGCTCGACGATGACGGCCGCGATGTCGTCCGCGTGCCGCTCGATCAGCGACCGCAGCCGTTCGGCGTACGCCTCGTCGTACTCGGCGGGCGGCGCGTCGGCGAAGACCTGGCGCGGGAGCACGCCCGCCCACAGCTCGTGCATCCCGCCCTCGGGGTCGCACACCGACATCGGCTGCCAGGTGTCGCCGTGGTAGCCGCCGCGCCAGGTCAGCAGCCGCCGCTTGCCGGGCCGGCCCAGCGAACGCCAGTACTGGAGGCACATCTTGACGGCGACCTCGACCGACACCGACCCGGAGTCGGCCAGGAAGACATGCTCCAGACCCTCGGGCGACATGTCGACAAGGAGCTTCGTCAGCCGTACGGCGGGCTCGTGCGTGAGCCCGCCGAACATCACGTGGCTCATCCGCGCCAGCTGCCGCCGCGCCGCCTCGTTGAGGACCGGGTGGTTGTAGCCGTGGACGGCCGACCACCACGACGACATGCCGTCGACCAGCTCGCCGGAGCCGTCGGCGAGCCGCAGCCGCACCCCGCTCGCCGACTCCACGACGAGCGGTTCGGCGCGGCCCGGCATCGGACCGTACGGATGCCACACGTGCCGCCGGTCGAGCTCCAGCAGCTCGGGCACGCTCAGGCCGGACGGCTCAGGCATTGGGCGCGAGGTCCGTCCCGGCGCCCCGCCTGCGGACGGCGACAAGATCGGTGCGCGGCTCACCGGCCGGCGCGGAAGCCTCCGTACCGGGAGTGGGGGCGGGGGCGGCCGTACCGCACACCCCGCCGTCCGCGTGCGAGCCGCACCTGGCGCTCTCGTGCGACCCGCAGCCCGCGCCCTCCTCGGACCCGCAGCCGGCGCTCGCGTGCGACCCGCAGCCGCCCCCGGCCGCCACCCGGTGCTCCGGCAGGGTCACCTGGCCGGCGCCCTCCACCTCGAACCCGGCGTCCGCGATCATCTCCAGGTCGGCCTTGCCGGCCTGGCCCTCACTGGTGAGGTAGTCGCCGAGGAAGATCGAGTTGGCCAGGTGCAGCGCGAGGGGCTGGAGGGTGCGCAGATGCACCTCACGGCCGCCGGCGATGCGCACCTCGACGTCCGGGCACACGAACCGGACCATCGCGAGGATCCGCAGGCAGCGCTGCGGGGTCAGGTTCCACTCTTTGGCCAGCGGGGTGCCCTCGAACGGGATCAGGAAGTTGACCGGCACAGAGTCCGGATCCAGCTCGCGCAGCGCGTAGACGACGTCGACCAGGTCCTCGTCGCTCTCGCCCATGCCCGCGATCAGTCCGGAGCAGGCGGACAGACCGGCCGCGTGCGCCTTGTTGACCGTGTCCACCCGATCGGCGTACGTGTGGGTGGTCGTGATCTCCCCGTACGTGGACTCCGAGGTGTTCAGGTTGTGGTTGTAGGCGTCCGCGCCGGCCTCGCGCAGCCGCTCCGCCTGCCCGTCCGAGAGCAGCCCGAGACAGGCGCACACCTCGACGCCCTCGTTCCCGTCCTTGATGGCCTTGATGGTCTCGGAGACCCGGTCCACGTCCCGGTCCGTCGGGCCGCGCCCGGACGCCACCAGGCACACCCGCTTGGCGCCACCCGCCAACCCGGCGGCCGCGGCCCGCGAGGCCTCGTCCGGCTTCAGCCAGGTGTACTTGAGGATGCCGGCGGTGGAGCCGAGCCGCTGCGAACAGTAGGAGCAGTCCTCGGGGCACAGGCCCGACTTGAGGTTGACGAGATAGTTCAGCTTCACCCGCCGGCCGAACCACTTCCGGCGCACCTTGCCGGCCGCGGCCACCACGTCGAGCAGGTCGTCGTCGGAAGTGGCGAGAACGGCGAGTGCTTCCTCGCGGGTCGGCAGCTCGCGCCGAAGCCCCTTGTCCACCAGCGTGTTCAGCAGGTCCATGGGAGGTGATCCTGGCGTACGGAGGGGGCCCGAGCCAAGGTGAGTTTGCACAACCCTGTCGATTCGATGTGTGGGTATTGCCACACCGTGGGCGGCGGTCCCGGCCGCTAGTGTCTGTGCACTGCCTACAAAAGCCCGGAGGAGCCATGGCGTTCGGCTGGATCGACGAACAGGCGGACCAGCGCCGCCGCGCCGGACTGGTACGGACCCTGCGCCCCCGCCCCGCCGACTCCCCGCTCCTCGACCTCGCGAGCAACGACTACCTGGGCCTGGCCCGGCACCCCGAGGTCGTCGAAGGCGCGGCGCGCGCCGCGCGGACCTGGGGCGGCGGCGCGACCGGCTCCCGTCTCGTCACCGGTACGACCGAACTGCACGCGGAGCTGGAGCGGGAGCTGGCCGGCTTCTGCGGCGCCGAGGCGGCGCTCGTCTTCTCCTCCGGCTACGCGGCCAACCTCGCCGCCGTCACCGCGCTGGCGCCGCACGGCTCCCTGATCGTGTCGGACGCGGGCAACCACGCCTCCCTCATCGACGGTTGCCGGCTGGCCCGGGGCACCACCCAGGTCGCCGCCCACGCAGACCCGGACGCCGTGCGCAAGGCGCTGCGCACGCACGACGGTCCGGCGCTGGTCGTCTCGGACACCGTCTTCTCGGTCGACGGCGACGCCGCCCCGCTGGCCGCCTACGCCGAGGCGTGCCGGGAGCACGGCGCCGGGCTGGTCGTGGACGACGCGCACGGCCTCGGCGTGCTCGGGGACGGCGGCCGGGGAGCCCCGCACGCGGCGGGTCTCGCGGGCGCGGAGGACGTCGTCGTGACCGTCACGCTGTCCAAGTCGCTCGGCAGTCAGGGCGGTGCCGTGCTGGGCCCGGCCCGGGTGATCAACCATCTGGTCAACGCCGCGCGGACGTTCATCTTCGACACCGGTCTGGCCCCCGCCCCGGCGGGCGCCGCGCTGGCGGCCCTGCGGCTGCTGCGCCGTGAGCCGGAACGGGCGGCGCGGGCCCGCGCGGTGGCGGGCGAGCTGCACACCCGGCTGACGGCCGCGGGTCTGGAGGCGGTGCGTCCGGACGCCGCGGTCGTCTCCGTGCGGGCGCCGTCCCCGGAGGGGGCCGTGCGGTGGGCGGCCGAGTGCCGTGCGGCGGGTCTCGCCGTGGGCTGCTTCCGTCCGCCTTCCGTGCCGGACGGCATCTCACGACTGCGGCTGACCGCCCGCGCGGACCTCTCCGAGGGGCAGATCGAACGCGCTGTACGGGTCATCGGTACGACACGACCATGAGTCGGCGTGACACGGCCGGGCGGCACCGGAGCGGGCAGAAACGATCAGAAACGGTCAGGTCTGGAGCGCGGCCGTGAAACCCGCCCAGCTCTCGGGGGAGAAGAGCAGCGCGGGCCCCGCCGGGTCCTTGGAGTCGCGCACGGCCAGCAGGCCGGTCCAGGGGCCGGAGAGCGGCCGGGCGGTCTCGACGCAGTTGTTCGCCCCCGTGCTGTAACTGCTGCGCAGCCAACGGGTGTCCGGTAGTTCGGTGCTCGACCTGAGGTTCCGAGGCAGTGCGGTCATGGTGCCTCCTTACGCGCCGCCACCTATCGCGGCGATGAGATCCAGCGACTCCTCGGGCGAAAGGGCGTGGAGCCGAAGGGAGTCGAAGGCCTCCGTGTAGGCCTGGAGGTCTTCTTTCCGTTCGAGATAGAGGCTACTCGTCAAGTGGTCGAGAACAACCACGTCCAGATCAGAAGCGCTCGAAAATGAGAAGATAACGAAAGGTCCGGTGATGCCGACATGCTCACCGGCCGTGAACGGCATCACCTGCAAGCTCACTTGGGGCAGCCGGGCCGCCTCCAGCAGCCTCTCCAGCTGGCGCCGCATCACCTCGGGCCCGCCGATCTCCCGGCGCAGCACCGCCTCGTCCAGCACCGCGCTCAGCCGCAGCGGCGGATCGGCCCGCAGCACCTCCTGCCTGGCCAGCCGGACCGCGACCAGCGCGTCGAGCCGGTCGTCGGCGCCGTCGTCCGTCCCGCCCGTCGCCGCCCGGGTCACCGCCCGCGCGTACTCGGGCGTCTGCAACAGCCCCGGCACCACGGACGTCTCCAGGGTGCGCATCGCGCTCGCCTGGGACTCCAGACTGATGAAGTCCCGGTACGTCGGCGGCAGGACCCCGCGGTAGGCGTGCCACCAGTGGTGCCGGCCCGCCGCGTCGGACCCGGCCAGCGCCAGCAGCACCTCCCGCAGCCGGGCGTCCCGTACGCCGTAGGCGTCGAGGAGTAATCGCACATCGGCCGGTTTCACCCCGCTGGCGCCCGTCTCGATACGGCTCACCTTGGACTGGTGCCAGCCCACCAGGCGGGCCGCCTCACCACTGGTGAGCCCGGTGCCGGTGCGCAACGCGCGCAGTTCCGCGCCCAGTTTCCGGCGGCGGACCGCCGGGCCGTGCTGCATGGGCAACTCCTTACTCCGACCGGGCCGCCCAAATACGGTCTGCCGTCGCAGAGTTCACCGCTTCGAGCGACAGATATATGCATATCTTGTGGGATCGCCACCCGTGACCGTCGCGGTGATGGCAGTCTGGCGGCGAAGCACAGTCCGGGACCGTACTCGAACCTTCCGCTCCGTGTCGGACTGCGGTCCCGTCGGAAAGGGACGACGTCGCCATGGCAGACCATCTGGAAGCATCCGTCACTCTGCCGAGCGATCCCGCCTCGGTCTCCGCGGCACGGTCCTACGTCCTCACCACGCTCGCCGAGTGGGGGCTGCCACCGGAGACGGACGCGGCGGAGACCATCCGGCTCATCGTCTCCGAACTCGCCACCAACGCCGTCCAGCACACCCTCGGGCAGTCGCCCACCTTCACGGTGGACCTCGAGCTCGACCGCGACGAGCACCTGCGCATCGGGGTGACCGACAGTCATCCCCGGTTCCCGAAACGGCTGCCGGCCGCCGTCCAGCAGGACAACGGCCGGGGCATGGTGATCATTCGCTGGCTGACCGCCGAGTGCGGCGGCCGGCTGCGGGTGTGGCCGACCCGGGAGGGCGGCAAGACGGTCTCCATCGAGCTGCCGTGGACCGTACCGGCCTCGCCGGTCGCGGTCTCCACGCCACAGGAGCCTTAGAAACCGCACAAGCGCCGCGTGGTGCCGCACCGGGCGCCGCGCGGCGCGCTCCGCCCCCGTCGGCCCCGGGAGGCCCCGGAGGCGCTTCAGGGCCCGGCCCGTGCCGGACGCCCTCAGCGCTCCGGGAGGGCGCCGGCGGGGGTGGGGGCGCCCCGAGCGCCCCGCGGGGTCACTTGACGCGGCCGTACCAGACGCTCCGGGTCCAGATCTTCTGGAGCCGGACCACGTCGCCGCTCTTGGGGGAGTGCCAGATCTTGCCCTTACCGGCGTAGATGCCCACGTGGTAGACGTACGACCCCGAGTGGAAGAACACCAGGTCACCGGCCTTGCGGCTGGAGGCGGAGATATGGCGGGTCTTGTTGTACTGCTGGGCCGCGGTGCGGGGCAGCTTCTTGCCGGCCTTCTTGAACGAGTACAGCGTCAGCCCGGAGCAGTCGAACCGGTTCGGGCCGGTGGCGCCCCACTTGTACGGCGACCCCTTCTTCGAGGCCGCGATCTGAAGTGCCTTCGTCGCCGGCGTGGCGGCCTCCGCCTCCGAGGCGAGACCGGGCGTCACGATCGAGCCGCCCACCGCGGCGAGAGTGAGGGCCGAGGCCGTACCGGCCCTGGCCATGAGCGACGGGACACGATTGAGCGCAGTCATGCGCAACCCTTCGTCAGCCGCCTGTGAAGGATGACCTGTCGGATTCGGGCTGGCGAAGTTGCCCGGCCGCGTGGTCGCGGCTTCACCCCAAGGGCTGCTCGGTTCGAACGAACGTCCGTACCGGCGACCCGTCTTGCTCGGGTCCTCCACTCCTGCCGATCCACTCCTGTCGACCGGTCATCCGGGCGGCGGCAGGACTCGGCGTCCGCCCGGATCGCCCCGCCGCTGCGGCGGGGTCTTGTCGTCAGTCAGGGATCTTGGCGCACGGAAGAACGAAAATCCCAACGGAACCGGGGATTTGTGGTGTTACTCACCACTCACCCGTTCGGGTGGACGCTACTGCGTTCGAGGAAGTGGCCAGATGCCGGACGAGCCCCGGACCAGCGGAGGAAGCCTCACATCCCGTCTCGTGTCCCGCCCGTGACGCAAGCCGTACGAGCGCGAGGACGGAGTGCGGAATACGCCGATGGGGGGTACGCCATTCGGTCCGTTTCGGCGCGGCGGAGGACGTTCCGGCGCCGGGGACGCGTGACCGGGACGCGGCTGTGGCGCCGTCAACTGTCGGAGCGCGGCGGCAGTGTGACGCGAGCCGTGCGGTGCTCCCCGTCCAGGACGCGCGGCGCGCGCTCCAGCGCGCGGGCGGGCGGCTCCGTCCCGACCCGACGGTGCGTCAGCGCCGGCGCGTCCCGGAGTGCGACCGCCGTGCCGACGGGAGCCCGGTCGAGGGGGGACGGTCGACCGGCGCACGCGTCAGCTGGTGGGCAGGAGGCAACTCGGGTGCGGCGCCGTCCGTTTCCGGAGGGGGCCCGGACGCACCGAGGCCGTGCGCCCCCGTCCGCTACAGCGGGGGCGCACGGCCGGTCCGGTGGTCCCGCCCGCCGGGTGCTACCCGACGGAAGCAGGCCGGCGGGTCGTCGCCGGCTCCGTGGCGGTCGTGTCCGCCTTCAGGCGGGCGCCCAGCAGGACCGCGCCGAGGCCGAGGGCGGCCCACCAGATCAGGGTGAGGGCGGGTCCCACCGCCGCGGCGCCGTCGAAGAAGGACACCGAGCGCAGCAGGGTGGTGCCCGCGCCCGGCGGCAGCCACTGGCCGATCGTGCCGACCGGCTCGGGCAGCATCTGCGGTGCCGAGGCCGCACCGGAGAACGGGTTGCCGATCAGCATGACGGTGGCGGCCATGAGCCCGATGCCGGCCGGTCCGAGCAGAGCGGCGAGCCCGGCGACGGCGGCGCTCACGGCCAGGCTCACCAGCGCGAACACCCCCGCCTCCGCCCACCAGTCGCCCGTGATGACGCCCAGCCAGCTGTGCGCCAGCGCGGCGGCGATCAGGCCGATCAGGGCGGCCGTGCCCACCAAAGCGCCCGCGGCGCCCGGGCCGCGCAGCCCCAGCAGGGTCACGGCGGCGCCCGCCGCCATGCCCGCGAGGGCGAGCGGCAGCACGCTGGACGTCAGGGCCGCCCCGCGTGGGTCCTTCCCGGGCGCCGGCACCACGTCCACGGTCTCCACTCGCGTCCCCTCGGCGGCCGCCTGGTCGGCCACCGCCTGCTGGAGCAGCTGGGCCACGGCGGGGCTCGCGGCGGACGCGGTCAGCAGCCGGGGGCCCCGGGGTGTCACGACGACCGCGCCGTACACGTCCCGGTCCTCGATGGCGTCGCGGGCGGCGGGCTCGTCGGCGTAGCGGTGCACCTCGAACGCGCCCTCGTGTGCGGACAGCTGCCGCTCCACCTGCGTCACGGCCGACGCCGGGCCCGCAATGCCGAGCGGGAGGTCGCGCGGCGCGGTGCGGGCGGCCGGCCAGGCGAACGCCCACAGGGCGAGGGCGGCCAGCACGGGGACGAGCACGACCACCGCGACCAGGCGCCGGGGTGGGGCCTTCCTGGGCGGTGTGGCGGACGGCGAGGACATGGGATCTCCCCCTGATTACAAAAAGAAGGATCGTTCGTTTTTCGGTGGGTCCACCGTGCTCACAGCGCCCCTCGCTTGTCAAGAAGGAATGTTCGTTTTACTTTGTGGACATGGCCCGCGTATCCCAGGAACACCTCGACGCACGCCGCCGCCAGATCCTCGACGGCGCCGCCCTCTGCTTCGCCCGCAACGGCTTCCACGCCACCTCGATGCAGGACGTGCTCAAGGAGGTCGACCTCTCGGCGGGGGCCGTCTACCGCTACTTCAAGGGCAAGGAGGAGCTGATCGGCGCGATCGTCGCCGAGGTGCTCGGCTCGGTCCGCGCGGCGTTCGAGGAGGCCGCGCGGCAGAGCCCGCCCCCGCCGCCGGACGAGCTCGTCGCCCAGGTCCTGGGCCGCACGCTCGCCGAGCGCGCGTCCCTGGTCGTCGACGGCAGGCCCGCCTTCCCCCGGCTCGTCGTCCAGGTGTGGACGGAGACCCTGCGCAACGAGGAGCTGGCCGCGATCCTGCGCGAGGGCTACGGCTCGGTGCGGGGCGCCTGGGCGCGGATCGTCGAGAGCTACCAGGACGCCGGGATGATGCGGACGGACGTGGACCCGGACCACGTCGCCCGCACGATGATCGCCTCCGTGCTCGGCTTCATCGCCCAGCAGAGCCTTTTCGGTCCCGCGCCCGTCGACGTCCTGCGGCAGGGCCTGCGCGCCCTGATGAGCATGCGGGACGACGACACGTCACCCGGCGGGCCCGCGCAGGGTTAACGCGCCCGAAACGCGGTCCAACTAGCCTGCCGACCCACGCCACCGGGCCCTTCGCCCGACGGCGTCGGCAACCGGACCCCGCACGGTCCGGAGCGAGGACTGTGAGGTGGGACGCCGTGCAACTGACCCCGCACGAGCAGGAGAGGCTGCTCATCCACGTGGCGGCCGACGTCGCCGAGAGGCGCCGGGCCCGCGGGCTCCGGCTGAACCACCCCGAGGCCGTCGCCCTCATCACGGCGCACATCCTCGAGGGCGCCCGCGACGGCCGTACGGTCGCCGAGCTGATGTCCTCCGGCCGGACCCTGCTCACCAGGGACGACGTCATGGAGGGCATCCCCGAGATGATCCACGACGTCCAGGTCGAGGCGACCTTCCCCGACGGCACCAAGCTCGTCACCGTCCACGACCCGATCGTCTGAGGGCGGCCATGATTCCCGGAGAAGTCCTGTTCGCCGAGGGTCCGATCGCATACAACGAGGGCCGCGAGGTCACCCGGCTGACCGTCCTGAACGCCGCCGACCGGCCCGTCCAGGTCGGCTCCCACTACCACTTCGCCGAGGCCAACCCCGGCCTGCGCTTCGACCGTGCCGCGGCCCGCGGCAAGCGGCTGAACGTCGCGGCCGGCACCGCCGTGCGCTTCGAGCCCGGCATCCCCGCCGACGTCGAACTCGTCCCCCTCGCCGGCGCCCGTGTGGTGCCGGGCCTGCGGGGCGAGACCGGAGGTGCCCTCGATGCCTGAGATCTCCCGCGCCGCCTACGCCGACCTGTTCGGGCCGACCACCGGTGACCGCATCCGGCTCGCCGACACCGATCTGCTGATCGAGATCGAGGAGGATCGTTCCGGCGGCCCCGGACGCGCCGGTGACGAGGCCGTGTTCGGCGGCGGCAAGGTCATCCGCGAGTCCATGGGCCAGTCCCGGGCCACCCGCGCCGACGGCACCCCCGACACCGTCGTCACCGGCGTCGTGATCGTCGACCACTGGGGGATCGTCAAGGCCGACCTCGGCATCCGCGACGGCCGGATCACCGGCATCGGCAAGGCCGGGAACCCCGACACCATGGACGGGGTGCACCCGGACCTCGTCATCGGCCCGGAGACCGAGATCATCGCGGGCAACGGACGCATCCTCACCGCCGGGGCCATCGACGCCCACGTCCACTTCATCTGCCCCCAGATCGCCGACGAGGCGCTCGCCTCGGGCATCACCACGCTCGTCGGCGGCGGCACCGGCCCCGCCGAGGGCTCCAAGGCCACCACCGTCACCCCGGGCCCCTGGCACCTGGCCCGGATGCTGGAGGCGATGGAGGGACACCCCGTCAACTTCGGCCTGCTGGGCAAGGGGAACACCGTCTCGCACGAGGCGATGCTCTCCCAGATCCGCGGCGGCGCCCTCGGCCTCAAACTGCACGAGGACTGGGGCTCCACCCCGGCCGTCATCGACGCCTCGCTCACCGTCGCCGACCGGACCGGCGTCCAGATCGCCATCCACACGGACACCCTGAACGAGGCCGGTTTCGTCGGGGACACCCTCGCGGCGATCGCGGGCCGCGGCATCCACGCGTACCACACCGAGGGCGCGGGCGGCGGGCACGCGCCGGACATCATGACCGTCGTCTCCGAACCGCACGTGCTGCCCAGCTCCACCAACCCGACACGGCCGTTCACCGTCAACACCGCCGAGGAACACCTCGACATGCTGATGGTGTGCCACCACCTCAACGCCGCCGTGCCCGAGGACCTGGCCTTCGCCGAGTCCCGGATCCGGCCGTCCACCATCGGGGCCGAGGACATCCTCCACGACCTCGGCGCCATCTCCATCATCTCCTCGGACTCCCAGGCCATGGGTCGCGTCGGCGAGGTCGTCCTGCGCACCTGGCAGACCGCCCATGTGATGAAGCGGCGCCGCGGCCCGCTGCCCGGCGACGGAGGCGCCGACAACCACCGGGTGCGCCGGTACGTGGCCAAGTACACGATCAACCCGGCGCTCGCGCAGGGCCTCGCCCGGGAGATCGGCTCCGTGGAGACCGGCAAGCTCGCCGACCTGGTGCTGTGGGAGCCGGCGTTCTTCGGCGTCAAGCCGCACCTCGTCATCAAGGGCGGGCAGATCGCCTACGCGCAGATGGGCG
>Ga0164243_10015579_pt1 | contig 10496 bp, 9 predicted proteins | sample OricompcompostOP_FD_108781 | JGI IMG/M metagenome (GOLD analysis project Ga0164243, IMG submission 108781) | Organic Plus compost microbial communities from Emeryville, California, USA - Original compost - Organic plus compost (OP) | ecosystem: Engineered > Solid waste > Mixed feedstock >... | reverse complement strand
TGCGTGTGCCCCACGCCGACTATACGCACATCGCGGTGCCGGAGTCCGATGCGCCGGACGACCGCTTCGTCTACCTCTCCGATGTCCTGCCGACTGCCTGGCAGGCGGTCGAGTACGCCGACGTTCCGCCGGGCGGCACCCTGCTCGTGCTTGGCCTCGGGCCGATCGGGGACATGAGCGCCCGGATCGCGCAGCACAAGGGTTTTCGCGTGATCGCGACCGATCTGGTCCCGGAGCGGCTGGAGCGGGCGAAGGCGCGCGGGATCGAGGTCTACGATCTCCGCGAGCATGACATCCCCGAGGTCGTCCGCACGTTGACCGAAGGGCGCGGCCCCGACTCGGTGATCGACGCTGTAGGGATGGAGGCGCATGGCGCGCCGGTCGGCAAGCTGGCGCAGGAGATGAGCGGGCTGATTCCGAAGCCGATCGCCGCGAAGATGATGCAACGTGTGGGCGTCGATCGCCTCAGCGCCCTCCACATGGGGATCGACGCCGTCCGGCGAGGGGGCACGCTCTCTATCATCGGCGTCTATGGCGGGCAGACCGACCCAATGCCGATGTTCACCCTCTTCGACAAGCAGATCCAGATCCGGATGGGTCAGGCGAATGTGAAGCGCTGGGCGCCCGACATCCTGCCGCTCCTGACCGGCAGCGACGACCCGCTGGGAGTGGACGACTTCGCGACGCACCGTTTGCCGCTGTCCGAGGCGCCGCACGCCTACGAGATGTTCCAGAAGAAGGATGACGGCGCGATCAAGGTCCTCTTCCAGCCGTGAGCGCGCCGGCGCTGCCGGGTACGAGCATCAGTGGCGACACACCTTCCCTGCGAGGAAGGTGTGTCGTTGTGCCTGCGCAGACAGGAAGCTCCGCCGAGCTGGAACGGTTCCTGCGTTGAAACGCAATGCGATCCGCATAATGGTTTCGGGAATACCCGGGCCATGGCAAGCCGATCGATGTGTCGACATCTGCTGACTCGCTGAGGATCGCCATGCGGAAGAGATTGCGGGACAATGGGCTCTCGTTGGTGCTGCTGGGTATTTTCCTGGCCATCCTCGCCGGGCAGAGCCTGGTCGGCTGGGACGTCTACAACAAGGACCAGCAGGAGCACGGCGAGGCGGCAGTGGGCTATATCGCCTATCTCCAGACCCCCGCGTTCATGGAAGTGACATTCGAGAACTGGGAGAGCGAGTTCCTGCAGATGGCGGCCTATGTGCTGCTCACCGCCTGGCTCTTCCAGCGTGGCTCCGCAGAATCCCGCGATCCCGACGCGGAGGAGGGTGATGACGGCGGCGCCCCGGAAACCGACGGGGCGTCGGGTCCGGACGAACGCCCGTGGCCGGTACGCCGGGGCGGAGGATGGCTGAAGGTCTATGAGAACTCGCTGCTCATCGCATTCTTCCTGCTTTTTGCGATGTCGTTCATCCTCCATGCCATCGGTGGCGCCGGGGAATACAACCAGGGGCAACAGGAACATGGCGGACAGACGGTCTCCGTCCTTCAGTATCTCGGCACCTCGCAGTTCTGGTTCGAATCGCTCCAGAACTGGCAGAGCGAGTTTCTGGCGGTCTTCGCTATCGTGACGTTGACCATTTTCCTCCGGCAGAAGGGCTCACCAGAATCCAAGGCGGTCGACGCCCCCCACCACAAGACCGGAGGTTGACGCACCCGGAGCTTTCCAGGCCGAAGCGCTCCCGTTCGTCTACCGGAGAAAGAACGATGTCAAAGTGGTTCTCCGCCTGCTCCGAGAAGGCAGCTTCTCTTGCCGGGCACTACCTCACGTTCATCATCGCCATCCTGCTGGTCGTCCTCTGGGCAGTCAGCGGCCCCTTCCTCCATTTCTCCGAAGTCTGGCAGCTGACGATCAATACCGGTACCACGATCATCACCTTCCTGATGGTCTTCCTCGTCCAGAACACGCAGGACCGGGACTCCAAGGCGATCCACGTCAAGCTCGACGAGATCATCGCCAGTCTCGGCGATGCCAGCAACGAGGTGATGGAGGCCGAGACCGAAGGCGAAGACCAGCTTCAGGTGAGGATCGCGGCGTACAAGACCAAGGCCGAGGAAGGGCACGCCGTTTCGCTCACGGCGGATGCCACGCCCGCATCAGAGCCGGCATCCGGGCACGCATCGCTCTCGTAACACACCGCTCCTACGCCAATCACCGGGAATGGATCACCGCCAGGGAGCACGTCCGCGATCTGGACTCGGGGTTCTCCCGGTGCGATAGTGCGCCAGCACGTCCACCGGTGCGGCCATCATCGGGCCGCATGACTGCCGGCAAGCCAACAGCCACGAGACGGGAAGACAGGATCCATGAGCGAGCGTCGACAGGTCGCGTTTATCACCGGGGGCGGCTCCGGCATCGGCCGGGCCATCGCGCATCGGTTCGCGGCGGAGGGCGTGGCCATCGCCATCGCCGACTGGAACCTTGCCGGGGCGGAGGAGACCGTCGCCCAGCTGACCGCGAAAGGTCATGAGGCCCTGGCCCTCCAGGCCGATGTGCGCCGGGGGGATGAGGTCCGCGCCGCGGTGGATCGCGCTATCGACCGGTTCGGCCAGGTGGATATCCTCGTCTCCAACGCTGGCGTCTCCGATGGGCTGGAGATCCTCACGACGGAGGAGGCGCGCTGGGACCGCAACTTCGACATCATCGTGAAGGGCGCCTATCACTGCCTCCACGCAGCCCTGCCCGGCATGATCGAGCGCGGCGGTGGCGTCGTGCTGACCATCGGCTCGGTGAACGGCCTCTACGGCATCGGGGAACACGCCTACAGCGCTGCGAAGGCCGCGCTCATCAACCTCACGCGCAATGTCGCCGTGCGCTACGGGCAGGATGGCATCCGCGCCAACTGTATCTGTCCCGGTTCGATCAAGACGCCGATCTGGGACGAGCAGTTGAAGGCCGACCCCCACGCCTTCGATGCGCTGGTCCAGTGGTACCCGCTTGGCCGGGTCGGCGCACCGGAAGACGTGGCGAACGCGGCGTGGTTCCTCTGCTCCGATCAGGCGGGCTGGATTACCGGCGAGATCCTGAATGTCGATGGCGGGCTGATGGCTGGCAATTATCCCTTCAGCGAGGACCTCTCCGGCGGGCGGCGATCGCGTCCGAAGAAGCAGCGGTTCGCCCCGGCCGGCGAGCCGCCTCTGGGCTGAACGCCGATCATGCGCCCGGCACGATCTCATTCAGGAAGCGATCGTGCCGGGCAATCAGCGGGGGAACGTCGGCCAGCGGAGTCCACCGCAGCAGGAATCGCACGGAAGGTCCGCCGTCGGCGGGCGTCGCCTCAACCCGCTCCCACGCATCGGTCTGGGCCACATCCGGAGGCCGGTCGAACGCCAGCACGAAGAACCAGCGGTCGTGCCATTCGGCCCTGCTCCACGGCCGCATATCGATCCGCTCCCGCCCGAGTAGCCGCACGATGCGCAAACCGGCCAGGCCGGTCTCCTCGAATGCCTCCCGCAGCACGGCGTCTTCCGGTGCCTCTCCTGCCTCCATCGTGCCCGCCGGCACCTGGATACCCGCCTCCGGGTGGTCGGGATGATGCAGCAGCACGATCTTGCCCATATGGACGATGTACGCGAACGCCTTCCGCCGGGTTGGCACGTCGTCCCGCAAACAATCGGAGTTCATGGCTGGATACCGCTCCCCCTGCCGGGCCGCCGCTGATACCCCGTGCACCTACCGCTCGCCTGGCACAACCACGCGAAAGCCGATATTCCCGGCAGTGCTGTCCAGGGTGTTCGAACTCCGCGCATCAATGCGATACCGGTTGCAATAGGAGCGGTGGCAAAGGTAGGAGCCCCCACGCATCACCCTGGCCGTGCCGTCCGCCGGTCCGGTCGGGTTCTCGCGCGGGGAAACCGCGTAATACCCGGCATCGAACCAGTCGGCACACCACTCCCAGACGTTGCCGGAGACGTTGAACAGTCCGAACGGATTTGGCGCGAATGCATCGGCGGGCGCGGTCCCCCGATAGCCATCGGCGGCGGTGTTCTTGAGCGGGAACTGTCCCTGCCAGACGTTCATCGCATGCTTGCCGCCCGGGGTAAGCTCCTTCCCCCACCAGAACGGGGTATCCTGCGTCCCGCCTCGCGCTGCATATTCCCACTCCGCCTCGGTCGGCAGCCGCACGCCGGCCCATGCGCAGAAGGCCTGGGCATCGTCCCACGAGACATGGACGACCGGATGATCCTCGCGCCGGGAGACGTCCGACTGCGGCCCTTCCGGATGCCGCCAGTCTGCCCCGAAGACCTGCCGCCACCAGGGAGCGGCCGCGACGCCGCGCGTCGGCGGGAAGCGATCGGGCAGCAATCCGGCGAAGACGAACGACCATCCTTCCCGCTCGGCGATCGTCCGGTATCCCGTCGCCTCGGTGAACGCCGCGAACTGGCGAACGGTCACGGTCGTCGCCCCTATCGCGAAGGGAGCCAGCTCGACGGGATGCACCGGCCCCTCACCGTCGACAGGATAGCCATCGCCCCGGGGGTTCCCCATCAGAAACGCTCCGCCAGGCAGCCGAACGTGCGGGATCGCCGGTCGCTGCTCCGGGGGCGAGCCGAGGCCCTCTGCCCGAGGGGAACCCGGGGGTGCGGCGCCATCAACGGGCTGACGGGAAGGGGAACAGCAGGCGTGGGTCATGGCCATTTCCGTGAACGTGCAGGAAGCATCATCGGTCATCGCCCCGACCATACGGCACCATCGGGCCAACGGCAAGCGCGGACAAAGCGAACGCCGGTCCTGTGGGGGGACCGGCGTTGCTGGGGTGGGGGAGGAGAGTGGAAGATCGATGTTCTCGGGGAGCTGTGTGGGTCAACCCCCGTCGCTCTTCACACCCTCATGATAGGGCGGCTTTGTGAAGTCATCGTGAACCATTCCTGATCGTTTCCTGAAGGCGGCCGCTGGCCTGGCGAGCGCCCGGCAGGGGCATACGGTCGCGGACCAGCGCGGTGAGACGGCCAACCTGCGGTACAGTGTCGGCAATCACCGTCCGCAACGCCTTCCGTAGAAAGGACCCCGTTCCGTGGCCGATCGACTCGCCGTCTCGACCAATTCCTACCATTCGTATTCGCTCGCAGAGGCGCTGGATGGCATCGCTGCTGCCGGGTTCCGAAGCGTCGAGCTCTCCTCCGTCCCTGGCTGGACCGAGCACGTTCCCCGCGACGCATCCGACGCCGACCTCGACCGGATCAGGACGATGCTGGAGGAGCGGGGACTGACCGCGATCAGCCTCAGCGGCCATTCCGACCTCGCCAGCGAGACCGGAGCCGAGGAGTTCCGCAAGGCGCTGCGCATCGCGCAGAAGCTGGGCATCCGCTACGTCACCACCAGCACCGGCGGGCACGATGCCTCCTCCGAGGGGACGATCGAGGAGCAGCGTGCCGCGTTCCTCGGCCAGATCCGCCCGCTGGCCGACGAGGCCGCCGCGATGGGCCTCACCATCTGCCTGGAGACCCACGGCGGCGTCTCCGCCACCGGCGCCCTCTCCCGCATCCTCGTCGACGAGATCGACCGGCCGAATGTCGGTATCAACTACGACACCGCAAACGTCATCTTCTACGGCCACACCCGCCCGGAAACCGATATCGTCTCGGCCGCCCCGAAGATCAACCACGTCCACGTGAAGGATCAGGTCGGCGGCCCCGGAGTCTGGAACTTCCCGGCGATCGGCACCGGCGAGGTCGATTTCGCGCCCGTCTTCGCCGCGCTCGACGCCGTCGGGTTCGATGGTCCCGTCTCCGTCGAGCTGGAGTTCCAGGGCGAGCCGTGGCCCAGCCTCGACGAGGTGCGCCAGGCGCTCGCGACGTCCTGGGTCTTCCTGCGCCCGTTCGTGCCGGAGTCGGCGGAGTAGCGGCAGACGCTCCGTCACCCATCGTTTGCATCCGGTTTCCGGATGCGCCATCACGAGGACAGATCACCGCATGACGACCGTGGCCGTACTCGGCGCCGGGTTCATGGGCAGCACCCACGCCCGCGCCTACGCGAAGCTCGACGATGTCTCTGTCGCCGCCATTTACGCGCATTCCGGCGCGCGCGCCGATCCGCTTGCCGCCGAGCTGGGCTCCCGCTGGACCAGCGACCTGGAAGGCATCCTTGCCGACCCGGCGATCGACGCCGTGGATATCTGCCTGCCCACACCGGAGCACCGTCCGGTCCTGGAGGCTGCGCTTGCGGCCGGCAAGCACGTCCTGCTGGAGAAGCCGCTCGCCCTCACCCTGGAGGACGGCCGCGCCGCGCTCGACGCCGCGATGGCGGCTGTGGCCAGGGGGCAGATCGTGATGATCGCCCATGTCCTGCGCTTCTGGCCGGAATACCGGAGGGCTCAGCAGATCGTCGCCAGCGGCGAGCTTGGCGCACCGATCTCCGGATTCGCCAGCCGGCGCCAGCCCTACCCCGCATGGTCGGCCCTCTTCGCCCGGAGCGACCTCACCGGCGGCGCCATTGTCGACCAGATGATCCACGACTACGACGTCCTGAACTGGGTGCTGGGCCAGCCCCGCACCGTCATGGCCCATGGCATCCCCAATCCGCGCTCCGGAGGGCTCGATCACAGCCAGACCCTGATCGGCTACGACGCCGCGACCGGCGCAACCGATGGGGGCATGGTGATGCCCGACTCCTACCCTTTCTCCTCCCGTTTCGAAATCCTCTGCGAATCCGGCGCGGTGGAATACCAGTTCCGGGCCGGTGGCCGCTCCTTCGAGATCGGCACGGGCACGAATGAGCTGGTGGTCTACCGGAGCGAGGGTGATCCGGAGGTGATCGAGGTCGAGCAAACCGACGCCTACGAGAACGAGACAGCCGCCTTCATCGCCTGCGTCCGCGAGGGCAGGCAGCCGGAGCAGGGCACCCCAACCGACGCCTTCACGGCCTTGCGGGTGGCCTTGGCGGCCAAGGAATCGGCGGAGACGGGCACGCTCGTGACCCTGGAACCGTAGGTCCCCGATTCACGGACACACGACAATGGGCGACGCCAGTGGCGTCGCCCATTGTGTGAGGTGGGGAGAGGGATGGAAGGCGATGAGCGGATTTGGGGATTGGGGGGTGGGATGGAGCACCCGCTCACCGTTCCATGTTCTCCATGGTAGGGGGCGTAGCTGAACGCAGCCTGAGCGATCTGTTGCGATTCTGTGGCGAATCCCCGATGAAATCGCGCGCGCCGTCCATCCTCCACGCACCCTATACTGGATCTCAGATGCTCCACCCCACACGATCGCAGGGAGTTTCGGACGTGACCGACGCCGCACCCACCACCCGCCACCCTCACGACGCCAGCGACGCGCCCGATGCGCCATCTCCTGCCGGGCTGGTCCTCCTGTCCCTTTCATCGATGCCGGAAGCAGGCTCGCCCCAGGCGGCGTTCGATCCGGCGATCGCGCTGGTCAAGGCAGCGACCGCCGAGGACAGCTCGGTCGATGAGGTCGTCCTCCTGCGCCTGCTGGTGCTGCGCCGCGCGCATCCCGACGCCGTCGTACGAACCCGCCTGGAGCGCGTGGACGGCGATCAGATCGTGGTTCGGGCGAGCATCGCGCTCGCTACCGGGGCATCCGCCACGGCCTTTGCGACCGCCGAGGGAGGCATGGCCGCGATCGAATCCGCCGAGCGGCGCGCTATCGGCCGGGCGATGGATGTGCTCGGCGAGGCCGTCCTGCTGGACACCACGCGCACGAACGATGAGCCCCTGACGCCGCGCGCGGAGCCGGACATCGCCGATCACGGTCAGACCGAGGGCACGCCAGAAGCCATGGTCTGGGACGACGACGATCCCGACGCATTCCTTCCCGGCCGCGACGGTGACGAACCGGCTCCGTACGCTGGCCGCGAGGCGCCGCGGGAGATCCCTCCCTCCCGGTTCAGCCCGCCGCCGTCGCGCACTCGCGCGGGCGCCGCGCCAGAGCGGCAGACCGTCCGTGACGAGCCCACTCCGACGACGACCACAGCGCCACCGCCCGCCGTGGTCGATGCGGTGCGCCGGGCCAATCTCCGCCGACATGCAGCCGGTCAGCCCAGCCGTGGACCGGGCAACGAGCCGTATGAGACCGATGCCCCCGCCGATATCGACGCAACCACGGCCACACCGGCGCCAACCCCGCCTGTGAATACGGCGGACGACCCTCCGCTGGAGCATTATTCCTGGACCGCATTCTGGCGGGTGGCCCGGCCGCTGGGCCTCGACAAGATGAAGGTGGAGAAGCTGATTGGCGAGCCGATCACGTCGCTGACGCCGTTACAGGTCCGCGAGAAGCTGAAGGCCGCCGGCGTCGACATCTAGCCGGGAATGCCTGCCTTGGCGCCGTTGTGACCGGAGGCGGATTTCAGGGGGCACTCTGGAACCCGCCCGCTTTGGGTCGTCCCTAGCAGACACACCAACGATCGTTGCCGCCCGGCATCCTGGGGCCAGGACCAGCGCTCCGGAGACCCATCGCAGGGCGCCGAGCCGACAGTATTGTCCGTACACAATTGTCATCTCTATCATACGGTTTACCCTGCCGAGTGATGGCTTCACCCCCTTGTACGGACTGTACGAAACCTTATCCTCCCCATGCCGGTACGGCACATTACCGGTCTTGCGGATGGCCCAATGGCGCCTTTGCCGCACTTTTCTTGCCAATCTGGCACTGAACGTACTCTTGTGACAATGAGACGCGGCCGCTAGGCTGACCACATTCGCGACGCGTGCCGGGGCAATCGCGCCACGCAACGCGGCTCCGCATGGCCGGAATGGCGGCCATGCCCGTCGAATGGTGGCCGATCCATCGCGCTCCGGCGCCCATCACCACCATTCAGGGAGATCCCCCGCGATCTCCTTCGTCATGCAGACGCGCTTGGGGAGAGTGTCGAAATGGCGCAGAACACGTCACACGGGCCTCGCCGCCCGCTTTCAACACCCGCATCGTCCACATCGCCCACCACCCGCCGGTGCACCGGCCTCCGTTCGCCACGGCTCCACGCCCTGGCCACCGTGCTGCTTGCCGCCGTACTCGGACTCGGCATCCTGAAGCAGGCCTCGACCTGGGCGCAGGACTCCGGCACGCCCGCCGGCAGCCCTGCGGCCTCGCCCACCGTCACCATCACCCCGGAGCCGGATGCGCCGCGCCTGGTGCTACCCTTCGAGGTCCTCAACGATTCCGGCCTTTCCGGCACCGCCACCCTCTACGAGGCGGGAGACAAGACCATCGTCGACCTCGACGTGAAGAACACGGGCAACGACCAGCCAGCGCATATCCATGCCGGCACCTGCGGCAATCTCGAACCGGAGCCGGCCTTCGATCTCACCTCGCTCCACGCCGACGGCAAGAGCCGCACCGTGATCGACACACCGCTGGAGGGCCTGCTCAACGGCCAGTTCGCCATCGACATTCACCTCTCGCCGACCGAGCTGGGCACGCTGAGCGCCTGCGCCAATATCGAGGGCACGCCAACCGTGCCGTCCGGCACGGCAACTCCGGCCAGCGGCACACCGACCGTCTCGCCGGTGGCCACCGGCGCCGGCGGGGAGCAGACGACCCCGACGGCCACCGTCGCGGCCACCACACCGGCTGCCGCGACGACGCCGACAACCGCCGCAACCGCAACCGCGACCACTGCCGCCGCTGGCACGACCGGCAACACGGGTGACGGTACGGGCGGCTCGACCAGCAATTCCGGCACGACATCGTCGACCACAACCACCACCGGATCAACGACAACCACAGCCACCACGTCCACCACTGGCGATGGAACGGGGACCGGAGGCGAGACCTCCAACGGTTCGACCTACCTCGCCAGCGATGGCACCGTGCAGACAGCGGCGATGGCGGCGTCCGGCACCGGCCCGCTGGGCATCGTCCCGGAGGGCACCGACCCGGCCATTGTCTGGTCGATCGTCTCCGCCGCCATCCTGCTCTTCGCAACCGGCATCTGGATCTGGATCGGCGAGCACCGATCGTCCCAACGACAACCACCGCGCTGGTCCCGGCTCGGGATGTGACCCCGTCACCTGGTCAGCCCGCCAGATCGAGCCCACCAGCGGCTCCCCGCAGGACGCGAATCCGGTCATCGGATTCGCGTCCTGCTTTCTTCATGCCCAGACGGGCAGATCGTGGCAACCGGCTGGCACCGGCCATCGTTCCCCGCTATACAGGACTGATATCTGGTTCATCCCATCACACTGCGAGGAAACGCTCCATGCGCATGCTGCTCATCCGTCACGGCCAATCGCTCGGGAACGTGGAGGGCCGTATCCAGGACAGCGCCGATCCGCTCACCCACCTCGGGCGCCAGCAGGCCCGCGCCCTTGCAGCGGCGTTGGCGGCGCGGAACGACCTCACGCACCTGTACGCCAGCCCACTCGCCCGCGCTCGCGAGACGGCAGAGATCGTGGGGGCGGCGGTCGGGATCGATCCCGTCCCGGTCGCCGGGCTGGCAGAGATCGACGCGGGAATCGCCGCCGGGCAGCTCTGGCTCGATTGGACGACCGCCAATCCAGCACTTGCCGCCGCGATGGCCCCCGAGC
>Ga0164243_10015578_pt1 | contig 10497 bp, 9 predicted proteins | sample OricompcompostOP_FD_108781 | JGI IMG/M metagenome (GOLD analysis project Ga0164243, IMG submission 108781) | Organic Plus compost microbial communities from Emeryville, California, USA - Original compost - Organic plus compost (OP) | ecosystem: Engineered > Solid waste > Mixed feedstock >... | reverse complement strand
GCGGCCTACCTGGAGCGGAACCTGTCCGCGCTGGCCCCGGACGGCCACCTCGCCGTGATCGGCATGCAGGGCGGGCGCAGCACCGAGCTGGACCTGGGCAAGATGCTGGTCAAGCGGCTGCGGGTGTCCGCGATGGGGCTGCGCGGCCGTCCGGTGGACGGGCCCGCGGGCAAGGCGCCGATCGTGGCCGACGTGCGGGACAAGCTGTGGCCGCTGGTCGAGAGCGGTCAGGTGCGGTCGATCGTGCACAGCCGCGTCCCGCTGAGCGAGGCCCGGCGCGGCCACGAAGCCCTCGAATCCGGCGGGGTGCACGGCAAGATCCTGCTGACCCGCTGACGGCGGGCGGCACCCGGAGCCGGTCCGCCGGCTCCGTCACAGCTCGGCGACCGCGCGGACGAGCTGGTCGACATCGGCGGCGCTGGTGCAGTGGGTCAGCCCCACCCGCACCGCGCCGCCGACCTCGCCGACGCCGAGCACCGCGAACACGCCCTCCGAGCCGGGGTCGGCCACGGTGCACACCCCGCGGGCGGCGAGGTGCTCAATGACGTCCTCGGCCTTCGTCCCGGAGACGGTGAACGCCACCGCGGGCGCGCGGCGCTCGGGGGCGCCGAGCACGACCACTCCTGGCTGCGCCCGCAATCCGCCGACGAGGTTCGCCAGCAGCTGGGCCTGGTGCGCCCGCACCGAGCCCAGCGAGGTCAGCAGCCGCTCGCGGCGCGGACCGACCGCGGCGTCGTCGAGCCCGGCCAGGTGGTCGACCGAGGAGACCAGGCCGGCCAGCAGCGGGTAGGCGTGCGGGCCGAGCTCCAGGCGCTCGGGCCCGCGGGCGTCCGGCGCGACGGCCGCCGCGGGCAGCTCCTCCAGCAGCTCCGGATCCCGGAACACCAGCGCGCCGAGCGGCGGACCGCCCCAGGCGGCGGCGTCCACCGCGACCACGTCCGCGCCCATCGCCGTGATGTCCAGCGGCAGGAACGGGGCGGCCGCGGACGCGTCGACGACCATCAGCGCCCCGCGGGCGGCCGCGGACGCGGAGATGGTCGGCACGTCCGGCCGCGTGCCGACCGCCCCGGAGGCCGCGGTCACCGCGACGACCCGCGTCCGCTCGGTGACCAGCCGGTCGTACTGCCAGGTGGGCAGCTCGCAGGTCTCGATGTCGATCTCGGCCCAGCGCGCGGTGCCGCCGGAGCGCCGGGCCGCCCGCTGCCAGGGCGCGGTGTTGGCCGGCTCGTCGAGCCGGGAGACCACCACCTCGTCGCCGACCGACCAGCCGTCGCCGAGCGCGTCGGCCAGGCGCTGCAGCAGCACCGCCGAGCTGGGCCCGAGCACGACCCCGGCCGGGCGCGCACCGAGCAGGTCGGCGACGCCGCGGCGGGCCGCGTCCACGATGGCCTCCGCGCGCTGCGAGGCGGGCAGGAGACCGCCGGGCCCGGGCACCGGGGCGCGCAGCGCGGTCGAGACCGCGGTCGCGACCTGCTCGGGAACCGGCGCACCGGCCGGCGCGTCGAGGTGCACCCGGCCGTCGCCGAGGGCGGGGAACAGCCCGCGGACCGCAGCGACGTCGAACGCCATGCGCACCACGGTACGACGGTGATCCTCCCGGCCGGTGCCCAGCGGCCCCGCCGGCGGCCCGGCTCTGCCGGTGGGCATGGCGACCACGAGAGGTGCCCGTGGCCGGAGCGGGCGCGGCGGGCCGGTAGTCTTACGGACCGTGCAGCCCACGAGCACGTTAACCGCACCAAGCGAACCACCGCCGCCAGGAACCTCCTCGCGGAGCTTCACCCGGGCGTTCAGGGACCTGTCCACGGGGTTCCACCACCGCGAGCTGTGGCTCCACCTCGGCTGGCAGGACATCAAGCAGCGCTACCGCCGCTCGGTCCTCGGCCCGCTGTGGATCACGATCAGCATGGGCATGATGGTCACCGGCCTGGGCGTGCTGTACTCCCAGCTGCTGGACAGCCCGCTGTCGCTGAAGCTGCCGCACCTGGCCGTCGGGTTCATCATCTGGAACTTCATCCGCGGCTGCGTCACCGAGGGCACCGAGGTCTTCATCGCCAACGAGGGGCTGATGAAGCAGCTGCCCGCGCCGCTGAGCGTGCACATCTTCCGCCTGGTCTGGCGCCAGACGCTGTTCTTCCTGCACAACCTGGTGATCTACTTCATCCTGCTGGCGATCTTCTGGATGCCCATCGACTGGAGCGTGATCACCGTGCTGCCGGCGACGGCGCTGATCGCCGTCAACGGCGTCTGGGTCGCGCTGCTGTTCGGCGTCGCGAGCACGCGGTTCCGCGACATCCCGCCGGTGGTCGAGAGCATCATGACCATGGCGCTGTTCATGTCGCCGATCACCTGGGGCGTCTTCGAGATCACCCAGAAGCCGAACACGGCCTGGCGCGCGATCTTCGCCGACATCAACCCGCTGTCGCACTACATCGCGATCTTCCGCGACCCCCTGATCGGGTTCGACCAGCACTTCTACCACTGGGTCGTCGTGCTGGGGCTGACGGTGGTCGGCTGGGCGCTCGCCCTGGTGGTCCTGCGCAACTACCGTGCCCGCGTGCCCTACTGGGTCTGAGGAGACCGGAACATGGTCAGCATCGACGTTTGGAACGCCGCGGTCGACTTCCCGATCTTCGACGCGAAGTCGCGGTCGTTGAAGAAGGCCGTCCTCGGCAAGACCGGCGGCAAGATCGGCACCGAGAGCAAGGTGCCGATCATCGAGGCCCTGCACGACATCAACCTGTCGCTGAGCCACGGCGACCGGATGGCTCTGGTGGGGCACAACGGCGCCGGCAAGTCCACGCTGCTGCGCCTGCTGGCCGGGATCTACGAGCCGACCCGCGGCAGCGCCCGCGTGGAGGGCAAGGTCGCCCCGGTGTTCGACCTCGGCGTGGGCATGGATCCGGAGATCTCCGGCTACGAGAACATCATCATCCGCGGCCTGTTCCTGGGCATGAACCGCCGGGAGATGGAGCGGCGGATGGACTCCATCGCCGAGTTCACCGAGCTCGGCGACTACCTGAGCATGCCGCTGCGGACCTACTCCACCGGCATGCGCGTGCGCCTCGCCCTGGGCGTGGTGACCTCGATCGACCCGGAGATCCTGGTGCTCGACGAGGGCCTGGGCGCGGTCGACGCGGACTTCCTGGAGAAGGTGCGGGACCGGCTCAAGGAGATGGTCCAGCGCTCCGGCATCCTCGTGTTCGCCTCGCACTCGGACGAGTTCCTGCTGGAGCTCTGCGACACGGCGCTGTGGATGCACGAGGGCGGCATCAAGGAGGCGGGCCCGCTGCGCGAGGTCCTGACCCACTACAAGGGCCGCGACCCGTTCGAGCACCTCAGCTCCGAGGCGCACGGCGAGCACGAGGACTCCCCGGCAACGATCGGAAGCGAAGAAGCATGAGCACCGGGCCCGGGCAGCAGCCCCCCGAACTCCCCGCAGGAGCGGTCGTGGCCGTGGTGGTGACCCGCCACCGCAGCGAGCTGCTGGCCGAGTCCCTGAAGGTGATGGCCGCCCAGACGCGGGTGCCGGACCACCTGGTGGTCGTCGACAACGGGCCGGACCGGCCGGCGCGCACCGTGGTCGACGACTGCCCGATCCCGTCGACCTACCTGCCCTCGCAGCGCAACCTCGGCGGTGCCGGCGGCTTCGCGCTGGGCATGCTGCACGCGCTCGCGCTCGGCGCGGAGTGGATCTGGCTCGGCGACGACGACGGGCGGCCCAGCGACGACGAGTCGCTGGCGACGCTGCTGGACGAGGCCGAGAAGCGGCGGCTGGCCGCGGTCTCGCCGGTGGTGGTCAACATCGACCGGCCGGACCGGTTGGCGTTCCCGCTGCGCCAGGGCCTGACGTGGAAGCGGCGCCCGGAGGAGCTGAGCACTCCGGAGTCGCCGGACTTCCTGCCGGGCATCGCCTCGTTCTTCAACGGCGCGCTGTTCCGGGCGTCCACGTTGGACGTGGTGGGGGTGCCGGACTACCGGCTGTTCGTGCGCGGCGACGAGGTGGAGCTGCACCGGCGGGTGGTGCGTTCGGGGCTGCGCTTCGGCACCTCGCTGAAGACGCGCTTCGCGCACCCGGACGGTTCGGACGAGTTCCGGCCGATGCTCGGCGGGCGGTTCCACGCGCAGGACCCGCAGGACGAGAACAAGCGCTACTACACCTACCGCAACCGCGGATATCTGCTGTCGCAGCCGGGCATGCGCAAGATCGGCGCGCTGGAGGTGCTGCGGTTCGGGCTGTACTTCGTGGGCCAGCGCCGGGATCCGCAGGCGTTCCTGCGGTGGCTGAAGCTGGTGCGGCAGGGCCAGCGGGAGCGGTTCTTCCGCCGCTGACGCCAGCGCCGCTCACTGACGGTGGCCGGCGGGTCCGGCGTCGCCGCGGGTGCCCGCCGGGTCCGCCGAACCGCTTGCCGAACGCGGAGCGCACACGGATCACCGCGACGTCACGGAACGCTGAGAGCGGCCTGAGACGCGGCTGAGTTCCCAGGTCAGCGCGGTGCCGGAGATATCGACTCGCGCACAAGGCCGCGCCGCGGATCACTGCTCGGCCGGTGACTACTATTCTCAGTGCGTGCTTAACGCGGGGCAGGACGAAGGCAGCGCTCCGGACGGGGAGACCACTCCGCCCGAGACCGGTCCGGCAACTGCCGGTAACGGTCGACGGCCGGCCCTCCGGCTGCGCGTGGTGGCGACGATCCTGGGGCTGCTCGGGACGGCACTGGCGCTGGCGGTGCCCTTCCTGCCGGTCAACGCCCAGGTCACCACGCTGAAGTGGCCCACGGCCGAGGGCACCAAGCCGGTCTCGGCGCCGCTGGTCAACTACTCGCCGGTCTGGCTGGACACCCAGGTGCCGTGCTCGGCGGCGCGCAGCCTCGACGCGCGCACTCCCGGCCCCGGCGTGCTGCTGAGCACCAACCCGCCGAACTCGGAGTACGGCAAGCTCACCGCGCTGACCCTGCAGGTCGCCAACGGGCACCTGACGCTGCTCGACAAGGGCCAGCAGCTGGCGACGACCGCGCTGCCCGCCGGCGACTGCGCGATCTCGGTGCACTCCGACGCCTCCGGCATCACCGCGCACGTCGGCGACCGGCAGCTGCCGGTCAGCCACGGCGACCGGCCGCAGCTGACCGGGATCTACTCGCAGCTGGACCAGAACCGGGACGACACCCGGGGGCTGTCGTTCCAGGCGCGGGTGGACAACCGCTTCGAGAGCTCGGCCAGCCACGGCAAGCTCGCCGTGATCGCGATGGTGGCGCTGTGCTTCGCCGGCTCGATCGTCTGCCTGCGGCGGCTGGACACCCGGGCCGGGCGGCGACCACCGCGGCTGGCCCCGGCCGGCTGGTGGAAGCCGACGCTGCGCGACCTGGCGGTGTTCGCCGCCCTCGGCATCTGGTGGCTCATCGGCGCGATGACCTCCGACGACGGCTACATCCTCACGATCGCGCGGGCGCGGGAGAGCGCCGGCTACATCAGCAACTACTACCGCTGGTTCGCCAACCCCGAGTCGCCGTTCGGCTGGTTCTACGAGCTCTACTCGCTGTGGGTGCAGGTGTCCACGGCGACGCCGTGGGTGCGGCTGCCCGCGATGCTCATGGGCGCGGTGAGCTGGCTGCTCATCAGCCGCGAAGTGCTGCCGCGGCTGGGCCAGCAGGTCCGGCGCAGCCACGCGGCCGGGTGGGCCGCCGCGGCGGTGTTCCTGGCGTTCTGGCTGCCCTACAACAACGGGCTGCGGCCCGAGCCGGTCGTGGTGCTGTTCTCGCTGCTGGCGCTGTGCGCGGTCGAGCGCGCCGTCGCCACGCGGCGGCTCATGCCGGCCGCGCTGGGGCTGGTGGGCGCCGCGCTGGCCCTGGCGGCCAATCCGCACGGGATGATGGCGGTGACCCCGTTCGTGGCCGCGCTCAAGCCGCTGGTGCGGATCGTGCGGCTGCGGGCCCGCGAGTACGGCTGGCTGCCGGTGCTCGCGCCGATCGCGGCGTCCGGGTTCGCCATCATCGCCGTGATCTTCTGGGACCAGACCTGGCAGAGCGTCGTCGACGCCACCACGCTGAAGACGACCTACGGGCCCAGCCAGGACTGGTACGAGGAGTTCAGCCGCTACGTGCTGCTGTTCAGCCAGACCGCCGACGGCTCGCTGACCCGCCGGTTCCCGGTGCTGCTGGTGATCCTGTGCCTGGTGACCTGCGTGGTGATGCTGCTCCGCAAGGGCCGCATCCGGGGCGCGGCGCTGGGCCCGAGCCGCCGGCTGCTCGGGGTCACGCTGCTGACCTTCGTGGCGCTGACGCTGACCCCGACCAAGTGGACCCACCACTTCGGGGTGTTCGCCGCCGTGGGCGGCGCGCTGGCGGCGCTCACGGCGCTGGCCACCAGCGACGAGGTGCTGCGCTCGAAGCGCAACCGCGCCGGGTTCGTGGCCGGGCTCCTGCTGATGTGCGCCTTCGCGGTGACCGGCCCGAACGCCTGGTGGTACGTGTCCGGCTGGGGCGTGCCCTGGTACGACAAGGCGCCGTCGATCGGCGGCAGGAGCGTGAGCGCGCTGTTCCTCGTGGCGGCCGCCATCGCCGGAGTCGTCGCGCTCGTGGAGCACCTGCGGCTGGACGAGCACAAGCCGATCTCCGGCACCGACCGGCGCGAGCGCAAGGCGCTGACCGGCCACGAGAAGCGGATACGCGCGCTGCGGCTGGGAACCGCTCCGCTGTCGCTGGTGTGCGCGCTGCTGGTGGTGGGCGAGCTGGGCCTGTTCGCCAAGGCCGTGCAGGAGCGCAGCGGCAAGTACAGCCTCGGGATGGACAACATCCGCCAGCTGGCCGGCACCAGCCGCGGCCTGTCCGACTACGTCTACGTCGAGTCCGACCCGAAGCAGGGCATGCTCACGGTCTCCGAGGACCAGCCGGGCCGCGCGGCTCCGGGCACCGAGGAGGTGCCGGTGCCGCCGAAGCAGGAGCTGGACCGGGAGGAGACCCCGGACCACTACCTGCAGGCCCGGATGACCGGGTTCAACCGCAACGGGCTTCCGCCGGTGGACCGCAGCGACACGGAGCAGCCGGACTGGAAGCCGCCGCACCAGTTCGGCGGGGACGACGCCCCGGTGTGGGGCAGCTACGACCCGCAGGGCCTGAGCACCGGCGAGCTGCGCACCCAGTGGTACGACCTGCCGCAGCGGGCCACCAGCGGCGAGGTGCCGGTGGTGCTGTCGCTGGCCGGGCGGGACAACGCGCTGCAGGTGGAGTTCGGCCAGGACACCCCGGACGGGTTCAAGGTGATGGAGCGCCGCCCGGTGCGCACCACCCGCGGCAAGGCGCCGAAGTGGCGGGAGTCGCGGATCACCGTGGACGGCAAGGCGCAGGGCGCCACGAAGATGCGGGTGGTCGGCCGCGACCAGGTGCTCGGCCCGAAGGGCTGGGTGGCGGTGTCGGCGCCGCGGGCGCCGCAGCTGCGGAAGATGACCGACTACATCGGGGACGCGCCGACGTTCGTCGAGTGGCCGGCGGCCCTGGTGCATCCGCACCTGCAGATCCCGAGCCTGCGCAACGGGATCGCGGAGATGCCGCGGTTCCGGGTGCAGGCGGGGGCGGACCTGGCCGGCAGCGGCCAGGGCTGGTCCTCGCCGGACGGGGGCGGGCCGTTCGGCTGGCTCAACGTGGTGGCGAGCATGCGGGAGCAGCCGACGTACCTGCGCAACGACATCCACCGGGACTGGGGCAAGCTCCACGCGGTGGACCCGTACGTGCCGGACGCGTTGCCGCCGGAGACGGCGATGGAGGTGCGGACCGAGCGGCACTGGGGCCTGTGGTCGCCGGGGCCGTTGAGCTCGGCGGTGCACCTGCCCGGCGACGTGCCGAACTCGAACGACCGCACCGACATCCGGACGGAGCCGGCCGCGGGCCAGAACGACCAGCAGTGAACGGGGCGGGCCGGGGTGGTCCGGCCCGCCCTCCGGTCACTCGGGCAGTTCCACGACCGCGGCGCTGTCCTCGAGGGACACGACGCGCCCGCCGCGGTCGCCGAGCTGGCGCAGGCTTTCCAGCGAGCTGCGGGAGCGCAGTTCGAGCGTGGTGCGCCGGGGTTCGCCCGCGCGCAGGGCGGTCAGCGCCTCCCGGCCGGCAGCACCCGAATCCACTGTGGACTTGAGGGAGCCGGTGGAGGCGAGCGCGCCCCGGGCGGCCCCGAGCCGGCCCAGCGCGTCGTCGACCGCGTCCAGCAGCGCCTCCCGGTTGCCCTCGGCCATCGCCCGCACCAGCTCCGGATCCGAACCGGCCACCCGGGTGCCGTCCCGGAACGAGCCGGCGGCCAGCGACAGCGCCAGCGGACCGCCGTCCGCGCCGACCGCGGACAGGATCGCGGCGAACACGTGCGGCAGGTGCGAGACCCGCGCCACCGCCGAGTCGTGCTCGGCTGCGGTGACCGGAACCGGGTTGGCGCCGCAGTCCAGCGCCAGCGACGCCGCCTCCACCCAGGAGTCCACAGTGGTCTCCTCCTCGACCGCGACCGCCCACGCGGCACCGCGGAACAGCTCGGCCGAACCGGCCCGCCACCCCGACTCGGCCACCCCGGCCATCGGGTGCCCGCCGGCGTAGCGCGCGCCCGGAAGCAGCTGGCGCACCTCGGTCGCCACCGGATCCTTGACCCCGACCACATCGGTCAACCGCACTTCCGGGGCGTGCCAGGCCACCTGCCGCAGCACCTCGCGGACCGCGGTCAGCGGCGTCGCGACCACCACCAGCGCGTCCTCGTCGGCCGCGCGGCGCAGGGCCTGCTCGGTGGCCAGCACCTCGAAGCCCGCGGCGCGCGCGGCCTCGGCGTCCGATTCCGAACTCGTCGCACCCCAACCCGCGCGCCCCGCGGCGGTGGCCGCCCGCAGCACCGAACCACCGATCAACCCCAGTCCGATCACGCACACAGCACGCATGGGAATCCCTTCGACGACCTAGATTCGGAGCAGCAGCGCTGCGCGCATGATCACGCACCGTCCCGGACCGCGCGCGGCCGGCCCGCCACCCGGCGAGGGGATGTCGAGCTGACCGGCCGGCAGTCAGAAGGTTACGAGCGCGCAATGGTGCTTTCGGGTGTCCTTGGCACGCTTTACCGTGTCCCCATGACGGTGCAAGAGCCAGTCGCGGGCTTCGCCGTGGCCGTGGTGCGCGAGGACGGTCGCTGGCGGTGCAGTTCCATGGATCCAGCCGCGCTGGCCTCGCTCGACACCACCATCACCGAGCTGCGCGGGCTGCGCTCCACCGGCGCGGTGTTCGGCATGTGCAACGTGGACGACGAGTTCTTCGTGCTCGTCCGGCCCGTTCCCGGCGGGGTCGACCTGCTGCTGTCCGACGCGGCCGCCGCGCTCGACTACGACATCGCCGCCGACGTGCTCGACCTGCTGCGCATCGACCCGCCCGACGAGGACGACGAGGTCTGGCCCGAGGGCAACCTCGCGCTGCTGTCCGACATCGGACTGCCGGAGGGCGAACTGCTCGTGATCATCGAGGAGGTCGACCTCTACCCCGACGAGCAGCTCGAGATGATCGCCCAGCGCTGCGGCTTCGGCGACCAGTTCGCCGGCCTGCTGGAGAAGCTCGACCAGTGACCGACCGGCCCAGCCCCTGATCCTGATTTCCCACCCGTGATTTCCAGCCCGTGATTCCCAGCCCCGCGGACCGCGACCTGGTGCTGCGCGCCCTCGACACCGGCCGCGCGGCCGCGCCCACCGGGGACGTGCCGATCGGCGCCGTCGTCACCGCCCCGGGCGGGACCGAGCTCGCCCGCGCGCGCAACCGCCGCGAGGACCTCGGCGACCCGACCGCGCACGCCGAGATCCTCGCGCTGCGCGCCGCCGCTGCCCAGCACGGCGACGGCTGGCGGCTGGAGGGCTGCACCCTGGCGGTCACCGTGGAGCCCTGCACGATGTGCGCCGGCGCGATCGTGCTCGCGCGGATCGCGCGGGTCGTCTTCGGCGCGTGGGAACCGCGGACCGGCGCGGCCGGCTCGGTCTGGGACGTGCTCCGCGACCGGCGCAACAACCACCGGCCCGAGGTGGTCGGCGGAGCCGCTCCCGAGGAGTGCGCGCAGGTCCTGCGGGACTTCTTCGACCAGCGGTGAAGGTGTGTGCCCCGGCACCGTTCGGGTAGCCGCGGGGCGGACCCGACGGAACGGAGCAGCTCATGGGCATGTTCGACAAGGCCAAGCACCAGGCCCAGCAGATGGCCGGCAAGGCCAAGGAGACGGTCGGCCAGACCCTCGGCAACGAGGACATGGAGAACGCGGGCAAGCGCGACCAGGCCGAGGGCGGCCTCAAGGAGAAGGGCCAGGAGGCCAAGGACAAGATCGCCGGTACCGCGGAGGACGCCAAGGAGAAGTTCAACAAGGACGAGTGACCAGCGGTTTCGGTGCATCCCCCACCCCCTTCGCACGCCGCTCGCCGACCCTCTTACCCTTGTGGGCGGTAGCGTGTCCGAGCGGCCGAAGGAGCTCGACTCGAAATCGAGTGAGGGGAAACCCTCCGTGGGTTCG
>Ga0164243_10015577_pt1 | contig 10497 bp, 7 predicted proteins | sample OricompcompostOP_FD_108781 | JGI IMG/M metagenome (GOLD analysis project Ga0164243, IMG submission 108781) | Organic Plus compost microbial communities from Emeryville, California, USA - Original compost - Organic plus compost (OP) | ecosystem: Engineered > Solid waste > Mixed feedstock >... | reverse complement strand
TGCCTCCGCGCTCGCGGCGGAGTGCGCCGCCGCGCCCGCGGCACCGGCCTCCGCGGTCCCGGCAGCAGCGGAACTCCGCTCAACCGCGGGGTTTTCCGCGTCCCGCACCACGGACAGCTCCGGCCGGGCCGACACCTCGGCACCGGCCTGCTCGGTCTCCGCACCGGTCTCGGCGAACAGCTCGGACTGCGCCGGGTCCACGGCCCGCCGCGGGCGGGTGCGCGCGGAGCTGCGCGCCTCCTCCTGCCACTCGCGCACGGCCCACCAGGCGATGTTCGGCACCGCGGTCTTGGCCTGCCCCGCGCTGGGCACGTCGGCGGCCGGGACGGGGGCGGGTTCGGCGACCGGGCGCGGCTGGGGCAGCTCGTCGGGGTCGTCGGCGCGGGCGGCCGGGCGCCGCCGGGAGCTGCGGTAGGAGCGGCGCCGCGCCGGCGCGTCCCCGCCGCGGTAGCCGGATTCGCGCTGGTAGCCGCGCGGCCGGCTGCTCGGGGCCAGCGCCTTGCCGACGAGGAACAGCGCGTTGCGCCACAGCTTGCGGGACTTCACCGCCTGCTCCAGCTCGCCGACGGTGGTGCGCACCAGCAGCTCGTCGGGCTGGCTGACCTTGTAGGCCACCAGCACCGGCACGTCGTCGTCGTGCCCGCCGGCGCGGAGTTCCTCGACGAGCTGGGCGGCGCGCGCGGCGGGCAGCTGCACCGCCAGCGTCACCCCGTCCCGGGCGAACTCGCGGACCTGGGAGCTCTCCGGCGAGTCGGCGGCGAGCCGGGTCAGCAGCACCGACTGCGCGGACCGGGTCAGCTCGCGCCCCACGGCGGCCGCGGCGGCGGTGGCGCCGCTGACGCCGGGCACGATCTCGACTTCGAGCTCCATCTTGGCGGCCGCGTCGTACTGGTCCTGCACGGCGCCCCACAGGGCGGGATCGCCGGCGTGCAGCCGCACCACGGCGAGCCGGTCGCGCTCGGCGCGGCGGAAGATCTCCACCGCCTGCTCGTGGGTGAGCTGGGAGGAGTCGACGAGTTCGGCGTCCGGGCGGGCGTGCTCGCGCACGCACTCGGGGGCGAGCACGCTGGCGGACCACACCACCACATCGGCCGCGGCGATGCGCCGGGCCGCGCGGATCGTGATCAGGTCGGCCGCGCCGGGCCCGGCTCCGATGAACGAGATCCGCCCACTCACAGTCGCTCTCCTCTTCCCGCCTCGCCGATGCGGCCGCGGCCCGGGCAGTGCGTCCACTGAGGACGGTGGGGCGGGCCCGGGCGGTACCGGGCGCGCCGCGGGGGCCGCGCAGCGCTCAAGACCGTACCTGGTGATCCACCGGCGCTTCACACGCCCGTTCGCGCACGCTCCGTCACCGCGCGCGAGCAGGATTCGACGAACCGCGAGACCGCCTCGGGCGCACCGGCCGGGTGGGTGTGCAGGTAGGAGGCGTGCACTCCGCCGAGCACGAACCCTTCGCTGCGGGCGGTGCCGGCGCGCCAGTGCCAGGCCGGGCCGGTGCCGTGCTCCGGCAGCACCCGGGTGCGGTGGAATTCGTGGCCGGTGAGCCGGAATCCGGCGGGGCACAGCGGGGAGTCGGTGGCGGCGACGGCTTCCCGGTAGCCGAGGGTGAGCCGCGGGGACATCTCGGCCCGCGCGGGCAGCACGCCGCACAGCGGGTGCCCGTCGAGTTCTTCGGCGAGGTACAGCAGCCCGCCGCATTCGGCGTGCACCGGCGCTCCACTGGCGGCGAACCGGGTGATCTCGGCGCGCAGCGCGGTGTTGGCGGACAGCTCGGCGGCGTGCTGTTCCGGGAATCCACCGGGCAGCACGAGTCCCGCCGTGCCGTCGGGGAGTTCTTCGTCGCGCAGCGGGTCGAGCAGCGCCACCCGGGCGCCGGCGGCTTCGAGCAGTTCGAGGTGCTCGGTGTAGGCGAAGGTGAACGCCGAGCCGCCGGCGACGGCGATCACGGGCCGCTCGCCGCCGTTGCGCACTTCGTCGGCGGGGTTCCAGGCCGGGGCGTCCAGGTCGGGCGCGGTGCGGGCGAGCCGCACGACGGCGTCCAGGTCGACGCCTGCTTCGACCGCGTCGGACATGGCGGCGACGGCGGCTTCGGCGTCGCCGCCGTGCTCGGCGGCGGTGATCAGCCCGAGGTGCCGGGAGGGCACGGTGAGCCCGCCGGTGCGGCCGAGCACGCCGAGCACCGGCAGGCCGACCGAGTCGGCGGCGTCGCGCAGCACCTGCTCGTGCCGTTCGGAGCCGACCTGGTTGAGGATCACTCCGGCCAGCCGCACCCCGGGCTGGTAGCTGCGGAACCCGTGCAGCAGGGCGGCGAGGCTCTGGCTCTGCCCGCGGGCGTCGACGACGAGCACGACGGGGGCCCGGAGCTGGTCGGCGACGTGCGCGGTGGAGCCGAAGGCGGGCCCGTCGGCGGGCCCGTCGAGCTTGCCGTCGAACAGGCCCATGACGCCTTCGACGACGGCCAGGTCGGCTCCGCTGCTGCCGTGCCGGTACAGCGGCGCGACCCGGTGTTCGCCGACGAGGACGGGGTCGAGGTTGCGGCCGGGCCTGCCGGAGGCGACGCGGTGGTAGCCGGGGTCGATGTAGTCGGGTCCGACTTTGAAGGGGGCGACGGTGAGCCCGCGGCGGCGCAGCGCGCCGAGGAGCCCGGTGGCCACGGTCGTCTTGCCCTGCCCGGAGCCGGGTGCGGCGATGACGACGCGGGGGCTCACCACTCGATGCCCTTCTGCCCCTTCTGGCCGGCGTCCATGGGGTGTTTGACCTTGCCGGTTTCCAGCACGAGGTCGGCGGCGTCGACGAGCGCGGCGGGCGCGTCCCGGCCGGTGATGATCACGTGCTGGTGGCCGGGCCGGTCGCGGAGGGTCTCGACGACCTCGTCGACGTCGATCCAGCCCCATTTGAGCGGGTAGGTGAACTCGTCGAGGACGTACATGCCGTGCCGCTGGTCGGCGAGGCGGCGGGCGATTTCGCGCCAGCCTTCGAGGGCGGCTGCGGCGTGGTCCTGCTCGGTGCCCTGCTTGCGGGCCCAGGACCAGCCTTCGCCCATCTTGTGCCATTCGACGGGGCCGCCTTCGCCGGTCTGCTCGTGGAGCCGGCCGAGGGCGCGGAAGGCGCTCTCCTCGCCGACCTTCCACTTGGCGGATTTGACGAACTGGAAGACGCCGAGGGACCAGCCCTGGTTCCACCCGCGCAGCGCCATCCCGAACGCGCTGGTGGATTTCCCCTTCATCTCCCCGGTGTGCACCACCAGCAGCGGCCGGTTGCGCCGCTGCCGCGTGGTCAACCCGTCGTCCGGAACACTCGCAGGCTTCCCTTGAGGCATACCCCCGACCCTATGTCCTCCCCCGTTCACCCCCACCCACCCACGACCACCAGCCAAAACCCCACAACCACCCTGATCGCCCCTACCCGACCCCGCCCACAACCCCCGAGCACCAAACCTCCACCCGACCGACCGCCGCCCGCTCAACACCCTCAGCTCCGAAGCCCCCGAACCCCGAAGGCCCTCCCCACAACGTCCTCACTCCCACCCGAACCACAGAGCAACCGCCCCGCCCAAGCACACCCCCACAGCTCCAGCCCCAGCCCCACGACTCCACCGACGCCATGCCCAGCCCCGAACAGACCCAGCGACACAACCACCCCAGGCCGCGAACACCCCCGCATCGCCTTCCCCCAGATGCCCCAGCAGCCCGCCACCCACCGGACCACGCCCGCCCCCGAAGCCGAAGGCGAGCCAGAAGCCAGACCGGCCGCTCGCAACAACCACGCACCAAAGCCGCGCCCACCCCACCGGCCGATTCCCCGGCAACCACAAGGGAAATCGCTTACTCCGCAGCCACCAGCAGCGATACCACCCCGCACACCCCGAAAAGCCGACCGCCAAGCGCCAACGGCGCTTCCACCACCCAAGCCACCGGCACCGCCGCGGATTCTCAGACGCCGCCTCGCGAGGACAGCCCCGACGCCGCGTCGTACTACTCAAGTCGGGGACCCCACAGCGAGGCAGCGTCTGAGGTTCCGCCACCGGCACCGCCAAGAAGCCAAAACTCCAGCACAACCGCAGGCTCCCCCAGGCCGATCACCTGGAAAAAGCCCCGTCACAGCCCCACAACCGCAGCAGCGCCACGCCAACCGGCTCTCGAACTAGCCACCCCACCGCACAAGAAAGCGCCCCCGCGCTCAACCGACCTGGGGGTCATCGGGAGCGCGAGGGCACTTCAGTGGTCCACCCCTGGGGGTCAGGTGGACAGCGCCCACTTTACCAACAGCGCTTGGATATTCCTACTCCGCCCTCGGTGTGTTGTGACCGAATCGGAATCAGGGGGTGGGCTGGGGGTGCCGGGCGGCGCGGACGATTCCGGCGACGTTGTCGGCGGAGAGTTCGTCGAGGCGCAGGACGGTGCCGCCGAGGGCTGTGGCGAGGTCGGCGGCGAGGCCGAGGCGGACCATGCCTTGTTCGCAGTCGACGACGATGGTGGCGGTGCCGAGGGCGGCGAGCTTGCCGGCGGCGTGCAGGGAGTCGCGGACGGCTTGTTGGGCGCGTGCGCGGTTTCCGCTGGTGGTGGTGCGGGCGGGGACGGTGGCTTTGCCGTCGGTGAGCAGCACGAGCAGCGGGCGGCGCCGCGGGTCGCGGGTGCGTTCGGTGGTGATGACCTGGTGGGTTTTGAGGAGTCCGGCGGCGAGGGGGGTGCGGCCTCCGGTGCGGAGGTTGCGCATCCGGGTGGCGGCGATGTCGGTGGAGTTGGTGGGCGGGAGGGCGAGTTCGGCGTGGTCGCCGCGGAAGGTGATGACGCCGACTTTGTCGCGGCGCTGGTAGGCGTCGCGCAGGAGGGAGAGCACGGCGCCGGAGACGGCGGTCATGCGTTCGCGGGCGGCCATGGAGCCGGAGGCGTCGACGGCGAAGAGGACGAGGTTGCCTTCGCGGCCTTCGCGGATGGGGTGCCGGATGTCTTCGCTGCGGAGCACGAGTCCGGGTCCGGTGCGGCCGCGGGCGTGCTGGTGGGGCGCGGCGGCGGTGAGGGTGGCGGGCAGGTGCACCCCGTGTCCGTCCACTGTGGAGTGCCGGATGGTCTGGCCGGTGCGGGAGCGGGCGCGGGAGCGGCGTCCGGGGGCGCCTTCGCCGATGCCGGGGACTTCGAGGAGCCGGGCGCGGAAGGCGGGAGCGGGTTGTGCCGGTGGCTTGCTGGCCGGGGCGGACCCGTTGCCGTTCTCCTGCGGTTTTCCGTCGGCCTGGGGGTCTTCGGGCGGCTGCGGGGCGCGGCCGCCGCCGGCGGGTCCGTCCGGGCCGTCGGGCCCGTTGTCGGGGGCGCCGCCGCCTCCGCCCGGGCCGTCGTCGGGGCCTTCGGGCGGTTCGTCGTCGCCGGAGCCGGGGTCGGTGCCATCGGAATCGGGGCCACCGGAATCGGGGCCATCGGATTCCGAATCACCGGAGCCGGAGTCCTCGTCGGCGTGCTGCGCGGCTTCGGACAGCGCCTGCTGCAGCTGTTCCTCCTCGACGCCGGGCTCGTCGAACGGGTCGCGGCGGCGCCGGTGCGGCAGGGCGAGCCGGGCGGCGGCTTCCACGTCGGCCTCGGCGACCGCGTCAGCACCGCGCCAGGCGGCGTGCGCGACGGCGGTGCGGGCGAGCACCAGGTCGGCGCGCATCCCGTCGACGTCGAAGGCGGCGCACAGCGCGGAGATCCGGCGCACCTCGGAGTCGGGCAGCTGCACGTGCTCGACGCGGGCGCGGGCGGCGGCGATGCGGTCGGCGAGCTGCGCGTCCTCGTCGGCCCACCGGGCGGCGAACCCGGCGGGGTCGGCTTCGAAGGCGAGCCGGCGGCGCACGACCTCGGTGCGGGTGTCGACGTCGCGGGAGGCGGCGACCTGCACGGTCAGCCCGAACCGGTCGAGCAGCTGCGGCCGCAGCTCGCCCTCTTCCGGGTTCATGGTGCCGACCAGCAGGAACCGGGCGGCGTGGGTGATGGACACGCCTTCCCGCTCGACGTGCGCGCGGCCCATGGCGGCGGCGTCCAGCAGCAGGTCGACGAGGTGGTCGTGCAGCAGGTTGACCTCGTCGACGTAGAGCACGCCGCGGTGCGCGGACGCCAGCAGCCCGGGCTGGTAGGCGCGGACGCCGTCGGTGAGGGCGCGTTCCAGGTCCAGCGAGCCGACGAGCCGGTCTTCGGTGGCCCCGACGGGCAGTTCCACGAGCTCGGCGGGCTTGACCTGCGCGCCGGTGCCGGTGTGCGGCCCGTCCGGGCAGTCCGGGTCGGGGCGCTGCGGGGCGCAGCCGAACCGGCAGCCGGGCACCACCTCGAGCGCGGGCAGCAGCGCCGCCAGCGCTCTGACCACAGTGGACTTCGCGGTGCCCTTCTCGCCGCGCACCAGCACCCCGCCGATGCTCGGGTGGACGGCGTTGAGCAGCAGCGCCAGCCGCAGGTCGTCGTGGCCGACGACGGCGGAGAACGGGAACCGCGCGCTCGCGGGTGAGGTCATGCCAGGAGTTCCTTCCTCGGGTCTCGGGCGCCCCGATGTCGGCTTCGCCGGGGTGAGGCAGTGTCCTGACTCCCGGATCAGCGCGGATCTCCGGCCTTCCCAGGCGGTTTCGCCCGGTGGCTCGCGTCGGGGAGATCCGCTCCCCGGTCACAGTGGCGCCGACCGTGCCGGATTCGCACCGGCTTCCTGACCTGCCCCGGCCGTGGACCGCCGGACATCGTCGCAGATCGGCGGTGGGCGAGGAACCGCCCTGCGCGGCTCAGGCCGCGGTGGCGGGGCTGCGGCGCATGTCGACGTGCGCGATGCCGTCTTCGAGATACTCCTCACCGTCGGGCTCGAAGCCGAACGAGCGGTAGAAGTCGAGCGCGTAGGTCTGCGCCGAGAGCACGGCGGGCGCGCGCCGGATCTCGGCCAGCGCGGCGCGCATCAGCTTGCGCCCGAGGCCCATGCCGCGGGCGTCCTTGGCGGTGACGACCCGGCCGATGCGGTAGGTGCCGTCGGGGTCTTCGAGCAGCCGCAGGTAGCCGAGCACCCCGTCGGCGGAGTCGATCCAGAAGTGGCGGGTGGTGCTCTCCAGGTCGCGGCCGTCGAGCTCCGGGTAGGCGCACTGCTGCTCCACCACGAACACGTCCACGCGCAGGCGCAGCATCCGGTAGAAGTCCTCGGCGTCGAGATCGGCCGTGTAGGCGCGGTGCACGGCAGTGGCGAGCGGTTGCAGGGTCACCCCACCGGGATATCACAGGAGCGCCCGGAAACCCGGGGTCACCTGCGGTAGCAGTAGCGCACGCCACTGATCGCCGCAGCGGTGGCTACAGCTGCCCCTGCAGATCGGCGGCCACGCCGGAGATCCGCGTGTACACCCCGGGTGAGCCCGCGCGCCCGCAGCCGGAGCCGTAGGAGACCACGCCGATCAACCGCCCGTCGCTGACCAGCGGCCCGCCGGAGTCGCCGGCGCAGGCGTCCCGCCCGCCCTCGGGCACCCCGGCGCAGACCATCGTCGAGCCGTCGTACTCGGGGTAGGCCCGGCGGCACTCGGCGTCGCCGGTCAGCGGGACCTCCGCGGAGCGCAACGTGTCCGAAGTGGACCCGTGCTCGGTGGTGCGGCCCCAGCCGTAGACCCGCGCCGGGGTGCCGGGCCGGTAGTGCTCGGCGTCCCCGGCGGCGGCCATCGGCAGCGGCTGCTGCGGCGCGGGGGTCTTCAGGGTGAGCACGGCGACGTCGTGGCCCTGGGCGACGCCGTGGAACTCGGGGTGCACCCAGACGCGGGCGACCTCGGAGCTGGTGCCGGCCTCGTCGCGCAGGTCCTGGCGGCCGGTGATGGCGCGCAGCTCGCCGGGCTCGCGCGGCTGCTCGGAGGACGGGGCGAACGCGCAGTGCGCGGCGGTGACGACCTTGGTCGGGCTCACCAGGGTGCCGCCGCAGAACTGCCTGCCGTCGGCGTCGGTGAGCGCGACGGCCCAGGGCGCGGCCTGCACATCGGTGTTCTGCCCGCCGAGGACGCGGGCCTGCGCGTCACCGCCGGGGGCGGCCCCGGCGGCCGGGTTGAGCAGGGCGACCGCGGCGGTGGCGGCGAACCCGCCCGCGGCGAGCCGCCGCAGCGCCGAGCGCGCGGCCCCGGCCCGCCGGGACGGGGCGCCACCTCGGAGCTCCCGGGCTCGGGCCTGCGCAGGGCGATCCCCGCGGACAGGGCCATCCCCGCAGGCAGGGCCATCCCCGCGGAACGGCACCTCCGCCGACGCCGCGGCGGGCTCCGGGCCGGCTCCGGGCAGGGCACCGGGGGTCGCGGATCGGGTGGTGCGGGCACTGCCTCGGAACACGGGACCTCCAAGCGCGATCAAGGAATCCGGCGGCACACCGTAGCCGGGCGATCACGCGCAGATCACGAGGGCCAACTCACACCGGATCGGCAAAATTTTTCGTTAAGATGGAGATCGGCGGGAAAAACGACGCAGAGATCGACCTGGGGACAACGTTCGTCCCGACCCTCGCATCGCGTGCGAGCCGCCCGCGCAGCCGGCGGCTCCGCGATCAAACCCGATCAGGCGACGAAGGACCGGTGCGCCGCACGGCCCCGGCCCGCTGCGCGCGCCCGCCCGCGAACACCCCGAGCACCGAAGACCCACCGGCCCGCGCCCGGGCCGGCCGACGCGGAGGAGCGAACACGTCATGCTGCTGGACCTCACGACCCTGCCGGCGTTCCTGATCGCCAGCGCGGTGGTGGTGCTGACACCCGGCGTCGACGCGTTCCTGCTGCTGCGCACCTCGCTGCGCCAGGGCACCGGGGCCGGGCTGCGCGCGCTCGCCGGCATCCACAGCGGCAGCATCGCGCAGGTCGCGCTGGTGATCTGCGGGCTCGGCGCGCTGATCGCGAACCACCCGGCGGTGCTGTCGGCGCTGAAGTGGCTCGGCGCGGCCTACCTGGTGTACCTGGCCGCGACGATCGCGCGCGGGCTGTGGCTGACGCGCAAGGAGACCGGCGCGGGCCTCGGCGGCGGAGCGCCGGTGCGGCGGCCGTACGTGCAGGGGCTGCTGAGCAACATCACGAACCCGAAGATGCTGCTGTTCACCCTGGCGTTCCTGCCGCAGTTCGTCGGGTCCGCGGCCGCGCCCGCGCTGCAGCTGGTCCTGCTCGGCGCGGTGTTCCTGGTGGTGGCCGCGATCTGGGAGGTCACGCTGGTGCTGGCGGCCGCGCGCATCGCCGAGCGGCTGCGCCGCCCGCGGGTGGCCCGCTCCCTGGACATGATCAGCGCGGCGGCGTTCCTGACGATCTCGGTCGGCCTCGTCGCGAGCTGAAACCCGCCCGGACACAAGGCAGGGCCGGGGCGCCCGGCGTGCGTCCCGGCCCTGCCCTCCCCCGACGGGCTCTAGTGCAGCTGCTGCTGCACGTCCTCGAAGTAGGTCGCAACGCGGGTGTAGACCCCCGGCTGGCCCGGCCGGGCGCAGCCGTTGCCCCAGGACACGATCCCGATCAGCTTGTCGTCGGCGACCAGCGGGCCACCGGAGTCGCCCTGGCAGCTGTCCACCCCGCCCTCGGGCAGCCCGGCGCAGACGTTGGCCTGCGGCTTGAAGCTCTCCCCGTAGGCCTTCGAGCACTCCTGGTCGGTGGTGATCGGCGGGTGCGCCTGCTGCAGCGTGCGGGACGGGGTGCCGCCCTCGCTGGTGCTGCCCCAGCCGAGCACGGTGGCCTGCTTGCCCGGCTGGTACAGCGCGGAATCGCCCGGCGAGGCCAGTTGCAGCGGGGCCTGCGGCAGCGGGTGGTCGAGGGTCAGCACGGCGACGTCCGAGCCGGCGGTGGCGTCGGTGTACTTGGGGTGCACCCACTTGTCCTTGACCTTGGCCTCGTCGCCGGCGGTGCTCTGCTTGTCGTCGCGGCCGGCGACGGCGTTCATGTCCGGGGGCGCGTCGCCGGTGGCGCAGTGCGCGGCGGTGACGACCTTGTCGGGGGCGGCCAGGGTGCCGCCGCAGAACTGGTTGCCCGCGGAGTCGGTGAGGTAGACGACCCACGGGTACTCGGCGGTGCTGGCGGGCTCCCCGCCGACGATCTTGCTCTGGACCGGGTCGCCCGGCGCGGCCGCTGCCGGGCCGGTGAGCGCGACCGAGGCCAGCGCCGCGGCGGCCAGCGCGCCGATCGCCGGCACTCGCCGGAGGTGCGCGCCCGGAATCCTCGTGCTGCCCGTGACCTTCGTCATGCCCCTGCCCTCCGTGATCCCGCTGGTGCTCGGTGACCGCGCGGCCGGTGGCGTGCCCGCCGGCTCGCGGCCGGAGCCAGTGTCGCCGAAACAGGCGATCACAGCGCGGTCACGGTCCACAACGGCTGATCGGTGTTACCCGACCAGGTGACGTGGGGCGAGATCGGGGCGTTCGCCCTGATCAACGCGGTCCACTGTAGACTACCGAGGTGGGCGCGCCACCCGTTCGCCAGAACCCGCCGGCGCGCTCACAGCTCCGCCAGCGCCTCCCGGACCAGATCCGCACTGGTGTCCGGATCCGCCGCGTTGGCCTCGATGTCGCCGAGCAGCTCGC
>Ga0164243_10015576_pt1 | contig 10497 bp, 7 predicted proteins | sample OricompcompostOP_FD_108781 | JGI IMG/M metagenome (GOLD analysis project Ga0164243, IMG submission 108781) | Organic Plus compost microbial communities from Emeryville, California, USA - Original compost - Organic plus compost (OP) | ecosystem: Engineered > Solid waste > Mixed feedstock >... | reverse complement strand
CACAGCCCTGGCGGCACCGTGGCCCCGTGCGCGGGCGCCCTCGGCGCGGTTCGGCGCTCGGGGGCGGCCGGCCCCACACGGCCCTGGCGGCACCGCGGCCCCGTGCGCGGGCGCCCTCGGCGCGGTTCGGGGGCCGGCCGTCTCGTGCGGTCTTTGCGGGGCGAGGCCACTGCCCCCCGCGCGCGGCGCCAGGAACCCCCGGCCCAAGCCCTGGGGCCATTCCGGCGGGCGGCGCCCGTGGGTCTGCCCCGCGCGTGCGGCGGCCGTGGGTCTGCCCCGCGCGTGCGGCGCCACCTGCGATTCCCGGGAGGCCCGTCGGCGCCGCCCCGAACCCCCCGTCGGCGGGGGCTGGCGCGGGTCCGCCTGCGCCGCCTGAGTGGGACGCTGCCCCGCGCGCGGCACCCCGGCGGCTTCGGAAGCCCTGCCACCAGTCGGCGCAGGTGTCGCCGCTGTCCCGTGCGGGGCGTCCCGGCAGGTTCGGGGAGCGAGCCCGGGCCACTCCCCCGCAGCTCTCGCGCCATGGGCGCTGTCCCGTGGGGGAGGCCGCCGCAGCGCACGCGTCGGCGCTGGTCAGACACACATGGACGGCGCCCACGCGCGGGCCCCCCGCGACCACCGCCGGGCCCTCAGCCCCGCGCCAACCGCAACCGTGCCCTCAGCCCGGTGCCAGCCCCAACCGTCCCCTCAGCCCGGTGCCAACCCCAACCGTGCCTTCAGCCCCGCGCCAACCCCAACCGTGCCCTCAGCCCCGCGCCAACCCCAACCGTGCCCTCAGTCCCGCGCCAACCCCGACCGTCCCCTCAGTCCCGCGCCAGCCCCAATCGTGCCCTGAGGCCGCCCACCGCCCCCGTGCCCGAGGTGTCGTCGGTGGCCACCGCCGCCGCGCCCGCTGTCACCGTCTCGTAGACCGACATGATGTCCGCGCCGACCGTCGACCAGTCGAAGCGGCGGACGTGGGCGCTCCCCCGCTTCCGGAGCTCGGCGCGGCGGGCGGGGTCGCCCAGGAGGCGTACGGCGGCGTCGGCGAGGGCGTCCGCGTCCTCGTTGGCGAAGAGTTCGCCGGCCGCGCCCTGGTCCAGGACCTGGGCGAAGGCGTCGAGGTCGGAGGCGAGGACGGGCGCGCCCGCCGACAGTGCCTCGACCAGGATGATGCCGAAGCTCTCACCGCCGGTGTTGGGGGCCACGTACAGGTCGACGCTGCGCAGCAGCCGGGCCTTGTCCTCGTTGCTGATCATGCCGAGGAACTCGACGCGGGAGCGCAGTTCGGCGGGCAGGTCCTCGACCGCCTCCTCCTCGTCGCCCCGGCCGGCCACGAGGAGCCGGGCCTCCGGGCGGGCGGCGAGGATCTTCGGCAGGGCCCGCATCAGCACCGGGAGGCCCTTGCGGGGCTCGTCGATGCGGCCGATGAAGCCGATGGTGTCGCCCTGCCAGTCGGGGTTGGGCTCGGCCCGGGCGAAGAAGTCGACGTCGACGCCGTTGGGGATGACGACCGCGTCGCCGCCCAGGTGCTCCACCAGCGTCCGGCGGGCGTACTCGCTGACCGCGATCCGGGCGCTGATCTTCTCCAGGGCGGCCTGGAGGATCGCGTACGCCGCGATCATCGCGCGCGAGCGCGGGTTGGACGTGTGGAAGGTGGCGACGATCGGCCCCGAGGCCGCCCAGCAGGTCAGCAGGCCGAGGGACGGCGACGTGGGCTCGTGGATGTGGACGACGTCGAACCGTCCGTCGTGCAGCCAGCGGCGCACCCGCGCGGCGGAGAGGAACCCGAAGTTCAGCCGGGCGACCGAGCCGTTGTACGGCACCGGGACGGCCCGGCCCGCCGAGACGACGTACGGCGGCAGCGGCGTGTCGTCGTCGGCCGGCGCCAGCACCGACACCTCGTGCCCCTGCCGGATGAAGTACTCGGCGAGGTCCCGGATGTGGAACTGGACGCCTCCGGGCACGTCCCAGGAGTACGGGCAGACGATGCCGATTCTCACGAGGTCCCCTTCGTGGGATCCAGGTCGGCGAGCCACAAGCGCTGGAGCATGTGCCAGTCCTCCGGATGTTCGGCGATACCCGTGGCGAAGGCGTCGGCCAGCGCCTGTGTCATGACAGACGTCTTCTCGGCGCGATTGCCTGACTCGGGCACCTCGACCGGTGGGTGGACGCGGCCCCGCATCACGGGCGAGTCGTCGTACCAGAGCGTCACGGGCAGCAGCAGCGCCCCGGTCTGCTGGGCGAGCAGGGCCGGTCCAGCGGGCATCCGGGCGGTCGCGCCGAAGAAGTCGACCTCGACGCCGGAGGAGGACAGGTCGCGGTCGGCGACCAGGCAGACCAGACCGCCGTCGCGCAGCCTGCGTGCCAGCGTGCCGAAGGCGCTGCCGCCGCTGTGCGGCAGGACCTCCATGCCGAGGCCCTCGCGGTAGGCGACGAACCGGTCGTAGAGCGTCTCGGGCTTGAGGCGCTCGGCGACCGTCGTGAACGGTGTCTTCAGCTCGGTGGTGACCCAGGCACCGGCCAGGTCCCAGTTGGCCAGGTGGGGCAGGGCCAGTATCACGCCCTTCCCGGCGGCCAGCCCGTCGGTGAGGTGGTGGACGTCCTTGGGCGCGAATCCCTCGCGCACCCGGTCCTCGCTCCAGGCGGGGAGCCGGAAGGACTCCATCCAGTAGCGCAGGTACGAGCGCATGCCCGCGCGCGAGAGCTCGGCCAGGCGCTGCGGGCTCGCGTCGGGCACCACGCGCGCGTAGTTGCTCTCCAGCCGCTGGACGCCCTTGCCCCGCTTCTTCCACGCCAGGTCGGCGATGGTGCGGCCGAGGCGTACGGCGGCCGGCTCGGGGAGCTTCTTCACGGTGCCCCAGCCGAGTCCGTACAGCGCGTCGGTGAGCCGGTCCTGGGCGCTCACGTGGCGGCCTCGCTCCCGTGCGAGGCGCTCTCCGGCTTGTCCTGCGCCTCGGCGGCCTCGGCCTCGGCGGACTCCCGGCGGACGGTGACGACCCGCTGGACCAGCGTGACGAGGCTGCCCACGGCGACGATCCACAGCGCCACCGGCAGCAGGTACTGGATGCCGGGCACACCGAACTTGTGCAGTCCGGCGAAACCGGCCGCGACCAGCGAGATCACCAGGCGCTCGGCCCGCTCGACCAGGCCGTTGACCGCGACCGGCAGGCCGATCGACTCGCCGCGGGCCTTGGTGTACGACACGACCTGGCCGCTGGCCAGGCAGAAGATCGACACCGCGCACAGCACGATGTCGTCGCCGCCCCCGGCGTACCAGAGGGCGAAGCCTCCGAAGATAGCGCCGTCGGCGACCCGGTCCAGGGTCGAGTCGAGGAAGGCCCCCCAGCGGCTGGAGCGGCCCAGCTGGCGGGCCATGTTGCCGTCGACGAGGTCGGAGAACACGAACAGCGTGATCACGACCGTGCCCCAGAAGAACTCGCCCATGGGGTAGAAGACCAGCGCGCCCGCGACCACCCCGGCGGTCCCGATCAGGGTGACGGTGTCGGGGCTGACGCCCCTTCTGATCAGAAATGAGGCGAACGGCGTGAGAACACGCGTGAAGAAAGCACGCGCGTACTTGTTCAGCATGGCCTTCCCGAGGGTCGGTGTGGCGCCGTGCGGCCCCTGCTGGCCACCGGCTGGCCCATCGTAGCCACGCGCGCGTGCGGGCGGCCGCCCGGCACTCGTACCCGGGCCCCGCGGCACGCCGGGCCGGGGCGGCGGGCGCGGTCCCGTCCGTCGTATGGACGGGCCGTGCGGTGAGTGGAAAGCTCGAAGGACCGCGGGCGTCGTCGCAGCCGCCGTCGCTGGGGGCGCCTTCCGGGCCCGGGCCCGGGAGAGGGACCGTACGTCCGCGCCCACAGTGACCTCACCGTGCACGGGAGGCAGGATCATGGGCGACAAGGCGAACGCACACCCCGGAGCCGCCGGCAGGGCTACGGCGGCCGGCCACCCCACGTCCGTACGGAATGTGGTGCTGGTCGGCCACAGCGGTTCGGGCAAGACGACTCTGGTCGAGGCCCTCGCGCTGACGGCGGGGGCGGTGAACCGGGCGGGCCGCGTCGAGGACGGCGGCACCGTCTCCGACTACGACGAGATCGAGCACCGGCAGCACCGCTCGGTGCAGCTCTCCCTGGTGCCCGTCGAATGGGACGGCATCAAGATCAACCTGCTGGACACCCCCGGCTACGCGGACTTCGTCGGGGAACTCAGGGCCGGTCTGCGCGCGGCGGACGCGGCCCTCTTCGTCGTCTCGGCCTCGGACGGCGTCGACGGCTCCACGCGCATGGTGTGGGACGAGTGCGCGGCCGTCGGCATGCCGCGCGCGATCGTCGTGACGCATCTGGAGGCGGCGCGGGCGAACTACGAGGAGATGACGCGGATCTGCGCGGAGGCGTTCGGCGGCGACGACCCCGACGCCGTGCTCCCGCTGTACCTGCCGCTGCACGGGGAGCCGGGCCCGGACGGGCACGCGCCGGTGACCGGGCTGATCGGCCTGCTCACGCAACGGCTCTTCGACTACTCCACCGGCGAGCGCAAGGAGTCCGAACCGGGCGGCGACGAGCTGCCACTGATCGAGGAGGCGCGCAACCGGCTGATCGAGGGGGTCATCGCGGAGAGCGAGGACGAGACCCTCATGGACCGCTATCTCGGCGGCGAGCAGATCGACGTCAAGACACTGATCGAGGATCTGGAGCGGGCCATCGCGCGGGGCACGTTCTTCCCCGTGCTGGCGGCGGCCCCGGCAGCCGAGGGCGCCCGGCAGGGCCTCGGCACCGTCGAGGTGCTGGAGCTGATCACCCGGGGCTTCCCGACCCCGCTGGAGCGGCCGGCGCCCGCGGTGACCACGCTCGACGGACGGCCGCGCGAGGTGAAGCCGTGCGACCCGGACGGGCCGCTGGTGGCCGAGGTCGTGAAGACCGCGTCGGACCCCTACGTCGGCCGGATCTCGCTGGTGCGTGTCTTCTCCGGCACGCTGCGGCCCGACGAGACGGTGCACGTCTCCGGGCACGGCATGGAGGACCGCGGCCACGAGGACCACGACGTCGACGAGCGCGTCGGCGCGCTGTCGGCGCCGTTCGGCAAGCAGCAGCGCACCCTCAGCCACTGCATCGCGGGCGACCTGGCGTGCGTGGCGAAACTGAGCCGCGCGGAGACCGGGGACACGCTGTCGTCGAAGGACGACCCGCTGCTGATGGAGCCCTGGCAGATGCCGGACCCGCTGCTGCCGCTGGCCATCCAGGCGCACAGCAAGGCCGACGAGGACAAGCTGTCGCAGGGGCTGGCCCGGCTGGTCGCCGAGGACCCGACGATGCGCCTGGAGCAGAACCAGGCCACCCACCAGGTGGTGCTGTGGGCCCTGGGCGAGGCGCACGCCGACGTCGCGCTGGAGCGACTGCGCAGCCGGTACGGGGTGCAGGTCGACGTGGTGCCGTACAAGGTGTCGCTGCGGGAGACGTTCGCGGGCAAGGCGGCGGGCCGCGGCCGGCACGTGAAGCAGTCCGGCGGGCACGGGCAGTACGCCATCTGCGAGATCGAGGTCGAGCCGCTGCCCGGCGGTTCGGGCATCGAGTTCGTGGACAAGGTCGTCGGCGGCGCGGTGCCGCGCCAGTTCATCCCGTCCGTGGAGAAGGGCGTGCGGGCCCAGGCGGCCAAGGGGGTCGCGGCCGGTCATCCGCTCGTCGACGTCCGGGTCACCCTGCTCGACGGCAAGGCGCACTCGGTCGACTCCTCGGACGCGGCCTTCCAGACGGCCGGCGCGCTCGCGCTGCGCGAGGCGGCGGGCGAGACGAAGATCCATCTGCTGGAGCCGGTGGCGGAGGTGTCGGTGCTGGTCGGCGACGACTACGTCGGGGCCGTGATGAGCGACCTGTCCGGGCGGCGGGGCCGCGTCCTCGGCACCGAGCAGACCAGTGGCGGGCGCACGCTGATCAAGGCCGAGGTGCCGGAGATCGAGATCGGCCGGTACGCCATCGATCTGCGGTCGCTGTCGCACGGCACGGCCCGGTTCAGCCGGCGGTACGCGCGGCACGAGCCGATGCCGCAGCAGATCGCGGAGCGGGTCCGGGAGGAGGCGCGGGTGGCCTCCTAGCGCGTGGCGGCCTCCTGGCGCACGCTGCTGCCCGGCCGCACGGCTCACGGCGACCCGGCCCCGTGGCGCACACCGGCCCCGTGGCGCGCACCGGCCCTGTGACGCGCGCCCGGCGCCGCCCGGTCGCTCCCTGGGCGCGCGCCGCGTCACGACGCGCGCCGGAGCCTTCAGGACGCCGTGTCAGGAGGCCCCTCCCCGTCGGCGGGCGGCTTCGGCCGTCCGCCGACGGATGTCGGTGGCTGGGGATACGCTGATCATCGATCGGCGACGAACCAACAGGTGTGCGCCGTACGGAAGTCGGGAAGGCCGCAGGAGCGACAGTGCGGCGAGTGGGGGCGGGAATGACCGTTGAAGGCGGTTACGCGGACATCTTCGGTCCGCAGGTGCCGCGCACGGCCGGTGAGGGGCAGACGGCGACCTTCGCGCTGGCCTCGGCGGCCTACCGCGACAACCCGTACGAGGACATCAAGAAGGCCGACAACGAGTGGCACAAGACGGATGTCAAGGCGGGCCGCGCCTGGGCGAAGATCTTCCGGCCGAACCTGGGTGAGGCGTTCTCGCGGGCCGTGGTCGACCGCATGCTCGGCGACGGCCGCAAGCCGCTGATCCAGTCCTTCGGCACCGAGCCGCAGGTCGTGGTCGAGCACTGCCTGGCCGCCAACAACATCCGCAAGGCCCGGGACCGGACGCTCAGCGCGATCATGCTGGTCTGCGGCGTGCTGTTCCTCCCCGGCCTCCTGGTGTGGCTGCTGGTCTTCACCCTGCGCACCACCATCGTCAAGCGGGACGCCAAGCGGGGCGGGGCGCTCGCCTCCGTGCTCCTCGTCGCGATGGGCGCGCTGGCCGTGCTGTTCCTGGTCAGGATGCCGTTCACCGGCCTGTGGGCGTGGTACGCGCGCGCCTCGGTGGTGATGCCGGTCCTCGGCTGGTTCTGGGCGAAGCAGGTGTGCGAGCGCACCGCGCGGGACCTGCGGGAGCGCTGGGACAGTCTGCTCGCGGGCAGCAGCGTCGGCGCGAAGGTGCCGGAGGCGGTGCCGGCCAGTCCCAACGAGACCCAGGCCGAGCATCTGCGCCAGGCGCTGGCCAAGCTCAGCGCCGAGCAGCAGTCCAACTCGGTCTTCTACGCCGGTCCCAAGGGCATACTCGGCATGGGCACCCGCTGGGGCAGCTGGCAGCTGGCCGAGGAGCTGGTGCCCGCCGACTCCGACCGCGAGATCCACCCGTTCCGCAGCTGGGACGTGATCCGCGCGATCCACGACCAGCTGAGCCTGCTGGAGCGCGGCCCGCTGAACACGGGCGGTTTCCCGAAGCCCTCGATACGCCACTGGATCGTGACGCCGATCGCCGAGGGCGCCTCGGCGGTGTCCCGGCCGGAGGGCACGGACGTCGAGGCGTACCAGGTCAAGCCGCACGCGATACAGGAGATCTGCAACAAGCAGCAGTTCGGCAGCGGTGACCGGCACTACCTGGGCGTCCAGTGGACCCTGTGGGACGGGCAGCTGATCATCACCATGCTGATCACCGTGACCGTGCTGCACGAGACGCTGCGCATCGAGGTGACGGGCCACGCCCTCGGTCCGGTCAACGGGCTCTTCCAGGAGAAGCCCGAGGCACCGAAGAAGGAGGTCGCCAAGTCGCTGAAGCCGTGGGAGACCCGCTCGGTGAAGCTGCCGCTGGTCGGCACCGACGAGGTGGTGCGGCTGGCGGTGCGGGCCCCGCTGTCCTGGTATCCCCCGGCGCTGAACTGGCTGGGCGGGACGATCGCCCTGCCCGAGCCGTTCGGGCTGCGGCACGCCTGGGCCGACCAGCCGTGGCGGCACCGCTTCATGGCCGACGACGCGCTGCGCGCCGCCACCCCGGTGCTGCGGGCCGTGCACGCCTCGGCGATCAGGGTGCTCGCGGAGAACGGCGTGGACACCGAGAAGTTCGGTGCGCGCTCGGCCTTCCTCAGCACGGCCGTCCAGGACACCTCGCCCCGCAAGGCGGACGTCTACGACGCGTAGGCGCTCCGGGGCGACAGACGAACGGGGGCCGGGACCCGGCCCCCTTCTTCCCCGGGTCAGTCCGTCCTGTTCCCCGGGTCAGTCCGTCGGCCAGACCTCGGCCAGCATCTTGCGGGTGTCCGCGAGCAGCTGAGGCAGCACCCGGGTGTGCCCGACGACCGGCATGAAGTTCGTGTCCCCGCCCCAGCGCGGCACGATGTGCTGGTGGAGGTGGGCGGCGATGCCGGCGCCCGCGACCGTGCCCTGGTTCATGCCGATGTTGAAGCCGTGGGCACCCGACGCGGTGCGCAGGGCCGTCATGGCCTGCTTCGTCAGGGCTCCCAGCTCGGCGGTCTCCGGCTCGGTGAGGTCGGTGTAGTCGGCGACGTGGCGGTAGGGCACGACCATCAGGTGCCCGCCGTTGTACGGGTACAGGTTGAGGACCGCGTACACCTGCTCGCCGCGCCGGACCACCAGCCCGTCCTCGTCGGATTTGGCCGGGATCGAGCAGAAGGGGCAGCCGTCGTCCGCTCCGGGACCGGTCGGCTTGTTCTCACCCTGGATGTAGGCCATCCGATGGGGCGTCCACAGGCGCTGGAACGCGTCCTGGATGCCCACTCCCCACTGCTGCTCCGGCTCACTCGTCATGCGTGCAGCATATGGCTTCGGCCGTTCCCGGCGTGTCGCCGGGGCGGCCGGGCGGCGGCCACCGGCCAAGCTGGGCCCGTGGACGACGACAGCCCCTCCGCCCGCTGGGAGCAGCGCACCGAGATCCCGCTGTTCCTGGCGTCGCTGCTCTTCCTGGCCGCGTACGCCGCCCGGGTCCTCGCGGTGAGCATGCCGCAGTTCTGGAAGGACCTGTGCGTGTACACGATGGCCGCGCTGTGGCTGCTGTTCGCCGCCGACTTCGTGGTGCGCCGGCAACTCAGCGGGGAGCGTTTCCCGCACTTCGTGAGGACGCACTTCCTGCACACAGTCGTGGTGCTGCTGCCGCTGCTGCGGCCGCTGCGTATCGTGCCGCTCTACGACGCGATCCAGCACCGGCAGGGCGAGCCGCGGCTGTCCCTGCACGCGCGGGTGATCGCCTACGCGAGCCTGTCCACGCTGCTCCTCGGCTTCGCCGGGGCCCTGGCCGTCTTCCATCTGGAACGCGGGGCGCCCGGCGCCACCATGCGGACGTTCGGTGACGCGGTGTGGTGGACGGCGGCGACCCTCAGCACCGTCGGCTACGGCGACATCACACCGGTGACCTTCGGGGGCCGGGCGATCGCGGTCGGCATGATGGCCGGCGGGCTGGCCCTGCTGGGCGCGGTGACCGGGTCGTTCTCCTCCTGGCTGCTCCAGGTCTTCGCCCGCGAGAGCGACAAGAGGCCCCCGGGGAGCTGAGCTTCCCGGGGGCCTCCTGGAGCCGGTGGATCAGACCTGCGCCCGCTCCTCGACGACCTTCGCGATCTTGGCGATGGCCTCGTCGAACGGGATGCCGTTCTCCTGGGAGCCGTCGCGGTAGCGGAAGGAGACGGCGTTGTTCGCCATGTCCTCGTCGCCCGCGATGACCATGAAGGGCACCTTCTGCTTCTGGGCGTTGCGGATCTTCTTCTGCATACGGTCCGAGGACGAGTCGACCTCGACGCGCAGACCCCGCTTCTTCGCGGCGGCGGCGAACTTCTCCAGGTACTCGATGTGCGCGTCGCCGATCGGGATGCCGAGCGCCTGGACGGGCGCGAGCCACGCCGGGAAGGCACCCGCGTAGTGCTCCAGGAGCACCGCGAAGAACCGCTCGATCGAGCCGAACAGCGCACGGTGGATCATGACCGGACGCTGCTTGGAGCCGTCGGCGGAGGTGTACTCCAGGTCGAAGCGCTCCGGCAGGTTGAAGTCGAGCTGGATCGTCGACATCTGCCAGGTGCGGCCGATGGCGTCCTTGGCCTGGACGGAGATCTTCGGGCCGTAGAAGGCGGCGCCGCCCGGGTCCGCGACCAGTTCCAGGTTCTGCTTCTCGGCGACCTGGCGCAGCGTCTCGGTGGCCTCCTCCCACGCCTCGTCGGTGCCGACGAACTTCTCCGGGTCCTTGGTGGACAGCTCCAGGTAGAAGTCGGTCAGGCCGTAGTCGCGCAGCAGGTTCAGGACGAAGGTGAGGGTCTTGTCGAGCTCCTCGGACATCTGCTCGCGGGTGCAGTAGATGTGCGCGTCGTCCTGGGTGAAGCCGCGGGCGCGCGTGAGGCCGTGCACGACGCCGGACTTCTCGTACCGGTACACCGTCCCGAACTCGAAGAGGCGCAGCGGCAGTTCACGGTAGGAACGCCCGCGCGCGTCGAAGATCAGGTTGTGCATCGGGCAGTTCATGGGCTTGAGGTAGTAGTCCACGCCCTCGTCGAGCTGCATGGGCGGGTACATGCCGTCGGCGTACCAGTCCAGGTGGCCCGAGGTCTCGAAGAGCTTCCCCTT
>Ga0164243_10015575_pt1 | contig 10497 bp, 6 predicted proteins | sample OricompcompostOP_FD_108781 | JGI IMG/M metagenome (GOLD analysis project Ga0164243, IMG submission 108781) | Organic Plus compost microbial communities from Emeryville, California, USA - Original compost - Organic plus compost (OP) | ecosystem: Engineered > Solid waste > Mixed feedstock >... | reverse complement strand
GGGGCTTGCCGGATCGCTGCTGGTCGGGGTGAACGCCGCGAAGGCGCTCGGCTATGCGCTCGATGTGCCGCTGATCCCGATCAATCATCTCGAAGCGCATGTCTACGCGAACTGGCTCGACACCAACGACGCGCTCACGCCGCCGGATCTGCCGGCCATCTGCCTGCTTGTCTCGGGGGGACACACGGAGATCCGGCTCATCCGCGAGATCGGCGAGTTCGAGATTCTCGGGCGCACCATCGATGACGCGGCGGGCGAGGCCTTCGACAAGGGGGCGCGTCTGCTCGGGCTCGGCTATCCGGGCGGACCGGCCATCCAGCGCGCCGGTGCCGAGGGGAATCCATCGGCGTTCACGATGCCGCGGGCGTGGCTCGGTGATTCGCTCGACTTCAGCTTCTCCGGTCTGAAGACGTCGCTGTTGCGGCAGGTCGAACCGTATCGACTGCCGGACGAGGGGCCGAAGCCCGATCCGAAGGCGCTCTTCCCGATGCACCGGACGCCGCGCTTCCGCGATGATCTGCCGCTGGCGGATCTTGCGGCATCGTTCGAGCAGGCCATCATCGATGTGCTCGCCGCGAAGACGGCGCGTGCCGCGGTCCAGCATCAGGCAAAGACGGTGCTCCTCGCGGGGGGCGTCGCGGCGAATCGCGCGCTGCGTGAACGCCTTGCCGACGAGGTCGCGCGGGCGTTCGCACAGGCGGGCTGCACGGATGTGCCGCCGACACGGTGGCCAGCACTCACCTTCTGCACGGATAATGCGGCAATGGTTGCCGGACTCGGGTATCAACGATGGCGCGCGGGGAAGACCGGAGGTCTCGATATCGACGCCTATCCGCGATTCCCTGATGCGGTGCCGTCGACGTGATCACCCCCATCAATGAAGAGGTTGCATGTGACCACCCAAACGACCCTGCAGGCGGAGCTTCAGGACACCCTCGATCGCGCGTTCACGTTTGCCGTTGATCTCGCGAAGGAGGCCGGAGCGCTGCTTCGCGGATATCAGGAGGCGGGATTCGCGATCCAGCACAAGGGCGCGGTCGATCTCGTGACCGATGCTGACAAGGCCTCCGAGACGCTGATCGCCGCGCGTATCCGCGAGACGTGGCCGGATCATCGCCTCATTGGCGAGGAGGGCGCCCGCGGTGCCGGTGAGGACGCGCCGTTCGGCTGGATCGTCGATCCGCTCGATGGCACCACGAACTTCGCGCATCGCTATCCGCACTTCGCCGTCTCGATCTGCCTCGAGCATCGCGGCACGCCGGTGCTCGGTGTCGTCTACGATCCGATGCGCGACGAGCTCTTCGCGGCGGTGACGGGGCGCGGCGCGACGCTGAACGGGAAGCCGATCTCCGTGTCGTCGACCGAGCAGCTGCAGCAGGCGCTGATGGCGACGGGCTTCTCCTACGTCATCGCCGAGCGCGGCGAGGGCACGGCGCTGTGGACGGCGTTCAACAACGGCGCGCAGGGATTGCGTCGCGATGGTGCCGCCGCGCTGAACATGGTCTACGTGGCGTGCGGCCGCCTCGATGCCTACTTCGAGCGCCCCGTGAACGCGTGGGATGTCAGCGCCGGCTCGGTGATCGTGCAGGAAGCCGGGGGCGTCGTGGCCGGGTTGGAGGATGATGCCTACGTGCTGGAGCGTCGCGAGATCGTGGCGTCGAATCCGGCGTTGCTCGGGCAGATTCACGCGCTGATCGCGGAGACGATCGCGACACTGGCAGAAGATCGTTAACCCATGGCGGGCACTTTCTGCTAGACTCCGGAGCAGCGTCGTCCATGATGAACCGACGGATGGTGGTGCTTCGGCACGAACTGCCGGCGGCGGGGCGGCGACGAGCTCGGTCCCGGATGTCCTCGATCAGGAGGGGACCGACTGACGCGTCGATTCACGTGACCGCATGCGCGGCATGTGGCAGAGGAGAGCGCCGATGAAGCTCATCATTGCGGTGGTACAGGACGAGGATACCGATGCGCTGACCGAGGCGCTGATCGCGGAAGGCTACCGCTTCACGCGGATCAGCACGACCGGATCGTTCCTGCGTACGGGCAACACGAGCCTGATGATCGGTGTCGAGGATGCCGGCGTGGATGGCGTGCTCGCCATCCTGCAGCGCACGTGCCGACGGCGCACGCAGATCGCGGTGCCGTACTCGCCCGCGCTGGAGCCGGGTCTGCTGTACATGCCGGAGAACTTCGAGGTCGAGGTTGGTGGCGCGGTCGTCTTCGTGGCGAACGTGGCCCGCTTCGAGCGCATCTAGATTTCTGCGCACCCATCGGTGCTGCGGCGCACGGCCACCTTCGCTTCGGCGGGGGTGGCCTGTTGCGTTCTGGCGTCAGGATGGGTACAAGGAACGGGACGAATGCATCGGGCTGATCCATGCTCGGTGGGACGCGACAAGCGAGACGGAGGAGTCAACGTGAGTTCAGAGGTTTCCGGAAGCAAGGCGGCATCGCCGTGGGTGGACAAGGTCTCGCGCGAGAAGATCGTCGATGTGGCGAAGGGGCTCGTGTCGATCCCGAGCGTCAGCGGCGATGAGCTGGCCGTGATGCAGTTCGTGCAGCAGTGGCTCGACGAGCGTGGGATCTCCTATGTGGTGGTCGCGAACGATCCGAACCGTCCGAACGTGATCGCGACGGTCGGCGACCCGACGACGGGCCCGGTGATCGCGATGAATGGCCACCTCGACACGGTACCGGTGTCGGACCCGGATGTCTGGACGACCGATCCGTTCGAGGGCGTGGTGAGCGAGGATGGCACGCGCCTCTTCGGGCGTGGTGCTTCCGACATGAAGAGCTCGGTCGGCGTGATGATGACGCTGCTGGAGCTGTTCAAGGATGCGCCGCTGAAGGGTGCGCTGCAGGCGCACATCGTGTCGGACGAGGAGACGAGCGCGAAGTTCGGAACGCTGCACGTGCTCGACGAGATCGAGGCGGGGAATCTGCCGCGCCCGGACTACGTGTTCATCGGTGAGGGCAGCGAGCTGAAGATCCGCAACGCGGAGCGTGGTGGGCTGGCGCTGGAGGTTCGCTTCATCGGGCGTGCCTCGCACACGGCGGCGGCACGCGTGACGGGCATCAACGCGCTGCAGAAGGCGGCGAAGGGCATCCTCGCGCTGGAACACCATCTGGAGCAGTTCCACCCGGCGGTGGGGCATCCGGTGCTGAGCGTGAACATGATCCAGGCGGGTGTCGCCCACAATGTGGTGCCGGGTGAAGCGATCATCAGCATCGACCGTCGCCTGATCCCGGGCGAGACGAAGGAGAGCGTGGTCGCGGACATCGTGGCGAAGCTCGATGCTGCGGGCGAGGGGGATCCGGACTACAGGTACGAGCTGATCGTCGATCCGGACGGGAGCTTCATCGACGCGAACATCACGCCGGAGGATTCGCCGCTGGTGCAGGCGTTCCAGGACGCGGTGCGCGTGGTGACGGGCAAGGAGCCGGAGTACTTCGTGCAGTGGGCGGGCATGACGGATGGTCGCTTCTACCGTCAGCACGGCATCGACACGGTCGGGCTCGGGCCGCGTGGCGAGGGTGCGCACGGGGCGAACGAGTCGATCCTGATCGACGACCTGGTATCGGAAGGCAAGCTGTACGCGCAGACGATCGCGACGCTGCTGCAGGTCGACGCGGAGTAGGCTCGTCGGGCATTCCGGAGACGCACCGAGGGGCACGCATCATGCGTGCCCCTCGGTCATGTTCGACGCGGCGCGTGCCATCCCGTAGCGGCACCCTTCATGGGTGCCCTCGTTTCCGTGATCGGATCGCGCCTGAGGTGGCGGTCATGAAGACCGCGGCTACGGGGGGTGTCGATCGAAGTAGGGAGGGAGTTCATCTCCCTCCGCCGGAGCCTCTCCGGGGTTGGGCGCTCTTGAGGTGGCAAGAGATGAACTCTTGCCCTACAGATGCGTGCCCCTCGGTCATGTTCGGCGCGGCGCGTGTCATCCCGTAGCGGCACCCTTCATGGGTGCCCTCGTTTCCGTGATCGGATCGCGCCTGAGGTGGCGACCATGAAGGCCGTGGCTACGGAGGGGTGTCGATCGAAGTAGGGAGGGAGTTCATCTCCCTCCGCCGGAGCCTCCCCGGGGTTGGGTGCTCTTGAGGTGGCAAGAGATGAACTCTTGCCCTACAGATGCGTGCCCCTCGGTCGTGTTCGACGCGGCGCGTGTCATCCCCGTAGTCGCGTCGTTTGCGTGGGGGACCTCCCCGGACGGACGCCGGGATCGCCCTACGCCTCGACTTCGGCGGGCTCCTCGTCGCGGACGCGCAGCAGCGTCGTCTTGTCGACGACACGGTCCGTGTAGAGGATGCCGTCGAGATGATCGATCTCGTGCTGGAACACCACCGCGAGATGCCCCGTTGCCTTGATCCGCACCGGACGCCCGTTCATGTCGATCGCCTTCACCGTCACCGATTCCGCGCGCGGTACATCACCCACCCAGCCCGGAATGCTCAGGCAGCCTTCCTGACCGGTCTGTTCGCCGAAGCTCTTGATGATCTCCGGGTTCGCCAACTTGAAATTGAACTCCGGATCGTCCTCATATTCATAGCCTTCCGGTAGATGAATCACGATCAGACGGCGTGAAAGACCGATCTGCGGGGCGGCGAGACCAACCCCATGCTCCGCCATCATCGTCTCCCACATGTCATCCGCGAGCTTCCGAATACTCTCATCAATGCGCGAGATCTTCGTTGCCTTCTGTCGAAGGATCGGATCTCCGTCAAACCGAATCTTGAGAACCGCCATATCGTCTCACATCCTGTACCACTTCCCGATACATCATCATCGCACCGGGGTCTCTGACCGACCGATTGTCAGTCGCCTGCTGCATTCAGGATACCGCAGGCGTCTAGAGCATGCTCTGCGGATCGACATCAATGACCCATCCCGGGCGGCTCGGCAGATCGTCGAGCAGCACCTCCAGCTGAGCCGTCCGCAGGACCACCTGCCACTGGTACGATCCGCGCACTTTCGCTGCGAACGCCGGCGTTGGCCCAAGCAGATCCGCCCGCACGCCCGCCGTCCGGATGTGACGCGCTAGTTCGCGCGCCATCATCTCCGCCTCGATCGCGGCCTCGCGTTCCTTCTCGTGACGATAGACATAGCGCACCAGCCGCACGAATGGCGGGAAGAGATGCTTGTCGCGGAAGTCGACTTCCTCGCGATAGAACGCTTCGTAATCGTGACGCGATGCCGCCTGCACCGAGTAGTGCTCCGGCGTGTATGTCTGCACGACCACCGTGCTTCCGGCGTGCCGGCGTCCCGCGCGCCCGGCGACCTGCGTGAGGAGCTGGAACGTCCGCTCGGCGCTGCGGAAATCCGGTAGATGCAGCATCGTGTCCGCCTGGATCACCCCGATCGCGGTGACGAGCGGCAGGTCGAAGCCCTTCGCGACCATCTGCGTGCCGACGATCAGATCGACTTCGCCCGACTCGACGCGCTCGAGCATCGCCTCGTAGCCACCCTGCCGACGGATCGAGTCCTGATCCCAGCGGAGGACGCGCGCCTTCGGGAAGCGGCGTCGCACCTCATCCTCGACGCGCTGCGTGCCCGCCCCGAAGAAGTCGAGACGCCCGCCACAGTCGGGGCAGCTCGCGGGAGGGGCCTCGCGATAGTCGCAGCGATGGCAGACCATCTCGTGGCGATCCTGATGGAACACGAGCGGGATGTCGCAATCCGGGCAGACGATGCGATGGCCGCACGTCCGGCAGAGGACGACGGTCGAAGTGCCACGTCGGTTGAGCAGGAGGATCGCCTGCTCGCGGCGGGCGAGCGTCGCTTCGACGACCTCTTGCAGGCGACGACTCAGCAGGCTCGTGTTGCCATGCTGCAGCTCCTCCTTGACGTCGACGATCTCGACATCGGGGAGCGCGAGCGGTTCGTCGCTGCGTCCGAGCGGGGAGACGCGATCGGCGAGTGTGAGCTTGCGGTAGACGCCATTCTCCGCGCGCTGATACGTCTCGACTGAGGGCGTCGCGCTGCCGAGCAGCACGACCGCGCCGGACTGCGTCGCAAGGAACTGCGCGACATTCCGGGCGTGATAGCGCGGCTCGGTGTCCTGCTTGTAGGTGGACTCGTGCTCCTCGTCGAGGACGATCAGCCCGAGATCGCGCACCGGCGAGAAGAGCGCGGAGCGCGGCCCGACGATCACGCGGAACTCGCCGGACTCGATGCGCTTCCACGTCTCGAGGCGTGCGGAGTCGGTCATCTGCGAATGGAGGACGGCGACCTGTCCGGGGAAGCGATCGATGAAGCGGCGCACGACCTGCGTCGCGAGACCGATCTCCGGCACGAGCACGATCGCGTCACGATCGTGGCGCAGACACCACGCGACCGAGCGCAGGTAGATCTCCGTCTTGCCGCTGCCGGTGACGCCGAAGAGCAGATGCGGCGTCGGATCGCGTGCAACGAGCGCGCGTTCGAGCGCGACCCACGCGGCGGCCTGCGCCGGCGTGAGCGCGGGCGTCGGGGAAGGGCGTGGTTGCGGAGCCTCGTGCGGGGGGAGTTCGATCTGCTCGATCACGCCCTTGCGAATGAGCGAGACGATGGTCGTGTTGTCGGCATCGACCGATTCACGCAGCTCGTTCAGCGCGACGAGATCAGGCTCGCCGTCACGCCGCAGCCGCGCGAGCTGACGGAGTTCCTCCTGCACGGTCGCCTGCTTCGGCGCGCGAGAGGTTAGCGAGGGATCGTCATTGAGCAGGCGGACGAAGCGAAGCATCCGCTGCCCGACCTCGTGCTGATCGACGCGGATTTCCTTGCGGATCACCCCGCGCTCGATCAGCGTCGGGATCACGGATGTCAGTGGCTGGCTCAGTTCGCGCTTGGCGGCATCGACGCTGATCTCGCCGCGCTCCTCGACGAGCGCGAGGAGGCGCGCCTGCATCGCGGTGAGGGGCGTCGGGTCGATGGGCGTGCGACCGGTCGGCAGCAGGACGTCGATCGTGCGATGGAGGATGCCGGGCGGCAGGAAGAGCGCGGCGGTTGCGTAGAGCGTCGCGGCGGTCTCGCGGGCGAGCCACTCGGCGGCGATCATCTTCTCGGGCGAGAGACAGACTTCCGGGCGGACGGGGGCGTGGAGATCGCGCACGGTGAAGGCGGGGATCTCGGTGACATCCTCGACGACGATGCCGAGCTCGACGCGATTCCTCACGGGTACCCAGACGAGCTGGCCGGGCTCGAGCGGATCGTCCCAGTCGGCGGGGACGGCGTACGTGAAGATGCCACGACCGGCGCCGGGCGTGGTGACGTTCACCGCGACGGCGATCAGGCGGCGGTCGGTGGCGGGGGATGCGACTGGTGCAGAACTCCTGTTCTCCATGACATCAGTCTACCCGGTCTTCGGCGTGGGTGTTTGCGAGTTCGCCCAAGGGAGTACGGATGGCAGAGACGCTTCGCACTGCACGGACGTTTCGGGCGTCTCGTCGACGTGCGTAGGGTCGGACTTCATGTCCGACCCCGAAAGGGCACGCGCGAGGGCAATCGCGATCAACCGGTGTTCTTGAGGCCGCCGGCTATGCCGTTGACCGCCAGATGCAGCGACTCGATGATCTCCTCGTTCTCCGGGTCCTGACGCAGCCGCTTCAGCAGCTCGACCTGGATGAACGAGAGCGGATCGATGTACGGGTTGCGCCGCTCGATCGAACGCTGCAGCACCGGGTCGCGATCGTGCAGCTTCTCCTCGCCGGTGACCGCGAGGATCATCCGCTTCGTCAGCTCGTACTCGTCGGTGAGGCGCGTCCAGATGCGCTCGCGCAGCTCGTCCGACGTCACGAGGCGGACGTAGCGCTCGGCGATCTCGAGATCGGCCTTGCTCAGCGCGAGCTCCGCATTCGAGAGCGTCGCGCGGAAGAACGTCCAGCCCTCGACCATTTGTTGCAGCAGCTCGATGCCGTACGTTTCGACACCATGCTGCAGGCCCGAGCCGAGACCGTACCATCCCGGCAGGATGATGCGTGCCTGCGTCCACGAGAAGACCCACGGGATCGCGCGGAGATCCTGGATGCGATTGGACGCGGTGCGCTTCGCCGGGCGCGAGCCGAGCTGCAGGCGCGAGATCGCATTGATCGGCGTCGCCTCGTAGAAGAACGTCACGAAGTCCGGATCGCCGTAGACGAGGTCGCGATAGACCGTCGCCGAGGTGTCCGCCATTGCCTGGAGGCAGGCGTTGTAGCGCGCGCGACGATCCGGGTCCCACTTCGCGCTGGCATCAGTCGAGCGGACGAGGATCGCCTCCATCGCGAGTTCGAGCTCGCGATGCGCGATCGGGATCGTCGAGTAGCGCGCCGAGATGACTTCGCCCTGCTCGGTGATCTTGATGCGCCCGCGTACCGTGTCCGGGGGCAGCGAGAGGATCGCGATGTTCATCGGACCACCACCGCGTCCGACCGCACCGCCGCGTCCGTGGAAGAAGATGAACGGCACGCCACGCTGCTGGAGCGTCGCCGCGAGATCGGCCTGTGCCTGCTGGAGTTCCCAGCTGGAGGCGAGGTAGCCGACATCCTTGTTGGAGTCGGAGTAGCCGATCATGATCTCCTGGATGCCGCCGGAACTCGCCAGCGCGCGGGCGTAGGCTGGCGCGTCGAGCATGATCGACATCGTTTCGGTCGAGCTGCGGAGCGTTGCGCCCTCTTCGAAAAGCGGGGCAATGCGCAGGATCGCGCCATCGCCGCCCGGATTCGCGAGGCGGCTCTCCTTCATCAAGAGCAGCACCTCGAGCATGTCCGACGGAGACTCCGTGCCGGAGATGATGTACGTCTGCAGCGCATCCGGATAGCCGTGCGTGATCAGCCAGTGCAGCGTGCGGAACTGTTCGACGACCTCGCGCGCGGCATCGGGCAGCAGCTCGAGGTTGAGCGGCACGAGCGGGCGCGGATCGTCGATCTCGCGGAGGAGCAGCTGCACGCGAGCGTCTTCGTCAAGCGAGCCGTAGTCCTCGGCGACACCCGCCGTCGCGAAGATGTGCTGCAGCGCGAACTCGTGGCGCTTCGCGTGATCGCGAATGTCGAGCGTCGCGAACTCGAAGCCGAAGACCTCGACGAGGCGGATCACGTCGATCAGGTCGCCACCGAGGATCGCCGGCGCGGACTGCGCGATCAGCGATTCCCGCACGAGATTCAGGTCGTCGACCAGATCCTGCGCGCGCCCGTAGGCGAACGGCAGACCGTCGCGCGTGGCGCGCAGGCGCTCGCGCATCAGCGTGATGAGCAGGCGGTACGGTTCGTCGCGGTTCAGGATCACGAGCTGCTCGGCGAGTTCGGGGAACATCGCGGCGTATTCGGCGATCTTTGCCTGGAGCGTCTCGACCGGGCGGACCATCAGGTCGGACATCGAGAGACGCCCGGCGAGCATCGTGAGCTTGCCTTCGAGCAATCCGATCGCCGCGGCGCGCATCGTGCGGAGCGCCTCGACCGTGACATCCGGCGTGACGAACGGATTGCCGTCGCGATCGCCACCGATCCACGAGCCGAACGTCAGGAACGGCGGCACGACGATGCCGGCATCCGGATAGGCCTCGGCGACGGCGTCCTCAAGGTCGCGGTAGATGATCGGGATGACCTCGCTGAAGGTCGAGCCGAAGTAGACCAATGCCGCGCGAACCTCGTCGAGGACGGTCGGCTTGGTGATCTGCAGCTCGTTCGAGGACCACAGGCCGGAGATGGTCGAGGAGAGGCGGGCGCGCGAGCGGCCAATCTCGTCGGGAAGCATCCGGCGCTCGTCGAGCTCGCGGATGGTCGCGAAAATGCGCGCGAGCTTGTCGATGATCGTGCGGCGGCGCGCTTCCGTCGGGTGCGCGGTCAGCACGAGGCGGACCTGCGCCTCGTTGAGGAGCGTCTGCACCTCGTCGGCGCTGACCCCGCGCTCGGCAAGCACGAGCACCGCCTCGCGGATCGAGCCGCGGCGCGGACCACCCTCGCGCAGTTCGCGATTGCGGACGCGGCGGATGCGCTCGTTGTCCTCGGCGAGGTTGATGAGCTGGAAGTAGTTCGTGAACGCGCGGATCAGCATCCGCAGCTCGGTGGTGTCGGCTTCGGCGACGAGCGCTTCGAGCTGCACGCCGGCCTCCGCCTCACCCCGACGCAGCTGCTTCGCGAGCGTGCGCGCGGCCTCCTCGAGCTCGAAGGCATCCATCCCGGCGAGCGACTTGATCGCATCCCCGAGGATCCCGGCGAGAAGGTAGATGTCGTCCGAGAGGGTCCTCCCGGGCTGTTCACTTGTGCGTGGAGCAACCGTCTCCGTCATCCGTCCCACACGCTCCCGATGAAGTTTGTATGCACAGCGCCCAGATCAGGCGGGTCACGGCGACCCGCAATCGTCCTGATGCCAGATGAGCATGTCAACAGTGCCACAGTCGCGCTTCATTTACACGCGGAGGGCGATCAACGTATTGTTGACCGTAGCAGCTATGGTCGTCGATTTGTGCAATGAAAACAAACCGAGCGTTATGATGCCCACAGTCCGTACCAACCTGCCGTCGATGATCCGGAGCGCGGTCC
>Ga0164243_10015573_pt1 | contig 10498 bp, 1 predicted proteins | sample OricompcompostOP_FD_108781 | JGI IMG/M metagenome (GOLD analysis project Ga0164243, IMG submission 108781) | Organic Plus compost microbial communities from Emeryville, California, USA - Original compost - Organic plus compost (OP) | ecosystem: Engineered > Solid waste > Mixed feedstock >... | reverse complement strand
TCGCGCTGCCGGACGCGTTCCCGGCCGGCACCTACCCCGTCACGCTCGTGGTCGCCGGCTCCGCCCCGGGCGCCGCCGAGGCCTACCACGATCTGGACCTGGTGGTGCCGCCGCACCCCAAGGCGACCCTCGACGCCACGCCGTCGGTGGTGCGGGCCCGCGGGCGTGCGGTGTTCACCGTGACCGTGCGCAACGAGGGCAACCTCCCGCTCGACGTGGTGCTGCGGGCCACCGACACCGACCGCGCGCTGCGCACGACGCTGACCCCCTCCGCGCTGGCGGTGCCGGTCGGCCGGTCGGCGACGAGCACCGTCGTGGTGCGCGGCCCGCGCCAGCTGCTCGGCTCCGACCGCGACCGGCCGCTCACGGTGACGGCTCAGGCGCCCGACACCGAGGACGCCGTCGACCTGGTGCTGCGCCAGCGCTCCACGTTCAGCCGCGGCCTGGTGACGGCGCTGGTGCTGCTCGCCGTGGTGGTGGCCTGGGCGCTGGCCTTCCTGCTCGGGACGCGGCAGGTGCTCGGCACCGACCCGTACACCAAGGTCGCCCCTGCGTCCTTCTTCGCCGCGGCGGCCGCCGCGGCGCCGGGGTCCGGCGGGGACGGTGCCGCGGGGGCCGGCGGTGCCGGCGCCGCCCCCGCCGGGGCGCTCGCCAAGGACGGGCCGCTCCCGGCGGGCGTCGGGGCGACGGTCACCGGGATGGTGCGCGGCGCTGCCGACCAGCAGGGCGTGGGCCGGGTCACCGTGGACGCGCTGCGCCGGGGCCGCGACGGGCTGGTCGAGGTCTCGTCGGCGGCAACCCAGGGTGACGGCACCTACACGCTGGCGGGGCTGTTCCCGGGCGACTACCTGCTGCGGGTGAGCGCCGACGGCTACGACCCCGTCTGGTACCCGGCGGCGCCGGACGACGGCGCTGCCACGACGGTCGCCGCGCGTGCCCAGGCCGTCACCGACGGGATCGACCTGGAGGTCACCGGCCACCCGGCGTCCATCAGCGGCCATGTGGACACCGGGGACACCGGTGCCGACGTCGAGGTCGACGTGACCGCCCGTCCGGCGTGGGACGGCGCCGACCCGACGGTGCTGTACCAGACCACGGCCGGCGCCGACGGGGCGTACACGTTCACCGACCTGCCCGCCCCGGGCACCTACGAGCTGAGCTTCGTCGCCGACGGGTACCAGCCGACGACCCTCACCGAGCGGGTGCTCGGCGGCCAGGAGCGCTTCGCGCTCGACGTGCGGCTCGGCGCCGGGACGGGCCAGATCTCCGGGCTGGTCACCGACGGCAGCGACCCGCTCGGTGGGGTGCAGGTCAGCACGACGATGGACGGCCGTCCGGTCGTCGTCGGCACGCCCACGATCGGGCAGGTCGGCACCTTCGTCGTGCCCGGCCTGACGACGCCGGCCACCTACGTGCTCACGTTCAGCAAGGACGGCTTCGGCACCCGCACGGTGGTCGTCGACCTGGCCGCCGGCCAGACGCGCTCCGACCTGCGGGTGGCGCTCACCGGCGGCGCCGGGGCGATCACCGGCCACGTCGTGGACGACGGTAATGCCGGGCTCGGCGGGGTCGCCGTGACCGTGGGCGGATCGACGGCGGCGGCCTCCACCACGACACTCACCGCGGGGGACGTCGGCGCCTTCACGCTCACCGGGCTGCCGGGTGCGGGCGAGGTGACACTGACCTTCACCAAGGACGGGTACACGCCGGTCAGCGTGCCGGTCACGCTGAGCGACGCCGGCCCGCCCGCCCCCGTGCAGGTGACGCTGACCTCCGCGCTCGGGACGGTCACCGGCCAGGTGACCCGGGGCGGGACAGGGACTCCCGACCTGACGGTCCGTGCCACCGACGGCACCACCGTGCGGGAGACGACCTCCACGCAGGGCGGGGCCGGTGGCGTGGGCACCTACGTGCTGCCGGACCTGCCCGCGGGCACCTACACCGTCACGGTGGTGGACGGCGAGACGGTGCTGGCCACTGCCGTCGTGACCGTCCGCCCCGGGGCGACGGTCGTCGCCGACCTGCCCGTCCCCGGGGGTGGATGACGTGCGCCTCGTCGTGGAGCCCCGTCGCGTCACCGCGACCCCCGGGGTGCCGGTGCTGCTCAGCGTCATCGTCACGAACAGCTCGGACGTCATCGCGGGCTACTCGCTGCGGGTGCTCGGCGCGGACCCGTCGTGGGTCGAGCTGGAGGACCCGTCGCCGCGGCTGTTCCCCAACGAGTCGGTGTCCGTCGGCATCACGCTGACGCTGCCGGACGACGTCCCCGCCGGTGACCGCCGGGTCGCCGTGCAGGTGCGCGACCTCACCGACGCGACGGCCATCGCGGTCGAGGAGGTCGTGCTCGACGTGCCGCCCGCGCCGCGGGTGGCGGTCCGGCTCGACCCGACGACCGTGACCGCCGGCGGCCGGGCGAGCTTCTCCGCCACGGTGCAGAACGAGGGCAACACGGTGCAGCACGCGCGGCTGGTCGCGCGCGACCCGGAGGCCCGCACCGAGTTCACCTTCCGGCCGGCCTACTTCAGCCTGCCGCCCGGGCAGGGCGCGACGCTGGCCTTGCAGGCCAAGGCCCGCCGCCCGCTGGCCGGGGACCCCGTCCTGCGCCCGTTCGAGCTGCGCCTCGACGGCCCCCTGGCCCCGCCGGCGGACGCCCCACCGGCGGCCGTCGGCGTCTTCGTCCAGAAGCCGCTGCTGTCGCGCGGGGCGCTCGGCCTGGCCGGGCTGCTGCTCGCGGTGACGATCTTCGCCGTGGTGATCGTGGTGGCGCTGAGCTCGGTGGTGAACCGCTCGGCGGCCGACCGCGACCTGGCACTGCAGGTGGCCCAGGCCCGTGAGGCGGCCGCCGCGACCGGCACCTCCACGCTGCGGGGCGGTGTCGTCGAGCTGTCCACCGGCGCACCGGTCAGCGGGGTGTCGGTGGAGGCGTTCGGCGCCGACCCGGCCAACCCGCTGGTCACCACCGCCACTGACGACGACGGCGCGTTCACCGTGTCCCGGCTGCCCGCTGGGGAGTACAAGCTGCGGGTGCGCGGCGCCGGGTTCGCCGAGGTCTGGTACCCGGCGGCGGCCTCGGAGGCGGACGCCCAGGCGGTCGAGGTGGCGGCCGGGCAGAGCGTGGAGGACCTCACCGTCGTCGTCGGCGGTGTGCCCGCCACGCTGTCGGGGACGGTGACCGGCGACGACGTGGCCGGTGCGGTGCTGACCGTCGAGCTGCCCCTGGACGCGCCGCCGCTGGACGGCGTCGTCGGCCCGGAACCCGGGGAGGCGCCGTCGACCACGTCCGCCGGCGCAGTGGTGCGCACGGTGCCGATCGGGGCGGACGGCACCTTCAGCGTCGAGGACCTGCCCTCACCGGCGGTGTACGACCTCGTCGTCGCCAAGGCGGGCTACGCCAGCGGGGTCCAGCGGGTCGACGTGGCCGCGGGTGAGGAGCGCTCCGGCATCGAGCTGTCCCTGCTCGTCGGGGACGGCTCCATCGCGGGGACGGTCAGCGGGTTCTCCGGCCCCGTGGGCGGGGCGACCGTGGTGGCCAGCACCGGGACGCTGCGGGTCGAGACCGTCTCGCTGACGCAGGACCAGGTCGGCTCGTTCATCCTGCGCGGTCTGCCGACCCCCGGCACGTACACGGTCGTCGTCTCCGCCGACGGGTACGCGCCGGCCACGCTCAACCTCACGCTCACCGAGGCACAGGCGCTCACCGGGGTCTCGGTGGTGCTGGGCCGCGACCAGGCCGGGCTGTCCGGGACGGTGCAGGTGCCCGGCGGCGACCCGGCGGGCGTCACCGTCACCGTGACCGACGGCGCCGTGACCGTGCAGACCGTCACCCAGTCGACGCAGCCGGCCGGCGCCTGGCAGGTCACCGGGCTGCGGGTGCCCAGCACGTACACGGTGACGTTCTCCCGGGCGGACCTGGAGTCGCAGGTGCTGTCGGTGAGCGTGGACGGGTTCGGCTCGGTGACCTCCGGCGCGCCGAGCGCCACGCAGGTCGACGCGACGCTGCGCCCGGCGACGGCCCGGCTGACCGGAACGGTGACGCAGAGCGCGTCCGGCGGCGGGGCGGTGCCGGTCGGGAACGTCACGGTGACGGTGAGCTCGGGTGCCACGCAGCGGGTCGTGTCGACGGCCTCGACCCCCGCCGCAGCCGTCGGCCAGTACGTCGTGGAGGACCTGCCGCCGGGCACGTACACGGTGACCTTCGCCCGGCCGGGTACCCGGCCCACGTCGACCATCGTGGAGCTCGGACCCGCCGAGAGCCGCGAGCTGTCCCCGGTGCTGGTCGCCCCGGCGCGCATCTGGGGGCACGTCACCGAGGGCACGCAGCCGGCCGCCGGGCTCACGGTGGCCCTCTACCGTGCCGATCAGTACGGGACGGCCGCGGCCGCGCTGGCCACCGTGACAACGGCGGCCGACGGGTCGTACGCCTTCGAGGGCGTCGAGGCGCCGGAGAACTACATCGTCGAGGTGAGCGGGTTCGGGCAGGCCCGGACGCAGCTCGCGACGCTCAGCGCGAGCCAGCAGCTCGTGCTCGACTTCGACGTCGCGGACGACTGAGGAGCGCGGGATGGCCATCGCACCCCAACGAACCGCGCAGGGCGCTCCGAGCGTGCGCGTGGAGCCCGGCGCGCACGCGACCGCCGGACAGGTGGCGACGCTGCGCGTGCACGTGCGCAACGTCACCGCGGCGCCGCAGGACGTGCTGCTGCGGGTCATCGGCCTGGAGAGCGGCTGGCTGCCCGCCCCCGTCCCGGTGCCCGCGCTGCCGGCCGGGGCGACCGCCTCCGTCGAGCTGCCGCTGGCGCCGCCCGCCGGTGTCGCCCCCGGCGACTACCCATGCGTGGTGGCCGTGGCGGCCAGTGCCGGCGGTGCTCCCGCGACGACGTTGGTGGACGCGACCCTGCGGGTGGACGGGGCGAGCGAGCTGGTGCTCAGCGTCGAGCCCGCGGACTCGCGTGCGGTCCGCGCCCGGCGCCTCCAGGTGGTGCTCGCCAACACCGGGAGCACGCCGACGGAGGTGCAGCTCGAGGGCCGGGCGGATCCGGAGCACGGGTTGCGGGTGGAGGTCGAGAGCCGTCTCGTGCGCATCGCCCCGCACGAGACGGTCCGGCTGCCGGGGCGGGTGCGCGCGGTGCGGCCGCGGCTCGTCGGGCCGCAGCGGCGGGCGCCGTTCCGCGTCACGGCCACCGGCTCTCGGGCGCCGCAGCGCTTCGACGGCACGGTCACGCTGCGCCCGCTGTTCACCCCGACGGCGCTGCGCGTGCTCGCGGTCGTGGCCGTGATCGGGCTGTGGGCCGGGGCGGTGCTCGCCGCGCTGCCGTGGCTTTCCGACCGTCTCGACCCGGCGCGGCAGCCGGTCGTGGCCGAGGAGCAGGTGTCACCGCCGGCGGGCGGCGACGAGGGGACCGGGTCCGGCGAAGGCTCCGGGAGCGGGTCCGACGACGGGGCCGGTGACGGCGCGGGCGGCGGGACGGGCAGCGGCACCAGCGACGGTGCCGGCGCGCAGCCCGGCGTCCGGGTCGCCGGCGTCGTCACGGGCGCAGAGCCCGGCGGGGTCGAGGTCCAGGTGGTCCCGGCGGCGGCGCTCGCCTCCGACGCGACCGGTGACGCCGTCTCCGGTGCGTCATCCGGGTCGGGGACGGCGCCCACGGCGGCCGCGGCGCCGGTCCGCGGCGCCGCCGAGGACGGTCGCGCGCAGGGGCTCGTCACCGCGGCGCGCACCGTGGGTGCGCTGGCCTCGCCGCTGGCGCTGGTGCGGGCCGTCGTGCCGCGGCTGCTCGGCGCGCTGCCCGGCCCGGGCGGCGGCTCGGACGGCGGCTCCGCCGGCAAGGTGTCGGGCCTGGCGCTGCCCGTCGAGCGCACGGCGGAGGCGGCCCAGCGCCGCAGCACCGTGACGAGCGACGACGGCACCTGGGCCTTCGGCGGGCTGTCCGCCACCGGCCGCTACCTCATCGTGCTGTCCAAGCCGGGTTACCAGACGCAGCGGTTCCTGGTCACGGGGGCCGAGGCGGCCGCCACCCCGCTCGAGCTCGAGATGGTGCCCGGTGAGGGGCACATGTCCGGCACGGTGACCGGACCGGACGGCCCGGTCGGGGGCGTCGAGGTCACGCTGTCCGACGGCACCACCACGGTCACCACGCGCACCGCGACGGCCGGGCAGGTCGGGCACTGGGAGGTCGACGGGCTGTCGACGCCGAGCACCTACCTGGTCAGCGCCGGCTCGGACCAGCTCGGGGCGCAGTCCACCCTGGTCCGGCTGGACGCCGCCGGGGTGCGCAGCGTCGACCTGCGGCTGCAGCGCGGCGTGGCCACGCTCAGCGGCACGGTCCGGGGCACCGACTCGCTCGGGGGGATGGGCGGGCTCGGCGGCCTGACCGTCACCGCGACGGCGGGCGACCTGGTGCGCACCGCGACGACCGTCACCGGCGACCGCTCCGGCACCTTCGTGCTGCCCGACCTGCCGGTCCCCGCGGCGTACACGCTCACGATCGAGGGCGACGGGTACGCCACGCAGACCTGGCAGATCGACCTGACGGCGGCCGGATCGGCCCCGCTGGACATCACGATGACGTCCACCGGGGGCGCCGTCGAGGGCACGGCCGTCGACGAGTCCGGCGACGGCCTCGCCGGGGCCGGGCTGACGCTCACCGGGCCGGCGGGCGTCTACAAGACGATGTCGGCCTCCGACGCCACCGGCAGCTTCCGGCTCTCCGGCATCGCCCCCGGCGACTACGTGCTCACCGCGGAGGTCTTCGGCCACGAGTCGGCGTCGGCACAGGTCACCGTCACCAGCGGCGCGACCGCCCAGGTCCCGTTGACGCTGCCCGCCATCCCGGGCGACGGGCTGCAGGCGACCGCGCTCGTGCGCGGCCGCGTCACCGACGCGAGCACGGGCGGCCAGGTGACGTGCCCCGGCCTGCTCAGCAGCGAGAAGTGCGAGGTCACCGTGACCACCCGGGTGACCGACGCCGACGGCACGGCGCGCGACATCGAGGTGACGTCCGAGCCGGACCTGCCGTACCTGCTGCCGGCGCCCGGCTCGCCCGGCCTCTACCCGGGCCGGTACCAGCTCACCGTGACTGTCCCCGGCTACGAGCCCGGCCACGTCGACGTCGCCGTGGCGATGGGCGAGGTGGCCGAGGCGGCGACCGTGGCCCTGCTGCCGTCGCCGTCCATCGTCGGCTCGGTCGGCACGCGGGTGGGCCCGCTGCCGGCCGGTGTCTGCGTCGTGGCGCTCCCCGCCGGCTCGCCGGCACCGGGCACCGACCCGTGCGACCCCGACCCGGCGGACGCGACCCGCTGCGTGAGCGACGAGGGGCGCTGCGCCTACGTCGGTGCCAACGGCGGGTACACCATCGAGCGGCTCGCCTCGGGCCCCTACGACGTCTATGTGCTGCCGCCGGCCAGCAGCACCTACCTGCCGCCGGACCGCGGCACGGTGGTGCTGACCCCGGGCGACGTGCGCCGCTTCGACGCGACCCTCGACCGCCTCGGCGTCCTCAACCTCACGGTGCTCGTCTCGGACGGCGGGGGCACGGTGCTGCCCGGCGCGCACGCGGTCGTCACCCTGACGCCGGTCACCGGTGGCGCGCCCGTCCCCGAGCAGCAGGCGGACGACGACGGGTTCCTGCAGGTGACCGGCCTGGTCCGCGGTTCGTACCGGGTCGACGCGCGGGCGGCGGACGGCACGGGTGCCGCGACGCTGCCGGCGATCTCGGTGTCGGAGAACCAGGAGGTCAGCAGCCAGATCGTGCTGACGCGGGCGGTCGGGTCGATCTCCAGCAAGGTCGTCACCCAGCTCGCCTCCGTCAGCGAGACGCCGGTCGAGGGCGCCACCGTCCGGGTGTCCGGTGTCGTGCGCTACAACGGGCTGACCCCGATCCGCTCCGAGGCGACCGCCACGACCGACGGGACCGGCGCCTTCACGATCTGCACCGTCCGGGCGGACTGTGACGTGCCGCTCAGCGACCCGGACCCGCCGAACTACCTGCCGCTGGTCGAGGGCCGGGTCGACATCCGGGTCACCGCGCCCGGCTACGTCTCTTACGTCGCCACCGACGTGCCCAGCGCGGGCCTGGCGCCGATCACCTTGTCCCCGCAGGGTGTGCCGTTCGTCGGCCGTGTCGTGCTCGACCCGGAGCCGACGGACGCCGGCAGCCTGTACGAGCAGGTCCGCTTCGACGTGCTGTCGGCGCCGCCCGGCGTCGGGCAGATCTCGCTGACCTCGGACGACCAGGGCAACGTCACCTGGTCGGACGCCTCCCAGCCGGCCAACCCCAGCGGCACCGGCCGGATGATCCGGCCCGGCACGTACACGGTGGTGGCGACGCTGAACGGCTACGACCAGGCCACGCTCACCCTCGTGGTGCGCCCCGGCGAGGACATGAGCCTGCGCTCGCCGACCGACCCGGACACCACCCGGCGGCCGGTGGTCTTCACCCTCGAACGGTTCGGCTTCCTGCGCATCCAGGCGCGTGCGGCCCAGGACGGCGCCCCGGTCATGGGCAGCGTCATGACGCTGAGCCTGCCTGGCGGTGTGACGCAGCGGCTGAGCGCCCACCCCGGCGACGACTTCATCGACTTCGGCGATCTCCCGAGCGGGCGCTACTCCGTGGACGTGCGGGCGCCCGGGTACCAGCCGCGGACCGCGGAGGTCACCCTCGCCCCCGGACAGCTCGCGCTGACGCCGTCCCCGGTCGACGTGGTCCGGCTCGGCACCGTGCACGGTCAGGTCCGCACGGAGCTCATGACCGGCTGGACCCAGGCGGTCCCGGGCGCGCGGGTGAGCGTCGAGAAGGTGCCCAGCACGGGTGCGCCCTTCGCCGGCAGCACCAACGAGCAGGGCACCTTCCGGATCACCGGCGACACCGTGACGGCCGGGCTGGACCAGGGCACGTGGCGGGTGCGGGCCGAGGCCGACGGTCACAACGGCAACCCGTCCGTCGACGTCGTCGTCCCGAACCCGTCGGACGTGGCCGGGCTCGACGTGGACGCGGGCACCCTGCTGGTCACCCCCGTCCTGCGCACGCTGCTGGTCAAGGTGGTCGACGGGTCCACCGGCGTGCCGGGCCTGAACCTGCGGCTGACCTACAGCGACGGCGTCGCCGAGCACGCGCTCGACCTCCAGCCGAGCTGCGTGGCGGGCACCGCGGACACCGCCTGCGCGGACGACGAGGCGGGTCTCTACCGGTTCGTGGGGCTGCTGCCGCTGACCTACAACCTGAGCATCTCCGGCGCCGGGTACCAGCCGCTCGCGTTGCCCGCCACGGTCACCTCGCTGCAGGACGCCACGCTCACCGTGCCGATCACCTCGCCGAGCGGCTCGGTGCAGGGCACCGTCCGTGTGCTGCGCGCCGGCGGCGCCACGGTGCCGGCGGGTGGTGCCGAGGTGACGCTCACGCCCGTCGCACCGACGTCCGGCGAGCCGCGCACCGTGACGGCGGACGAGACGACCGGCGACTTCCGGCTCGACGCCGTCCCGTCGGGCAGCTACACGCTGTCCGCGACGGACGGCACGCTGACCGTCCAGCGCTCGCTGTTCGTGCAGCCCGGGCAGGGGGTCGTCGTCGACCTGCTGCTGCAGGCGGCCACCGGGCAGGTCCGGGTGGAGGTGACCGCGACCAACGGCACCGACCTGACCGGCGCCCTGGTCCAGCTCAGCCGGAGCGGCGGCGAGCAGTACGCGGCGCAGCCGGTGGTCCGCTCGGGCACGAGCACGTACACGACGACGTTCAGCCAGGTCGCCACCGGCCAGTGGGACGTGACGCTGTCCGGCCCGTCCGGTCACCTGGGGACCTACACCACGACCGTCGACGTCACCGGCACCGCCACGGCCACCGCCGAGCTCGACGTCCGCGAGCGGCAGCTCCGGCTGCGTGCCGCCAGCGCCGAGGCAGGTGCCCCCTCGACCGTCCGGGTCACCCTGACACCCGAGGACGGGGACGCGACGACGGTCACCGCCGCGGTCGGCGGGGGCGACACGGTGGTGTACGCCGACGCGAGCGACGACGTGGACGTGACGGCGACGGTCTCCGGCGACTGGACCGTCGCGGTCTCGCCGGCCACGGTGGCCGGCTGTGCTGCGGCCGGCGCCTGCGACCCGGCGGTCGTCACCCTCACCGTGAGCCCGCAGGTGCACGACACAGAGACGACGTTGGCCGCGGACCGCACGACGGTCGAGGTCGGTGACGAGGTCACGTTCACGGCGACCGTCGAGCCGGACGGCGGGAGCGGGACGGTGACCGGCGGGTCGCTGGTCCTGCAGCGTCGCGTGGGCGGCAGCTGGCAGGACGTGCACTCCTGGAGCGTCGACGGGTCCGGCCTGACGTTCGCGGCCGACACCTCCGACTGGGGTGTCGGCGCGCACCGGCTGCGCGCCTCCTACGCGGGTGCGACCTCGTGGGCACCGTCCACGAGCGCCGAGGTGACGATCACCGTGCAAGAGGTCGCGACCACCACGACGCTGACCTACGACGAGGACGCCGCGCAGCTCGTCGCGACGGTC
>Ga0164243_10015572_pt1 | contig 10498 bp, 7 predicted proteins | sample OricompcompostOP_FD_108781 | JGI IMG/M metagenome (GOLD analysis project Ga0164243, IMG submission 108781) | Organic Plus compost microbial communities from Emeryville, California, USA - Original compost - Organic plus compost (OP) | ecosystem: Engineered > Solid waste > Mixed feedstock >... | reverse complement strand
CGGGGGCTGACGTGGTCGCGCCCGGCGAACGAGGTGGGCTCGGTGCGCATCGAGGTCGCGTGCACCCACGCGGCCGGGCGCCCGGCCGCCGAGTCCTCGTCGCCGAGGACGACCGCGCACGCGCCGTCCGAGGACGGGCAGGCCTCGTCGTAGCGGATCGGGTCCCACCGCATCGTCGAACTGCTCACCGACTCGACCGTGATGTCGGCCTGCTGCAGGTGCGCGTGCGGGTTCAGCGCCCCGTTGCGGCGGTCCTTGGCCGCCACCTGCGCCCCCACGTGCCGCGGCGCGCCCGCCCGGCGGATGTAGGAGCGCACGTGCGGCGCGAAGTAGCCGCCCGCGCCCGCGTGCACCGGCATCACGAACGGCGTCGGGATCGACAGCGCCCACATGGCGTTGGACTCCGACTGCTTCTCGAACGCCAGCGTGAGCACCCGCCGGTGCACCCCGGACTGCACGAGGCTGGCCGCCACGTTCGCCGTCGACCCGCCGACCGATCCCGCGGTGTGCACCCGGATCAGCGGCTTGCCGGTGGCGCCCAGCGCGTCGGCCAGGAACAGCTCCGGCATCATGACGCCCTCGAACAGGTCGGGGGCCTTGCCGAGCACGACCGCGTCGATGTCCGACCAGTCGGCGTCGGCGTCGGCCAGCGCCCGGTCGACCGCCTCGCGGCACAGCCCGGCCATCGACAGGTCCGTGCGCTTGGACCGGTGGTGCGTCTGCCCGGTGCCCAGCACCGCCGTCAGCCGTCCGCCCATCAGCTCCGCCCTTCCATGACGCACACGAGGTTCTGCTGCAGCAGCGGCCCGTTGGTGGCGTGCGCGAGCACCCGCCCGGCCTCGCCCCGCAGCACCCGCCCGGCCGCTTCGCCGACCCGGGACAAGCCCGCGGCGAACAGCGGATTGCCGCACAGCAGCCCGCCCGACGGGTTGACCCGCACGTGCTCGCCGAGCCCGAGCGCCTCGCGCAGCAGCAGCTCCTGGTGCGTGAACGGCGCGGCCAGCTCGGCGAGCTCGACGCCGTCCGCGCCCGCGGCCCGCGCCGCGGCCGTCGTCGACGGCGAGGCCGTCAGGTCGCGGCTGAAGCCCGGCGAGTCGATCCGGTGCTGCAGCCCGGTGATCCAGGCGGGGTTCTCGCGCAGCTCGCGGGCGCGCTCGGCGGACGCGAGCACGACCACCGACGCCCCGTCGGTGATCGGCGCGCAGTCGTGCGCGCGCAGCGGGTCGGCCAGGTACGGCTCGGCGAGCAGGTCGTCGGCGCAGACCTCGCCGCTGAACTGGGCCCGCGGGTTCTCCCGCGCGTCCGCGCGGCTGCGCGCGGCGACCTCGGCCATGGCCCGCTCGCTCCAGCGCCCGGACTCGATGCCGAGCCGGGCCTGCAGGCCGGCCAGGCCGACCGCGTCCGGCCACAGCGGAGCGACGAGGTAGGGGTCGTGCTGCATCGCCAGCACCCGCTGCAGATCGCCGGCCGAGGACTTGCCGAAGCCGTAGACCACGGCGGTGTTTACCTCGCCGGTCAGGATCTTCACCCACGCCTCGAACAGCGCCCAGGCGGCGTCCATCTCCACGTGGGACTCGTTGACCGGCGGGAACGGGCCGACCGCGTCGACCGCGGCGACGAACGAGAACGCCCGGCCGGCCAGGTAGTCCGAGGAGCCCGAGCACCAGAAGCCCACGTCGTCCTTGGACATCCCGACCTGCCCCAGCGCCTCCCGCAGGGTCGGCACGAGCATCTCCACGCCGTTGGTCGTGCCGTTCGTGCTGCGCACGTTCGGCGATTGCGCGAACCCGACCACCGCGACGTCGGGTCCGGAGCTGGTGGTTGCCACGGGAGCCTCCCGGGTCACAGGTGCTGGGAGTAGGACTCGTAGGGCGCGTCCGGTTCGCCGTTCGGGCGGAAGTGGTCGATGTTCTCCATCGTGTGCTCCCACTCCTCGCGCGGCTTCCAGACGGCCTCGACGCGCATGCCCATGCGGACCTCGTCGACCTCGCAGCCGAGCACGAGGTGCTGCACGGGGATGTCGGCGCCGTCGAGCAGCACGTGGGCCGCGACGTACGGCGGGGTGATGCGCTGGCCCAGGAACGGCACGTTGACCACGCAGAATGTGGTGATCGTGCCGGTGCCGGCGACTTCCACCTCCTGCTCGGTGGGCACGCCGTCGGTCGGGCACGCCCCGCGAGGCGGGACGTAGACCTGGCCGCACTCCGGGCAGCGCTGGCCGAGCAGCCGGCCCTCGGCCAGCCCCTGCAGGTAGCGGGTCTCGACCGGGGACGCCGAGTGCGTGTAGTGCAGCCGCACCGGCGTGGTCATCATCGTCACCGGTTCCCCGCCGCCAGGCTGGGAACTGGCTGGCGGGGAATCGGGCGCAGCGGCGGATTCCGCGGTGCCGCCGGCCTCGCCGGCGGGGTGGCCCGCGGGTTCGAAGCAGGCGGGCTCGAAGCAGGCGATGTCGCGGATGTGGCCGGCGGGCTCGGCGACCCACCGGAGCCGCACGCGCATGCCGGTGCGCATCCGCTCGGGAGAGCCGACGTCGACGGCGTGCAGCATCGGAGTGTCCGCGCCGTCGAGGCGCACGAGCGCCCAGGCGAACGGGTGCTCCAGCGGCTGGCCCTCGCGCGGAGCGTCCACCCAGGACCACGTGAGCACGGTGCCTTCCTGGCCGACCTCGACGAGGTCGGTCAGCGGCTCGGCGGTGTCCGGGTCGTACTCGGCCGGCGGGACGTGCACGCGCCCGTCCGAACCGCGGGTTCCGGTGATCCGGCGCTGGCGCAGCGCGGTCATGAACGCGCCGAGGGTGCCGCCGAGCGAGCGGGTGTAGTCGAAGGCCACCTCGAGCGGGGCGGTGAGCGGCTTCGCGTCTGTCACCACATGAGTGAAACATGTTCTTATTGAGCCGGACAAGGCGCCGCCGCGAAGGAGGATTCCGGGATGGAACTGGGTCTGCAGCTCGGGTACTGGGGCGCGCAGCCGCCGGCGGGCGCGCCGGAGCTGGTCGCCGCGGCCGAGCGGTCCGGGTTCGACGCGGTGTTCGCCGCCGAGTCGTGGGGCTCGGACGCGTTCACACCGCTGGCCTGGTGGGGGTCGAGCACCGCGCGGGTGCGGCTCGGGACGTCGGTGGCGCAGCTGTCCGCGCGGACGCCCGCGGCCTGCGCGATGCACGCGCTCACCCTCGACCACCTCTCCGGAGGCCGAGCCGTGCTGGGGTTGGGCGTGTCCGGGCCGCAGGTCGTCGAGGGCTGGTACGGCGCACCGTTCGCGTCCCCGCTGGGCCGCACCCGGGAGTACGTCTCGATCGTGCGGCAGGTGCTGGCCCGCGAGGACCGGGTGCGCAACGACGGGCGGCACTATCCGCTGCCGTACGGGGGCGCCGGATCCGCGGGCCTGGGCAAGCCGCTCAAGCCGATCACGCATCCGCTGCGGGCGGACCTGCCGATCTGGCTCGGCGCGGAGGGGCCCAGGAACGTGGCGCTGACCGGCGAGATCGCGGACGGGTGGCTGGCGGTGTACTTCGCGCCGCGGGTGGCCCCGGAGTACTGGGACCGGCTGCACGAGGGGATGTCGCGGCCCGGTGCTCGACGCGGGGTCGAGGACTTCGAGGTCGCGGCGAACGCGCAGGTCGTCATCACCGGCGACCGGCAGGCCGAGCTCGCGCGGCTGAAGCCGTCGGTGGCGCTGTACCTGGGCGGGATGGGGGCTCCGGAGCAGAACTTCCACGCCGACCTGTTCGCGCGCATGGGCTACGGCGAGGTCGCCGCGGACGTGAAGCGGCTGTTCCTGGGCGGTCGGCGCGAGGAGGCCGTGCGGGCCGTGCCGGACGAGCTCGTCGACGAGGTGTCCCTGGTCGGCACGGTCGAGCAGGTGCGGGCGAAGGTCGCGGAGTGGGAGCGGGCCGGCGTGACGATGCTGCTCGTCGGGTGCCGGGACGCGGAGCAGGTGCGGGCGGTGTCCGCGGCGGTGCTCGGGGACGGGGCGGCGTGGTCCGGGCTCGTGGGCGGGTCCGGTGGACGGGGCTTGTGAACGGGTGAGAACAAGTTCTAGTTTTGCGGTGGCGGCCGGGCGTCGGCCGGGCAGCACGCACGAGGACGGGAGCGCCGCTGTGACCTCCGTGGGCTTGTGGAACATCGCCAGTGCACGACCCGAGATGCTCGCCGCGGTCGACCCGGGCGGCCAGCAGTGGACCTACGGGCAGCTCGCCGCGCGCGCCGACCGCTACGGGCGCGGCCTGCGCGCGCTGGGGCTCGAACCGGGCGACAGCTTCGTCATGGTGCTGCCGAACGGGGTCGAGCTGCTGGCGCTGCACTTCGCGGCCATGCAGACCGGGCTGTACGTGGTGCCGGTGAACTGGCACCTGGTCGGGCCCGAGATCGCCTACATCGTCGAGGACAGCGGGGCCAAGGCGCTCATCGGGCACGAGCGCTTCGCCGAACCGCTCCGCGCCGCGGCCGAGGAGAGCGGGCTGCCCGCGGAATCCCGCTTCGCGCTCGGCGCGGTGCCCGGCTTCCGCGCGCTCGAGGAGCTCGGCGCCGGCGAACCGCAGGCCCGCCCCGAGCGGCGCACCGCCGGTGCGCCGATGCTGTACACCTCGGGGACCACCGGGCGCCCCAAAGGCGTCCGCCGGCCGCTGACCGGTGCCGACCCCGACGACGTGCCGGTGGCCGCGACCTGGTTCTTCGGGTTGTTCGGGCTGGAGCCCTTCGACGGGCACGTGCACCTGTGCGGCTCGCCGCTGTACCACACCGCCGTGCTCAACTTCGTCGCCAACTCCGTGCAGCTGGGACACACCTCGGTGATCATGGACAAGTGGGATCCCGAGGAGATGCTGCGGCTCATCGACCGGCACCGGGTGACGCACACGCACATGGTTCCCACCCAGTTCCACCGGCTGCTCGCGCTGCCCGAGCGGGTGCGCGGCAGCTACGACGTGTCCTCGCTGCGCGCGGCCATCCACGGCGCCGCGCCGTGCCCGGACGAGACGAAGCGGCGGATGCTGGACTGGTGGGGCCCGGTCGTCATCGAGTACTACGCCGGAACCGAAGGTGGCGGCACGCTCATCACGGCCGCGGAGTGGCTGCAGAAGCCGGGATCCGTCGGTCGCAAGTGGACTGGGTCCGAAGAGGCCATCCTCGACGAACAGGGGCAGGAGCTGCCGCCCGGCGAGGTCGGCTCGGTGTACATGCGGATGGGCGGCTCGACCTTCGAGTACCACCACGACGCCGCGAAGACCCGGGCCGCGACGGCTCGCGGCATGTTCACCCTCGGCGACATCGGCCACCTCGACGAGGACGGCTACCTGTTCCTGCACGACCGCAAGAGCGACGTGATCATCTCGGGCGGGGTGAACATCTACCCGGCCGAGATCGAGAAGGAGCTGGTCTGCCACCCCAAGCTCGTCGACGTCGCCGTGTTCGGCGTGCCCGATGACGACTGGGGCGAGCAGGTCAAGGCCGCGGTTCAGCCGGCCGACGGAGTCGCCCCGGGGCCCGAGCTCACCGCGGAGATCCTGGAGCACGCGCGCCAGCGGCTGGCCAAGTTCAAGGTGCCGCGCAGCATCGACTACCGCGAGGAGCTCCCGCGCGACCCCAACGGCAAGCTCTACAAGCGCACGCTGCGCGACCCGTACTGGTCCGACCGGGAGAAGGCCATCTGAACGGGAGCACCACGTGACCCGTGCTGGCCGCTGCGGCCACCCGAGCGGTTCGGGCGGTGCCAGGTGGACTCGTCGTGATCGCCCGCGCGTACGGGAGCCGTGCAACTGAATGGTTTCGAGCCGAGGGCATCGATCCGAAGGTCAGCAGGGTGGGCGGATCTGCGGCCATCGCGACTGGGGCTCGGCCGCTTCGAGATCGATCGCGTGGAGCTCGACTCCTGGGTCGGCGCGTTCCGCGTGCACCGGCGGTTGTGGCTGCGCCGCGCCGGGCGGTACGAGCAGTCCGTGACCCAGTTCCCGAGAACGGCTGCAGGTTGCCGATGTGGTCCAGTGTGGACGGAGGCCGATCGGCGCGCTCGAATGCACGTCTGGTGCGGGTGGCTCCGCAGATCTCGGTGGATCTCGCCCCGAGCGCGGACGACCGCGAGCGGGGCACCACAGCTGAGGTGTCCCGCTCGCGGCGGGCGCCCGCTACTTGCCGCGGAACTCCGGGTTTCGCTTCTCGGCGAAGGCGCGCGGGCCTTCCTTGGCGTCCTCGCTGGCGAAGACCTCCATGCCGATCCGCGCCTCCACGGCGAACGCCTCGTCCTCCGGCATGCCTTCGGTCTCGCGGAGCGTGCGCAGCATCGCCTGCACCGCCAGCGGCCCGTTCGCGGCGATGCGCTCGGCGACCTGAATGGCGGTGGTGAGCGCCTGGCCGTCGGGCACGACCTGGCCGATGAGGCCGATCTCCTTGGCCTCGGGCGCGGCGACGTGCCGACCGGTGAGCAGGATGTCGGCGGCGACGGCGTAGGGGATCTGGCGGGCCAGCCGGACCGCGGAGCCGCCGAGCGGGAACAGGCCCCAGCGCGCCTCGGAGACGCCGAACGCGGCGCTCTCGCCGGCGATCCGCAGGTCGGTGGCCTGCAGGATCTCGGTGCCACCGGCCACGGCGGGTCCCTCCACGGCCGCGATGAGCGGTTTGGTCAGCCGGCGGCCCTTGAGCAGCGACTCGATGGACGTGAGGTCCCAGCCGCCGCCGGAGAACGCGTCGCCGGGGTGGCTGCTGGTCATCGCCTTGAGGTCGGCGCCGGCGCAGAAGGAACCGCCGGCGCCGGTGAGCACGCACGCCCGGATCTCGGGGTCCTGGTCGACCTCGTCCCAGGCCTCGCGCATGCGGGCCATCATCGGGCCGGACAGGGCGTTCTTGGCGCGCGGCCGGTTCAGCGTCACCACGAGCACGTGGCCGCGGCGCTCGACCAGGCAGTGCGGCTGCTCCTCGCCGGTGCTGCCGGCCGGCTGGCTCGTCGAGGTCATGGACCCACCTTCCGAAGTTCGGTGCGGCTGCTGGGAGGGGTTTCCCGGTGCGGTGCGGGGAGATTCGCCGTCGCCCGCCGAGGGGATTGCCCAGAACAATAACATGTTCTAGTTTGAGGTGGTGGCACTCACAATCGCTGATCTGGTTGAGCACGCCGTCGACGCAGTACCGGAGCGGGTCGCCCTGATCTGCGGGCAGGACCACCTCACCTACGAGCGCTTGGAACAGCGCACCAACCGCCTCGCCCACCACCTCGCCGCCCGGGGCGTCGGACCCGGCTCGCACGTCGGCATCCACGCGCAGAACTGCCTGGAAGCGGTGGAGACGATGATCGCCGCGTACAAGCTGCGCGCCGTCGCGGTGAACGTGAACTACCGGTACGTGCGCACCGAGCTGCGCTACGTCTTCGACAACGCGGACCTGGTCGCGCTCGTGCACCAGCGCCGCTACTCCGAGGCGGTCGCCGACGTGCTCCCGGACGTGCCCGAGCTGCACACCGTGCTGTCGGTCGACGACGGCAGCGGGGTCGCGCTCGGCGACGGCGAGGACTACGAGACCGCGCTGGCGCAGGGAAGTCCGGAGCGCGACTTCCCGGAGCGCAGCCCCGACGACCTCTACATCCTCTACACCGGCGGAACCACCGGCCACCCCAAGGGCGTGATGTGGCGCCAGGAGGACGTGTGGCGGGTCCTCGGCGGCGGCATCGACTTCACCACCGGCGAGCACATCACCGACGAGCACCAGCAGTCCCGCCAGGGCGCGGAGAACGGCGCGCTGGTGACGCTGCCCGTCGCCCCGCTGATCCACGGCGCCGCGCAGTGGGTGACGCTCGGCGGCCTGTTCAGCGGCAGCACGATCGTGCTGCTCCCGCAGTTCGAGCCGCACGCGGTGTGGCGGGCCATCCAGGACCACGGCGTCAACGTCGTCTCGATCACCGGGGACGCGATGGCCCGGCCGATGCTGGAAGCCTTCCACGAGGGCGACTACGACACCTCGTCGCTGCTCGCGTTCTCCAGCAGCGCGGCGCTGTTCTCGCGGAGCGTCAAGGAGCAGTACCTGCAGCTGCTGCCGAACGTGTTCATCTCCGACGCCATCGGCTCCTCCGAGACCGGGTTCGGCGGACTGGGAATCGTGCAGCAGGGGGCCGAGCAGAGCGGCGGCCCGCGGGTGCAGCCGGGCAAGGACGCGATCGTCGTCGACGACGACGGCAACCAGGTCGAACCCGGGTCCGGCGTCGTGGGCTGGTTCGCCCGCGGCGGGCACGTCCCGCTCGGCTACTACAAGGACCCGGACAAGACCGCGGCCATGTTCACCGAAGTGGACGGTCGCCGGTACGTGACTCCGGGCGACAGCGCGGTGGTCGAGGCCGACGGGTCGATCACGCTGCTGGGGCGCGGGAACATGTGCGTGAACACCGGCGGGGAGAAGGTGTTCCCCGAGGAGGTCGAAGGAGCGCTGAAGGCGCACCCCGACGTGTTCGACGCCGTGGTCGTGGGCGTGCCCGACGACCGCCTGGGCCAGCGGGTCGCCGCGGTCCTGCAGCTGCGCCCGGACCGCACCCCCGACTTCGCCGCGCTGGACGAGCACGTGCGCGCCCGCATCGCCGGCTACAAGGTTCCGCGCAGCTTCTGGCTGGCCGGCGAGGTCGTGCGCGTCGCCGGCGGCAAGCCCGACTACCGGTGGGCCAAGCGGTTCACCGAGCAGCACCCCGCGGCCGAGCACCTCGACGGGGTTCGCGCGCGCGGCGCCTGAAGCAGATCCGAACCAGTCCACCGTGGACACGGCAGAACAGGAGCGCTCATGCGAACGGCGTTGTGCGCGGAGCTCGGCATCGAGCACCCCGTCGTCGGGTTCACCCCGTCCGAGCACGTCGCGGCCGCGATCAGCCGCAACGGCGGGCTGGGCGTGCTGGGGTGCGTGCGGTTCAACGACGCCGACGAGCTCGACGCGGTGCTCGACTGGATGGACAGCAACACCGGCGGCAGGCCCTACGGCGTGGACGTGGTCATGCCGTCGACGGTGCCGACCGAGGGCGCCCCGGACGACCTGACCGAGCTGATCCCGCCGCAGCACCGGGAATTCGTCGACCGGACGCTGCGCCAGCTCGGGGTGCCCGAGCTCGCCGAGGGCGAGCGGGCCGGCGACGGGGTGCTCGGGTGGCTGCACTCGGTGGCGCGCTCGCACGTGGAGGTGGCGCTGCGGCACCCGGTGAGCTTGATCGCGAACGCGCTCGGCTCGCCGCCGCCGGACGTCATCGGGCAGGCCCACGAGCACGGCCTCCGGGTCGCAGCCCTGGCCGGAACCGCCAAGCACGCGCAGCGGCACGTCGACAAGGGCGTGGACATCGTCGTGGCGCAGGGCCACGAAGCCGGCGGACACACCGGTGAGATCGCGTCGATGGTGCTGGTTCCCGAGGTCGTCGACGCGGTCGGCGACCGGGTCCCGGTGCTGGCCGCCGGCGGCATCGGCTCCGGGCGCCAGGTGGCGGCCGCGCTGGCGCTGGGTGCCTCGGGGGCGTGGACCGGATCCTGCTGGCTGACGACCTCCGAGTACGCCATGACCACCGGGGACGGCGCGGTGCAGACGGCGCTGCTCGGCGCCAGGTCGACCGACACCGTGCGCACCCGCATCTACACCGGCAAGCCCGCCCGGCTGCTGCGCACCAGGTGGACCGAGGCGTGGCAGCAGGAGGACGCGCCCGAACCGCTCCCCATGCCGCTGCAGAACCTGCTGGTCAGCGAGGCGCACCAGCGGTTGACGCGGGCCGGTGACCCGGACGTGGTCTCGATGCCGATCGGGCAGGTCGTGGGGCGGCTCAACGACGTCCAGCCCGTCTCGGACGTGCTGGCGAAGATGCTGCGCGAGGCCGACGAGACCTTCGAGCGGCTCGCCAAGATCCGGTAGGCGGGCCAAGATGCGGTATGCGGGCTGGCGCAGCTGCTGCCCGCGAGCTGCCGCGCGGAGTCGGCGGGGTTCCCCGGAGTGGGGGCAGCGGCGTGGGGTCAGCGGTGTGGGGTTCGCGGCGGGGCGTCGAACCCGGAAGTGGGCAAGCGGTTCCGGCTCGGATCGCCGAAGCGTCGGGTGGTGCGCGGCGTCCCGCGCCGGAATCGTCGCGGTGGCACCGCGCCGCCCGGTCCGCTTCCGCGACCACGTGGCGCGCACCTGGCGACTCCGCGTCCATTCTGGACTGCGCAGGACTGCTGAACGCGCATCCGCGGTGGGCCCGTCAGGCTGGTCCAGCCCCGTCATGCCGGGTCCTGTCCCGTCCGGCCAGGTCCTGCTGAGTTCGAGCCAGCGACCGCAACGGTCGTCGGAGACCCCGCGTGAACCGTCGAGGACGCCCCGTCCGGATCCGGGTGCGCTGAGCTCGCCCGGTGCTACGGGGTGACCGCCGAGTCCTCGACCGGCGTGTTCGCCAGGTGTTCGCCGAGGCTGCGCAGGTTGGCGGTCGCCGTGCCGAGGGCGAACTCGTTGCGCTTGGCGGCGGTGAAGTAGCGGTGCAGGTCGTTGTCGACGTCGATGCCGACGCGGCCGTGCAGGTGCACCGACGCGTG
>Ga0164243_10015570_pt1 | contig 10498 bp, 9 predicted proteins | sample OricompcompostOP_FD_108781 | JGI IMG/M metagenome (GOLD analysis project Ga0164243, IMG submission 108781) | Organic Plus compost microbial communities from Emeryville, California, USA - Original compost - Organic plus compost (OP) | ecosystem: Engineered > Solid waste > Mixed feedstock >... | reverse complement strand
TCGGCGTCGTCGGCGTAGGCCGTGGCGACGCGGGCGAACATGTCCTGGTAGCTCTCGCCCGGCAGCAGGTAGCGGTCTTCCAGGGTGGTCTTGCCGAAGTCGGTGAGCAGGGCGTCGCGGCTGCGGTCGACCTCCACCTTCCGAACCAGCTGCAGCTGCGGGCGCGCGGGCTTGGCCGCGGTCCGGACCCGTCCGCGCACTGCCGGTTCTTGGGTTTTAGCCACTTCGCTCAAAGCCATGCCCCGGACTCCATTAACTAGGATCGGCCCCCAGCCGCTTGGCACATCTTGTGTGCCGAAGCGCCGCCGACGCAAAATATGGCGCATCGGGGACGGGAGTCGTCAACGCCCAAATATGGGCCTTCCCCGACTTTTTCGCTAACGACCCGTTAACGCCCCGGCCCGCCGAACGGGTTTGGTGAACGCGCCGGTAAGAGAGCTTTCCGGACGGGTAAGGGACCTTTCCAAGGCGTTTAGACGCGGGTCCGCAGGCGTCTTCCGCTGCGCGCTCCCTTGCAAGACTCAGGCGCCTCGGCGAGGGTCCGGCCATGACCGCCCAGCCCGGCATCCTGCCCTGCCAGACGCTCGAAGCCCTGATCGATTCGGCCGCCGTCACGGCCGCCACGCCGTTCGCGCCGGATCAGGTGCAGCCGGCGAGCCTCGACCTTCGGTTGGGGCCAGTCGCCTGGCGGGTGCGCGCCTCCTTCCTGCCGGGCGAGGGGCGGCGGGTGATCGAGCGCGTCGCCGACGTCGCCATGCACCGGCTCGACCTGACGCAGGGCGCGGTGCTGGAGCGCGGCTGCGTCTACATCGCCGAGGTGCAGGAGCGGCTGAGGCTGCCGGCGGGCGTCTCGGGACGGGCCAACCCGAAAAGCTCCACCGGCCGGGTCGACGTGTTCGTGCGGCTGCTCACCGACAACGGCGGGCGATTCGACGACGTGGCCGAGGGTTACGACGGGCCGCTCTATATCGAGATCGCTCCCCAGACCTTCTCGGTGCTGGTGCGCGCGGGCACGCGGTTGAACCAGCTCCGCCTGAAGCGCGGCGAGCCGGCGCGGCGGGGCGTGCGCAACCTGGGCGTGGACCTGACGGGGAGCCTGGCCGGTTTCCGCGCCCGCCGGCACGCCGGCGTCATCGACCTCGACCACGAGGACGGCCACGACCCGCGCGATTTCTGGGAGCCGCTGGAGCCTCGCCGCGGCGAGCTGCTGCTCGACCCGGGCGAATTCTACATCCTGGCCTCGAAGGAGCCGATCGAGATCCCGGCCCTGCAGGCCGCGGAGATGACGCCGATCGATCCGTCCGTCGGGGAGTTCAGGGTCCACTACGCCGGCTTCTTCGACCCGGGCTTCGGCACCGAGGAGGCCGCGGGCCTGGGCAGCCGCGCCGTGCTCGAGGTGCGCAGCCACGAGACCCCCTTCCTGCTGGAAGACGGCCAGACCGTGGCCCAGCTCGTGTACGAGGACCTGACCGAGCGCCCGGTCCAGCTCTACGGCGAGCGGGGCTCCCACTACCAGCGCCAGGGCCTGAAGCTCTCCAAGCACTTCCAGGTGTGGGCGTAGCGCCCCGTCCTTGCTCCCCGTCCTTCGGGACAGGGGAGCAAGGCGTGTGCGTGTAAAGCGTCCTTGACATCGCCACGCGGCATGTCAAGTTTCCTTGTCATCAAGGCAAGGGGCCTTCCCATGCGCGCCGTCGTCGCCTCGAAGCTTCCCGCCGGCCTTCGCTGGACGCTGGTGGCGCTCGCCGCCGGCGGCTTCCCTCTCGGCCTGCTGATCGTCGCCCTGACCTGGTGGAGCGCCTGGAGTTGGCTCGGCGCGCTCCTGGTCTCGTTCTCGCCCCTCGTCGCCGCCCGGCTCTACGGCCGCTTTTTCCGAGCGCAGGACATCCGCCCGGCGATGCTGCGCTACAATCAGCGGCTGACGCTCAACATGGTCGTCTATTTCGCGCTCCTGATGGCCTCCATCATCCTGCACGAGCGCGGCCTGACGGAGGGCGCCCTCGGCTATGTCATCGCGGCCGTGCCGGCCTTGCCCATCGTGAACTGCCTGGTCCTGATGGCGCGGTGGCTACGGGAGGAGAGCGACGAGGTCGTGCGGGCCATGACCTTGGACGCCATCGTCTGGGCCGGCGGTCTCACCCTGGGCGAAGCGACCGTCTGGGGTTTCCTCGAGACCTTCGGGAAGGTCCCCAACCTGTGGATGTGGCTCGCGCCGCTCGCCTTCTTCGCGCAGTTCGGGATCACGGCCCCGCTTGCGGCGCGGAAGTATCGATGAGGAACTGCCTGCGGGGGCTCAGAACGGAGCGGGGCTGGAGCCAGGCGGATCTGGCCGAACGGCTAGATGTCTCGCGCCAGAGCGTGAACGCCATCGAGACCGGCAAGTACGACCCCAGCCTGCCGCTCGCCTTCCGGATCGCACGCCTGTTCGACCTGCCGATCGAAGCCGTGTTCCAGGATGGAGCCGAAGCGGACGCGGAGGGATGACAGCCCCGAGCCGTCTGCGCTAGAACGCCCATTCGGCGCCGCGGGCATGATGTAGTGGTAGCCTGGCAGCTTCCCAAGCTGCTCGTGCGGGTTCGATTCCCGCTGCCCGCTCCAAGCCGCTTCCCAATGCGAATCTACCTTGGCGATTTGTAAGGTGCCGCCTGTGCGGCTGCGTGCTATGCGCCGATCCTCATAGGACGGGGCCTGCACCGCAGGTGTGGGGAAGATGAAATACAGGCCGCAGCTCGACTATCTTCGGGCCTATTCGGTTACCATGCTTTTGGTCAACCATTTATGGTTGACCAAGACCGAAGTCGCCGACCTTGGCGTCCTCAGCTTCTTCGTCCTTAGCGGGTTCCTGATAACGCGAACCCTTCTCGAAAACCCCTCGATAGGGGAGTTCTACTGGCGTCGCGGCATCCGCCTGTTCCCCGCCTACTACGCCTGCCTCGCCGCCGACCTGCTGTTCAATCTCGAGGGAATGCGCGCCACCTGGGGCTGGCACGCCTTCGAACTGACCGACGTCTTCGTCTACCAGCGCCAGAGCTGGGAGGCGGCCTGGCCCAGCGACCACCTGTGGAGCCTGGATGTCGAGTGGCAGTTCTACCTGGCCTGGCCGCTGATCCTGCGTTTCACGCCCAGGAAGCATCTGCGCTGGGCGGCGGTGGCGCTGATCGTGCTGTCCCTGGTCTACAAGGACCTGGACCAGGCGGACCAGGTCGGGACCCTGCCCTTCGGGTGGCTCGACGCGCTCGGGGTCGGCATCCTCTTGGCGCTGTACGAGGGCCGCCCCAAGGTCCTCTACGTTCTCGGTCTCCTCGCCGCCCCGTTCGCGGTGATGCATGTGGCGCACCCGACCGAGATAACCGGCGCTGCCTCCCTGGCCGTGCTTTCCGCCCTGGTGCTCGGCGCCTGGCGCAACGCCCTGCCCATTCCGGTGGTGAAGCCCGTCCAGGCGCTGGGGAGGATCAGCTACGGCGTCTACATCTACCACCTGCTGGTCGAAGGGCTGCTCGGGCCGCTGAACCTGCCGGAGGGCTTCCTCAACTTCGCCGTGGTTTCGGTGTTGACCGTGGCGCTCGCCTGGGTGTCGTTCCACTACTTCGAAGAGCCGATCCGCAAGCGCGGGCGAAACCTCGTGTCCGACTGGAAGGCGAGGCGGGCCTCGGGTGCGGCTCTTCCGGAGATCGCCGGGCTCGGGGTCCAGCCCGCGACGGTCGAGGCGGTCGCCGCTGTCCCGCTGGCGCAGGCGGATACCGCCCCTTCCGGTTGAGCGCTGCTGGCGCCGTGTCGTGCGCCTGATATAACTTCCCTATAATGGCCTTGGGGCGGCCGGCTCCCGAACGGCCGGGGCTGGGAACGGGGCGCAGTCGGGCGATGGAATATCGGCCGCAACTCGACGTGATCCGCGCGGTCGCGGTCGTTTTGGTCCTGCTGAACCATCTGTGGTTGACCTCTACGGAGGTCGCGACCGTCGGCGTCCACGCCTTCTTCGTGCTCAGCGGCTTCCTGATCACCCGCATCCTGCTGTTGAAGCCCAGGCTGGTCGACTTCTACTGGCATCGGGCGCTGCGCCTCCTGCCCGCCTACTACACCTGCCTTTTCGCGTCCCTCGCCCTGGACCAGGAGGGGATGCGGGCCACTTGGCCGTGGCATGTGCTGAACCTCACCGACGTGCTGATCTACCTGAGGCAGAACTGGGAGTTCGCCTGGCCCAGCAACCACTTCTGGAGCCTGGACGTCGAGTGGCAGTTCTACCTGGTCTGGCCTCTGCTGGTCTTGACCTTGCCGCGCAAGCTGCTGCCGTGGGTAGGCGCGACGCTGCTGGTCCTGAGCCCGATCTATCGGACCTGGGACGCCCAGGACCAAGTGGGGACGCTGCCGTTCGCTTGGCTGGACGCCTTCGGCGCGGGCATCCTGCTGGCGCTGTACGAAGGCAAGGCCCCATGGATCTACATCCTCGGCCTGGTCGCCGCGCCGCTCACCCTTGCGGACTTGGTCTGGCCCGGCGACCTGACCGAGTTGGCGAGCCAGGCGAGCCTCGCCGCCTTGGTGCTGGCGGGATGGAACGGCGCGCTTCCGCTGCCCGCGTGGAAGCCGATCTACACCCTGGGTAAGATCAGCTACGGCGTCTACCTCTACCACCTGCTGGTCGAGGGGCTGCTCGAGCCGCTGAACCTGGGCGAAACGCCTCAGGCTTTCCTCGTCGTCTCGGCGGCGACCATCGCCCTCGCCTGGGTTTCGTACACCTTCTTCGAGCTGCCCATCCGCCGAAAGGGCCGCGACCTGCTGCAACGGTGGCCGCGCCGGGCCCCGCCGGGGCCGGTGGAAGCGCAGGCGGAACCGGTCAAGACGGAGCAGCCGGGCTAGCGGCGCAAGTCGCCTTGCGTGGACAATTGGAGTAGCTTCGCGCAGCGCCAGCGCGGCGAAGGGAGGCTCCGCCCATGATCACGCTCACCGTCAACGGCAAGCGGCACGAGCTCGACGTCGAGGACGACGCACCGCTGCTCTGGGTGCTGCGCGACGAGCTCGGGCTGACCGGGACCAAGTTCGGCTGCGGCATCGGCCAATGCGGCGCCTGCACCGTGCAGATCGACGGCCAGCCGGTGCGCTCCTGCGCCTTCCCGGCCGGCGCGGTCCAGGGACAGATCACCACCATCGAGGGCCTGTCGCAGGACCTGAAGCATCCGGTGCAGCAGGCCTGGCTGCTCGAGGACGTGCCCCAGTGCGGCTACTGCCAGTCGGGCCAGATCATGGCCGCGGCGGCCTTCCTGCGGGACAACCCGAACCCGACCGACGCCGACATCGACGCCAACATCTCCAACATCTGCCGCTGCGGCACCTACCCGCGCCTGAAGAAGGCGATCCACCGGGCCGCGGCCCTGGCCAAGGGAGCGTGACGCCATGGACGGCTCTCAGAATGTCGCGGACAAGACCGCCCTCAGCCGGCGCGGCCTGATCTTCGCCGGCCTCTCCGCCGCCGGCGGCCTCGCCATCGGCGTGCCGATGAAGGCGCTGGCCAACGTGCAGCCGGCTGTCCTCGCCGAAGGCACGAACCCCGCCAAGGAGATGACCGCCTTCCTGGTCATCGACCCCGACAACAGCGTGACCATCCGCGTCCCTCACGCCGAGATGGGGCAGGGGACCTCGACCGCGCTCGCCATGCTGGTGGCCGAGGAGCTGGAGTGCGACTGGTCGAAGGTGCGGATCGAATACGCCTCGGCCACCCGCAACGCGCTGGCGGGCGGCAAGCTCTACGGCGAGATGCAGACCGTCGGCAGCCGGGGCGTGCGCACCTCGGTCGCGATGATGCAGCAGGCCGGGGCCAGCGCCCGCGAGCGCCTCCGGCTGGCCGCGGCGCAGCAGTGGAACGTCGCGCCCGCGGACTGCAGCGTCGCGTCCGGTCAATGCCTGCACCGGGCGTCGAATCGGACCGCGGACTTCGGCGCCCTGGCCGCCGCCGCCGCCCTGGTGAAGCTCGACGTCGAGCCGCCGATCAGGAAGCCGGACGCGTACAAGTTCGTCGGCAAGTGGACGCCGCGCCTGGACACCGCCGCCAAGATCGACGGCTCGGCTCAGTTCGGCCTCGACGCCAAGGTCCCGGGGATGGTCTACGCCGCGGTCTATTCCGCCCCTGTCTTCGGCGGAACGCTCAAGTCGGTGGACGAGAGCGGGCTGAAGGACGTTCGCGGCGTCCTCGGCGTCGTGAAGATGAAGGATGCGGTGGCGGTGGTGGCCGACCGCTACTGGCGCGCCAAGAAGGGCCTGGACGCCCTGCGGATCGAGTGGGACGGCGGCGCGAACGCCTCGGTCGATTCCGAGCAGCTCGCCAGGCAGTACCGCGACGCCCTCGACGGTCCCATGGCCACGGCCGAGAAGACCGGCGACGTTCAGGCCGCCTTCGCCGCGCCCGGCGCCAAGCTGGTCGAGGCGGTCTACGAGGTTCCTTTCCTGGCCCACGGCGCCATGGAGCCGCTGAACTGCACGGTGGACATCAGGCCGGACCGCGCCGACGTCTGGATCAGCACCCAGGCGCCCATGGCGGTGCTGGGGATCGTGGCCAAGGAGACCGGGGTCGCGCCCGAGAACATCCGCGTCCACAACGGCTTCCTGGGCGGCGGCTTCGGCCGGCGCGGCGGAGCGCACGACGAACTGGTGCACGCCCTGGCCGTGGCCAAGGCGGTCGACAAGCCGGTCAAGCTGATCTGGTCGCGCGAGCAGGACATCCGGCGCGACCGCTATCGCCCGCAGGCGGCGGTGAAGTTCAAGGCGGCGCTGGATGGGACCGGGAAGGCGACCGCCTTCCAGACCCGTGTCGCCGTGCCCTCGCTGCTGCGCGAGATCGCGCCGCCCGAAGCCATCGCCAGCGGGGTCGAGCCGATGGCGGTCGAGTGCCTGGCGAGGAGCTTCTACACCTTCCCCTCGCGCGACGTCGGCGTGTTGCTGAAGAACAGCCACGTGCCGGTGTCGTTCTGGCGCGGCGTCGGCAGCTCGCAGAACGGCTTCTTCATCGAAAGCTTCGTCGACGAGATGGCCCACGCGGCGGGCCAGGATCCCTACAAGTTCCGCAGGGCCATGCTCGACCGGCCCGACGTGCTGGGGGTGCTCGACGCGATGGCCGAGAAGGGCGACTGGGGCAAGCCGCTGCCGAAGGGCCGCGGCCGCGGCATGGCGGTGATCGAGGCCTACGGCAGCGTCAGCGGCCAGGTGGTGGAAGTGAGCGTCAGCAACGCCGGCGAGCTGAAGGTCGACCGCGTGGTCTGCGTGCTCGACTGCTACCACGTGGTCAACCCGAACACCGTCCATCAGCAGATGGAAGGCGCGGTGATCATGGGCCTGACCGCCGCCTTGTGGGGCGAGATCACCATCAAGGACGGCGCGCCCGAGCAGGCCAACTTCGACACCTACCAGATCGCCCGCATGGCGGACGCGCCGGCCAAGATCGAAGTGCACCTGAACCTGTCCGGCGGGGACAAGTGGGGCGGCGTCGGCGAGCCGGGGCTCGGACCGCTGGCCCCGGCGCTCGCCAACGCCATCTTCGCGGCCACGGGCAAACGCATCCGCAAGCTGCCGCTGAAGAACGCGGACCTGAGCTGGGCGTGACCTCTATCTCCGTTGTCGCCCGGCTTGTCCGGGCGATCCAAGCGACGGCGCAGGACCGGCCGCTGCGGCTTGGGTCCCCGGATCGCTGCGCGACCGGAGGATGACGGATAGGGGAGGCCGGCGCCCCCGCCCTCAGGGATTCCGCCTACGGGATCTTCCTGAAGTGTTCGACCGGAATGGTCGCAATCCGAAGTTGGGCGCATTTGGCTCTCCGTCGCCGCCGCAGGCCAGGACGCCGCGGCGGCCCAGTCAGGAGAGTTTGTCATGAGCGAGTCCGTCGCCGCCCCCGCCGAGCCGATCGTCCACCGTACGCCGAAGGGCCTGTCGGACACCGTGGCGTTCGGTTTCGTTAAGATGCTGCGCTTCTTCGCCGACACCTTCTTCGCCAAGCGCTACGGCCACCGGGCCGTGGTGCTGGAGACCGTCGCCGCCGTGCCGGGCATGGTCGGGGCCACCCTCAACCACCTTCGCTGTCTGCGCGGCATGTGCGACGACCGCGGCTGGATCAAGACGCTGATGGACGAGGCCGAGAACGAGCGGATGCACCTGATGACCTTCATCGAGGTGTGCAAGCCGACCCTGTTCGAACGCTTCGTGGTCGTGGCGGCCCAGTGGGTCTTCTACCTGTTCTTCTTCGGCCTCTACCTCGTCTCCGCGAAGACCGCCCACCGGGTGGTCGGCTACTTCGAGGAGGAGGCGGTGATCAGCTACACCCACTACCTCGCCGAGATCGACGAGGGCCGCGCCCCCAACGTGCCGGCGCCGGAGATCGCCCGCCGCTACTGGGGCCTGCCCGCGACCGCCACCCTCCGCGACGTGGTGCTGGTGGTCCGCGAGGACGAGGCGCACCACCGCGACGTCAACCACGGCTTCGCGGACGAGCTGACCGGCGCGCAGCCCGGCGTGATCCATCCCTCGCCCTACCACTGGGCGCTGGAGCCGAACTGGAAGAAGGCGGCTTAAGCTTCCTTCGTCTTCCGAAAGGGTTCCCCTCCCCGGCCCGCGGCCGGGGAGGGGGTCGCCGTGTCAGTTCACCGCGAAGCAGTAGAGCTTGCCCGCCCCGCCGGTGGAGACCAGGTTCGCCTGGCTGCAGCCGCGGCTGGGGTGGGCCGAGTTCCACGAGGAGTTGCCCCCGCCCTGCCGGTCGGAGTGGCCGAGCTGCGCCGAGCCCTCGCCGTTCGACGTGTAGTTCTTGCAGGTGTGGTCCATGTTGTCGGTATAGGCCCGGCCGTCCGGCGTGGAGCCGGTGATGATGTCGTGCTCGTTCGGCATGTCGCCCACGCCGTTCACCCGTTCGCCCTTCTCGGTCAGCGAGAACGACCGGCCGAGCGGCGGGCCCAGCCGCGCCAGTTCGATGGTGTCGCCGTGCAGTTGGGCCAGGTCGCGGGCGACCATCTGGCCGCGCTGGTTGTACCACGGACCCTTGCCGATGCGGTCGCGGGCGTTCACCGCGCCGGCGCCTTGGGTCGAGAGATAGGCGTGCCAGGTCACGCCGCCGCGGCCGGCGGCGCTCGCCAGCGCCTGGCAGTGGGCGTCCGCGCCCGCCAGCCCGCCGAGGTTGGCGCCGTCGCCCTTGCCGACGCTGGTGACGAAGAAGGTCATGGGTTGGGGCGGACCCTGGTTCGGGCCGCCGCCGCCCGGCGCCTGCGCGGCGGTGGCGACGTAGGCGCCGGCGAGCAGGGCCAGCGCAAGGCCGCCCGCGACGGGGATCATCTTGTTCATGGGCTTTCTCCCTCCCGGCTTTGGCGCCGGCGGATCAAACCTTAATCTCAACATCGCAGCATCGACTAGAGCGTGTGAACGGAAGTGTTGACGGCTTAGCCGTTCCGGTCGGTGCTAATCATTTCAATCTAAAACCGGATTCAGCTTCGCCGAGCTCTAGCGTTCGGTTGCGGCTGTCCTACGTTTCACTGGCATGCGCGCCTTCGCGACCCTTCTCGGCCGGCTGTCCCTCACCGCCTCGCGCAACGCCAAGCTGCGCCTGGTGCGCGACTACCTGGCCGCCCAGCCGGATCCGGAGCGCGGATGGGCGCTGGCGGCCCTCACCGGCGACCTGACCTTCCACGCCGCCAAGCCGGCGATGATCCGCAAGGCGGTGGAGGCCAGGGTCGATCCCCAGCTCTTCTGGTGGTCCTACGACTATGTGGGCGACCTGGCCGAGACGGTCTCCCTGGTCTGGCCGCGGCGGCCGGGCGCGAATCGCGAGCCGGACCTGACCGAGGTGGTCGACGCCCTGCGCGGCGCCCACCGCCACGAGACCCAGGCCCTGCTCGAAGGCTGGCTCGACGCCTGCGACGACGCCGATGCGCGCTGGGCGCTGCTCAAGCTGCTCACCGGGGGCCTGCGGGTCGGCCTTTCGGCCCGGCTCGCCAAGCAGGCGGCGGCCGACCTCGCCGCCGAGTTCGGCCATGTGGTCGAGGTCTCCGAGATCGAGGAGATCTGGCACGCGCTGGAGCCGCCCTACGCGGAGCTGTTCGCCTGGCTGGAGGGGCGCGCCCCGCGCCCCGATCCCGAACAGCCCGGCCGCTTCCGCCCGGTGATGCTGGCCCAGGCGATCGACGAGGCCGCCGACTTCCCCCGCCTCGACCCGGCCGAATACGCGGCCGAATGGAAGTGGGACGGCATCCGCGTGCAGGTGGTGCGCGAGAGCGGCGTCGCCCGCCTCTACACCCGCACCGGGGACGAGATCAGCCGCGCCTTCCCCGACCTGATGGAGGCGCTGGACTTCCAGGGCGTGGTCGATGGCGAGCTGCTGGTCATGCGGGACGGCCGTGTCGCCCCCTTCGCCGACCTGCAGCAGCGGCTGAACCGCAAGACCGTGGACGCCAGGCTGATGGCCGCCTTCCCGGCCGGCGTGCGCGCCTACGACATCCTGTCGGACGAAGGGCGCGACGTGCGCAGCCTGCCTTTCGCC